>Ga0208898_1000362_pt1 | contig 35528 bp, 56 predicted proteins | sample VirMetDEL_Mar_4_FD_184513 | JGI IMG/M metagenome (GOLD analysis project Ga0208898, IMG submission 184513) | Aqueous microbial communities from the Delaware River and Bay under freshwater to marine salinity gradient to study organic matter... | ecosystem: Environmental > Aquatic > Marine >... | reverse complement strand
ATATGATGACAGAGATGGTATTAACTTAGCAAATGATGCGGTAGTTGTAAGATTAGCAGACCACGGAGAGATGGGAATGTCTCATGGTGGTATGAGACAGAAAGCGTTCGTAGCATATGAAGAGGCATTAAGAATACCTATGGTGATATCAAACCCATTAGTGTTCCCTAAAGATATGGGGCACAAATCATCAGAGGAATTGGCAACATTAATAGATGTATTACCTACACTATCAAACTTTGTTAAACTACCAGTACCTGCAGATTGTAGGGGTGTAAACTTATTACCTATCATTGAAAACAATGAATCCGTTCAGGATGAAATTTTATTTACGTTTGATGATACAAAATCAGGTTCAGCCTCCTTACCTTCATCGGTTAAAACATGTAACCGATTAAGAACTATTAGAACCAAAGAATGGAAATATACATATTACTTTGATGCCCTTAATAGTTATCAAATCGAATATGAATTATACAATTTAGTTGAAGACCCTAATGAATCTAAAAACTTAGCTTATTCTATGGATGAAAGGTTACAAAAGGTTAGAGATTACTTACAGAAAAGATTAGAGAAGTTAGAGGTTGAAAAACTAAGAATTAATGATGGAGTTACATTTAGTTCATTGGCGTGGGTTGAAACAAATGCAAATTATGATAACTACGCATATAATTCTATGGATGAAGATGAAGTTATAACTTCAGAAAAGAATAATAAATAAAGATAAAACAAAAAAATAATTAAAAAACAAAAAAATATGTCAACACCACATTTTAAAATTACAAATAGTGCCAAAGTACCTGTTTGTTATGCGGTTTATGAACAACCGAAAATGAATAATAATCCTTCTAAGCATGGAGCATTAAAACCAGGAAGTACTAAAGAATGGAATTCCGGAGATTTACCCGTAGGTAATTATGAAGTATGGGCTGTAGTAGTTGGAGACGCTCAAGACCATACCGAACTAACAAAGGTTGATGGAAACAAACCCTTCTTCCCTGGGGAAGATGTTATGAAAGTTTATTTTGAAGATGGTTTACAGAATTGGTTAGGAGAATTAGATAGAGATGATTTAGAATCTTTTTCTGAAGATGATTTAAAACAAACACTTGGAGAAGATATGACCGAATCTGTATGTCCTACATTCTATTGGAATGGAACGTCTACACACCATGTGCAAGTTACAGGTGGACCTCAACTTGTATTAGAAGAAGAAACAGGTAAATACCGAATGGGTAAACCTGAAGAAACTATTCAAGCAACTCCCCTGATTTGTTATAGAGCAGGATAAAATTAAAAATAAAAAACAATTAAACAATTAAAAAAATGAAAAAACTATTATTAATTATGATGTCGGGTCTACTCTTAATGAGTTGTACTCAACAAAATGATTTAACATTTAATGAAATGGTGAATCAAACACAGGAAGTTGCGAAAGGTATAGATGAAACAGCGTTATTTTATGAGTCAACAGCAACTAAAGAATTAACAGGTGTAAAATCAGTATTTGCGGGTATTAATAACACTACCATTGAGGTATTGTGTAACTCTAAGGGTGAGACTGAATCGAAGGTAATTAATTCTCCATTCATGGAGGATGAGGTAATACATTTACCTGTAAAACTCACATTAGAGGATGCTGAGCAGATATTATTAGATGCAGGTTATGGAACAGGTGTTGAAGGAGTGGCTGACTGGTCTGAGGTCGTATTAAGAAGACCATTAGAACCAGGTTTCAATTTTGCACAATATATTTTTACGACAAGTAAAGGATTTGTAAGTGTAAATGCAAGAACAGGTGAAATTGAACCTGTAGGTTTGGAAGGTTGTCCTTGTCCATTTAAAAATCCATGTATTTGTCCTGAAGAAAAATCATCTGATGGAGATGACCCTTACATTATGGTTTGGAACATTGATAAGGGTGCAGGTGTTAGTTTAAAAGTTACAGGTGGACAAGAATGGGAAGGACAAGCGATAAGTCCCAAGGTAGGTGAATCAGTAAATGAAGGGTACCATTACGATTATGTTATATTTCAAACTTTAAATGTTGATATATACACAGGAGCCAGTGGTGGTGGTCAAAAATTAGGGAGTACCACTATTGAAATGGTAACGAAAGATGGGAACACCTATCCTTTAGATAGTAAAGGGTTAATTAATTTAAAATACAACCCAAGTAAATCAACCTATCCAGGTCCTACGGCTTGGCAAAACAGAAATTGGTTTGATATTACCTATGTTGGTGTTGCACCACCGTCTGTCCTTACCAATGAAGGATGGAACAATGGTTTAGGTAATAGTAGTTCGGTTGCGGTCACAGATGAATCATTCTTTGTGACTGATTACGGTGATGAGAATGGGAGATGGACGGCTCAAGACGGAGCGATTTACCAAAGTACCGCAACGATTGATAATAATGTTGCGAGTAGAGCATATGTGGTAAAATTGGTTGAAGGTCAGAGTTCATGGTCATATGAACAAGGGATTGGAGTTGCTAAAGATGGTCTATGGCAAATAGACATTAAATGTGGCTCTAACGGAGAGAAACCATACTGTGAAACATTCTACATTGCTGAGAGAAAGAACTTAGCTCCAGGTGTAAGTAACTATTTAGATGGTCACGGAGGTGGTCAAGGAGGTGGAGGTAATGGTAGAGAAATTGACATTATGGAAACTCAATGGAATGGATGTGGTGGATGTACCACAGATATGGGACCACAAGTAAGTTTAGGTAATGCTGATGGAGGAACTTATTGGAATCAAACTGAAGCTCAAAATATTAGAGTTAATAATGCTCAATGGTCAGATATTGGTGGTATCAACTCAGGATTCGCAACTTATGGTGTTTTAATTAGGGGTAATAACTTATGGTTATATGCATACAAACCTGATGGTACATTTTGGTATTCAACAGATGCAATACCAAACACTAACACCACTTACGTGCAGGAAGGTAATTTTGTACCTTACATCGGCACTTGGAGTCAACCAGCAACTGCGGGAGACTTTAAAACAGGATACAATAACTTTATTTATTTAGATGCTGACGATGATAAGATTAAAGGGTTAAATCCAAAGGATAATCCTGAAGCGTTTGGTGCAGTATTAAAATAATCTCTATTGATTACAAATTATAAAACCCTCATCAGAAATGATGGGGGTTTTTCTTTAATAAGATATTTATTATTATGGGATTTGAAATGTTTAAAAATAAGTTTAGTAATGTTATTTTTGTGGTAACTGCCGTGGGAACGTTGATTACGTTGATTAATTACGTTGGTCCTGTTATTCATTACGCCAGCAATTTAAACAAGTTGGTTACACAATACGAAGAGATAAATAAGTCGTTAGATAAGATGAGTGACCACATCGACCAATACGAACTTGACAGAGCCAATAAAAGAAAGACATTTTCAATCGGTCTTAGAAGTGATACTGAAACAGGTCAGATTATTTATGTGGATGAGAATAACGGTATATACCGAGCATTCTTAGACGAAAAATCTAAAGAATACTTTTATTACGACGTCGATGGTAAACCTGTATTCTGTTATACGAAGAAACCTGTAAGTAACGAAGCACCACATATTGAAATTAAACCAATCATTTTACCTGATAGTTTAATTGTCCTTTCAAACTCTGAAGAATAATGAAATTAAACGAACAAATATCACGTATTAAAAGCGTTATGGGTATCACTGAATCGAAAATGGGCGATGGTATTCAGATGTTTGTTAATCAGTCGTTACAATACTTAAAATCACTTACCGATGAAATGGGATTGGGTGAGATGGACGAGTTAGAGGAGATTGAGTCAGTAGATGAGATAAAAGTTACCAATGTGGTTACAGGTAAAGAACCGATAGTGTATGTTGACTTTTATGTGGATAGCCAAAGACGAGATTTTGATAATGTAATTGCAACTATAGAACATGAGGTGGGAAAATACCTACCAAATGTAAGAGTGGTTGTAGATAATATTATTGACAATAGGACGTTCGGTCCTGGTATAGATTTCTAAAAAAGGGGTTTGGGGTTTCATCTCGTTGCCACCATCAGAGAGATATTATTTCTCCCATCCATCTATAACATTTCTGAGTGATTTGCTCGTATCAACTTTACTGAAATCAAAATCATATGTATCTTCGAACCAATCAGAGATGATGTCCATGGCTTTATGTTTTCTGATACCGACGTGTTTACTTAACATATCAACAAGTCCCTCGTCGATAGATAGTATACTTCTTGGACCGATGTCTTTATCGTCCCAATCCCAACTTTCACCCCATTCAAAAATGATAAACAATACCTCGTTACCAGGAGTGATAAAGGCATTCAACAAACTACTTTTAGAGAATCGGTTCCTAACGGTCTTCACACGACCACCTCTCATCTTATCATCAAGGAAATTGGCGACCACTCGGTCCAATTGTTCACGTGTTATTAGGTATTGTTTTTTCATTACTTTATATCAAAATATAGTTCGATTTGTTCATCGACGTTCATGTTATTAGATAAATAGTCATCAAAGGACGGGGAGTAAGTATGAATCATATCTTTTCCTTTTTTACTAACAATAATCTTAACACTCAATTCGGGTTCAATTGGTGCTATCATACCATTAACTAAATATCCGCCAGTGAACCATACGAGACCAACTTTAGCGTCAGTATCTTCAACAATCCCTTGTTTATCTTCAGGGAGATAATCGGTTTCAAAGAACATCGGGATAAGGTATTCAAGGTTTTTAAGATAATCATTAAAGTATTCACCCCAATCTTTAGACAATGTATATTCAGGTCTGTTATACGACATATCACTTTTACCAATATACTTCAAAGAGTTTTCGAGAAGTTTAACAAAGTTATCATTGTACAATAGTTTCTCATACTCAGGGTCATACTCCTTACTGTTTTTCAAAAACTTATAAGGGTAGACAATCATCTTCGGATATAACCAACCATTGTTGTCGACAATATAAACATCGGCACCGTAAACAGATTTAACGAACTTATCCAAGAATTTATTTATCTGTTGTGTTGTCATTCGTCCAATTGGTTCCATTTTTGCATGTCCTCCTCCTCATTGTCCATATATCTAAAGAAGTCCACGGACATCGGGGACAAGTATTTTAATACTGATTGTAGTTTCTCTTCCATTTCCATAACGGTAAAGAATCCACCAGCTTCGTCAGACATTGTGCTACGATAGACTTCATCGTTTAATAGAATGTGAACATCGATGCTCAATCTACCTGAGGCGGTTCTGCGTGTGACGAACTTCATATCCCTAATCAAGCCAGGGTAAGTTTCTGTATAAGTTACGTCTACGACTTTTTTAATAATTTCGGGTGTAATTTCCATAATTTAATCTTCTAATACATATAAACTCACTGTAGAGTTTGTGGGTCCCAATCCAACATATCTTAAAACATCTTTAACGTCTTTCTCCACCTTGCTATCCAATCCTGAGAATGGGTTTCCATTATAAGTTTCCATCTCGGTATACTTTTCAGGTTCCACAATAACTCCAACGGCAAAGGAGGTGTAATCACCTTTCGTAGATGAGGTCACCATATAATCTTTAACCAAGTCAGGGTATTTCGGACTAATCAAACTAACCAAAAGGTTTTTAATTATTTCAGGAGTTAAATTCATAGTCAATTAATAATCATTAGTAGCATAAAACTCCACAACCACAAAAGAGGGAGACAAATACTTCATCACGTCTCTAATTCTACGTTCAATTTTATATTCTTCCCCTTTCAACATGATAATCTTATGTTTCATAATAACATCAATACCAATACCTGTTTTACCATCAGCGTTCTGGCGAGCAATGATATCATAACTCACAATGTCATCAAACTCAGGGGTAACCAAAGTATCCAATAAGGTTCTAACTATTTCGGGTTTAATATTATCCATATAAAGATAAATACCTCATTAACAGAAAAGGGGCGGCGGGGATATCATCTCGTTGCCACCATCAGAGGGAATAGAACAAAGGGATGGTTTTAAACAATCCCAACATAATGGAAATAAAACTAACAATCTCAAACCACCACAATACATTCTTCATATCTCTATGCGTGGTAAAGTAATATAACCCAAACCATATCTGCATCAATAAGGGGAAATATACGTCAAAGGAAAGGAAGTATAATGTGGGAACACCCATACCAATACCAGCACCAATAAAGTGAACCTGTTTAGTATAAGATTCCATCATCTTAAACTGAGTGGCAGCACCCACAAACGATAAACCAACTCCTGAGATAAACAAAGGAAGGGTCCCATATAACAACATAGGTATTCCAATTCCCCAACAGAAGAAAGTAAATAACCATTTATTATTCAATGGTAATGAATACCACGAATCACTAATAGATGGTAACACACCAAACTTACTCACAATATATCCCACATAAGAGACAAAGACCAATAACTGTATAATCAATAATTCCATAACCAACAATATAAGACATAAGGATATAGGTGTAAAGTAATTCCCACCCCCTTTACCCTTTCAGGGACGTTCCCCCTATCGGGGTCACTTACGGGGTCTGAAAATAACTTTACCCCAAATCCCCCACAGAAGGTCATCTAAAGACTTATCTCTATACACATAAGGGGATATACTAACAATGATATAAAACAAACCCCTAATGGGGTTATAATACAATATCATATAAACAATATCCCTTAAGAGAAATATACCCATAGTATTCTAAACATAACCCTAAAGGGTTAAATACACTATACTTTATCCCACTTTCTCCCACTTATGAAAGTCTATTTACAAGACCTTATCGTTGAGGTCATTTTAATAAATCCCTTATAACAATACGTTGAGATAAACTTATTTAAATTTATAAGACTACGTCTCACCCGCATCACTATCTTAACTATCTTTTTTTACTGGAATATATACATACCTTTTTTAACCCTATTTTATACACTACAAAAACAATAAATCCCTGATTTCACCGATGAAATCACAGAAAAACCTTTGTTTTACTATTCTAAGGGGACAATGGGGGTAATCCAAAAACCCTTCAAAGCTCTATCCCCCATGTAGCTCCCCTCTGACATTTTGACAAATCCAAATAAAATCCCCATTATTTTTACACATAATCCTTGTTTTTGCTAACATGACAAAGGGTCATGTTCATAACTTTATGTAATAAAAACCCTATGGTAACTACAGTTTGGCATGGGGGAGAATTAAAAAACCTTAGATTTCAACGGGGAAATCCCCAATAAGTTTGGTATTCACTATAATATAGAATGGGTTTATATTAGGGGGTATGGATTATATAGGATTTATAGAGGAACATTTCACCCCAACGGTTAGGGAGGATAAGTTAGGTATGAAGGTGGTGTTGACTCACAACAGTGACGTGGTCCCTGAATGTGTGGTATGGTTTGAAAGAGCTAAGAAGGGGTGGAGTAAGAAACCCATCAAGGTAAAGAACACGTATATCATTGTGGATGCTGACCTACTCCCCTTAATAGATTTCATGCATAAGTATATGGGTCTGAAGGAGGACGACTACAGAGACCTTCGTATGTCATTGATTCATTACACGATGGGGATTATCGACAAACATCTCACGGGGGAATAAAAAGTTACATTTGTATTTGGCCGTTACAACTATAATTCATATCTTTGTGTTGGTGCTTTGGCCCCAACTATTATTTCATTCTAAAGCATCAGAACAAAGATACAACAATCTTTTTTAATACACAACTTGTGGGGAAACTATTTTATCCTTATCTTTGTGTTGACGCTCTTTCCCCTATGGGGTTCCACACAACAGAGCACCATAACAAAGATACAACATTATTCCCACACTGCCAAATGTCAGGACACATTGTCATCCCCCTATAACACCCATAGCTGACCACCCCCCACATATCACACCATAGGGGGTCTCCCCATTAAAATTCCCTATACACCCCCCATATGGGGTCCCCCCCTCCTGTATGGGGGTCCCGTATCCCCCCTCCCCTCCCTGTTTTAGGGGTTGTTTTGGGGGTTTAATCCCGTAAATAAAATTTGTATAGGTAAAAAGGGGATATGGTGTTGCAGAAATTTTTGGGAAAAAATTGGGGAATATGGACTATTGTGTGGTGATGGGTTATACTATGATAAAATAATATATTATGAACAACGAACAGAAGGCTGAATTATACAATAGGTTTTTGGCTGAGTATTATAGATTGGATAATCAGATTGGTCAGGTAAAGATGAACAAGTTTGAATTGAATAGTGACGACCAAAAGATTATCAATGAGTTGGAGAGAAAGAAGTCTTACATTATGGGTAGGATTCAACAGTTAAGTTAAACGAGTTTCATTTTACACTTTGCGGGGATTTCATTTTACACTTTGTGGACTCTCCCCAAAACACGACCCCCTATTTGGAAAAGGGGTAAAATAGTGAAAAAGAATTTTCTGGAAAATTTTGGGAAAAATGGGTTTTTACTTCTATGAGTAATATTGTATATTAATGGGGGTGGGACGAATGTCTTATAAGTTTCCTCCAACGTTTATATTTATTGATATAATATTACTAAGATATGATTATCTATCCTGACTATGATAAAAAGGAACAACTCTTTAAGTTGTGGGATTCCATGGGTGTGGATTATAAGTATACTCGCTATTTGGGGGATAAGTTTCAGACCATGCAAGATTATTACTTGTATGTTGCCGATTACCACGATGTGAAACCCTTATCTATACTGGGTTTAATTTCTCATATTATTAATGAGGCCAATGAATATCTTTCTAACCCTGACAATATTCCTTGTGGTGGGGATGCCATTATTCGTATGGTAAATATCGACCATTGGAATAAAGACTTCCACTCTTTTCATAGTCCTACGAGCATGAAACTTAGGTACGAAGGTATGGGTTCTAAACCATTTGCACAATTTGAATATGATTTGGTGAACCCTGAGGGTTTTGAATGTGTTGAGATACCAGGGTTCCCTGAGGAAGACATGAGATACGAGTTTGAAAGAATCTATGGTGATGTTGATTTCGACAACATGACAAAAGAACAAGAAGATAAGTATAAGGAGTTTTGTTTCTCTGAGGGTTGTTTACATTTTGCCATTAGAGATGTGCTTTCTAAAATTGCCAATAAGTATGGAATTCGTACAAATGTAAATGTAGATAAAATATCTTAATATGGGAGACATTAACGTTACTGACTCGGTCATCGATTTCTTCAACGAGAATTGGAGTAAGTTTATTCGTGATACTCGCTCATCGGGTTTGGTTGTTGACCACGACCCTCTTATCTCGCCCATAGCGAATATGGAGTTGGACATTGACCCTGTAGATGGGGATATTGTTGTTGGGGGTTGGCAGTATGACGGGCCGGGACATCTTATCTTGGATGTCTATTTGAATCTTGATTACATCTTGGATTACCCCATCGACCACCATATGGTGGCTCGGGAATTTCTTATTCCGTGGATACAGAACTCTTTCTTAAAATATTTCGGGTTTGATATATTTGTTGACTTTGCAGATATTGTCATTCGTTTCCATACCACCGATGGGGCATGGGACGACTATGTGGTTGACGTTGAGGAGACGAATGTAAAACCTTTTTATGATAACCCCCCGAGATATTGGAAGAAGGTGAATAGAAAGATTTCTGAATCGGTCCTTAGTGAGGGACCTTTTAAAACCAAATCTTTATACCTCACCTTTCCGAAGAAGGGTTGGGAAACCATTGGGGGTTATTTGATGAAATCCTTGGGTGTTGTCACTGGTGTGTTTAATAGTGCTGAACAGGCCATTGATGTTGTCCGTAAGAAAAGAAAGAATATTGACCCACCGTTAAAGGAACTTGTCATTGGCTCTCACGGTGATGGGAACCATCTGTTGATGAGCCAGGGGAATAAGGGTCTTCCTGTTGACCCTTTGCTTAAAGAAGTTCGTGGGTTGGTGGGTCCTGATACTACGGTATTCTTTACCGCTTGTTATGGGGCAGATTTCTTGATGCAACTCTGTCACGCTTCGGCCATGTTGGACGGGAACAGGGTCTATGGTTCTGCCGGGATTTATAACTACATAAAGAACAGTTCTGAGAAGGGGTACTACTCTTGTCAGATGGCCCCTCGTGATTATTACGACATTCAGAACGACTATGAAAAAAGGAACCTCATCTTCGGTAGTGATAAAGGTAACGACTATTTAATCGATAGGGGTTTCTGTAAACGTGAATCTAAAGCTCCCATTAATTGGGTGAAGAATATTTGGACGTAAATTACACCCCCTGAAAATGTATTGTGGTTAGTGACCCTTAGCAGAAGTCGTGGGTCTTAAAATATATGGGGTGTCTAAAACCCTCTGATGCCGGAATCGGTCCTTTGAAAAATTTCTTTTTTCCGACCTTCGGTCGTGTTTTTTGTTTCTTTCTGACGACCCCGTCGGACCTTCGGTCCTCCTTTTATAATCTCTCTGATGCCGGAATATTTTTTTGTCGGTCTGTTTAATGTGTCCTTAAAATCCCCCCGACCCCCTTTTCTTATTATAAAAAAAAAGACCCCCATAATTGGAGGTCCTTCTATAATGGTGGTGTGGTGGTTACGCCATCATTGAGTCGTAAGCTTCATTGACTTCGTTCATCAGTTCTTCATACATGTAAGTGTTGCTGTGTAAACAGATTGCAATGGTCATACGGTAACGGTGAATGAACTTTAGTTTCATCTCATCAGTCAAATCACTAAATGACTCCATCCACCATCGTCCAAACTCTGATAGGTATTCGTCAACATCGTCATACCATTCCTTTTGGTCTTCTGGCATGTTTTCATATTCCTCGATGTATTGTGGATATGTTGGTAAGTTTTCCTTACCCCAATCACTCATTAGTTCGTCAATGGTGTTCACCATGTCTTCGTGGAGGTAAGCAAAGTCCAACATATCGTTTACGTTGTTGCTGAGTTTCTCTACCGTTCCGTCCAAATCGTTCTCGTCGAAATAAAATCTCTGTGGCATTGTTTTATGTTTTTATAAGTTTAATTAAGTAAATGTAAAAAACAAATTTGATGATGACAATACCTGTGGTTCACTTTTTTCTTTTTTTAAGTATTTATAGTAATAAAACATTTTTAATTATGGGACAAAGATTAATTATATCAGAAGAAGAAAGACGCCAAATCAATAAGATGTATGGTTTGGTGAATGAGAAAGCATCTATGGATAAACAAGTTGCAGGACCATTCTCTAACAAATCAAATGGTGTTGTAAAATATTACATATATCAAATCGGTTCTAAATTCTATATTTACATGACGAATGCATCACATAAGGAACCAACTCTTATGGATGGTACTGCTTGGGATAATGATGGTAAAGGTTATCCAAATGAAATGGAGGCTAAAAAAGTGATTGACAGCATGTTAAATGACCCTCCACATACTTTTCTTAAAATGAAACCTAAGCTGAACACTAAGATGAAAATGATGGAACAAATGGCACCATCACCAGCGCCGCAAGCAGCGCCGCAAGCACCACTTAGACTTCAAGTATTCCCTGTGGTTCAAGTAGATGGTGAAGATGGGTCACCAAGAGATGTGAAAGGAGAAAAGGCTTCATATTACATTGATGTTGATACAGAACCAGTAAATGTAGATAATAAGGATGTAACATTTTCATACAGTGTGAGAGGTAGAAAAGATAAGGGAGAAGGAAAATATCATACTGATTACAAAAACGAAATCGTATTAGACAGTTGTTTTCTTGACGAATGGGGTGATGAAAAGGAATTCACCACTTTTGATGGAAAAACAATAACATGTGGTGAAAAAGAATTCCGTTTATCATCTAAAGGTAGAGAACAAATGAATAGAGTTTTTGGTACTCGTGGTTATGTATCTAATGATAAAGGAGGTAAGGACATGTCTAACATGGCTTAAAAATATATAACTATGAAACACTTATTAAATAATATTTCTGAAGAAGAAAAGAATAGAATTCGTGAACAACACGAAGGAGGAATGAATTTATCTATTGATAACTTCAAAAAATTAGTTGAAACAAAATTGGGCGATGCAAAACCATTCATCAACGAAGCATCAGAAGAAACATGTGAACAATGTGGTGCAGAAATGAGAGAAGGTGAATGTGTTGAACAATGTGGTTCCATGAAAGAAGAGGTTAATGAACAATCAAGTGGTGTTAAGTTTGATGACTATGCAATAAAAAAACTTGAAGGTTGTGGTTTTGAAAAGGTGGATGATGGTAATTACATTTTCAAAGATAAAAAAAATGGTGATAGAGTTACTTATACAGTAGTTGCTGAGAAATTTGCTAATTCAAATTATATCGGTCATAGTTTGTATGACCAAGATGGTAATAAGTATTACTCTCTACCTTCAGACGCTTGTTGGGTTGAATTTGACAAGTTAATAGGTTGTAAATAATAAAATATATTTTATTTTAATTAAAGACCCTCATCATAGGATGGGGGTTTTCTTTTTATGGAGTATTTATAATAAAAAGAATTCTTAAAATGAAAAAAGTTAAATTAACGGAGAAAGAGTTGGAACAACTGGTTTTAAAAGTTATTCAAGAGCAAGGTTCTATTGAAGGTGCCATCACCGGTGTGGAAGCGTTTAACAAATTACCTGACTGTAAGAAAAAATCTGATGATGAACTTATGGGTGGTATTGTGAAGAAAGTAAAACAACCTCAATCAAGAGCTGCTGCGATTTCACAATCTTTTAGTAAATCGATTAACACAACAGTTTCTCTATACATTGAAAAAAACAGAAAACCATTCTGTAAATTGAGATAAACATTAAAAACTTATTAACTATGAAAAGTTTAAGTAAAGACCAATTCTTAGGAATTGTAAGACACGTTTTAACATTCGTCGGTGGTTTCTTGGTAATGCAAGGATTAGTAGACGAAGCTATGGCAACTGAGATTTCAGGTGCTGTTGTTACATTAGCGGGTGGTATTTGGTCCATCATTGACAAAAACAAATAAGATTAAATAAACCCTCCACTTTTTGTGGGGGGTTTTTATTTTTACATTTATGAATTCAGTAAAATTTAACGATAAAGAAATTCTTCTCACCATCGACGGTGAACCCGTTTCATTCTTATTAAAAAAACTTGTAACCATTCCTGTTGGGGTTGAATTTATCAACTACAAAGGACTGACCTATTTTAGAGAAGGTTAGTATTTATGGTTATGGAACAATCGGTTGAAAAACTTTTTAACACCTTAGGGAAAAATCTTGCCATGAAGTATTATGGTTTGGATGTCCATTTTACCGTGCTCGGTGTTGAAGAAATAGATGATAAATTCTATGAGATTAAAATTAAAACCGACAAACCCCTTCCCGTAATCTTTGATGTAAAGACTGAACCTGAATTTAAGTATGGAAAATATGCTCAGATTCAAGATTTAGTTTTTAACCTGGAATATCTAACAAGATATTTGGGAATGAATGGTGCGGATGTTCATTTACAACAAGAGGAGTGGCCAAAAACATGGGAAACCCAAATCGATAAAAACTACTACATCGAACACCCTCAGGAGTTTATTGAACTTGAAAGTGTGGGTTCTGTTGTGGAGGTCGAAACTGGTTACGTTTATCCATTATTTGAAAATGACACATTGGATGTTGATAGTTTAATATCACTGGCACGAATTGAAGATGACGAATGGTGGGACCACTTAAGTGAGGAAGATAAAAATAAATTAAACAGAATTTATGCAAACTAAGAAGAAATACTTTTTCGGGTGGACAAACATTAAATGGTTTATTACAGAGATGATGAATATCTTCACCTCTAAACCATCACAGTTTTCCAAAAAGAGAATGGAATCAGGATTGGCATTTATTGTGGGTCAGTTCGGTATGGTTTATTTCCTAATATTGAATGTTGAAAAACTTACAGCCTCAGACATTGTCCTATGGGCAGGTGTTGAATTTGCTATTGCGGGGTATATTGTTAACCAGATTCAAAAAGAAAAAAAAGACAGGGGTTACGAAGAGTAATCTATTTACTGAAACCTTCACATAGATTATTTTTTACCTATTAATAAATTATCTATGAACTACTTCGAACAGAAACCTATTATTTCTAAATTCAAAAAGGTTATGGTGATGGGTCCTCACGGTGCGGGGAACAAAATCGCCTCTTTAATTATTGCCGAAGATTTTGACCTTCAACACATATGGAGTGATAAGTCTTGGTATGCTGACGATTACTATGACGAACATTTGGGTTTGAAATATCACTTGGACCGAGTCAATGAAGAAGACGATAATTATGTTTTATTCTGTCCATCGTTTACTGCCCACTTACACCGTATCCCCGAGTATTTGGAAGACGTGTTAGTGGTGATGATGCACAAAGACCTCGACGAGATTGACGAGTATGTAAAACGAAATAAGTTTTTGCAAGAACAAACTTTCGTTTATGAATCTACTCGTTACAACGATATAGTGGTTGAAGATTTCCCTGACGAAGCTGAAGAATTGTTGAGTCTGACTTTAGAGGAGTTGACCTACGAATTGTTTGAACGTCATCAAAAACAACATGTACCTAATATTATTCACGTCCACCACAGTAGTTTGGAGGGTCACAAACTTTTCATTCCAAAAGAAAAAAGAAAAGACTTCGACTGCTGGCAAACAGAGATTAGAGAATAATTATAGGTATGAAACCTTCGTATAAAGATTTATTAACCATCTATTACAATTCATTCGTCACTCCTAAGTATGATTGGATTGACGGTATAGTTGTGGACCAGTTTGACATAGTCGAAAAGGAACGAGAAAATGCAGTTCTTAACACCGATAAAGGAGGATTTGAAAGTAGGATGGTTCCAGCTGCAGAAGGTAAAATTAGAGTATTATCTAATGTTGAAGTTCCAAATACCATGACCTCTTTTGAATTCTTTGAAAGATTGGGAATGAGACCGAGTGATTTTTCTAAGATTATGTATAACCATAGAATTGAAGATTATATTGGTTTACCTAAGGGGGTGATGTATGATGATTTGACGGATATTGATATGCAAATTATTACTAAAGATGAGGTAAAATCTGAATTAGACGAAAGAATTATTAACATCTTTAAAACAAAAAAACCTATTACCACTCTGGGTATGTTCTAAACCACCTGACATCACCAGATGACCTACGTTGGACTTTCTTACCCTTCGTGGGGTAAGACCCCACTCGGGGATTTTAAGGGTCTTAAATCAAAAATTTTCCTATATAATAATACTATATAATTTACTTATATTTTTCTTATTATTTCTATTATATAATATATTAATATATTAAGAATAATAATTATCACGAAGTTTTAGAAAAGACATGACACTATCAGATTTTGTTTTAGTAAAGGACAATGTTTTCACAAATGAGTATTGTGACGAACTAGTTGAGTTCTTTGAAAATAATCCCGAATACCAACACATCGGTGAGAGTATGGGTGGGTTGGATACCACCATAAAAGACACTACTGACCTTAATTTGTTTTATCGACCTGAGTTGATGGAGAAGTATGGTAACTTTATCTTGAGTAAGTTTAACGAGGTCGTTGAGGAGTTATTAGACAGACTACCATTTCAGAATGTTTTTCCTGCGATACCAAGAGTTTTTAATGACGATACTGAATACACCACGTGTCAAATTCAAAAATATAATAAAGGGACGGGACACTACAATGCCTACCATTACGAAACTGACAGTTATGGAACCACACCTCGTTTATTTGTCTTTATTTTATACCTAAATGATGTGGCTGAGGGTGGTGAAACCGAACTTTTATACGAACAAACCTTTACAAAACCGAAAAAAGGAAGAGTTTTAGTTCATCCAGCATGTTACCCATTTGTCCATCGTGGATTAACCCCGATTTCGGACGACAAATACATCGTAACAACGTGGTTGGCGTATTCTGAACAAGATTACTGATATTTATAAGATATGATTTTTTAATGAAAATGGGTTTTTTGACCCATTTTTTGGTTTTTACCATTAAAATAAAAGTAAAATGTTATGGAAAATGAAAATAACAAGAAAATCACAGAAATAGACACCCAAATTAGGGCTCTGAACAAAGAAAAAGAAGAAATTCAGAGTAATTGCACACATAAAGAGACCAAAGTTAAGCTAGAAATTGGTACAAATACCCCAAAATTGTACTGTAGTGTGTGTGATAAAGAGGTTGGATACCCATCTAAGGAACAATTAGACAAGTTTTTAGAGTGATTCTAAGTATTCTTCCCACTCATGTAGGTCCCACTCCATCATAATCAACAAAATCTCGTCGTCGATAGTTAAATCATCGGTATTTTTGTATAGGTCAATCATTTACTTGGTGATTTAGTATACAATTAAAGTGATTATACCCGACAAGATACTCTTCATCGACGTTTATTGTCGATTTTCCACAAATTTCACAGATGTATGGTGTGTTTTCTTCATTCATAAACACAAATTAGTAAATATTTATAATAAAAACAAGATTATGGCTTGCGAAAATTGTACTTGTAATGAAAGTTGTCTCACAGAGAGTGCACTTGCACTAATTGTGAGTGTCAAATGAAATAACGACCCTCAAAAGAGGGATTTAGGACCGTTATCAGTTATGGTAACGAAAAAAGGGAGAGGTTCGCTACCGTCTCCCTTTATTTTTGATAAAAGTCCGTTAAATCGTCTATTTTTTAAGTAATTCTTGTAATAACCTTAGATTTTTGGTGGTTTTTGATTCCTCAAACCTTTTGAAACCTTTAACTACTGTTCTTGGTTCGGCTTTTGCTAAGACATCTTCTAAGAATTTCTTTCTTTTACTAATAATACCCATTAAAAGGTTCAACATTTCTAAATCCCACTCAGATTCCACATAATTCATGAAATCTTCAGAGGTAAATGGGGCTTCGTAAGTATCTAAGTCTACTTTTGGTTCTTCTTGTTCATTTACTGAGTCGTTAAAAGGTACTTCTTTGATGTAATCTATAGTTTGTTCACTATCTTTAACATCATAAATTTCATCGTCAATAAAACGACCGTCATCTACAGTTAACTCATAATTATCAAATAAACTCTTAATATAATCTTCTGAATAACCCTCCAATTCACCTGTATAGTAGTCAGCCTTCCATGCCCAATACTTTTCTACACCATCCCATTTAAATTTTTTCTTTTGAGGAATGATATATTCTTCAGAGTTGAAGTTTCCACTATCTAATAAAGAAGCATTGTCCTTCATGAAGGTAAATACGTAATCGTCCACAGCATTTTCAGATACATTTTTGATTCCCAATAATTTCAAATTGGTAAATACATTATCTAAAAAAGGATTCTGAGGACTTAGGTTATCAAAACTAACGTCTTTATGGTTTTGTAAGGTAAATTGAATTACTTTCAGAAGACCCTCAGTGTTAACAAGTGGTTTACCACCTTCACTTTGTTCTTTTAAAGTTACTGATTCAGTTTGTCTTGGCTTTTCTTTAATATCTGCAATTTGTTGCTCCACATCCCAACTATCGTGTTCTTCACGTCCTGTATTTTCGCCGTTCCAAACATCCCAGTCTCCGTGGTTTAACCAATGTTCAGGAGATTCTTCATCATACGCTTCAATTTCGCCTTTGTAATAGTTACTTACATTTGTATGATAATTTTCCTCACCTTGCCACTCGAAATTTTTCTTCTCAGGTATTCTGTAATCATCGACATTGAAGTTTTCATCATCGATAAGGTCAGAATTCAATTCGGTAAATGCAACTAAGAAATCTCTCACGTCAGTTTCGTCTTCAGTAACTCCAATATATTTTGTGGTTTTGATAATCTTATCCATTTCGGCTGAATCATACTCAACTCCGTAAAATGTAGTCTGAGGATTTTGCTTCACCAGCAACTCCAATAGTTTAACCAATGCTGAAATGTTGATAGGTGCGGTAACAGGTCTCTGCTCCTCAGTAATTCCCATGATTTCTTTTATGCGTGAAATATCTTTCATAACTTTGTATAACTAATAAATATTTTAATATTTATAATATTATGGAAAGAATCGCAGAAGTATTAAAAAAATGGGTTCAGGTGAACATGAATCAGTTAAAAACTGATAGACATCTACCCCATATGTCATTCATCTTAAGTAAGATTGTGTCTCACCCAACCAGTTATGGGTTGATTAGAGATATGGGTCCTTACGAGATTTTAAAATTAGCTTATACTGTATTTTTCATGTTTGAGGGTGACGACTTTGAAGTTGCTCAGCAAAAATCCAATGACCTTTATTTTATTGAGGTAACTGAAATCGAAGACATTAAAGACGGTAAACATGAGTGTAATTATTGTTACGGTGATGGTAACATCGATTGTGACTATTGTGAAGGTGATGGTGAAGAAAGCTGTTATGAGTGTTACGGTGAGGGTGAGATAGACGGTGAGACCTGTAGTGAGTGTAACGGTGAGGGTAAAATTACTTGTAGTTCTTGTGGAGGTTCAGGAGAAGATGAATGTCAAGAGTGTTATGGTGATGGTGAAGTTGAAGATGATACAGTTCAAATAGTTGACTACTCACAAAGTTATTGGGTAACGTATTCTCCTGATTTTATTGAAGACATGAAACGTAAAATGGATGGAGATGTTCCTAATGATGATTTTTATGGTGATGCAGATAAAGACGGTGCAGGGGGTGACCTCGCACTTTTAGGAAGTATTAGAAAAGAGGAGGATATGGACGATTTAGACTTCCCTCAATATAATGATGGTGATTCTATGGTTACCGATGTGGCACCATTAGATGAACTTACAAATATTATTAAGTTGTTTGTTTACCTGGGAGGAACCCGAAACGGTCATTTGAAAGTTAACAACCTTAGTAGATAACTTATCTTTGGTGTTTGGTTAAGAATCTACTTAACTTTGAAATATCACCATTAGATACCATTTTGATTTCTGCAGAACCCACGTATTTTTTAATAACTTTTTCCTTAGCATCATAAATGATGTAATAAGATTCAGTTACGTATTCCAATACGTCATCTTCCTTTAATGTGAATTCATTATCTGCCAAGAATTTAACAGATTCATCTTCCCAATTAATTCTGTAATTAGGTTCTTCAGGATTGAATAGTTTTTCCTTTAAAATTTTAAAAATAGATTTCATATCTCTTAGTTGTTTGTTAAGCTATAAATATGGTCTATGTCCATTGTTGACGTTCCTGAGGTGTTTGTCACATAAAGTCCAGTATTGTCACCTGTTGTCCACGTTGGATAGGTACCTGTCCCAGTTCCACCCCATTGTGGGTAAGTAATCGGTTGTTGAGGTGTTGGTGGTGTGTAAGGTTGGTAAAAATCAATTTTCCATTCCTCATCATCAGATATGTTTAACATATCCATTACTTTTTCCAATTCTTGTTTTGTGAACTCAGAATGGAATAGAATCTTTTTGTTTTCTAAATCTATCGTAAACATCAGTCTTTTTTTACTCTCTTATTAACCACAGTGGTACATTGACCTTTTTGAATGGTTTTATAAAGAAAGTATAAAAGAATAATTGTTAAGAGTAAAGAAAGAGATTCGACAATCAAATATTGCCATCCATAACCACATTCTACTATAACTGCACCTTTAAAGGTGTTTACTATTGAAAGTAGAATTACGTTGATAAAGGAATATGTAATATTTTTATATTTCATCCAAAACATATTACAAGTAGGGGTCTAAGGTGTCACAGTCCTTGCTCAACTCGTCCTTAAAATCCTGTGTAAAATTGCCGTCTTTCTTTAGATACTTTGATGGTATTTCTGAGAATACCCAATCAAGGGCTAATAAGGCGACTAGGTTTTTGTCTTTGTCATAAATGGGAACTGCAGCATGTGCCTTTGTACCATTTGAATGAGCTAACGAACGTAGAGCAATGTCTGACATATCGTTTATGTCTGTATAAAACATTATTCCGTCAACAATATCTTTGACGTAAGTGGTAAAACTGCTTACCAACATATTTTGATTTTTTTCAGCCTTTCTTTCTAAACCATCAGAATGTCTTTCGTAAGTAATCGAAATTCTTTGAATTGGTGACTTTGTGTAGAAGTTACCTCCATTGTGGAATTGCCAAATATAAACTCTATCGGCGTTGTATCTTCTTCTCACGTCTCTGATGGCAAGATGAATGATTTCATCTTTTTTGATTTGTTGCATAAGAGAGTCACGAGAACGATTCTTCTCTTGTTTCTCTGACATTCTTTTGAAAAATCCAGCCCCGACTAATGCCACAACTATCGAGGTGAACGATGTTATAAGGAGTTCAACTATTCTAACCCAATCCATGAATTTTTAATTATATCTTATAAATATATCGGTAGGGTTAGTTTTTCACTATGGGTTGTCTCTTTTAAGACCAAAATTGTATTTATGACGCAATCTTTCATGTAAAAAGTAATTGAAATAAAAAACCCCCACCTTAAAAAAGATGAGGGTTAAAAGGAATATGTATTTTTTACATATTACTTCTTGGACTTCACAATCTCATCGATAATCCCATATTCAAGTGCATCCTGAGAAGACAACCACAAATCACGAGAAGCGTCTTGTTTCACCTGCTCAGGGTCCTTACCACAGAACTCACCCAACAACCCAAACAGAATGTCATTCAACTTCTTCCATTCGTTCATGGTGATTTCTGCGTCTTGGATGTTACCCATGGCACCACCTGAAGATTGGTGAAGCATCGTTCGAGAGAAACGAAGTGATGAACGCATCCCTTTTGTTCCCGCTCCGAGCAATACTGAACCCATCGATGCTGCCATACCTGTATTCACCGTGGCGATATCTGACTTAATGTAATGCATCACATCCACCATTGACAACCCTGATTTTACTGAACCACCAGGTGAGTCAATGTGCATCGTGATTGGCATGTTGTCCACAGAATCCAAATACATAAGTTGAGCTTGAACCATTGTTGACATGTGGTCGTTTACAGGACCTGCCACCCACAACAGTCGGTCTCTCATCAAACGAGAGAAGATGTCAATCTGTGTTGCCCTCATCTCACGTTCTTCCAAGATGTAAGGGGTTAATGATGATTCAATTGAATCCAAAGTTAGTGAGGACATATTGAAGTCACTCATGGCATACTTGCGAAAATCTTTTCCGAAATCCATAGTTTAAAATTTTAGTTTAGACAAAGATAGTAAAAATTAGTTGAATAATTCAATAGGTGGTTGGTAAATATATCCCTTTTCAATCCTTTCCACATGTTTTTTAAATGGATAGACATTTAACCTACGATACAGTCCATCAACAGGTTCATAAAAATCTAATATGGTCTCTTCCCCATCTTTTGAAAAATAATTGTGTAACTCGTAACACCACGCCTTCATAGGTTGATAGTCATCTTCAGTCATCAGGTCAGGTCTCCATAACACTTCCTGATATCTTAAGTCCACCCATAAATGCATCTCAAAGGATATGGTTAATACCTTCTCAAAAATGGTTTTAAGGAGTGCTGGTCGATATTCACCAGTTAAGGTGATGTCGATGTCCCAACTCATCCAATCTTCCAACAGACCACCGTTTACGTAAGTCTTAAATTGTTTTATCTCAGGGACTTCATTCTCAATACGAGTGAGTAAGGTTTTAAACATTGGATGTTCAGGACCACCAATACTGTACCAGTTTACCGCACCATAAGGTCCATAGGTATATTCACCCTTCCACATTAATGTGTTGAAATTAAAGTTGTAATCCATATACAAATTATATTAAACTATTTATCATAAAGAAAGATGCTCTTGATAGATTACAAAAAATACCCCTTTATAAACTGGATGGTTAGTTACTACTTCACTCGTTTGATTGTGGGTAAGATTGTATCTCTTTATGTGACACTACCATCGTGGGGTGTTACGGTATTATCTTCCTTAAAATATAAAGAAACCACAGAATGGTTAATCATCTTAACCGACCTGTGGTTCCTTATCTTATTCTTTTATCTCCTTAATAAGAGAAATCAACCTTCGTGATTCTCGATGTTTGAATTTTTGAAGATTAAAATCAAACCCATAATAATCAAACCTAAATTCAATATTGGTCCGAATGAGTTTTGAGTGAATTGAGATATTACCTGACCTACAATCATTGCCATGGTAATTAGAGTTGCATCTTTTGGGAATACCGCCAAACTTCTTTTATAGATATTAGCAAAACTAAACCAAAAGGTTGGTGCTATGATTAAAAAACCGAGAGCTACTAGTCCCATTTCTTGTGATGCGAGACCGTAACCCACTGAGTAACCTCCGATAAAACTACCAATGATTGCGATTAGGTTGCGTAGAAAATAATTTAATCCACTGATAGTTCCTGAGAACTCAAAATACTTTTTAATTTTTTCCATTACTTTTTTTAATTACTGTGTTATAAAATGTGTACCCTACTAAGGTGATAAAAAATAAGATGATTGTTTTTGCGAATATTAACGTCATAATGATAGGTATATTTTTTCTGTTGTTCCGTCTTCGTAACGTAGAATATAAAAACCATTACTTAGATTATCCAATGTATTACCAAAAAATTTCCCACTAAAGTCATAAACTTTATATTCGATATTCCGATATCCGATATTTTCATCAATCTTCATTGTTGAGGTAACCACTTTGAATGTCCATTGTATTCTTTGGATAGTCATTAAATAACCATTACGGTATTTGTCAATCTGAAAACCATAACCATAAGACCCTAAGTTGGTGCCGACAAAGGTAATTGAATCATTATCTGCTAAAACATTTGTTGATGTTTGAACCTGAGGTACAAAGACCCCATTAGAATATGATGAATAAATCTCCGACATATATAGATTAACGGAATCACCTGGATTTGGATTTGTAAAGTGACAGTTAAAGACTCCCCAAACTGGTTTCATTGAATTTACGGCATTCTGTTCAACATTAATCCATAGAGGTTGATTCATAAATGGTGCAGTATTATTTGGAACATGCCAATAATCTGTGGAAATAACCACTTCTGAGTTTGATGTGTTCGATGAGTTATTTAATGGTCCCCAACAACAGTTTGTATAAATGAAACGATATTTGTTGGAGTCTAAATTCAAATAATCACTGATATACATTGTGGTGTTATATCCTTGATGAGTATTAGTGGTGACCATGTCTAAGGTAATATTACCATCATAGTCGTACCAACCTTGAGAGTTCATTTCCCATCTTTGAACGGATACTGACGATGGCATTGAGGGGAACAACTCAGAAATAATATATAGTCCAATAGATGTTGAGTCCGGACTCGTTTGTGCTACTTGAATAATACCTCCCATAACGTGAGAGGCTTTTGTCACAAATGTTGTCAAAATTAGTGACAACAGAAGAATTAGTTTTTTCATAATTTACTTTTAAATAACAGTTTAGCCTTTTCTATTTTATCTTCTCTACCTGATAGTATAGATAATATAATAAATTTTCCTTCACTGTAACTACATTTTTCTTCTATAACCCTTGTGTATTCTTCAGGGGTGGTTTCCAATGAGTGAGAGATGGTTTCGTCCATCAATCCAAAAAGTCCAATATCATTCATTCCAATAATTCCAATAGGTGTAACAACTCATACAAATAACTTCACCCTTTCGTGGGTCCAACTTTGTTTTCTCTGAACCACAAGAGGGACAACATTTACGTTTAGGTTCTGAATCAACCATATCAAATATCTTTGAGTTTAGTATATTTATAATAACAAAGATAACAAACATTTTTCACATTTCCAACATGAAGAAAGAATTTAACGAAGCGGTCGGTGTCCCTGAAGGTATAGTAGATGCTGGTGAAAAACTATACGACGACATGAAGGCAAACCTTATACCTCAACTTAATATGGGTCAGTTGGAATATGAAATGAACTTCCAACCTGAAGAACCTTATAAAGTTGGTGATATGGAAATTGATGATGTTGAGTTATCTGTAACCTTACATCCCGTGTCTGATGAATACGGTGATTCAAACATGAAAGTGTTTAAAAAACAGAAACTACAAGATACAGGTAAGAGTATGGTGTATATGACAGTTTCACAGAATGGTCACCTAAAGTTACATGTCGACAAACCAGTTCCTGAAGATTGGACTATTCAAGGGGTTAAGGACTCTTTTGACAAAATGAAAGTGAGAACAGTGAGTTCATTATCTCATGAGTTGATGCACGATTATGATGACTTTAAAAAGAAAGGTAACAGACCGTCTCATATAGCTGATTACCAAGCCAAAACGCAATTCATCGATTTCCCTGTGAAAGCAATATCACGATTATTCTACGACCTTTATTATATGGATGAGGTTGAAAATACTGTTAGACCCACTGAGTTATATGCTAAAGCTAAAATGGATGGAATTACAAAAGGTCAGTTTTTAGATTACTTCAAAAAACAGTATGACCACATATTGGACGCTATGAAATTTAGCGTGGATGAATTAAAATCTGAACTATTAAACAACATTGATGAGGTTGACAAACTTTTAAGAAATGTGGACGATTTAGACGTTTCAGTGGATGATATGACCGATGAAGAAAAAGTTAATTCACTTCTAAGAATTGCCTACATAAGTTTTTCAAATGTTTCAGGGTCAGCATTGAAAGATATGTTAACCACAAATCCTTTGGAATTGATACTTGGATTTCAGGGTACTAAAGACCCCTACTTCAACAAACACATTAGAAGGTTGACCAAACACGAAGATGACCCAATAGGTTTTTATAGAGATGCTGAAAAATACCTTAAAAATACAGGTCGTAGAGTGATTAGGAAAATGTCAAAAGTTTACGACCTTCTTCCTGAGTAAACCATTGTGGTGTTTGACGGTTCTTCCATTTTGAGAATGAAGCTTTTTCCCCACGGTAATAGTTTCGGTAAGACTCAACAACTGATTTAACTTTATATTCTTCAGGCATAGCCTTTGCTGGTTCAGTAAATCCTTTTTCAGGTAGATTAGGTTTGTTCTCAATACACCATTCAATAACATCCTGTGATTTATGTCTCTTACCATAACGGTGAGTGTATTCGTAACACAGCTCCAAACCCAATTCACATAACCATAGATAGTTGGTGATACTCTCACGAGCCCAAATGGAACATGGGTGATTTTTGTGTGATAATTTATAAGGTGGATTGGTTGGTTGTTCGGTCATATGGTGGACACCGCAAAGAAGCTGTGCGGTTTCCAATATCATTTTAACCACGTGTTTGTCGTTATGATACTCCGCACACTTCTTAACGTCCCAATCCAATACAAATATATTCATCGTAAAAATTTTATTATCTTGTCTTTCACCCCACTCTGTTTGATACCTTCATTTGAACGTGGAGTATGAACAAAATTGGTGAGACCTGGTTTTGAGTCCGAACCATCTTTTGCACTAAAATGATTACCCAAGTAATCCACACTCATATCCAAATCATCAATAGCTACCCAATGAGTTATATCAGGATGGTTTTCAATCCAATGGTTGATTTCCATACTTCGTTCTAATTCCAAATCAGCTCTGAATCTTAATGATGTCCATTCTTTTGGAAAGATATCCTTAAATCTGTCAGTTACCGCAATTGGTCGTTTGACGATACCTTGAGATTCGTAGTAATCACCCAACTCCTCAAGATTTGCATGGTACCTCCAATCTGAACTGACAACGATTTCCGCACCCGTCTCCTCTAAGATTTTATTTAATACCTTAACCGCCTTTTGGTCAAAGTTATCAAAACGAACTTCAACAGGTCCATTATCACCAAACCCTTTGCGTGGGTTATCTTCGGTAAAAAACTTTTTTTGTTTTTTATGTCGAGAACCCCAATTGTTTGCGAGGCAGATTACACCATCATTATCTAAGAATATTACTTTCATAATGTAAAGATAAAAAAAAAGGTTTGGAAACCCAAACCTTTTATGATTAATAATCTTTTAAAAACTCCGTTGGTGGTGCATCCCAAAGGTTAATGGCGATGGCTCGTCTTCTACCCTTTTTGATTTTAGCAACACCGTGTAAGCATTTGGCGTCAAAAATTACTAATCTATTGAACTTAGGTTTGATAATTTCAGCTTGTTCAGGTGGTATGAAAATAGTACCATCTTCATTGGCTCTTTCTGGTGGGAAATTTTCCCAAAACCATAATTCACCACCTTCCATCTCATCGATTTCGCGAGCTGGGTAGAATACGGTACCAATTTTAGGACCTACGATTTGTTTTGTTTCGTGCCACTTTTCTTCATCCTTATCAAAATGAAGTTTTAATGACCACTCCATACCACACACTTCATGGACATCTTTTTCTGTGAAATCACCAGTCCAATGCTCAAAACCACCAATTTGAACGGCTGCGTGTGGAGAATCAGGTCCCCAAATAGCGTGGATTAGTTCGTGACGAATATTGTTGATTCCTTCTTCCCACCAACCGTTGTACCAATTGTAACCTGGTTTCCAAAAGAATTCATCGTTTTGAATCCTGTTTAACAGGTCTTCATCTTGGATAAAATTATCGATTATAATCATTGCATTTTTTTTATAATACAATTATAACAAATATGGTGAACAGGTAAAGATTCATTCATCTCCCTTTTCCCTGATTGTTTGTTCGTATAGTTTCTTTGACATGAATATACCGTTGGGTGCGTTTTTGGAAAAACTACTAACATCTTCAAAAGGACCTTCCTTTATGATGTTGTAGTTGTGGTCAGTAAAAACCCAAATTCCCAATCTTACGTCTTGTCTTTCCATGTCATTTGTTTTTGTGGGCCCTGCAGGGTTCGAACCTGCGACCTACTGATTATGAGTCAGTTGCTCTAACCAACTGAGCTAAGAGCCCGATTTGTCTTTATTTTTTGGTTGACCCCAATATGCTAACCAACCAAAGATAGGTAAAATTAAGGTAAGTCCAATAGTCATAACCCATTGGTTATTACTTTGCATATACCAAATAATTAGTGCAAAAAGATAAGAGAACCACAATACAATCCATATCCATGATGGTAATTTTTCGGTGGTCTTTGATATTTTCTCAACACGGTCATCATGAACAACACGTGATAATGCATCTTGTAAATCTTTACCGTATGCTGGCACTTTTACGGTCTTACCATCTTCCTGTAAGATGGTTACTTCATACTTCATCCAATCCGGAAATGACTCAGATGTTTTTCGGTATTCGACGTGAATGGCTTTCTTTTTCATAATAATATATTTTAAGTAAATACGTCAAAGACTTTCTAAAATCATTTTGACATATTCAAACAGTCCATAACCTAATAAAGCCATACCACAAATCAATAGTGACCAAATAAATACTTTACCACTATCTTCATATTGTTTTTTTGTCCTTCCCTGATAATCCCAATCTTCATTCATTATTCATAAACATTTAAACGTCCGTAGTTATTAAAGTCCTCTTGGTAAACATAATCATTATCTTCCAACCATTCCTCGACAATCTCTCTCATTTTTTGTGACTTTCCTGTAATGATAACAGAATCACCATTACCCTCCCAAAAATAAAAGTTGGTTAACTCTTCTAAAACATCTCGGTGTGCCACTCCGTGTAGGTCTAAAACAGGTAAGTCCTTTTTCACTTTTTCTTAAAGTATTTTACCATGATGTGACCACTTTTATAGTTTGTTGCCAGCGGAACGTCGTGAACATCACATAACCTCATCAACATCTGAACGTCAGGTTCGTGAGGGTGTTTATCTAAGGGGTCACGAAAGAAGAATACTCCGTCAATCTCACCACGAGTAACCATTGCCCCAATCTCAGCATCACCACCTAAAGGTCCTGAAGAAACGGATTCCACCTTATCCACACCAGCGTGTAAGATTTTCTTACCTGTTGTACCAGTGGTAACGATGGAAACGTCTTCACGGTTGAAAAAATCCAACCTCTTCATTACGAAGGCGACCATATCTGACTTCTTACCGTCGTGTGCAATTAACGCTAACTTCATTCTTTGATGTTTTTTAGTTTCTCCAAGATTTCCTGAATTCTTCTGTTATAGTTCGCAGCTTTTTCACTATAACCATTACTCATTGCTCGGTTATACCTTTTTTGAAGTTGATGTAATTTGTGACCTAACTTCAAACGGTCCCATTTGTTAAAAATTCTCTTCATTATGATAAGTTTCTCACTAAAAAATTTGATTCATCGGTTGTGTTCATCTTAAAAAGTCTTGCAACTCTTTCGGCTTCGTCAATTGAATCAAATTCCATAGGTTGTCCCTCAGTATCATTAATGATAATGTGGCGAGTAGCCCCTCTAAATTCTGTTTTGTTGATAATAACGTATCCCATTATAAATCTAAGTTAATTGTATATTCATTGATAATACGGTAGAACATTTCTTGTGCTTGTTCCCACGCTTTGTATTCGTCTTCACTCATGGAGTCAGGGGCATATTTAACCTTTGAACGTAACTCCTGAGAGATGTCCCATAGAGCAAGATGCATATCCATGCTCTTTAACATACGTTCGTGTTCCCTTTTATCGTCAGGGTCATTAAGGTCAAATTTTAAGATTGCTTCCATGATAGTTTAAAAATTTTAGTCGGGAAGACAGGACTCGAACCTGCGACCCTCTGGTCCCAAACCAGATGCGCTACCACCTGCGCCACTTCCCGATTTCCCACTACAAATATAATAGTGAAAATTTAATTTATCAAACCTTTTTTTGGTATACTTTGAAGTTTCTTACTACCATCGCCGATTGCAATGGTGAATACTCATCTTTAGGTCTTTTGATACCGTTGTTAAGGATGACATATTGTTTTGCTGAGAGGTCCTTTAACATCTCAGGGTTATCACACACCTGAACCAAATGACCATCATAGTAAAACTTAATAAAGTCTTCCGTCCAATGACATGCGTATTGAATATATCGACGGTTAGGTTCATGAAGTTTAAACTTAGGAGCCCCATAATCTTTTTTAGTCCCATCCTCAACACTACCCCAATGGATATTAGGTTGAATTGAAATTTCATTCACATCCTCATCAGTGTATGCTTCGAATATGTCAATCTCAGGTGGCCAACTATCTTCACCTGACAACCAAAACGCGGACCACATACCTCTTTCTGATGGCATCATAATCTCTGCCTCAAACCATCCGTGTTTCCAATTTTGTTTGCTACTTACCAATCCTGAAGCCCAATTGATGGTGAACTCATCAGGTAACCAATCCTTTTGTCTCCACTTTGGTAATTCACTTTTGATAAACGTCTTAGGTTTTAGTCGGTTCTCCAATACCAAACCTGCAGGTGATAGATATGCCACCTCATTTGTTTTTGGCCAGTACCTCCATAATGTTTTTGGGTGGAAGTCACCCCATGGATGTGCATATCTCCAATTTTCTTCGAACTTTGTATGACTATCGAATTTGTCTTCATAGACCAATTCATAATCCACAGGAGGTGCGGCATTTTTAGAAACTTTGATTGTGGTTTGCGAACGAAACCACGCTTTGATTTGGAGTTTCCAATTTAATAAATTGTTTTTTAAACTCCTTTGAAGGTAGTGTTCAATTTTCATATTAAAATGTTTAGTGGAGGATATCGGATTCGAACCGATGACCCCTTGCGTGCAAGGCAAGTGCTCTAGCCAACTGAGCTAATCCCCCATGCCGAAACCGCTACGAATAACGGTTTCTTTACTCCTTCTCCACTTACCCCTTTCGGGTGGAAGGCGAGTTGCGGTCTGGACGGGATTCGAACCCGCGACCCCATGCGTGACAGGCATGTATTCTAACCAACTGAACTACCAGACCAATGGAGCGAAAGACGGGATTCGAACCCGCGACCCCAACCTTGGCAAGGTTGTGCTCTACCAACTGAGCTACTTTCGCAAATGTAGGATATCGCTTAACCTACGGTGAGTGTACCTTTCACCTTGTTCCCTTGCGGTACTACGATTTTTTTGAGCGGAAGACGGGGCTCAAACCCGCGACCTGAAGCTTGGAAGGCTTCCGCTCTATCAACTGAGCTACTTCCGCAAAGAGATGGGGTTCTTTTTTCAAGACACATAGTTCCAACGCGTATTGTGTGTCTCCCCATCTTAGTAGCGGATACAGGATTCGAACCTGTGACCTCAAGGTTATGAGCCTTGCGAGATACCTCTTCTCTAATCCGCGATGTTGAGCCTCCAGAGGGATTCGAACCCACGACCCCGAGATTACAAATCACGTGCTCTGGCCAGCTGAGCTATGGAGGCAATTATTGTAGTCCCTAGGAGAATCGAACTCCTCTTTTCAGGATGAAAACCTGATGTCCTAACCGATAGACGAAGGGACCATTTTTTTAAACCATCATTTCAAAGAACACTACAAATATACAACTCTTTTTAAATCTGTCAAACTATAAGACATAAAAAAACCCACCTTTTTGGGGTGGGTCCTAAGTATTAAAGTTTTGACAATACTATCCCACCTCCGACTTTCGTGGAGTATCACCTTCCGTGCCTGGTGCGATATGTAGAATAGTTTTCACTGAATGTATTATTTGTTTGAGATTATAAATATAACAACAAATTGAAAAAATTAAATGGTCATCAGGTAAAGTGCGTAATCGAAATCACGAGCCTCCTGACGAGTCTTAGCACGACGACAAGTTTCAGGGTTCACACGAAGTTGAACATGAGTAGGGTTTTGTTTCTCCCACTCTTTACGACGACGATTCGTCTTAGCGATTGCCTCACGTTTGGTCTTTGCCCAAACACAGTTACCACCAGTGGTTGGTTTGAACTCCTTAGAACCAGGTGATGCTTCCAACCAACCGAACAAGTATTCTGACTCTCCATTTGAATTTTTGTATGCCATATCTCTTTCTTTTTAACACTACAAATATGAGTCATATTTTTTAATCTACCAATATATTTATAAGTTTAGACACATTTATTATGAAAAAATCAATCATTAACGAAATCAACACCATCAAAAAGATGATGGGTCTGGTTACCGAACAAGAACAAGTTAACTATTCTGAATGTTTAAGTGTGATTCCTAATTTCTATTTTAAGAAAACTACAGGTATGGAGACTCAAGACTTTGAAGGTGGTGACTTAGGTTTTTGGAATGACAATAAAATTCCTGAGTTTGGTGATGAAGAGGCTCTCGCTCGTTTCATTGACCATGTAAAAGGTGCTGTAGGATACAGAGACGGAGTATACGGTGCCCCTGAAATGATTTGGAATGAAAGTGAAGAATGTGGAGAGATTCCTTCATGGGAAGAGTTATTACCACAAATCAAATTCATGTATTTTGATACCATCATGAAGAAAAATAGAAAAGGTGAAGAAAAGACCATTGAAGATGTTCCTGAACTTATTTCTAAATATTCAGAAATGTTAGATGTTGAAACATATTCAGATGAGTTTGAGTGGGCTGATGACGTAATCATGAATGTTGTTGATGAAATCGTGAAATTTAATTCATGGATGTCTGATGACCAAATTGCTGACTTACATGATAAGATTAAAAATAAGTACGGACCAGGCCTTATAGGTTTTAAGAATCCTTTTGCTTAGAAAATATCTTAAACTTTTTCTTTCCTACCTTCCATTCCAACTTTGAATCCTCAGCAGGTTCAACAGTCAATGTTAAGGTGCTTCTCTCAATGGCCTCAGGACTATCCAATGGCTCCGTAGACTCGGCCAATTTAAGGGGGTCGTCACCATCAAACTGAATATAATACTCAACACCGTTGGTAAAATACTTCTTATCTTTCATTATCTTAATCTTTTAATTATTGGGATTATTAATTTGTCATCATCAGGATTTATGTAATGCCCACCATTTTCATATTGTTCCCCTGAAGATGGTATTAAACCATCATTATTCATATACTCATAAGTTAACTCATAGTTTTCAGGTAAGTTCTTCTCAACCATAGGAAATTCGTATTCGTTATGCCATATGATGAAAATCCCATCAACCTTTAAGTGTTGGTCCAATAAATCATTAATGTATGGTAGACGAGAATCATTCCATGTATCCAAATAAATGGAATCGAACATACCCAACTTACCTATTTGGTCTTGCCATTTTGAATAAATAAATGTTGCTTTGGATTCCCATCCTGTTTCTTTGATGTAATTGATAACATCAGGGTGGTTTTCAATAATGGTATGTGACTTTGGGTTACTCTCCTTAATATAACCGTCAACAATACCCATACCAAATCCAATGTTTAATACGTCACCACCATTGAAAGTTAAAAGTTCAGACACTCTTTTCATTAAAGGTCTCTCCCAACCCATCATTACAGATTGACCCTGCTCGTTGACGAGTTTGTCTTCTTTGTATGTATACTTATTTCTTTTCACCTGCACATTCTGTTATTGAAAAACGAACACCCTCAGTCACTTTAGTAACTTCGTGGGGGTCATTACCATTATATAATATAAATGTTCCTTTTGTTCTTGGTGCAACTTCTCCATTAATAATCAAGTCCCCACCAACATAATCATCACCATCAGTAAGTTGTATGGTAATAACTTTATTACGCTCAACACCATTATGAACTCCCAAATCTGTATGTTTTGAATGGAACCCACCTGTGGGATATTTCGTAAAATAATGAGGACCCTCAATACCAAAATCGTATTTAAGGATTAACGAAAATATGGATTTTATTTTATCGGATAAAAACTTGATACCATCTACTGAAACACCGACAATTTCAACATGTCTATTGGATTGTTTGATATGAGTTTTCTTTGGTGACCACACATCCCAAAAACCTTTATCAATTACATCACCAATTTCAATACCCATCCAATGAGACATTAAAATGTTGATTTCATTGTCAGATATAACATTCTCAACGTATGAAAAGTTTTCTCCGTGTTTTAATTCGTATTTTGACATATTGGAAACATTTGCTCCTCCTCTTGGGCTCGAACCAAGGACCCTCTGATTAACAGTCAGATGCTCTAACCAACTGAGCTAAGGAGGAATGTAAGTGAGTTCTTTAACGTTTTATGGATTACCCGTTAATAACGGATTTTCCTTCGTTTTCTAATTTATCAACCATTTTGTTGAGATATGCAATTTCACGAGATACATTATCTACAACCTTATCAACTCTACTGTCAATATGACGGTATAGTTTTTCTTCTTCGTCAACTCTATTTTGATTTAATTCATTACCAAAATTATATAGTTGAGATTCTTTAGTTTCTAAGTCTCTATGAAGATTTTCAACTTCTTTTTGGAGACCGTTTATTTCCTTTTTCAAGGACGATGTTGTCAAATAATTCACAAACGTACCCACGACCATCATAAGAACGATGACCGCACATACACCTAAAATAAATGATGTTATTTCCATTTTCGTTAAAGTATTAATATGTCAAAGAACTCACTTTGTTGGGAAGGAGGGACTCGAACCCCCAAGGTCGAAAGACGGCAGATTTACAGTCTGCTGAGCCAACCAATTGCTCAACTTCCCATTGTTAAAGAAACAGGAATGATTTTATCGGGAATCTCGGTCTTGCCTTCACACACCATTAGAGATTTGTACTTAGTGTGTACCCTTGCGACAGTGTTCTCCCACTTTATCATTCTACGCCTCCTCTGTTTCAGTTGCGGAGAGTCAGGGATTCGAACCCCGGGTACCTTGCGGTACGCTTGATTTCAAGTCAAGTGCATTCGACCACTCTGCCAACTCTCCTATTTGTGAACCCGACAGGATTCGAACCTGTGACCGTCTGCTTAGAAGGCAGATGCTCTATCCAGCTGAGCTACGAGTCCATTCATTTAGTGCAATATAATACACTTTTGTCAGATAATGTGTCATATATCGGATAAAATCCGAATTATAGTGTATTATATGACACATTTTTGAGGGGCTTCACTCCTTTAGCGCGCTTCCAGCATCAGAGTCCCTACCTAAGCAATCCGTCGATTGTGTTCTTAGGGTTTTACGTTTTACTCCCCTTTTTTTTAGTAGTACCTCGGGCCGGGGTCGAACCGGCACGGACATTACTGTCCACAGGATTTTAAGTCCGGCGTGTCTACCAATTCCACCACCGAGGCATTCCTTCAATATTTCAAATAACTTGTTTCCTTTTCAGTGATACAAATATACGGGTAATAATATTAATGGACAACACTAATATCAAATTATTTTATTTGATTTTTTCATATTATCTAAAGCCCATAACGGTTGAAAATTAGTATAGTGATTAAGTTTATAAACTTCATCATTATTCTTTGCTGATGATATTGGAATAATGTGGTCAATGTGCCAATCACCATAATTTTCCCACGACATACCATCAGTGAATTTGTTTTCTAAGTGTAATTTTAATTCTTCTATTGAACATCCAATAATATTTTTAGTCGATTCACTTTTATACCCTTTTGTTAGATTTCCTCTAATTCGTCTTGAGATGTTGTTTCTAAGTGCATAAAGAGGGTCAGTCTTTCTCCTAACTCGAGCTCTTTTTGAGGCCTGTTTACGGAGTTTATCTTGATTTTCAGTTTTCCATTTTTTTCTGGTTTTTATTTTTTCCTCATTACTTTTTCTAATAACATCATATGGTGTTTCTACAATACGAGGCGTTAACCCTTTAGAACGTGCTTCATACTGACATTCTTTAGAACAAAAAACTTTACCGTGTTTTACATTATTTATTTGAGATGGGGGTCGATTAAATTTTACACCACAATTACCACACTCACACTCAATCTGACGTGAAAGTTTATTTGACCTTAATTCGTATGAGCATTTACGAGAGCAAGTGGTTTGTCGACCATGTTTTAATCTCTTTGGGTCAGCTAAATAATTATTACCACAATTTGGACACTCTCTTTCAATCATATTGTAAAGATAATATAAAATAACCGATAAAAAAAATATTTGTTACCCGATTAGGACTCGAACCTAAAATGACTGGACCAAAACCAGTAGTGTTGCCAATTACACCATCGGGCAATGTTGAGGTCCCGGTCAGATTCGAACTGACGAATAATGGATTTGCAATCCACCCCCTTAAACCGCTTGGGTACAGGACCTTTTAGGGTGAATGATGGGATTCGAACCCACGACCTCCTGAACCACAATCAGGCGTTCTAACCAACTGAACTACAATCACCATATTGTGGGCGATACTGGATTCGAACCAGTGACCCCCTGCTTGTAAGGCAGGTGCTCTGAACCAACTGAGCTAATCGCCCTCCACTTGCATGGCATGGTACCGAAGGTGGGACTCGAACCCACACACATTGAAGTACTGGTTCCTAAGACCAGCGTGTCTACCATTCCACCACTTCGGCAATTTGTACCCCCTCAGGGACTCGAACCCTGGACTCCCACATTAAAAGTGTGGTACTCTAGCCAACTGAGTTAAGAGGGCGTTCAATATTTTTGGGTGTTCATTGTCACTGAACGGTTCATTTCGTTGAACATTGTGGCTCATTTGTCAAGTATTTTGAGTCATATACTTGACATCTGTGAGCCGTATTGCGGAAGATGAAGGATTCGA
>Ga0208898_1000360_pt1 | contig 35570 bp, 54 predicted proteins | sample VirMetDEL_Mar_4_FD_184513 | JGI IMG/M metagenome (GOLD analysis project Ga0208898, IMG submission 184513) | Aqueous microbial communities from the Delaware River and Bay under freshwater to marine salinity gradient to study organic matter... | ecosystem: Environmental > Aquatic > Marine >... | reverse complement strand
GGAGAGAAACACCACGCAGCAAATAGGTTGCCTGTCATACTTGTAAATGAGAACGGGCTGGGTGGCAGTTGATAACGAGGCATTGACTACCTGTTGCCACCATTCCTTCTTGTAATAGATAGACCCGTGGCTGTTATACCGCTTGCATTCAATCGTCCATCCTGGAAAGCCAATCAAATCCCCGTGGTCAGAGGCGCGGTACTGTTCTAGGTCTCGCTTCACCTCAATCCCCGTTGCGTCATATATCTTGTTGGCAATCTCACGTTCAAAGGATGCACCTTTTTGCCTAGAATTTGTCACTTTCCTACTCCATATCACACGGCCTTCAGCACCGTGCCATCCCTGTATTGGCTTACATTCCCAACCATCCGGCACTGGTTCATCTGCCAGCGCATAACGGCAAACTAACCTAGTGATAGCCATCACCACCTTCTAGGAATACCTCAATCTGCATCTCAAGGTCTTCAGCGAGAACCTCACCAGCCCCGCCACACATTTCGCATTCTTCCTTTGCCTCAGTCAAATAACCGCCGTTCATATGGTCAACGACAGCGACCTCAACCTCATACTCACCCCAGCCGCCACACTCAGGGCAGACTACCCACTCATCATTGTCCGTGGTATTGTTTGAAGAAGTCATCAGCCTTCACCTTTCCATCAGTTGCAAGGAATATCCTACGCATAGTTTCCGGTGCTGGAAACCGCTTATTGCGAACAATGAGAGACACAGCAGAGACAGATAAACCAGCTTTACTAGCAAACCGTCTCATGCTAAGTCTTTGTTCTTTAATGTAATCTTTTAAGTACATAACTGCATACTAATACACTGTTGACAGATTGTAAACAGGGTGCTAGGTAAGAGTATCTGAAAACGCAAAGCGTCAAATGGAGGGCTTAATGGAATATGAGATTCCAGACTACCGCAAGGAGTTCGGCTGTTATCACAACAGCGCATCCGGCGGTACACAATCAACCTATGAGAATATATTCAAGCTGTATCTCCGCAAGGAATACAAGATGCAGTTTCCTATGTCTGCCCGACCTCGTGCCGGACAGATAGTACAAGAGGGTTGTGACCATTACTTTGGTCTGCACGATTACTCACCCGTCAGAGGCCAACAAGAGGGCTTATCAGTAGACGAGGCAATCAGACACGCAACCACAGACTTTATGACGTACAAGCCAATAGACTGGGATGGCGGCAAAGATGCTGACGTTTATGAGGCTTGCAAAGATGTAGTGCCTCAGATGATACGTTATGCTGTGCAGGGTATTGAAGAATATTTCGGCAAGAATGTAGAACTTGTTGGTGAGTACCAACGCACATTCAAAGATGACCGCATCGACATCCCGACTATTATGTTCTTGGATTACGCCGACGACACCAGACAGATTGACCTTAAATGCAGTCTGCCAGTGGCTAACCCAGTAAAGAAAGACGGCACGAGAACGTGGCGCGTACCAAAGCCAAAGACAGAACCAACGATGCAACAAGTCATGCAGCAAGCTGTCTATTGGAAAGGCACCGGCCTGACACCAGCCTTGCTGTTTGTCACCGCCGAGGGCTACAACATCTGCACCCCAGATAACTGTGACATGTTGAGTAAGCCTGTCTTAGAAGAAGCATATGAGTCAGTCGTGCAGCGCTGGCTTGTGCTTCAGAACTTAATGAAAGCTGCAAATGGTAACTGGAAAACCTTGTTTGGCATGGTGACACCTGACTACGCAGAAATTGCGCAGAGACACGGGCGTGAAATATTAGACATAGCCAAGCAAGCCTGGAGGGCAGAATGAACGTACCAACTATTGAAGAAATAAAAAAGGCTTTGGAGATACCATTCAAAGACGCTGGTAACACATCACTGGAACACGCATTGAAGATTAACGCCAAGTTTTATTTCACCGGCGTACCTTGTATTCGTGGACACATAGCGCAAAGGCTAACGTCCAACAGGCAATGCAGAAAGTGCCAAGAGATAGACGCACGGGCTAATACTAAAAGAGGAGGGAAGTATGACTGAAGTAGAAATGGAACACGCACAAGCTATCGACTTCACGCAAGAGAGGTTGAACCGTTTAGAAAAAGACATGGCACATATGCAGAAAAGCCTTGATGAAATGCACACGATGCTGGCTGCGTTCATGCAAGCAATTACAGACTACCAGAAAGAGGCAAATGACAATGAGTAGTATTTGGAAGGTACTTAGCGATATAAATGTGAATGAACATACCGAACTAAAAAACGGTATGACATACCTATCATGGGCTTGGGCTTGGGGGATTGTTAAGGATAAATACCCAGAAGCCAAGTTCATAAAACATCAGTTTGATTCTCCAACTGGCAAGCGTCCTTACATGATTGATGAGAACGGTTGGGCTTTTGTTATGGTCACTGTGAACATTTTAAAAGAAGAACAAACTGAAATCTTGCCTGTGTTAAAAGGCAATAGACCTATACAAAATCCTACCAGCTTTGACATAAACACAGCTTTGCAGCGGTGTCTTGTTAAGTGCTTGGCTATGTTTGGTCTAGGTCATTACATTTATGCTGGTGAAGATTTACCGCCAGAGGGAAATGAGGACTTGTCACACGATGATGCTGGTGCTAAAACACCACCTCAGCCGGAGTCGAGTGATGCCCTCCAAGCCGTTCCTCCTCCGGCTGAACGACCCTCCGATGATGATGATGAAGAACAGAACAAAAGGTATGACAAAGCCTTTTACATGGATATGTCGTCCAAGTTGACACAGGCACGACACATTTCTAAAGTTCATGGACTGTTTGAGGAGATGAAACCCAAGATACAAGAGATTAAGAAGCGCAGCCCAGAACGTGCCAAGCATATTCTGGAACTGTTTATGAAACATGAGGACAGACTAAGTAACGGAGAAAGTTAATGGCCTTAAATAAACTGACTACAATTCGTGTATTCCCTAATGACCCAGACAAGAAAGCCACACACGGCAACTCAAACTGGAAGCCGTACAAGGGCAAAGAACCTGTTGATTTGGTGCTGTCAAAGGACACACGCCACAGCATTTCAGTGTTCCAGAATGAAGACGGGTCAATGGACATCGTAATCAATGAACGTACTATCGACAGAGATTACAACGCCGCTGACAATATCGCTGATAACGTCCGGCAGGGTGGGTTCAAGAAGATAGCTGAGACCGTGGAGAAGCCACGGATTATGTTAGATGACGATAACATCCCATTCTGATTCACAAATCCTAGTAGCAGTCTATCCCAATGGGCTGCTACTTACCCTTCATGGTGAGTCATACTTCAAGCAGATGACCTACACACAGATGCTGAACATGGCACAGGAACTGGTGCATCGTAGCGTTGTGGAGTTAAAACGTTGTGGCAAAGAAGAAGACAGATACCAGGAAGATTAGCTGCGATTTCTGCGGCAAAGAACACTTCATTCAACACGGCGGCTGGGTGGTTAGTGGCAATAAGAAGATGTACTGCCATTCAATAGAGAAAAGCTGCCTAGTCAAAAAGAAAAACGAGGAGGGCTACCATGGGACAAGTCGTACAATTTCCGACTACTGGAACGAGTTATAACAAAGGTTATAATCCGGCAGACCCAAAACACTGGAAAAGATACTGTTGCGAGTTAGACGTAGAGAACATTGAGAATATTGTCTTCACTGTTTCTGGGCTGTCATTGAAAGATTTACGCAGACACAACCGGAGATTATCTTTTGTGGATGCACGGCAGTTATTTGTTTTACTATGCGTAAAGCATACAGACTTTAGCTACCCGACTATAGGCGGCATAATAGCCCGTGACCATACATCAGCTATGCACTTGGAGAAGCGCAAAGTCTCAGACAATTTGAAAGAGATGCTGGAAAAGGCAGAGGCAATCACGCAGTATATAACTACCACTTAACCTTGTTAGCCCAAAAAGCGGCTGACATCTTACCCTTGGCAATATTCTTGGCATGACGCGCTTTGAAAGATTTGCGTCGTGCCTTTTGCGCTGCGGTCTTAGGTGACTTACCAGCACCAGATACGCCTTGCTGACCAAAGCGGATAATCTTTTCCTTGCCACCGGAACAGGCTTTAACCACATGCGATTTCGTCTTGTGGCCTGGAGTACGGCGAGGCTTATTACACTTCAGTGTCTTCTTTGATATAGGCTTCCTAGCCATCTTTCTTCAGCCCGTGGACGTACCCATTGTGTTTGTTGTATGTAAGCGACTCGCCTCGACCACCCTCAACGTAGCTACAATGTATCCAGCCAGAATTACCGCCAGTGTAGCACTCAAGAATAAGCTGGTCATAGTCTAGGTTGTCCTCAATCCATTTAGCCAAGTCATAGTTGTCTATGCCTGGAACCTCAAAGTCTGCCGCCTCACCCTTGGCATGCTGGCTGTCTAAACTACTGCCAATAGCAATGCACAACTCTGGACTGCGGTATCCACTTGATACCATAAATGGCCCAAACTCGTCACGAATTGGTTGTAATATCTTCTCACATAACATCTCCATTGCTTCTATATGATGCAACTCTGGAGTATTCGGTATGCCTTTACGTTCAGCAGTCTGGCTTTTAACCATCTCCTCCAACGTAAAGTTGGGCGACAGATAATAACTCATTTCTTTTTCTTCTTAGCTTTCTTGACTGCCTTTAGGTCTGCGCTGGTAATCTTCTTGCGAGGCGAAGCCATTGCAGCCAGCTTCTTCTGCTTTGGTGAATACTTGTTGTATGGCATCATTTCTTCCTCTTGGCTGTCTTTGCCGATTGCTTGAACGCCTTTGTCGTCGGTGCGCCTTTGCTTCCAGGCTTGCGCATCGTTTCTCCACTACCAGCTTTAATACGTTTACGCTTGGCATGGATGTTCGCATATAATCCCTTTCCTGGCATTACTTTCTAAATCCTTTCAAACCCCGAATCCCAAATGATGCGCCTATACTAGCATACATTGCCCACTGAAACCAATCAGGCGTTGTTTCAAGCGCAGCAAAGCCCCGTTCAACATAGGGTTGCAACGGAGGGATGAAGCACATAGCTATAATGATAATAAATAAAACCGTCCAGGCTTCGTCTTTCCAGCTATCGCCGGATGCCTGTGCCATAATCTTTTCCCAGCCAGCCTCATGCGTAGCTGCGACCTTCATAACCTCTGCTTCAGCCGTAGCCTTGGCAACAGCTACAGCCGTCTTGCCTTTCTGTTCCTCAACCTTGCGTTCTAAAAAAGAACCAGCAAGATTAGCGATTGGGCTTATCAGTGCTTGCCACATGGCCTTTCCCCTCATGGTTCATCCAGACTGCAAATGCGCCAGTCATCGCGCCTGTCACCACGCTAACCAGGCCAGCTTGTGAAGGGCTTGGATTAGGCAATGACATAAACCATTCTACCACACGCCAACTCATTAGCGTCATAACTAGCATCATAAAGCGCGGCAGTATCTTCCATTCAAGTATCTGTTTAGCACTCATCGCGCCGCCCTAACCGCCGCAATCGCTTTATTAAACGAATGCAACTCCGCTTTAGGCGCATCAAATAACTGGGGCGACATGCGCTTAGAATATTGTTGCACTTGGGCGACTGGCATGAACAACGCTTTCCGATGTTGATAGCCCACAAGGCATAATATGTCATAGTCTTTCTCACTTGGTAAAACTTTATTCTTTTGTCCACTACCAAACTGAAAATGGTACACCGGAGTTCTAGCATCTTTCTCGCCAGATAGCTGCGCAGTCTTAACTTGTATCCTGATATATTCATCATCTTTCCACGCCAATAAATCCACTTTGTCTTGCTGGCACATCGACACTCGCCAGCCTAATGATAACATAATCCCCGCTGCCAGGTATTCACCAATCAAGCCTGTGGTTGTCTGACTCATATCAGGTTCTGACCGCCAGCCAGATTATAAATAACAATAAGGCAGCGCCTAGTCCAGTTGCAGCCACAACAACCACTACCTCTAGTATTTGCCGCCGTCTTTCTTGCTGCTTGTAAATGGCTTCCTGTCTCTGTTTCCTTATTCTGCCTTCAAGCTGGATTAAATCTGCCCAGGCTTGTGGGCCGTATGACATGTTCAGAAAGTTCTTGAGTTCCTGTCGCTGCGCCTCCAGCTTCTTCTTGGCTGCGTAAGCCTGTAATGCTTCTTCCTCAACAGAACCAGCGGCTAATAGCTTCTTAAATATAGGTGGGTTCTTGGCCTGTTTCTCGGCCTGGTCAACGTCAGATGCCATCTTCATCCAGCGCGACACATCGCCCATACAGGATTCAATGTCTCTGCCAGCGGCAATCATACTCTTGATAGTGTTAAACGCCGCTGTAGCCCCACTGACAGCCGCTGTGATGCTAATAGGGTCTATGACAGCATTCCTTTCTTTAGAACGTCACAACGCCATTTAATAGGCATTAAGTTTGCTATCTCTCCTACCGCCCTTGACATCTCCATAGCGCGGTTACGACACTCTCTCTCAGTATAATATGGGCCTCTAATATCGTGAAATTCTACACAGTTAGTCGGTGAACCAATGACACAAGCTAGGACAATCGCCTTATACATCGTCCTGTCGACCAGTCAACCGCTTCACGGTCTCAGTCTCCCAGATACGCAGCAACCACCAACACAACGCAACCAGCGCAGTAATCTCAGGCAACGCTTCAAAGAACGCGCCTATTGTAATACCGCCGAAAGCTAGGTCAGCCGTTGTCTTGGTTTCTTCGGTCATTAGTCTGCCTCTGCTATGGTCAAGGTGCCAGCGTCTACCTGACGCATAATCTCTGCGTAGTGCCGGTTGGCTGGGTCAAGGGGTACTGACGTTTCGATGCCGTCAATAGTGGCTTTGATACTACAGTTTACAGCTTCTGTCTCGTTTATTTGATGTGTTTGATATTGTGCTGATGTAATAGCTATTTCATTCATTTTTATAACTCCGAATCAAAACCAACAGCGTTAGCAAATAAACCTTGAGTTTTGTCTCCTATGGTAGAAGTATCAAGAACTACGCCTAGGCTTCTACTACTAGACGGACTCCCAAAGGTGCCAATAGAAGTGGCAGTTCTACTAGCACTATAATAGTCTTCTATTACATTTGTTCCGCTTACTAATGTTGCGCTTGGTGTAGCCCGCATATCTACAGCAAAAGGAACAATAAACGCAGCTTGTGAGCCACCGCTGTTTGAATACCCCCCAGAACACGATACATTTAACTGGTAATACCGCTGACACCTACGCAACTCATCGCCAAAGCTGCGGTGTTCAAACGGCGTGGCTGTGTCACCTACTTCTAGCTGGACGCCTGTGAAATTAAACGTGTTGTTTGCGGTCGCAGTATTATTAACTTGATTATTACTATAACGTTTATCAGCCGCTATCCAAGAACCGGCTGTTGTGTCATAAGTACCGCCAGAAGCACCTGCTACATTCCAGTGTATTTGCATACCTGCACCCGAAGATGACCACGTTCCAGAAGTAGGGGCAGGTACAGAAATAGATATATACTCCCAAGTGTTAACAGAAGATATAGTGTATTCTGCTACATAAGAGTAGTCACTACCACCTGCAACAAACCCTACGGAATAAATACCTGCAACACTCGCTTTAACCCAAAAAGATAAAGTAAATGACTTAGCATCAGATGTTCCAAAGCCAAAGTTTTCAATATCTTTATCTTCTACAACATATCTAACACTACCTGCTTCATCGCCAGAAGGCGTATCCCCTGTTAAAGTTTTTAACTGGTAATAATATTTAAAACCATTAGGTGGTGAGGTAGTTTCTTGCGTTACATCAAAGGTTAACGAAGCTAGATAACTACCAGACTGTCGTATTGAATAACGGTCACAAGAAAAATAACCACCCCCTGATGAAGCACTAACATCACCTCTTTGATTAACCTGCATAGCACCATTGATGATGAAGTTGCGGCCTGTCAGACCACCAGCATCTGCGCTACCAGCTAAATCTGCAAATTCTCTTGCCCTACTCATTACACATTCTCCAGTGCCGCTAGGCGTGTTTCAATATTAGCCAACCGTTGTTCAGTTGCTGCACCCACAAAGGCAAGCAACTCAGGATAGCGGATGCCCTTGCGGTTCTTTTCAATAGCACCTTCAGCGTCAGCTTCTACCTCATTGCCATCAGCATCAACATACCAAGTGCTGCTAATAAAAAACGCATAGTCACCAGCATCTAGCCCAGCGGAAGTCATAGCTGCCTCAACGTCCTGCGCAATAACACCTGTGTGTGTTCTGGCTGCATCGCCTTTGGCTTCAACTGCGCTGTTCCACTTGAAGGTTTTGAACAGTTGGCTGATGGCTTTAGCGGCTGTGATTTCAGCATCAGTCAGAGTTGCGATTTGCTGCTTTTCGTTAGCGTCAGATGTTTGGATAGTGCCGTTTGTGGCGTAAACGTCACCCCAACGAACCGTTGAATATCCTAAATCTACCGCATTATCTCTACCTGAGCCAGTTGCGGTAGCTGGAGAAATAAAATCAGCACTATCGTTAAACAAAAGACCAGTATCACCACCCGCAATATACAAGTCAGTGTTTTCGTTTGTTCCAACACTACCCACAGTGGTGCCGTCTTTGCGGAATTCAACAATGTCGCCATCACTAGTCTTGCGGTTCAGCGCAAGTGTTCTGCCGCCATCTCGCGTAAAGTCAGCCGCACCAATAGCACCATCGCCGTAAAGGGTGATGCCGTTGGTTCCTATTCCAGATGCCGTTTTGCCTAGCTGTAAGTTTCCGCTGCTGTCCAGTATCAAATCAGATGTGCCAACGTGAATAGGGTGGCTTGGTGACGCTTGGTTTATGCCCACCCGATTATTCGTGCTATCAACGTAGAGGGTGTTAGTGTCCACGGTAAGGTCGCCGTTCATAGCCACATTACCGCTAAACGTACCGCCATTCTTAGCAGACACAGTATCCGCTACAGTAAAGATGTCATACACCACAATTTCTACAATGTCGCTTGCAGACAAAGCCGCCAGACCACCAATGGTATTGGCTGTCGAAGTGTTGTAGTCAGTGCCAGCAACCAACGTAACGCCGTTAAGCATAACGTCTACATAGTTGCCATCACTAAATACCAGCGTGTTGCTATTATCATCAGCACCGGACAGTGATGTTTCACCGCCAGTGGCTGTGTAATAATAACGTGACCTAACGCCAGTTCCTGTAGGGGATTTTCCTATATATGCCATCGTGTTTCCTTATGGAGTTTCTTGTGCCGCCAGATGTGCCGCATAGGCATCCTTCACAGCCTGTGTATGTACCGCTGCACAGATAGCTTGTACCTCTGCGCTTTCACCACTGATGTCAGCGTTAGGTGCTACAACGTGTCGTGAAAACGCACGACTAATCTCAACGCCATCACGCTTGATGACTGTTGCGGTGCGTACCTGAACGTGCTTGTAGTCGCCTACGATTTCAATTTTGTCTTGTACTGTTTCTTCTGTTAGTGCCATTTTTATCTCCTTTGGCTGGACTGTCCAACCCTCATCTCCGATGGGGTTATGTGTCTGTGTAGTAATGAGCTACCCCGAATAAGCGATTAGCGTTAGTTGAACTAGAAAGAGCAGAACACTGTAGGTTGCCGGTGTCTCCCCGCCAAAGACGCATCGTGCTTCCTGTAACAAAACTATAAATTGGTCTATCGCTATTATAAGTGCCGTTTGCGCCAGAAAAGTTGTATGCAACAACTCCAAAGTAAAATGTGGTGGCTGGAGTAAAAGGTAGTCCAGCAACAAGAAGATTTCCGCTTCCACCAGTAGCGGAATCTGTGCCAATTTTAAAGGTTATTGTTACTAGGTTACCTACTTTTGTATACCGACCATCTTGGGTATCGTGAGTTACTGTAGGGTTTGAAGTTGACCCCTCATAAGTCGGAGTCCAAGTCCCCTCCTCATAGTCATCCAGATAATTATCCGAAGCCGTGCCGCCCACATAGACACCGCCGGATAACGTTATGTCATCAGCTTTTGTAATTTTACTTAGTGCCATTAGTTTGCCTCCAACGCTGCAATGCGGGCTTCTAATTCTTGGATAGTCTTAACCAACAACGGTACTAGCTTAGACTGGTCAATGCCCTGATAGACAGGGTTGCCCTCGTCATCCACTTCATTGTGTGTGCCGGTGATAGCTTCTGGAACAACGTCCTGCACCTCGTGTGCTAGGAAACCATCGACAGGCACAGCGTCCTCGCCATCAGCAATCCACTCAAACCTAGCTGGGCGTAACTGCTTGAGGCGTGTGGTTGCATCCCAGTCGTAAGTGACTGCGGTCTTGAGGCGATAGTCGGATGAGGTGTTGTAAGCAGTTGATGAACCGCTAGTGACTATACTTCCAACAATTCCATTCGGATTTCTAAACCAAAAGTGAGTAACGCCAGACGTGGTATTTTGCCACGATTGAAGGTTAGGGTTGGACACATTTCCGTTAATGGTAAACCTTGATGAGTCACGAACACTGCCATTTAGCGCAACATTTCCATTGTTATCAATACGCATCCGTTCGTTAGAACCGGATGTTTCAAATGCTAAAGCATCACTTCCGCCCGTTGTCATTTTAATGAGGTTTGAAGCACCAGTAATTGTTAATTGAGCCGCACCACCACCTGTTCCAGTTGTATATAAATTAACTAGATTTCCATCGGTAGAGTTACTGATGTGCAACGGCATATTAGGCGAACCAGTCCCAATGCCCACGTTGTTATTCGTGCTGTCAACGTAAAGCGTGTTGGTGTCTACGGTGAGGTCGCCAGTTACGGTTGCAGATGCAGCAGACACAGCACCAGAGAATGTACCGCTGGTAGCCTGTAGGGCTTGATTAGATGGGTGTGTTGCCGTTTGCTGGGCAAGACCTTGGAACACTACATAGAAAACATCAGTGGCTACAATGCTGCCTGTCATAGTCAATGCAGTGCCGGACACAGTATACGCAACACTAGGTTCTTGCCGGACGTTGTTGACAAAAACCTCTATTTCCTGTTCGTTACCAACAGCGTGGTCTAACGTAAAGCTAGTCCCAGTACCACCAGTTAAATCCTGATACTGCATGGAACTGAATCGTGCCGCAGGTGTGTTGCCTAAATAAGCCATTGCCTAATCCTTATGTAATATCAAGGTGACTAATAACTACGTCAGCGGATGATGCTGTATCTGACGTAACCTTGATAACATCCCCTGGTTCCATCACAACTTTCTGGTCGCCACCAATAACAACCAAGCTACCGCCAACAGGTATCGGTGCAGCCTTAACCAAGTATACACTATCTTCAGCACCGCTGGTACGCGCAGATGCGTCAAGCTGTACGTCAACAGTAATCTGGCTGGTGACAATATTGGCAACACTCATGCCAATTACAGTCGTTTGGGTTGATGCGCCACAAGTCAAGACACTGGCTGGTGACGTGCCTATGGCTGTATCTGTTTCTGATAAAAATGCGTTTGCCATTGTCCTATCCTAACGCTATTGCGAATGCTAATGCTTGAGGGTCTTGTTCATCTGCCCAACTTAGAACGCCTGAACCATCTGTTTGCAGTCTTTGACCGCTTGTTCCATCTGCATCAGGCAATGTCCATACCACGTTTGCTGCAACAGAAGCTGGTGCTTGAAACGCTACATAATTATTTCCGTTTGCAGAATCCTCTTTAAAGGCAAGGTTTCTCTGGTCTTCAATATAAACGCTACGATAAAACTCATTGCCACTACCGTTGACAGCGAACACGCGAACCGTGCCTGTGCTGTCGTATAGCTGGAAATTCATTGTGCTGCCAGGTGACACGATAGCAGTTCGTGTTGTGCCTGAATTATCATAAAAGAGCACATCGTCACTATTTACATGCAGTTCCTGTGATGCAGATGTATCAATCTTGTTTGTTGTGCCGTCGTGATACAGTTGCATATCTTGGCTTGTACCAAGTTGCAGCCGGTTATCTGTAGCACCTGTACTATCTGGGAACTGAACAAGCTGACCGTTTATATCAAGTGTGCCACCAAGCTGCGGAGTTGTGTCATTAACAACATCACCGCCAGCGCTAGCCTCAAGCACAATAGTACCAGATGCGTCATCGTAGGTCAGAACATAGTCATCCTGACCAGCACCTACTGTCTGGTCTGCATCAAACGTCAATGTGCCAAGCGTTACATTACCTGTGCCATCTGGCGTAAGAACAATGTCAGCATTTGACGTGGACACAATACTCTGCCCATTGATGTCCAAATCACCACCAAGCTGCGGTGTTGCATCTTCAACAATGTTAGCAAGGTTGCCTAGTGATGATACTACGTTAATCCACGCGCTACCGTTGTAAACGCGCATATCACCATCAGTGGTGTTAAAGTACAAAGCACCAGTAATCAGCGGGTCGCCGTCATTGTCTACCAGAACGTCGGCAGCTTTTGCCCCTAAATATCTGTCATCAAAATCATCATAGCTTGCCGCAGCATTTGTCTCGCTAGTAGCGGCATTGGTTTCTGATGTTGACGCAGCCGCTGCGCTGTTAGCTGCATTGGTTGCGTAAGTTGCGGCAGATACCGCATCTACAAGCAATGCCCAATATGATGTGTTTGTTAGGGCTGTGCCAGTAGGCGAGTTCTGTAACGCAATGTATACGTTATCTAGTTGTGCGGCTGTGGTTGACTTCACAATGTCACGTTCAACATAGTCTGCCGTTGTCGTGGTTGTGTCTGTGCCTTTGTATGTGCCAATCTCCTGGAAGATAGCCAAGTCACCATTGGTGTCAAAGCCTAAGATTTTGTTAGCACGGTCGGCTGGCCCTGCCGTAAACTCAGCCGTAGCAATAGTGTTTGTCTGCGATAGCTTGAGTGAACGCCCGACTTCCTCTTGTAGTTCTTGCGTGATAAATGTTAGCTTATCAAGCGCGTCCTCATGTGATTCCGCTGGGAACGGGTCGTTTGGCGTGTAGTCAGTTAGCTGTGTCAGCGGAGTAATCCGCAGCAAAACAACAGTATTGCCTGTGGCTGGGGCAGTTACAAACGTAACAGTGCCACCACCAGCGTTACCAACACCAGATACAGTGTAATTAGTTGAAATAGCCTGGACTGTTTCAGCGCCAGTAGTGTTGTTACGCAAAACAACCGTGATGTCGTCTTCGTCAAATATCTTGAACGTGTACGAAAACGCAACGGTGCTGCTATCACCCGCGTAGCTATTTTTAGTTGTGGTACTGCTAACTGTCATATTTAACTCCTAGCATATATATACAGCATTTTTACCTGTTGCGAAAGGTTGTTAGAATTGAACCGCGTATTCAGATGGCGAGAATATGAACTCTTGGTCGTTTTCTGTTTTTAACCGCTTTTCCATTCTACGCAGATACCCTGGGTTTGATGCTTCCTGTATTCCATAAATAAACAAATATTCCATGGCCGCGCGGGTATAGAATAGATTGATAAATGGTGCATTTTGCAATCCCAAGCGCACCAAATTTGACGCCGCATCATCACCCTGAATTACTTTTGAGTATATTGTGTATAGGTCATCAGCGGTTCCAGCTGTGGGGCCTAAAAGGGTTGTTGTAAATGACTGACCATATCTGTTTGCCTCGCCAAATATGAAGTCTCCAAAAATACCAGCACCGCCGCCCTGCAAAAACGCAGCTATGAATGTGTCTTTATTCTTAGCCATGTCAGCACTAAAAGCATCCCGTGGTTCTTTTCCTCTAAGGATATCTTTAGTAGCCATCGACAAATAACCCATGATTGTGCTGCCAATCATCATCTTAGCAATCCCAGCCTTACCACTCATGTGATACTGACTAGCTATGCCTTTCGTTAGATAGGTAATAGGGAATGCTTTTAGCTGCATGATTGTGCGGATTGCCTCACCGGCTGGTGTGCCCCGCATCAATCCTTGGTTCATAATTGCACGTTCTTTAGCACCTGGGGTCGGAATAGCAATGTCTGCCGTGTCTGTGTAAAGGGTGCCAAGTTTACCACGCAACTCATCAACAAAATTGTCACGCTGGTTCTGTGTTATATCTGTTATCCCTAGGCGTTTACTTAACTCGGCGTCAATTTTTGCTGGGTCGATATTTTCTACAGCCTGTGCAACCATGTACTTACGCCCATCAGCTGCAAACAAATCTGCGCTGCGCAACAAATCCCAGTCATCAGATGATATGCCGTACCTGGACAGCAACGATTTGCTTTCTGTAGGCAACTGGTCAAATGTCTTTCCCGCTTTGCTGGCTAAATCTGCGGCGAGTGTACGCGCAACACCAACTTTTTGAACCTTGTTCCACCATTGCATACCGTTGATTTTAAAGAATATTTGTTGGGCTTTTGCAATCATTCCTGGGCCGCTGTCGTTTGAACCAAACCGCGACAAAAAGTTTTGTTGCATATTTTCAACGCCAACATTTATTAGAAATGCTAACTGCTTCTGGTCTTTTGAATTGAAAGTGCTAAACACATCTCCAATAGACGAGGCATAAGCCTGGAATATGTTTTTATCAGTCATAGCGTGTATTGCTGATGCTTTTGTAGCAATGTCTGAAAACGATGAAATTGTTGCACCACCTAAACGTATCATGTTTTGCAGCATGCGCCACCCACCAGCTATGTCAGCAAAATCCGCGCCGCCAAAGATAGGCGCAGACATATGCCTAGCGCGCATAGAACCGTCAACCTCTTTCATTTGATTTTCAATGCGTCGCCGTGAAAGCGGTTTCTTCATTTCAGGCGTTTGCTTCGCCTCATACTCATCCAAAATGCGGGCAAGCATCGCCCCAGGGTTCGGGCCAAACGCCTCAAGAAGCCCTATTGTCTCTGCGTCATGCTGCATTCCAGACATAAATGCTTCTGCAAATGACATGCGGCTAAATTTTTGTGAGTATGCGTGGGCTTCATCAGGCCCTTTAAAATGTATTGTGCGCGATTGACTCGCAGACTTTGCTTTGTTGGCTGGTCCTTTAAACGCGGTAATCTTGTCTACATCTTTGAAGCCTTGAATATCATCCACTTTCATATGGTTGCCCATAACCAGATTATTATAGCTTCGCTGCAACGCTTCCTTCAGCGCGCCAGCTTCCCCTAGTTTATCCACCTCTTTAGGGTCAAGCTGTTTTATCATGCGGGCTTCGTCTAGCAACTGGCCTTCTGTAACAAACCTGTACCAGCCCTCAAACCCTGCCTTTCGCATCAAACTGGCATCGTGGTCTTGACGAATAATCCAACTTTCCAACTCAGCAATAAACGCACCGTTTCTGTTTTTCCGGCGCAACATACGGCTTTGCGCTTTTACCAATACTTCAGCAATATCAGCCGCCTCTTTGATGCCACTAGCCCCAAACTTGCCACCTGGGTATTCTCTGCCATCAATAGTTACATCGCTTTTAGCACGGTAAACAAATATCTCTCGCTTAATAGCAGCGTCTAGCTTGCCGCTAGCAAATGTTTGAACTAAATCACGTTCCTCTAAAGCGGCTAACACTCCACCAAATTCTTCGTTGAATATAGATTTCTGCTTGTAGTCAACGCTACGGCGGCCATTAAGAACGTTCTTGTGTGTGCCAACTAAAAAAGCCTCTAAAGCCTCGCCTGGTGGCCCATCGTATCCGTCAATAAAATCTTTCAACTGAGTGTACTTTACTAGGTTTAACACCCGATTTCGCTTTTCAATATAAGCGCGTATCAACTCGTTCTTCTTGTTTTCTGTAATGATATTTACAACGGTCTTATGTTCTGGGTCTCCAATAACACGGTTGCCAAACTGTTTCTCCAGTTCGCGCGCGTACTTGTCCATTAAGTCGTCAGCTTCTTTGGCAGTAAGTTTGACGCCTTTGGCCGTCGCCGCAGAAATTATATCTTTTCTACAATTTTCATAACTCATGTTGTGAATGATTTCCCTGTAATACAGGCTACAGCCTGGTGCGCTAATGAGTCGTGGTTTTCAGCTTGCCGAATAATATTGTCGGCTTCAGCTAAATATTCTGCAACCTCATTGGAATCTAGTTCGCCATTTTCCACCCTGGCCTTTATGTCCTCAATCATCGCTGTCAGTTCTATATCATCAGCATCTCTAGCAACCGGATTGTATTCTGGTTCTGCGTCTAACTCTCGCATCATTTTGCTAAACTCGCTGAACTCAATACCACGATAACCAGCAGCTTCCGCGTCAGCTATTGATGAATCAATGTCATCCTGGCTTGGGCCTTCTGGACGACTGTGGGCTTCCATCCCGCGCAACTCAAAATCTTGCTTTTGACCAAGAACTCTGTAGAAGTCTTCCTGGCGCATGCCTTTTGGGTCAATTCCTAAAAGCCGTGCCTCCTCAAACAATTCTTCTGCTTTTTCAAAAGCTGGTAGCCTAGGGTCTCTGGGCGAAAAAAACCTACCGCTGTGCAAAGTTTTGCCGTCGCTGCTATCGTAATCTTCTACAATCGCGTCAATAATCTCCGCTACAGTGGGGCGTTCACCATCTGGAACTCGCCCATCAAAGTAACCTTCTTCCGTCAGCCGCAGACCTATTTCGTCAATAGAAACACCGCCTTTAGCACGGCTACGCTTAATTCCTTTTGCGGCTTCGCCAAGGTCTGCAAGGTTTGGGTCGTTGGGGTCTATCCCCCCACGCGCTAGAACAGCCTGGCGTAGTGTTTGTGGGCGTAATTTTGCACGGTTAGACGGCAATGCTGCCCTAAGAATTTCTGGGTAAGCGACACCTTTTACCTCTGGGATAATATCTTCCTCAAACATGCCGCGCGGCGGTGAACCAAACGCGCCAGGGTTTCTTTGAGGGTCAAGTCTCCGCGCTGAAACACCAGCAGTTCTTGTCTGAACATCTGCCTCGATTATCTTTGATGCGCCGCGCACTTGACCTGTCGTGACAAGTTCGCCAACAGATGTTTGCAACGCATTGTTTATTGTTTGCGGTGATGCACGTTTAGTCATGTCACCAACTTTACCAGTAACAGCATGCAAGCCGCCGCCAAGTGCAGTACCAAACACTATGTTCATAAATGAATCCATAGCGCCGTAAGTGTCATCCTGTTCGTACCTCGCAGCGCCGTAAATGAATGGTTCAAACAAAGCTGCTTCAGCACCGCCGACTAAGCCGCCTTCAGCAAGCCTGGTCGCTGTTGCGCCGTACTTTGCTTTATTAGCCGCACTCACATCGTCAATTTTCTTTGCTGCCCTAGCCAATCTGCCTGTCTGTGTAGCACTATATGCCAAGCGCCCAACAGCGATACTTGGAACTATTGATGCACCTACAGCTAACGGGTCGAACATGCTGCCTAAGAAGCCACCACCAAGCATGATTGCGCTAGTGCCAAAACCTTCCTGTGAACGTGAAAAGATTTGGTCGCGTCTTGTTCTGTAATCAAACCTCTCGGCCAATACAGCTGCGGCCTCATCGGTAATCCCGTCGTCGCCTACCGTTAAACCCTCACGATAGAACTCACTTTGCAACCAATCATCTTTACTTAGCTTTTTGCCAGACCGATTAGCTAAATATAGTTCACCCATTCTAAATAAAGATGTAGTCGGATTGCTGTATAAAGCATCTTCAATGGCAGTAGTGAATACCAGGCTATCATCGGAATATGTGTAATCAAGCAGATTACCACTTAAAACTGGGTCATCAGTTTGTTCTGGGATAAATAAATCTACCATGTTATGGGGTATCCCCAAACTCAGACGGTAAGTCTGGAATGTCGGAGACGCTTGCTGCCCCCGCAATATTAGCGAACATGATTGTTATGCGCTTATTGTCCCTGTCTTTTACTGGAACACCTAACTCATCAACCAAGTAGACACCCTTGCTGTCTCCAGTAGTCAGCCACGCCCCTTTTGTGCGAATACGACTAACAGCTAAGTCTGTTTTTATTTGCTGTTCTGTTTCGTTAGCGCCAGACTGTAGCTGGATTTGTTCTGGGCGCAGTTGCTTTAATACCTGAGATAAACCAGCAGCAAATTTGTCTGCGTCAGCTTGGCCATATTTAGCCGGAACCCTAATTGGCTGGTCGTTTATTTCTGAATACACAAACTGCGATGTGTGGACGCGCGCAGCCATGCGCGCAGCCTTAGCTGGGTCATTCCCTTTAACAAAATAAAGTTTTGCTAACTTTAGAACAGCTGCGTTCATTTCCCCCACAAAAGATTCCCGACCGCCTGTGTTGCCTTCTGCACCAATACCGGCCCTATTTAAAAACGGCCCTTGCTGGCTTGCGCCAGTAATTGATTTATTGAAGACAGACATCTCGTTCATTACATGCTGTGCAATGTTTTTCTCTACGTCTACATCGCCAATCTGTGCTTTTAGGTCTTTGTCGTCATAAGCTATTGCTGCCGCTAAATCATCAGCAACAGGATTCCCCGCAGTCACCATCAAGATGTTGTCAACAACAGACATACCCGCCTTACGAAATGACTGCACTATTATATGGCTAGGCGCACCAGGGAACTCTGACTTTACTTCGTCGTATATAGCCGCTTTCATTAAAGGTGACGCTGCTTCAATTCGTTCCTTTATATTCTCTTGCTGGTCTACTGTGAAAAGAGTTATTTCATCATCGCGCAAGTCGACTGACTTTGCCCACGCAACATAACCAGCGCCTTTTTGTTCTTCTTTGCGGCCTTTAGCATTTAAGTCGTAATACTTTTTAGGGTCTTTCTTGATGGCTTCAGTGCGTTCAATCTGCAAATCACGGGCTGTTTTTAGTGCATCGTTCAAAACAAGCGCGTCGTCTTTGCGTCCGGCGTCTACAGCAGCGTCACGCTGCTTAACCAAATCAGCAGTTCTTTCAGCCCATGTTTTATTTGATGCAAGTTCTAAACCGCCGACAAATTTATTAGCCGTGCTTGCTGCTTTAAGAACCCTTGCTGACTTTTCAGCTGCCACTGGGTTTATTTTTTGCAGCCTGTCCAAGTTTTGTTTTGCTTCCGATGAGACAATACCATTCCTGGCAACTTCTAACGCGGCGAACTCAAGGTTTTTTGCAACTTCCGCACCTTCAATATTCGCGCGTTCTGCCATGCCAGATTTCAGGATAGATACAATCGCAGGGCGGTCGGCGTCATCAAGACCCGCAAATCTGCCAGTTTTGTTTTCAGCTTCCTCTTTTGCTGCCTCTAAATCTGTGAACGTGGCGTCATCGTCATAAAGTATGTTGTTCGCAACATTTTTAAATGATTGGAGGGTTTCACTTTGACTAGCTGCCTCAATAAGCCTTAAAGACTTTCGCTTCGATTCAAGAGTTTTAGAACCTGACTTAAACACGCTTTCACTAATCTGCCCAGACCGAAACTGCTTTGTTAAAAAAACCGCATGGTTGTCGATGTCTGTTTCAGTTACATTCTCTTTGGAAATGACATTAGCAACCTGACGCTTTGCAATAACATCCTCAGTTGCCTGTGATGTTTTGTATCCGTCCGGCAAGTATTGGGAAAAGCCATTTAGTTCCGCTTCTTGACGGTAATTATTCAAGTCAGCTTTGATAAGGTCAACCCTTGGGTCGCCAGGAACCATAGAGTTAAGCAAGTCCAACTTACTATCAAATAGCGCGGTCATTTTCTTACCGCTTTCTTGCAGCCCCCTACCATACGCTTTTTGTTCAGCATCTAGCCCCTGTATAGAAAGGTTCTTAGCAGCAGAAGAACGTAATGCGCGTTTTTGGCTAGGAGTCATGTCTAGCGAATCAATCTCGCTAAATGTCCGTGTCTTCAACAGGTCTACAGCTGTGCGCGCGTCTGACGCGGTTGTGTAAGCGGGGTCATTCTCAATGTTTTTTATTTCTCTTGCAAGGCGTTCACTAATTTCAGCATCTTTGTCAGCCGTGTTTTTATTTTTTTCTGCCATTCCGAATTGAGTAGCAATATTAGTTATGCTTTCCCCTAAACTGGCAAATGCGCGGCCTGGTGCTTCAAACTCTGAACCAGCGCGGGGGCCAAGGCTACCTGTAGCCAGCCTTATGCCGCCAGCTTGACCTTGATTGTATAGTGGAATCTTAGGCATATTTACCTCACGCCATTAGGGTTGCGGCTTTGGAACCGGATTCTAGCAATGATTGGTACGATGCTGTTTTATATGCTGTTGCCTTTGCGCGGCCGCCAGCGCGGGCAAGTGCCGCTTCAGATGCTTTTGCTGTGGCTTCGATATCACCGGCATATTGTATTTTTAAAGCATCCATGTTCACATTAAAATAAGCGTCTGCTATCGCTTGCATTGGACTCCCAGACATTTCTACGCCGGAAGCTGCCGTCGCTACTTTTTGAGTTGAAACCAGCCTTTCGGAATTCTGGCGTAAGTTTGCTTCCTCATCTACCTTGGCACGGCGCAATATAACAGCTTCGTTCTCGGCAACCTGTGCATTGAACTCAGCAGTTTGCTTGGCAGCTTTTGCCGCAGCTTGATTTCCCTTGTAACCCATAACGCCGCCAGCAAGCGCTGCGCCCGCTGCTACTGCTTGCCAAGCCATTATATCACCCTTGCCATGCGATAGTAGTTACTACCGTCTGGCCCAAATTTATACATAATACCTTCATCTTCAAATCCCATCCATCTGGCAAACCTAATCGCCTCTGGGTCGCCCGTGTGAATACTAGCTTGCACACGATGTAAATTCGTTGTCGCCAGTATACTACTAAACAGTGTCTTAGCATACCTAGCTAGTGACAGCTTCCATTTCGGCGCATGCTTGGACAGGATTACCCAGCCCTCGCCAACACCATCCCACATCTCATGTATGCCGCCGACAGCCACTACGTCATCATCGCCCATCACAGCATAGCCAATAACCTGTTTGCCGTTGTCAAACGCAGCCCGCATGCTTTCTGGAAACTCAAAGTCAGTCTCAATGCTATTAACAAGGCTAGAGTTGAATGGCACAATTCTAAGCATCGAAAGTGTTTGACCTCCGCATGATAGCCAGCACAGTCATAGGCAATGGCTGTGACTGCCGCACAATAACCCGTGCATCTGTCTCATACCCTGATGGGAAATAAATCTCTTTGTCGCCTGTGAACAACGGCACAGCTTGGTTCATAGCCATGCTGCTGTCACGGAATGGTAGTCTGTCTAGGTTGTTGAGGTCTGGCCCCAACTCTGCGCCGACTGTCTTAAAGAACCGCGCAGTCACACCATGAATACGCTTAATCTTACCTTGGGCAATGCCGTCGTCAGCGCCAGCCTCTAGCCGCAGCGTCTCAATAGTAGACGTGTATCCATAGCCTATATGCACCTTAGATGATGAACGGTCTAGTGTGACCCGTCCACCTGATACAACTTTGTCAGCGTGAGTAGCCCCATTAGCTAAAATAGCTACTGTCTCGCCCTCTAAATGATTTAGCCCACTAATGGTGGTTGTAGCCGCGCCTTCGTATGTCAAACCGCTGTCTAAGTAGAACGCATCCTCAACGTCATCGCCAAACTCAATAGTCTTCAGATATTCAACATGGCGCACAGTAGCACCGTCTATAGTACGCTTTACAGACACATATACTTGGTCTTCTGCGCCAGATGGGATAGCCGTAACACTCTCAACAATGCCGCTGCCACCAATGTCGTGGTCATGCCAGCCGATAGCTGCATTAGCACGGTCGTATGTTAGCCCAATCAACCGTCCGTCATTATGAACAAACCACACAATAAGTTCTGGTTCCTGTTGCCACACCATGTCAATCAGACCACCACGGGGGATATGGTCAGCCAGGATACTCAAGTCGATGCCCAACAATCCATCAGTGTCCAAGTCAAAGGTAATCTCTTTCACCTTCTCTTGCCCCTTCTGGATAAGGATGGTGCTGTTGCCAGCCCGTAGCGGTCTTACCTCTGAACAACCGAATGTCGTCTCACGCAGCACGTTCACGTTTGTTGGTGTAACTGGTGTAGCACCTGTGCCACCTGATAGCGTAAATTCTGCGCTTGTGGTTAGGATTTGCAGGAAACGTGCTGGAAGCAAATGCCTGATAACATTCACCTTATCTGATGCAATCGTCAGGTTTACTGCGTCGTCATCATTCGTGCCAGGCGTGTGGTTCTCAAAGTCTGCACTAACAGAACCAAATACAGTCTGCGGCTGGCCTGTGGTGCCAGCAAAGTATAGGCGTTGTTCGTAGAAACCTACTGCCTTTGGGTAGCCTTGGTCGCCACCGAATGCACCTAGTGACCATTTCTTTGTAGCATTGCCAGAACCTACAACGTGGTCAGGCAAGTTGCTATTCCCAAATGAATCTTCTTTTACTGTAGCCGTAACCGTTGTTGAGTTTGTGAAAGCGGTTATTTCAACGTAACCTGTAGCATCATGGTCGTAACGCCAATTAATCGCACCATATGTCTCTGTGCCTTCTAGGTGTACTGGCGGTGTGTTCCCAGATGTTTGGGTAGAACCTGTTACCTGAGTATACACATGTCCATTATAACGTACAGATACACCATTAGCATAGCTGGTGCTTGCCGCCCACTCATCATGTTCAATTTCAAGCACCTCACGGAACCTGATGTAACGCCCAACATCCGCTGCGGTAAACAATGCTGCTGATGCTGTAATCGTTACGCTTCCGGTCTGGGCTGACGCATACAGGGTTGTTGCCGTGTCATTCTCGTCAAGGTAAGGGCCGTCAGTGAAATCAATTTCAGTAAGCGTAAAACTGGTAGCTGTTGTGCGTGTTAGCTTGGCTGGTGCGTGGTCTTTGTGCGCTAGGTACAACACATCGGCAGACTGTGCGTGGTTAATTTCAAAGATGTCCGTAACTGAATATGTAGTCGTAACCTCAACAATCTTCGATGCCGTGCCGCCACTTGTGTATGCGTCAAACGCCGTGCTGTCGATACCAGACAATTCAAATGTATTAGCCGTTGTATTCGCTACAGTAAATTCACGGTTGTTCAACTCTGTCATGCCAGCAACACCGGATATTAGCACCCTGTCGCCGTTTGTGAATGTGTGTGAAGTAATTGTAACTACGGCAGGGTTCGCTTGTGTAACCGCTGTGATGCTTTGTGAAGCCTCTGTTAGCAAACCACCATCTTTGTAGAACCGAATGTAGTTAGCGCCAAACTCTAGGATATACGCCTGTTCGTCGCTGAACTCAAAATCAATCAGCCTGACTTTACCACCGTCTTTTGTACGTCCAGCAAAGTATGTGCCTGGTCTCCGTGTAACGCCGCCTGACGGGTACACAACCATATTGTTTAATGTCTGGGCAGCTTCATTGTACTTTTGTAAGTCAATGCGGCCTTCTAGCTTTGGAGATATTTCACCAGTACGAAAGTTGGTGATAATGGAGGATACACGCGCCATGCTTAGAACCTGATGTTGGTGTATGTGTCTGCTTGAGGCTGTTCTGGATAACCTTCCATAGCATCAATAGACTTGGCTTCTCTTAATCTTTGTTCATATAATGCGTTCATAGTTTGCGCGACAGTACCGCTGCCTGTAATTGCATAAGCTGTTTCGGCAGCTAGACGATGTGCGATTGCTGACGAAAGCAGCGAGTCATACTGTTCTGTGTCCTCAATGCGACCAATATATACAATCCTGCATGTGCCTTGGTTTGACAGGATTTTGCGTCCTTCAATCTTATACATGACATTGCTATCGTAAGCCGCTATATCGCTATTTACGTTTGAATCCCAGAATGACAGAACTCGTAAGCAGAACGGTTCTGTTGGTAATGTGTACTGGTAAGTAAACCCGAAAGCTGGCGTTGCAGTGTCTTGCGCCAGTTCTGCCCGTGTCACCGCCGTATTCCAAGGATGTGCGCGTAACACAGCATCCCGCACTAATTCATAGTTACGGTTACACAGTCTGGCTTCTTTGGAGTTTTGCGTAAGAGATGTGATGGTTGCTGCGCCAAGCAAGTCTAAGGCTTCATTACAAATATCAACAACTGATGGCATGGTTTACCAACCTTTCAACTCTAATTAGCACACCGAGACTCAAGTTCTTCTCACCACCCTTGAACGGCCCGCGTTTCCTATATGCTTCTCTGGCTATCGTCTTCAGTTTCTCTGTTGGTAATAATACCACAGTTTCATCATCAAGTACGAATGCCCAATGTGTCGCCATTGTTGTGGCTATGCCACTTGGCTTATTCCTACAAGAAAACTCCACAAACACATTCCCAGTTCGTGAAGCTACAAAATCCCTTTTCACCTCTATGGTGTTGCCACTTAATATGTCGCCTAGCCACCTCTCAGCTATTTGACCAACTTCTAAATCCCAGCGAAAATCGCCGCACGGTTTCATCATATCGCCCTCCAGCATGATGGGTTGTATGGGGGCGGCGAACCGCCCCCACATTATTTAGTCTACAACGTAGAGAACTGTCAGTTCAATCGTTCCTGTAGCGGCTGCGCCAGTCAGGGTAACTGTGACTGGATAGCCTTCATCGTCGGCATCAATTTCGATACCTGAACCAAGTGCCAGTGTAGCAGCAATGTCTGCTTTAGCGGCGCTGGCTGATGAAGCTGCGGCCTTGAACTCATCTGCGTCCAAAGCAACAGTTGTGCCGTCAGCGTTTGCGTAAGCACCATGACCTACAGACAACTGAGTTGATGCACCAAGCGCGTCATGCGCCAGTGAACCTGTCAAAATCCGTGCGCCGTCTGGAAGACGGAACATTTCAATGACATCATCAGCAGCCAGTGCAGATGCTTCGTAAACACCATGTGCAACACGAACCCGACCACCCATTTCGTTGGTCTTGTTCATCACTACAGGGGTTGCGCGTGAATTAGTGCGCTGTGTTGAGTATACAGTAGCCATTTCACATCACTCCCTTAAGCAGCTTCGTCGCAGTCAATCTGGACGACTTTTTCTTCTTCCATGCGGGTAGAACCGATTGACATGCAATAGTACACCTGAGTCGCGTAACCTTTGTCGTTACGTTCATCAATGCGCGCCATTACGTCACGGCCTACTGCCAATGCAAGACCATCCTCTGCCCATGCAAAGCATGAACGGATGTCACCAGATTTAGCTAGACGATTGGTTACAATGAAGTTGAAGCCCATGAACTGATTGACTTCACCCTGAACAAGTGCCTTCACAGTATTGAAGTCGCTTGAGGTGACGTTTGTGTCAGCCAAGAGTGCTTCAATCTGGTCAGGGCCACATGCGAGGTAGCGTGGGATAGATGGGTCAACATCTGACAGGTCAAGAATCTTCTTAGCCTGACGCAACTTTGCAAGTGACATGTCAGCACCGCCGTTAGCAATTTGCTGTGCGGCTGGCAGGGCTGTTGAGGTTGAACCAGTTTCACCAGTAAATGCTGTGCCAAGTGCAGCGGCGATGATTTCATCGTCCATTGCACGGCCCATAGCTGCGGCGGCAGCTTGTGCATATGCTGATGTTGGGTCGATAAGCATGCGTACTTTGTCCTGGTCATCAATCAGGTCTGCATACTCATAGTCTACGAGTGACACCCGACGACGTGCGTGTGGGGTATCAATCTGTGGTGTGTCGGCATGGCGAGTTGTGCGCTTCTGCGCTGTTGCCTTACCAACCTGGTCAAAGAAGGCATTTTTACCAGTCATATTCTCTACGCGCACCGCATCACGCAGACGGGAACCCATCTGCTGCGATAGCATCTGCACGTTTGCAGAATACTGCTGGACAAATGCCGTGGTTACTTGGGTTGACATATCTTGTCACTCCTTCTTTTTCACGGGTTACATTTGAACGCTTTTCGGTGCGCTACCCTTACGGACACTCCTGGTCTTTTCAGCCGACTTAAGGCCACCATCTTTCTGGTCGTCAGCAGGACGAGTCGCCTCGCTACCCTGCATCACCCACTCGAAGTAAGTATCTGCGAGTAAGTGTGGCTTGAGTACATCACGACCGCTACCGAACTCGACAGCTAATCGTAGGCATTCAAGCCGAATATCTGTGATGGTCAGTTCCTCATCCATGTAACTGTTCCATCAAATGTTGCATACGTTCCACAGCTTTCTGTCTCGCAATCGGGTTCTTTCTATCCCAATAAGCATGAGACTTGTCATTCATAATGGCATCAATCTCAGCTTGCGCTGTAGCTGGTGTCATTACGCTTGACTGTGACATTTCTGCAACAGTGTCTTCACTGGTCACAGATTGCCTGAAATCTGCGATTTTTGCAAATGCTTTAATAAACTCAGCGTTGTCGCCCAGCTTTGAACCATCTGCTAAAGTGATGTTAAACATCTCAGGGTCTGCAAACTCTTGTGCTACTCGCGCAGCCGCTTCAACTTTTTGGTCAAAAGCCCTACCCCATTCTTGCCGTAATGACTGCACAGTTTGTTCCTTGGCAACCTCGGCTAATTCAAGAGACTGCGCACCTTCCTGTTCAACTGTGCTTCTGTAGTAATCAAGAACACCCTTGGCTTGGTCAGGTGTTAAGCGCAGTTTGTGCGCAACATCTGCGTAATTTGCTGCTAATTCTTCAGTAATTACGTTTCCATCAACGTCAAAACCGTAATCCTTTGGTGTCTCTGGACGGCCTAGACGGTCGTAAATGCGGTCTAAGTCTTCATCTGTCGGGTTGACTGGAACCGCTATCTTGTCAGCACCAATCAATCTTTGCGCGTTCACATAGGAACGGGCTAGGTTTTCAACATCCTTTATAGGCGAAATGCTAGGATGCTGGCGTAGTTCTTCTGGTATCATGTTTAGAAACTCGTTACCAGACCCGCCTGACGCTACTTCCGATGGGGTTTCCATCATAGGCGCAGCTTCCGGCTGGGCTACCTGTTCGGCGTTTTCCAATGACATGTTTACTCCTCTTTCATCATATTGTGGATATGAAGGATAACAGCACGTTTCCCTTCCTCGAATGCTGTGGCATTGGCATCGCCAGCCACATAACTAGAAGCACGATAATTACACCGTGCCTCTAAATCAGCTAATACTTTAACTGAACTCTCGCTGTTAAATGTTTGTCTGTAAAGGTCTTTTAGCTTTTCAATCTCAGGTGTCACTTACTAACCATCCTGGACGCTTGCGCTATCTGGGCTACATTCTGGACATCTTGCTGTTCTTGCATCATCTCCATCTGCGCCTGTTGTTGCGCTGCACGTTCCTCTCTAACCTGTTGAACCTCACGTTCTGACCTCAATGCTGATTTCGGAACGCCTAGTGCATCGGTAACATGCTTTACCAATCCGTCAGCATCAATATGGTCGCCAACTGGAATTGCTTGTGATAGTGGCATCAATATCTCAAGCGCCTTCATCGTGCTGTTTAGGCTGCTTGATTTTTGCGCGCGGGCAAGCGGTGATACATATTCAATATCCACATCACGCCCCTGTAGGATTTCCGGTGGTTGTGCAAGCATGTCTGAACGCAGCATCAAAGCAAATACACGGTCAATCAAAGGCCGCAGCATTTCATTCATCAATCTGCCCAGCACGGGGCCAATCACCCGCATGCGTTCTTCTTGCCTTTGGACAACCTCTGTCGCTGTCATGTTTGGAGACTGCCCACTAAGAAGCTGGTCAACATAGAAGGCTGAACGGATTGCTGTGCGGCGCTGTTCTTCCATGCTTAGACCGATAGGAATGTTTGCGCCTGTGTTTAGCGGCGTAATCATATCGCGTGTACCGCTTCTAAAGAAATTCAATCCCCCAGGCTGCGTACGGATGGGCAAGAGGAAACCATCGTCAGGAACAAGTAAGGGAGGGTCTATTTGTTTCTGCGCAGCTTGGATGATTGTTTTTGACATAAGATTAAGCATCTTAACGTCAGGCAACGCAACCATCGCTGGGGAACGCCCCATTGTCTCACCAGTCGCCTTCAAAAATCGTGGGACAATGTACGGGAACTCTTGGAAACCACTTTCAGAAAGCAGCCCTTTGGTTTGCATGTCAATATAGAACGATGCGAATGGCATGTTCTTATTGTCTCGCTTGTTAGGGTCACGGTTAATACGCGGCACTACAGCGTGTAGGATTTCAATTTCTTCATCCGGCTTATTCTTGAATATCTTTTGAATGTAGTCTGTCACGTTGTCTATGCCAAACCGTTGCACAGCCTGACGCGCTGGAATTTTGTAAAGACGGAATACTGTATCTACAATCCCGAATTGGTTTTCTTGCACATAGAACTCAGAGATGTGGCGTGTGCTAAACCGCAGATTACCATCGTCAATCTCAGCAAACATACAGCCTGTGCCAAACACAACCAAGTCCACATACATTTCATGGACTTCAGTTTCAAAGTTTGACTGACCAAAAGCCCGCATCATGCGCTGGCTAGTATCTTGCAGCCACTCACGCACGTCATCGTCACGCCCAATATTCTCGTCTTTCATGTCCAGCATAAACCAAGGCGTGGCACCGCTGGTCAGCATCCCGTGCAAACTAGCGGCAAGCAAGTCAACGGCCTGGAGTGCAGTACCGTCAAAGATAAGTTCCATGCGTTTTTCGCCACGGCTACGCTTACGAACAATATCCGCTTTGCGGGGCAGCATGTAATCAGCTAGTTCCTGATAATGCGTATCCCAATTATCTCTACGGCCTTTAAGGTATTCGTACCGCTTTACTAAGCCCTTAACGAAATCTTGCATGTATTACCCCAATAATGTAGGTGCGCCGCTGCCACCAGTGGTTCCGGTTTGCTGACCCAAAGCACCAGCAACAATGGTGGACCCAGCGCCTTTACGCTTTCTAGCCTTCATTGTCGCTTCTTCAGCCAAGGCCACTGCGCGTTGCGTATCTTCTTCACCCGCCTGTGCTGGTGGAGGTGGTGGTGGTGGTGCGGGTGGAACATATACTTTTGGCTTCAGAAAAGACATTATTAGCCTCCTGTTGGTGATTTTGCGCTAGGCGTTGCGTAGGCTACACCGTAGCCCTCCATCAAAGTACCAGCAGCACCAGCCCGTTTGCCTTTAGTGCGGCGAGTGCCGCGACCAAGCATTGTGTCATCAGGCACAACTTCAGGCGTTACTTCTGGCGTAACTTCCGGTGTCGTCGCTGGCTGTTCCGGCATGCCATACAGCATTGCGCGGCGTTCTTCTTTATCAGTATTCATAACCACATCAAAAGTCTCAGCCGTTACTTTCTTAAATGGCTTCTCAACTACTTCCTCAAAGGCTTCACCGACCAGCTTTTTGCCGCCCCTAACCGCCTTATCAATTTGTTTTTTGCCAGGGAACCAGCTTGGTGCACCACCACCCATAGTAATCTCCTTTAAACTATCATTCCTGTTGATTCAATAATTGTGTTGCCACGGGCGCGTTTGCGCCTTTCCTTCGATGCCGCGTTTGCTAGCGTGATTGTTGGTTCTGATGTGATAACTTTAGGACTTTCTAATTTAGGTGTCTCTTGTCCCTCTAAATCGCCTTTCATAGCTAAAGCCATTCTTCTTGCTGCATCAGGGATTTTTTTTAATGCACCAACATCTATAGCTGCCCTTGCGCCTTTTCTCATACCGCCCATGTCTAACTCCAATCGTGAAACCCCAGCTTCTGAGTTTCAGTCCGAAGCCAGTACGCATTTGTATAACCTTTACTAGATAACACACTTTTTAATTTTCTGAAACCTATTGCTATGTTTCGCTTCCCACCGTGGGCAATAAAGTCAATAATCCAGGGTACTGTGCCACCGCCAGCGTAACCTTCTTTCGGAAAACTCAGTTCCTCCGTATAATGAACAATATGCCTGTAATTGGGAAATGCCCAGGTAGCAAAGCACATAGGCGCACCCTGGGCATCTCGCATCACAAGATATTGGTCTAGCATCATAGGCGGCCTGATAAGCGTCTCTATCTCCTCAACGCCCCACCACCCGTGGTAATCACTCCAATCAAGCAGATACTTGATGGCCTCTACATCAACTGATTTACTCATAGCGTAAACGGGTTGTAGTCCATCTGGGCTACTTGCTGTGGAGGTTTAGTGAAGTTGCTTCTGTTCTCCAGACCAACCGCCAAATATCTAAAGGCATCAGCCGCGTGGCTGGTAAAGTCGTGCAACGGATGGTCGCGGAATACTTTACGCCTCTCGTCAAACTCTTGCCTGTACTGCCGTAAATACTCCAAACCTTCATGGCACTTATCTTTATCAAAATAACATTTAGGTATCAGCATCCGTGCAGCGTTAATACCGTCAGCTACCTTCATCTTTGGAACTACACGAAACTTAATACCCAGCGTATAAGCAGTCTCTAGCCTAGACCTACCGCTGCCTAACTCCCGCACTTCAATGTCATGCGGGGCCAGATGGTCTCCATAGGTGTAATCCTTCTTGCTAAGAATGTCAGCGTAATGGTCTAACCCGACCCCGCTACTCTCATAATAATCAATCACATTAACCGCACCGCCACGGAATATCTGCGCAAACCAAATAGCTGTGGAATCATTTATACCCAAATCCCAAGCGGTATGCACAGGGTACATAGGGTCATAAGGTATCCGTGTCACCCTGCCATCATCGTCAGCCGCAGCTAACAGCTTCGCATAATAAGCACCAATAATAGCCGCCGTGAACGAACATTCATATTCTTGTTCATATTGTTCCGGTGTCATCTGCGCACGGGCAGCGGCAAGTTCCTCCTCCTTAACCAGCCCACTCTCACTAGCCTTGACTGTCTTGTGATACCACTGGTCAGACCCGTTCTCCACCTCGCTAATAGCCGTCTGCATCAAATCATAAAAATGATTATGCCCTGCCGGTGTACCTAAAAAGATAGCCGCACCCTCTCTATCAGACAGTGCCGGTCTAACAACCTCCCCCCATACCCTTGGGTTCTGCATGCCAAACTCATCGAAAGCACACATGTCCAAATAAATACCACGCAAGGAGTCAGGGTTCTCAGCCGACAGCAACATCAATCTGCCACCATTGGGAAAGTCCACCCGTAATTCTGTCTCATTGAAAGAAACACCTGGTATCACTCCGGCGTAATACTTCACATAATCCCAAGCAATACGTTTGGCTTGCGTAAAAGTAGGTGCCACAAAAGCAACTCTAGGCCGTGGTAACTCACAAGTAAGGGCTTTCTTAATCAATTCATTTACCGCCCAGACCGTTTTGCCAAAGCGTCTGTGCATCACAAGCACATTCCAACGCTTCAAACTATTGTGCATTTCTGCTTGTAATGGTCTAGGCTTGTAAGGAATCTTAATTGCTGCCACTGTCAGTCTCCCAAAGGATGCGCACGGTTCCGTCACTAACCTCTACACCAGCACGGTTCTTACTGTCACCAAACTTCTCAGGCAACACCTTACCCACCTTCCAGCGCACATGATGGGCATAATCTCGCAACACATGAGGGTTATAATCCTTTCTGCCGTGAAGGGCATCGCCATACAACGTATCCAGTTCCTCTAGCGCCTTCTCAGCACTCTGCTGCTGTGCTTCCTTCACCGCCGCAGCAAATGCCTCATCCCGCTTGCAACGCTGGTAGAAGGCCGTCCTAGACACGCCTGTGGCCTCGCACACGTCAACAATGCTGTGCCCGTCTGCCAAGCTGGATATGATTATGTCGGTTCTCTGCTTTGTTAGTTTGGTCATTGTTACCTCTGGGTGTGTGTTGAATATGTCTATTTAACATATATAAAGCTGGCCGGTCGCTGTCGGGTGTACCGCCTCGAAAACATGCCCCCCTATGCCTTTGATTGTGGCACAAATGTCACACTGTTGCCTGACTGCAACAAGGTAAGCACTGCTGTCCTATATATGTCAGCATTGTTGACGTTGTTTTATTCATCTGTTAGCCTTGCCGCCATGCAATGCAGCGCGATATCTTTCGTCCGTTGTGCGTGTTTTGAAATACAAATCCAAACCCCATTAAAACAAAACCCAAACAAATTCAACGCTTGCCTACTTATATTATATAAACAAACTTTTTTCCAATGTGTAAACTTTTTTTGTTTTTATGTGTTGACATGGCGCAGTTACTGCGCTATCTAACAATCAAGACAACAAACCTTGGAGGGTTAAACAATGACTATCACAGTGTCTTACTCAGTCGATTACATGGATACCAATCCGACTAAAATGACGTTTGACAATATCAACGACGCGCATGACTGGATTCATGAAGAAGTGGCGCGTCGCGTTCAACATGTAGTTGACCATTCGCCTTATACACTGTCGGAGACTGACATTCAGGATATAGAGGCCAATGAATACACACTGGTTTCTATTACTGACGGAGTCGTGACAGAATTCATGTGCATATAAAACAAGCCTTGGAGGGTTAAACAATGTCATATCAAACAAAATACAACACCGAACCGCTTTTCTTTGTCAGCTATATCGGCACAAGCAATGGCGCATATATTCGCGCCGCTAGTCACCAGCAAGCAAAAGCAAACTTTGCGCGCGGCGAGGGGTTACACAGCACAACTTATCTGCAATCAAAACGCATAAGCAGTTATTAGCAACGGCTGGCAGGGGCAACCCTGCCGCCTCATGGCTTGCCCTAGTGGCATACCATGCGGCGCAAGCCGATAACGCAATAGCATTTATGGAGGGTTATAAAATGCAAACACCAACAGTAACAAACATGATTTCACCAGCGGGCAATAGCGTTGCCAACCAATTCATCATTTACACTGATGAGGGCTGTTATTTTCAAAGCTATAGAACAGTCATAGCCTATCGCGGCAATGACGGCACAATAAAACTTGACCGCGATAGCTGGGATTATTCTGTAACGACCGGCAAATATCGGAACATGTTTCTGGATATGAACAAATCCGAGACATTAAAAGCAATCAAAGCCGGAGAAATCCAGCTGGTAAATCTAAACTAGGGGGCAGTCATGCGTAAAACACACAACATAAACGCCGATAGGTATCTAACTATCAACGCTTGGCTGGCTGCACGTTATGCCAGAACGGACAAGAACGGACGCCGCTGGCTTGACCAATATATCGGCGGCAAGCCAAGCAAATACAAAAGGCTGGAAAAGGCATTTTTCGACCGCTATGTAATGCACCCGCAAAACTGGAGGGTTTTATAATGTTACGCGAAACAATCAAAGAAATAATCTTTGCAGAAAAACAGGCCGAGTTTTACGAAACCGAAAGCAGTAAACGCTATAAAATGTGGATGGCTGAAGCATACATTTTGCGCCGTTCAATAGGCGAGTTTAGGCCATGGCATCAGCTAATTGCAATTTTTGACCTGCGCGGGGAGGTTTAGACCAATGACTCAAAAAGCATTTGATGCCTTGTGCGTAATCGGAACGATTGCTTTGCTTTCAGGCTTTATAGATTGGCTTTGGCTGTTTGGCATAGAGAATAGTAAAAGCTATACATGGTACGCCCTAGCGGCTTACCTAGCCCGCTAATGGGCAAAACCCTAACAGACTACCCGTTGACGGGCAAAAGCCTGTCAGCGGCCTTTAAATCGCCATTAAAAGCATAGGAGGGCTAAACCATGGCACAATATCAAGTAATCGTAATCGGCACAGTAGAAAGAACTGTGATTGTAGAGGCAGATTGCACCGAGTCTGCACAAAGCACAGCCGAAGGCGAATGGGCAGCATTGACCGGCGGCATTATAACAACAGCCGAGACAGTATCGGCTATCGAATTGGAGGGTTAGAAAATGGATAGCAAATTTTTATTTTCCTGTAGCTTTATATCTAAACACTTGGGCGAAGCCATGTCTGTCGGAGACTCGTCAAAGATGCCGTTTTTGGACATGATGTGTTGGGGTTCAAATGTGCTGGACTTAGAGAAAGGCGGGACAACATACGACACCGTTGTCTGGCTATTTGCAGAGAAAGAACATCCAGACGACAAGCATCCCAAAACTAGCGTCTATTTCTCAGACCTAGCAGCGGATATGCAGCCAATATATGCCATTGTCGGTTACTGCAAATATCACGAAATAGACTGCAAATTTATCTCAGAGAAAGGGGAATAGAAATGTATCTAGTATTTTCAACCATAGCTTACCGCAGCAATGCGGTAGGCCAAGCCACCGAGGTTCAGAAATGGGAATGCTTCGACTCAGCAGAGAAAGCACAAACCCAAATGCGTAACCTTATCCATCAATACGACTTAGACTTGCTAGATTGCGGCGTTGCCACAATCACCGATAGCATGCGGGAAGAATTGCTACGAAAGCAGCCAATGGGGCTAGAGGATTGATGATGACACCAGCGGAGTTTAAACAAAGGCGCGAATTTCTCGGTTACACGCAGCAAACATTTGCTGAAAGGCTGGGATTATCTCGTCGTAGTATTCAGGCTTATGAAATGGGAGAAACCCCGATAAGTCGAGTCATAGAGATGGCTTTGGAAGCTATCGAATTGGAGGAGAAATAAAATGTATGAAGTAAGGATAACAAAGCATCATTCAGGCAAGACCTACAACGTAGACCTGATTGCTTGGGAGAGAAACGGCAGCGGTATGGCAGTCGGAAAGGCTTTCAATGTATCGCGCAAGAAAGCAGAGAAAGAGGCAAATCGCGTAGCGGATTTGTATAATGCAACCATAGAAGAAAAATAGGGGAGAAACGGGTGCTATGCTTAGCAAGTTATATAAAACTTGCTAGGCTTAGCAAGTTTAGCGTCCAGATTTTTTATATCAACAATCAGGTTTTATTTAGCAAGTTTAGCATAGCAAGTTTTATAAAACTCCGCTAATGCGGATTATACAAAGCAGAAAAAAGCTGTCAACCACAAAATGATAAAGCATTGAAATGGAGGGTTTCCGATGCAGATAATCACAAGACAAGAGGCAAAAGAGAAAGGTCTGTCGCGCTACTTTACAGGCAAGCCTTGCAAGCATGGGCATATGTCTGAAAGGACAGTGTGCAATAGCGGCTGCGTAGAGTGTAAAAACGTATGGAAAAAAGAAAACCCTGATTGGGTGATTAATTGGCGGCAGAAGAACCGCCCAAAAATAAAAAGTTACAACCAGAAAAAATGTCGCAAACAGTACGACAGAGATTATCACAGAGAATACTACAGAAAACGAAGAAATAAACTTACGCCCGATGAACTTGAAGCACTGAAAGCAAGGCAAAGAGAAGCCAACAAACGCTATTATGAAAACAATAAAGAGAAAGAACTGCGGCGGGCAAATGAGTACAGGCAAAGAGATGAAGTTGTTAAAAAAAGAAAAGCGTACATGGATATTTGGAGAGAAGAAAATAAAGAACACAGGAAAAAGTATGCAAGAGAAAACAGGGCTAGGTATGTAGCGCATTGTAATAAACGCAGGACTAGACGGTTAAAAGCACGGCCTAGTTGGGTAGATAGAGATGCAATGGACTCTTTATACGAAGAAAGCCGCGCTATAACTGCCCAGACTGGCGTTCAACACCATGTTGACCACTACTACCCATTAACACATAAACGCATTTGTGGGCTGGATGTGCCGTGGAATCTGCAAATTATTACAGCAGAGGAAAACGTTGCCAAAGGCAACAAGATGCCGGAGGAGTTCTATGGCCTTAATCACACAATGATTCAGATGCCAGCATACACCAAGTCTCAAACGGGATAATCGCCGTGTCGTCCTTGCCAGCATACTCAGCATTGATGCTGGAGAGAAACACCACGCAGCAAATAGGTTGCCTGTCATACTTGTAAATGAGAACGGGCTGGGTGGCAGTTGATAACGAGGCATTGACTACCTGTTGCCACCATTCCTTCTTGTAATAGATAGACCCATGGCTGTTATAC
>Ga0208898_1000359_pt1 | contig 35592 bp, 55 predicted proteins | sample VirMetDEL_Mar_4_FD_184513 | JGI IMG/M metagenome (GOLD analysis project Ga0208898, IMG submission 184513) | Aqueous microbial communities from the Delaware River and Bay under freshwater to marine salinity gradient to study organic matter... | ecosystem: Environmental > Aquatic > Marine >... | reverse complement strand
ACATCCGTACAACTAGTATTAGATACAGTTACTGAATATCTATATGTAGCTGACGCATCTTTTACTATACTACTTAAAGCATAGCTTCCGCATGGAGAAGATGTAGGAATTGTATAAGATGCTGCATTTCCACAATTAGAAGTTACATTCATACTAATAGTAGTAGTAGCTATAGACGCAGAATCTCTATATACAATATCAAATTCGTAATCTGAATATCCTACACCAGGAGTTTGTTTTACGTTAGTAACATAAGCATTAGCACTACTTACTGCAAATGTCTCTACAAATGGTGCTTCGCCTGTTACTCGTATTTTTTTATTTATTGTTACTGACATCTTAAGTTATATCTTCAAATGTTATTGTAGAACAAGTAACAGAAGGAGTTATATCAGTTATTGTTATAGTACAATCTGTCTGTTCTGTTACCATTCCTACGCAGTCGTTTAATCTCAACCCTTCTACACATCTAATAACTTTATCAGAGTCGTCACACGCATTAGCTGTAGCAACTCTATATGCAAACAAATCTCTAGCATACTTGCAAAACAAATCATCTTTACATCTTACTTTATAAAGATAACCTGTAGCAATATTACATGCTCTTCTTTGTAATTCTCCTATTAATTTATTCTCTACAACCGCACTCATTAACTGTACTGTCTAAAATGGTTATCATGGTATTGTATATACAACACGCATTTTCAAATGTAAAATCATCACAAGTATTTGCCCTACTTAATAAGTCATCAAATATGTAAGGCATAAAATAATCGTTCTCCGCACAATCTTTTGTATCTATTAAATCTTTAATAGTAGCATAGTAGTTAACTAATCTACAAGCTACATCTTTATTAACATACACAATAGTACTATCTGTATAAGTAGTACTGTCTGCATATACTAACTGAAACTTATATACCTTATTACTAATTACAGATGTCATAGATAGGTCAGCAGGTAGTACAATATAATTGTAAGAACCTGTTGTACCATTTATAGTCTTAGGACTATCTATGTCTTGGGATAAGTCTATTACAGTAGGTGTAGTGCTTGAACAAGTATAGACAGATAGTTTTAAAGTACCAGTAACTGGACTATTTGCCATATACTGTTCAAGCGCATCACCAGATATAGTAATAGAAGTGAAATCACTTGCTATACTAAAATTCATCTTACTTAATTACTTTAATGGTTTCTCCTACTAAATCAGCAATTTCGATTATCTGAAATAACCAATCTTCAATTAATACTTCTGCTTCTGAATTAGGTAACTCAAAAGCTTCTGAAAAAGCAGTAATTAAAGTCGTTCTATCTTCACCTTTTGCATCTCTAAACTGTTTAATAGCTGTAGGAAAATCACCATATACAGCAACAGCTTCCATAATGAAAGCTTGTACAAAAGTAATAACTTCAGATATAGAGATGTTACCATCTTTGTCTTTGTCTAATGTAGCAACTTGGCTAATTATCTTACCAAATGCTTCAACAAGTCTTTTTGCTTTATCTATTGTTAAGCTCATTTTATTTTTCGTTTTCTAGTTTATAAATAACACGCTCCATAACTTCTGTGTTCCTTTCAATTAGTAGTTGGTTCTTTAAGTTGTTTTCTTTATAACACTCAAAGACTTCTTGCTCTAATTTTGTCAATCTATCGTTTGTTCTATTATACTGTTGCCAAAGAGTGTAAGCCATAGCTGTCATCATTGAAAACATTACAAATACTGCAAAACCACTGGACTTAATTAGATTATCAAAGTTTATCAATGTTAGTATTTTATACATGATAATTAATTAATAAAGGGGAGCTGTTACACTCCCCTTTTTATGTTATCCAAATGTTGTAACAGCTTTAGTTGCTGTACCTAAAAATTTAATTGCTTTGTAGCTATCATTTGCAGATGTAATCCACGCAGATAGTTGGTTTTCAAAGTTAGCAGTAGCTGTTGTAGCAACAGTAACACCTGCAGCAACATCAGCACCTACAGTTTCAGCAGCATCGTGTACAATAACAACCTGCTTAGGATGTGTACTTGTACCGTTGATAGTATCTACTGTATCAAAATAATCAATAACAGTTAAAGAATACTTACCATCAGTAGTAAAGTACTCAGGCAAGTCTTGGTTGATAAAGAACTCACCGTGTACAGGATGATTCTGCATGTTGAACTTCTGCAACTTAGCTTTTTGTCTGTACCAAAGAACTACTTGTCTTCCAAGTCCAGTACCTTCAAAAGCAGGTACTAATTCATCCTTAGTATAGGTAAGATCGTTAATACCAAAGTCAATTCTAGTTTTAACTTCCATAATGTCATCAAATGCCAATAATGGAGTTTCGTCTAAAGCAACAAACAACAATCTTGAAATAGATGTAGCTGTAGTACCATCTACTACCTTATATCCTGTAGTTACACCATCTGTAAATGGTTGTGGATAAAGTGTAGTGTCATCATTGATAGCTGCGTTTAAAGTATGCAACAAATTCTTATCTACAGTATAAGTTACTGCAGTACCGTTGTAAGTGCCAACAGGAATAGTATCTCCTACAGCTAAACTTCCAATAGTATCAGCATCAGTAGTAGTAGTTTCTAATGCAAGAACCATAAATGGCTTAGTACCACCTTGTCCTGCAACAGTACCTACAATAGAGCTGAATTTGTTTAATTCAGTAGCAAAATGCTTAAGAAGAATAGCTTGTGTAGGAGAAGCTAAAGACTTATCATAGCTTACGCTAAATACTTCTTTGTTCATTCCATAAGTAATATCACCTCTTACTGATTGCATTGTAACAACTAACTGATAAGTAGTGTCGCCATTTTCTCCACTAATACCAGATAACTGCGTTACTTGATAAGTAGGAAGAGCATACTCATACTTGGCAACGCTTAATACATTACCTTTCTTAAGAATACCTGACTTTTCTACTGCAGGATAACCTGTACCAAAAGGATCAACGTTATACAATGCAGTTGAATTAGGAGTACCCTGTACAATCTGAATTGCTTCATAATTAGCTGCATCAGAAGTTTGTAAAAAATCACCAGTTGATGAATGTGGGTCTACAAGTTGCACCTCTCCATCTGCAATGTTAAATGCAGTAGTGCTGCTTCCAATCATAGCAACATCATCGTTGCCATTATCGGTTTTAGCATAAATAAAATCTACGATTTGCGCAGTTTGCGCTGAGTTTTTTCTCATTTCAAATTAGTTACTATTTACCATACTGTTCACTTTTTCTTGTTGGAGTTGAACACCTCCACTATTCATTAATATTCTGTGTGCTTCTTTAACAGCTAATTCGATTATAAATCTTCTTACTGTATAGTCTGTTATCTCTAAGTCTTGTGGGCTTGATTCTCTATTTAATAACCCTTCGCAATTCTCTGTACACTCTATATACTCAGGCGTATCATAACCACCAAAGAATACAGGCTGTGGGTATCTTACATAAGTTATTGTGATATTATTTACATCCCAGTCTACATCTGTATGAATTATTAGCTTATTGTTTTCTAATAATCCAACTATTCTTAACCACTTTTTAGATGGCTTTTGAAACTCGTCTCTTAAGATGTCAGATATACGTCCATGACCAGTTATTTCAAAGTCTATAGCACCACAATCTGTACTAGCATTAACACGTTTGATATGCCAGTATTTATGAGTAAGGGTAGATAAGTCAACACTAAAAGTAGAATTAGAAACACGAACAGTAGGTATAGTTTCTGTATAGAGTAAAGGCGACATCCAGTCGAGTCGTTGTGTATGGCTCTCGTCTGAGAAAAACGTCTCACCAAATACTCCAACTGCGTCATTTAACCTTTCATCTATTTCCATTGGCGTTAGATCACGATAGTTGTCGCTATCTAACTTGTTAAACCTTTGTTTAAACTGCCAATGTAGTTTTAATACACTCATTTAAGTCGTATTCCTTTCGCTTTTAACTCGTTTTTAAAGTCAATGTAATAGTTAGACATCTCTTTCTCCTTTGGATTGTATTTAGATTCTTCTTCTAATAAGAATGCTCTAAACGCTTCATCATTTCTCCACTTATATACATTAGGTTCACCGCTCTTATCCTTCCAATATAGTTGACCTTTATCGTAGAATAAACAGTTAGCATTTACTCCCTGCTGTATTAAGTAGTCCATCTCAAACAGATGCTGACTCTTCTTAAACTTATTAAACAAGTCAATGAACTTATTAATGTTATCCTTCTTATCCTTCGTCTTCGCTTTAATGTAGGTGTTTAGTTGGTCATACACTATAGATGGCGCAACTTCACCTTTTACAAGTGGTATATTGTTGTTTGTTTTAATCTGTATAGCAAACTGATACATCTTAAACTCAGGATAGTTAGATTTTAAATCATACAAGTAGAAAACAGCTTCGTTTTCTAACTCGTGTACTTTTACTCTATCTAACTCTTCCTCATTCTCTTCTGCAATATACCATCTGTGTGAGTTAGGATTAAACTGCTTATCAGACGCTACATCTGACCTATTCTTTAATAGTTGTATTGCAAGTCTACCCCTACTCGTATCTGATGAAAACACATTTGCTCCATCATACATAATAATCTCAAACTGCTCAATAAAAGACCTTTCTTTCTCACCACCTCCAAACAAATTGCCTGGATTCAAACTGTCGTATTGTATTCTAGAAGAATAGTAGTCAGGTTCAACACCATCCATAATCTCATAGAGCGTCTGTCGTGATATTTTATCCTGCTCTACTATTCTGTCTAGATAATCATCCCAGCCATTGCTGAGAGAACGTTGCGACTTTAAAGTTAATACATCCATTCCTTTGAAGTCATTATCAACCATTTCTTCTAACCCTGTTTTATATTTGTTTTTAGCTCTATCAGGTTGAAACGGTAAAGATTCAGTCGCATTACGAGCTTTAGTCTTACCGCTAACATGTCCTGTGTCTACAAACTGACCTGTGTTAGGATCAAATACTTTAACTGGTGTCAAATGTCTTCTCTGTACACTCTCTCGTGGTACAGGCTTAACAATAATTTTAAGTGGATTCATAGCGTTTCGTGCCTATGTTTATTAATTAATTTATGCGTTATAAGGCATAGTCAATACTCTTGACATATCCCAGAAGTTAATACCAAATGAAGTACCTCTATAGATACCTGCTTGCTTGTCAAGTACAGCTACATTTTCGCCATTCTTCTTAGCACCACTGTAAATATCATATACGTTAGAAACCATGAAGTATTCTTCGTATGCTTCTTCGTATACACCTACGATGTTGCTTCTTGAAGTAGCAGATGCAGGAGCTGCGTCAGTTTGACCTAAGTCTAAACAATCAAATGTAAATGACTCATAAGAATAGTGAGTACCAGGTACTTTCTCAGGATAATAACGAGGATTATCTTTAGTTGGGTCGTACATTACTTTGATAGTAATACCGTTAGGCATTAGTACCTCTGTAAACTGCGCACCAAACTTAAGAGCGTTAGGTGTAATCTCACTTTCTGTTCTACCTACAAAGTAGCTATCTACTAAAGTAAATGGTGCAAGTCCTGCTTCTTCTTTAACAAGTCTTGAGAACATCTCAATACCACCTTTACCAGTCTTAAGAACAACAACAGGCTCACCTACTCCATATCTAGTAGTAAATACATCCTGTAGTTTCTCATAGATGTTGTAAAGAGTTAAGCTACCATTGTGTGGTCTGTAGTGTCCGTCTTTTCTCAACTGTCTCCAACCTGGAGCAACCTTTAATGGTCTACCTGTTTCTGGATCTACAGTTACTTCGTTTCTACCAAACTCAGCCATAAAGTTCTTGTCTTCGTTAATACGCTCAGACAATCTAGCTTCTGCCATAGATACAAACGAACCTTGTGGAATCTTCTTAGATGTAGTCTTGTCTTGTAGACCTGGCTGATATACATAACCTACTCCAATAGCTTGTCCATCAGAGTAAGAACCACCTCTACCACTAATACCATAAGACATACCACCTGACTTACCTGCCATTTCAAGTCTGATAAACTTATCAGTAACTTCTACTTTACGTCCTAAATATCCAATGTGAGATTGAAGTTCAAATACGTTAGCAAAATAATCGCCACCATACTTGTAGTTCAATTCATCTGTAGTAGATGTACCTCCATCGATTACTCTACGACCTGGCTCAAAATAAGCAGCGTCAATATAAGAAGCAGGATTACCATCTTGCAACTTAACTGTATACTGCCATTCGTTAGCAGAGATTTGTACTGGATGACCTACAATTCTTAACAAAGGAGCATCATGTGATTCAGTCTTTAACAATACTGGCTCATGAAACCAACCTCTGTCTAAGTAGATTTGAAATTCAGCACCACCTAAACCTGGGGTAGAGCCATCTACAGCTCTTGTGATTCTTGCATCAGCTTCTACATCTTCTGCAAGTCTCCAACAATAATCGTTCTTACCTGGTTCTGTTGACATCATATTGCCTTGTGCAGCAGTCAACCATACCCATGGCTTGTTAATGATGTTAGAGTCAATGTCAGATGAAAATAACTGAGCATCAACCATACCAAAATAGGTTGGCCCATAGCTTCTAAAAAGTTCTGCGTGTGTAAAACTATCTGCGTATGAACCACCCCAACCTTTTCTTGCAACTTTTTCAAGTGCGCTTCTACGTCTTAACATTTTTAATTAGTTTTTTCAAATTGTGAAAAGAATCCTTGTTGTTGCGATGAAGCAACGTTGTTCTTACCAGATTTAACTTTAGACAGTATGCTATCAAGTTTCGCCTTCTTAGCATTGTCTTTCATCTCTGAGTTTTTCTTACTCTCTGTTTTCAATTCAAAGTCAGATAAATCAAACTGCTTTGTATCTGGATTAAACCTAGTATATATATCAGCAAGTTGAATTATTGCCATAGGACTTGATTGAATCATCTTATTAATTTCATCAACCTTATCTGGCTGTAGATACTCAACAACTTGTTGTTTCTTATCTTGTTGCCATGGCAAGTTTTTTAACTCTGCATCAATATTCTTATAAAACTGCTTTACTTGTTGTTCTCTTTCTACCTTTTGCTGTTTAAGATTATCAAGTTGAGACTGTTTAGCCTGTTCTTGTTCAGCAATATCTTCATCATACAACTCCTTAGCAGTATCGTTAATAGACTCGTCTTCTTTAAGCGTGTCTAAGTACTTTTTAAGTTTAGCATCGTCTTTAAATCCTTTAGTACCTTTTAGTTTGTCGTACAAATAATTATAAGACGCATCTTCGTTATTAAAGTCTACTGTAGGAATAGGATTATCTAATAATTTAACTATCTCATCCCTAGTAGCATTCTCACCTAGATAAAAAATAGCTTGTGCTATCTGTTTAGCTTCTGGTGGCAACGAATCAGCTGCTTTTAAAAAGTATTGCTCAGGTAATGACTCTACAAGTTCCTGTAGATTGTCTAAGGTTGGCTTAAAGTCATCATTCTTTGCAACTATTTGATTTTCAATCAACAGTTCATAGAGTGCTTCTACCCTATTGTCTTCTTCGATAGCCTCTTCGCTAACCATTTCCTCACCCACTTCATCTTCAACAAGTTCATTGTCATTGTCAACAACATCGTCAACGCTTTCATTAATATCTTGTTCTTCATCTAATATAGGAGTTGGTTCATCAAATGCTACCAAATCATCAAATAATGACTTTTCTTGTTCATTTTCCATATTAACCCAAATTTAGTTATAAAAAGTTCACTATAACAAATGTAATATGTAGTAATATTTAACTACATTTTAACCTAAAATTTTTCTACGTTCTATCTCTAGCTTTTCTCTTTCTATTTGTCTATCTTTTTCTTTCTCTATAGATTCGCTCTCTAACTTCATCTTTTCTCTTTCTATACCATCATTAATCTGATTCTCGTTAATGTCGTTCTGCATAGCAAACTTCTTAACTTCTATCTCGCTACGTTGTAAGTTGTATTCGCCTTGTGCTTTTATCTGTGCTAACTTACCTTCTAATTCTAGTTCAGCTTGATATTTAGCAAGTTCCATCTGCTGTTGTTTCATTTGTTGTTGAAGCTGTTCCTGTTGTTTTTGTATAGCTTCTTTCATCTTACGTTGACGTTCAGCTTCTACTTGTATAACTTTGTGTGCTTCTTCTACACTATTAGCAGATGTAAGAGACTTTAATACAGCAGATAATGATTCTACACCTTCTCCTGCGTTTTGTGCAATAGCATGTATAGACTGTAGCATCATCTGGAAGTAAATCTGATCTTTACCACTATCAAATAAGTATAGTCCTATATCTTCAAGCATCTCTACATTTCTATCTGTAACTTCAAGCAGTTCTTTAGTACCATCTGGTAAGATGTACATAAACTGGTGATTAGTAAGATTAGGATTAGATGCAAACAAATTCTTTAAGTATGTTCTAAGATTGAACATGTGTTCATTAATAGAATAACTCCACACCTTATCTATAAAATAGAATAGAGTTTGTGTTGCGAGTGTAGATTGTACTAGTGCCTGTCTGTTATCAGTAACGTTAGTACCTGGTGTTACTTGTGCTTCTCTCTGTGGTGGAATACCCATCATCATACCTGTTTCAGCACTTAACATTGTAGCTAACTGTTGTAAGTTAATAAGCTGTGGTGATGTATCTACCATATTATAACTTACACCTGCACCACGTGTTGTAGGTGCTGCCATACCATTCGCAGTTCTACTTCCACTATAGTATCGAGTTTTAGTTTTTCTTGCGATAACGTCAGCCATCAACAATCTATCTTGACCTTGTTGTGGATTACCCTCTGCGTCTAATGCAAGTTCATCAGGTACTTGGTCAACGTCTACAACACGCTCCATACCAACATAAGATGCTAATTCTCTATCTTGTACACGCTTAACAGACATATATTGAAATGCAGAAGGTAACGCTCTTTGCATCATACTAATGGTCTTAGCATTTCTAGAGTTAAGTATACCTCCTTTATAGCTTAGTTCAAATCTACTCCATGGATCATCGCCATAGTCTGGTTGGTTAGGTACAAGCCTTGCATCTACTACAATATCGTTACCTAGTTTAGTTACTTCGTATCGTCTTGGTATCCACAAGATTTCTGCTTCATACGTAGTACCTGTTTCATCCGACCATATATACTTTTCATCATCGTTAAACCACTTGTTAGTAAACTTAACTTTGCTCGCATAACTAGGAATAATATCAGCTTTTTTATCAAGTGTAATAGTAATGGGTTCATTGTACTCGTCTGTTACAGTTAAAAAAACTACCTCTTGAAACGCTTTAAACTCTACATGTACTCTCCATAGTGTAGATGTAAAGTTGATATTAGTTAAGGATGTGCCTTGATGTAAACCAATACCTTTTTGTGTGCGTTCTCCTAACGTTTCTAATAATGATAAATACCTTGTATGGTCAAATACAGGTTCAGTCATGTGCCTTTTATCAATAGCATTAACTGTATGTCCATATTGTATAATCTCTAACGCTTCGTCATCTGTTAGTTGGTTGCCGTACATCTGTAAAGCATCCGCAACTGTAATTTCATCTCTATGCCATACCCAGTCGCTATGTTGAATATATGGACTATTAGGATTCTTATGAAAACCTACATTTAATGGATTAATTACATCAATACAAGGTTTACCATTTCTCCAACCATTATATAAATAAAATCTATCTGTAATTACTGTATCTTCTAACGTTTCTAATCTTTTAGCATTAATTTCTTGATCAAACATAGAATACTCAAGCAGCTTATTTGCTAATATTTCGTTTTCAGATAAGTAGTCTTTGATATTTATATCCTCTGGTGTAAGTTCTTCTTTTAATCCTTCTATATACTGCTGTACTTCTTCTTCACTCATACCTTCTAATCTTGCAGTCTGTTCTTCAATAACTAATCGCAATTCGTTATTTACTTTTTCTACAATCTTATTGTATAAGTCTTTGTTTTTAGTTTGTATAGCTTTAGCTGTAAGTAAGATTATTTTAAAGTTGTTACCTCTTGATAACATATCACCTTTTAAAACTTCAATCTTATTAGGTATAGGGTTATAAGGTACTAAATCTTCTTCTGTTGCGCCATACTCTTCTAAACTACCACAATAATAATCTACTTCATCCTTCCATCTACTTAAGTCGTTGTTTCTAAACTCGTACAACTTCTTCATCTCTGGATAGTCTTCTACCTGTGCTGTAGTTTGAGCAGGTATGATTCTATCTACGTGAAATTTATACCAATCTTTATTTTTATCTTTCTCTGGTACTCTAAGCTTCATAAAGTCACTCAGCTCATACCCTTTGTTTTTCTTTGCCATGTTTAAATATTTTGGGATTGCTTAATAAGCCTCTAAATGTTTGTTTATTTTCATTTTTAATTACTGCTTCTGCTATTTGTAAGTTTTCATACTCTCTTAATGCTACTATACAACCTCTAAATCCATCTACTGCGTCAAAGTTACCATCTAAATCATACGACATAAACTGACGTAATAAATATAAGCATGGGATTCTTTCTATATTCTTTTTTATACCATCGTTAAGTTCTGTTTCTTCTAACAGCCAATCAGCCATCATTTTAGCTAATTGTAACTTAACTATCTTATTACCAACATTATATCCATAAGATGTAACATTCTTTTGATATATATTAGTTCCCTGTTCTCTATTTGGACTAGGCATTAATAGATATGCCTTGTTCTTTTTTATGTAATGCGCTCTACAATCTTGACCTCTGTTTTTTTCTATACATAGTCCTTGTAGTGGATTGCCATACATTGCTAATAGCTTCTCTTGATTCTCGTAGTACTCTGCCAAACCACCTATAGGTTTGTCTATGTAACTTGCTACTATAGTGTTGCCGTTAAATCCTTGTGCTGCGTATTTAGGATTCATAATAACATACGTAGAACCTACTGATCCTCCTTTGTCTAAGTTTTCTTCTACATAAGGGTCGTGTCCTACAAACCTATACATATCAGCTGGCGTTTTGCCATTTATCTGTTGTGGAAACTCATATATTACTACAGTACCGTTAGGTGTTTTACGTTTACTTGGGTCTATAGGATATTCTCTATATGGCTCAATGTCGTGGTTAATCTTAACTCTTACACCGTTATATATTCCTTCTCCTTGTTTACTATCCCATATTAATGTAACAGGTGTTTCTTTTTCTTTATACTTATCAAACGTAAGTAGTTCACGTTCTCTAACTACAGCTTCATCATACGGCAACAAATAACCTTTAGGATTAACCCACATCTCTTCTATGAAGCAAGGTCTGTTCATCTTTTCTTCTCGTAGTACATCTGGATTAGATGACTTAGACTTTTCTTCCCTTATTTTATTTACATGATTAGCAGCAGCTTCATAATCTGTATTACCGTCTTTATCTTTAAATTGTCGTAATACCATATAAAAAGGTAAGAAAAAACCTACCTTACCATCTCTACCTTCTTTACCGTGTTCATTGTCGTAACTTAAAATGCGATAATCTTGTGGTGATAAAAACATCTTTTTAGATGCTTGTATGTATTCAATATTACCAGATGTACCTTGATAACGTTCAACACCAAATCTAATACCATCTCTTGCTACAGTTGAGTCGTTAGATGTGTGTACATCTATAACATTTTCTAATAACCCTACCTCTTCTATAATAGACTTTAAATATCTACCTCCTGCACCTGCTTGTGCGCCATCACCTTTTTTAGGACTGTAGTTAACGTGATATAATTTAGAGTTAGTTCCTTTAGTTACCCATCTACCACCTAATTGTACTTTATACTCGTGTCTATATGGATTTTTCTTATTAGGTGATACTAATGAACCTGTCATATCTTTAAACAATGGACTAGGTGTAAAGTCATCATCACCTGGATTACCCCATATACCAAATATATCTCTGAAGTTAGGATTAGTTTTAGCTTCTATAGATGCTCTTACTTTTGAGCATAATTCAGACGACTTATCACTATCAGCACTCCCCACCAAATACTCAGATGTTAACTTACCCCTTCTAAAGTCTTCATTATATACTGTAGTGCCATCGAATATAATACCATGTTCTATCTCTGCTGCTGCACTAAATGACTTACCTCCACCTCTTGTACCTAATACAAACTCATTCCAAGTAGGATTTTGCATTAACGCTCTACCTTTTGGTTTGTCGTGTATTTTTCTTATGTTTTCTCTTGCAGGTATGTACTTTTTAAACTTACCATCTATAATAGCTTCTGGATAGCGTTGTAATATAAGGTCTGTAGGCTCAGGCATATCTTTAGCTATTTCTAAACTTGTATATTCATCGTCTAAAAAACCACTAAACCCATGTGCTTCTAATGCCATATATGCTAACTCCCACTCAATATCATCTGTACGAGGTCTGATATATCTTGTTTGTTTGTTAGCGTCTGTATCTTGTATTAAAAAATAGTTCTTGTAAAAATATAACTTGCCTGGCATATATCTGTAGCCATCAAACATCTTACCCCATGTACCTTCTATACACTTCTTAAACTCTTTAGACCAAAACAAAGTATATCTAGGATCGTCTGGATGCAACAAAGGAGGGTATACTACAAACTGCTCTTGGTTTTGTAATCTAATATAATCTGTGTAAATCGGTTTACTTTCAATCTTAATCATCTAAGTCTAGCAACTCGCCTTTTTCAAATATTGATTCTTTTCTACCACCATGCACTCTTAACTCACCTTGTTCTTCTTCAAACATCTTTTTAACTTCTTCATACTGCTTATAAATAGTTAAGGTGTTTTTTCTCATTGCGTCTAAGTCTTTAGCAGTACCTTTAATAACTATAGGACTACCTTGTCTTGTGTATATATATTCCCCCTGCCTATTAGTTGCTATTTCGTCAAATGTATATGGAGCGTTTTGTATAAACTCTGCTCTTTTAAGTAATGATACTTCTTCTTCTTTAAATGCTCTGGCTGCACTAGTCAAACAATGAATATCATACTCACTAATACACTTTGCAATAAGTTCTTCGTCTTTGTCAAAGTCTTTATGATAAAACTTTATAGCGTCAAGTTTTTTATCTCTTGGTAACCTATAGATTTTATTATCATACGTAGGATCGCAGTACATAAACACACACCACATTTCCATAGACGAATAAGATTTGTCTTTAGTTGTATCACGCTCGTGCAAATCTCTAAATGGTGCAATAAGTGCAAGTTGTGGATTTAACTCCCAAAAGTTTAACTTATAATCACCATTGGCAGCGTTTACAAACTTATACATTTTCTATAATTTTAATTACAACGTGTAAAGGCAAATCTATAATCCATTGACTTCTAATATCAAAGTCTCCATGCTCTATTATAGTTTGCGTTTCAATTATAGTATTGTCACTAGCAACTAATGGTCTAATTATCAAACCAATAAGAGATTCTAAATCTATATACGTATCTACTACAATTTCTTTATCTAAAGGCTCTACATCAAAACTAACAGACATAGCTTCATTAAAAGGATAAATATCATTGTTACTTTTAGTATAAACTATAGGAAACATTTTAAGATTCATACAGATGTCCTTTAATAGTTAGTTTATGTTTTTTATTATCGTCTGTTATTACGTCAATGCTCTTTTGTATTTTAATATCTTTAAACCCTTGCGACTTTGCAAAATCTGGAAACTTACCACTTGAGTAAACACCATCAATAACGTTATCTTCTACTTTAGTAGCAGTACAACCACAAGCAGGTTTTACAGTTAAGATATTAGATGAACCCATATACAAAAAGCTAAATGTGTAATCTTTATTAGGTTCTAATTTGCCTAAGTCTATTTCTTTAGTTTGCCATTCCATTTTTTACATTTTTTACCAGATAAAAATAAAGGTATTGTTTCACACCCACAATCAATACAATATACTCGGTCGTAACAAATAGTGCATTCTTTTGCTCTTTTTAATACAGTATTGATTGCTTTACCATGTAATTTATACTTTAAGTGTCCAATAATGTAATAAAATGCACTTTTGTCTTTAATTCTACTTACCAAGTTTGAAAGTTGCGCTAATTTGAAATTCATTGTTGTTAATAGTTTTAGATATACCTAAATTAATTTTGTTTGTAGCTATGTTTATTCTTGGACTGGTATAAGCTAACCCTCTACTATCAAATTGAACACCGCTATAAAATCTTAGTCTTTGTTCGTTTTCTCTTACTAATCCTTCGTTGATGTGATAATTAGTTTCAGTTATAATAGGTAATGTAGGTCTTAAATCAACTACCCTATATATAAAGGTGTCTTTTTGCGTATCTGTAATTATTATCGTATCTGTTAATCTTTCTATAGAGCTAAAAACTACCGTATCTCTTATTATAGAATCTAACTTAATAACTTTAGTAATTATCTGTGGTTTAGTAATGTAGATAGTGTCTATTACTTTTTGTTCTATAATTTCATTTACAATTACAGGTTTTGATATATACTTATATGCAAAGAATAGCAATACAGCTATAATCGCACTTAATATTCCATAATTTATATACTTATTCATAACCTGCTATTACTAATAAAATAAATATCCACCATATCACCATTAATATAACACCAATAAAGAATTTTAACGCCCTATTCATCTATTACAACTTTAATCATGGTTCTTGGTATAATCGCATATCCAAAATCTGCATCTTTAATATTTGTAGTTGCTTGTATAGCTGTATTGTCTGGATGAATATATTCATGCTCATAACCAACTATAGAGTCTCCATCAACTAGGGGGCGTGGTCTTACTATTTGAATCATATCCCCCACCTTTAACTCCTTCTCAAATTCAGGTGTAGAGACAACAACAGCTTTAGAAATAAATCTGTAAGGGTCATTAATCTTATCACCTAATATACCACTATTAGTTTGTTTTCTTGTAGACATTAAGCTTGGCAGAATAATACCGCTATCTAATTGCTTATCTTCTGCTACACACATTCTTACAATATAAGAAGTAAGAGGTTTTAGTTTCTTATATCTGCTGTCAATATTCTTAATTGACTTGTTGTACTCCTGCGCTTCTGTTAGAGAACGTTTTAATCCTTTGTCTACTAACTCTGCATCTTTTTTAAAAGCCTTGTTGTCCACTTGTATTTTTTTAGTTTGAAAAAAATGTTTGTCCATCTTTCTGCCTGCATAAGCTACATCTTCAACAGATGTATTCTTAAGGCTTTTCTTACCTTTCATGATTTCCATATTGTTCGTATTTGTTTAATAATTCAATCCAATAATCTAATGTCGCCTGTTCGTTTTTAGTTCCTGCCTTACCACTTACCCTATCTTTAACATAGTTGCGTATCTTCCATATATTAAGCTTAAACTTCATAAATCCATTTAACATTATACCATGCTTAACATCTAATGGAGAACGCATCTCGTTTTTTATTGTCAAATATAAGTTATTTACAATAAACTCTAACTGTTCTTCACTAATGTTGTGTTTTTTAGCTATATGCTTGATCTCCATTTTAGCTTTATGTTTATTTCAACTTCGTCTGGATTATCTTCTAACTTAACTGCTATCTTATTAACTAGTTTATCAGGATAGCTGTCTTCTATCCATCCCTTCTTAGCTATCCTTGTTCTGTGCATAGCAAATGCAGTCTCGTTTAATCCTAACTCCTTAGAATTAACAATTCGCCTGTTACCTTTACATTGTAAATGAAAGTCGCCTTTAGACAATAGATGAGTAAATACTTCTAACTCTTTATTAGTTAGCTTCTTAGAGGTAGGAAGAAAACATTGTAAGATATTAATAATAATATCATACAGCTCCTTATTAGATTCAACAGACTTAACAAATGGTATTTTCATAGTTTGAGGTTTATGGACAAACCCCAACTGTAATAGTGTGTAATACTCGTTCCTCGTATTACGAAGGTACAGGATTTATCCTTATGCAGCAAATTTAATACAATTTTTTAGACGAACGTACATATTTTATCGACAAACTGCAAATTATGTCGTTCATCTACATATTTTAGTCGTTTGTCTTAAATGTAAAAAATTAAAAGCAGGTGTATATCTGGTGGTATTAAGAACAGCTGTATGTCTGATGGTATCTATGTAACTAACCCCCTGTCGATTGTATGTAGCAGATACCCCCCATATATTAATATGTAGGTTACAGAAAACTAAACTGGCAATGTGTATTACGTATTACACTTTATTGCCTACAACAATTAAACTTCACATACTTTCGATATTCTTTTTTATTTAATCCATAAAATTTAATAAGATGGATACTTTGGTATTGAGAAAAAAGTGGAAGAATGAGTCTTCAACTAAGAATCAGTGGACATTACAGTTCGCAGGTTCTACAAAGAAAGAAGATATATCGTCTGATTTCTTTGGCTCTAACGTTAACAACAGCGTTAACGGTCGCCTTGTAGCTAAAACGCAAGGGCAGGATGGTGTATATAACTACACTATTTTGTGGTCTGTGCCTGCAGAATTAGCTAAAAAGGCTAAAGTAGGGCAGTCTGCAGACAAGATTCTGTTAACAGCAGAAGATCGTGATGAAGGCATTACTGTACAGCCTTACATTGTACGTACTACGTATAATGCAGGGTGGGATAGTCTTAGTCCAGTGATGAATCCTGAGACTAAGGAGGTTAAAACATACATGGGTAAGCCTGTGTATGAGTATAAGACCTTGACTGATGAGCAGGGTGCTACGTTCGAGCACATTGGACACGACTGTCCAGAGTGGCTTGAGCCTGTTACTGTTGATGTTGCAGATGAAGGTGTATTCTAATCTGCAACTGCTTGACCTAGGCATGTCGCAAAAGGCCTAATTTACAGAGCTTCGGCTCTGTTTTTTTCTTATTGCCTACAACTTCTAAACTCCACACACACTTGGATTCCTATCATATATTTTATTTATATCGTTGGTAGTCATCTATTAGTTGGTAATTAACAATCACCATCTATAGATACTAATTACCATGTGTAATAATCCTATCTTATTAATAATATTACGTAATAAGATAAAAAACTCAATAACATATTGATAACACTAGTTTCTTTACTTATGCTTATAGGTAGTATATTAAAAGTAAATGAGTTAACAAGGCCTAGAGTATTATATCAACCTAGGATAAGATATAATATGCTCAAAACGCATACTACTCATTTAGCTATTGAATATAAGCTGAACAAAATGTAAAGTTTTAGGTGTAAAGTTGGTAACAGCTAACCAGTTTCTACATGCAAATGTAGTTTTAGTAGTTAGTAGACATAACCTAACAGTAGCAGAACGTAATCGCTTGGGATTATAAACAAAAAACTATGCACTGTATGTTACCAACACTTTTTTATTAACACGTGATTCATTAATCAAAACAAAATAATATGAAATTAGAAGAAGCAAAAGAAATTACTCCACAAGAGTATATGAATTTAGCAAATCCTATCTTTAAAGGACAAACAAGACCTGATAGTAATAATAAGTATTGGATGTTGTTTGAAGATAATGGTGTTCTTTATAAGATTCATAATACTTTGTAAGAGTATTTTTCACTAACCGTTAAACTTGTTAAAATGAACTGGAAAACATGGCTTTTAAACTATGCTCCAAAAGATTGGAGTATAGAAGATTATGTAAGAATTATACAAGTCGATTGTCCTAATGTAACAGTTGACGAGATAAAAGCAGTGCTTATTGCTCGTAAGGAGGTAAGAAACTCTGCAATAAGTAAAGCTATAAGAAATTATTAGTAATATGTTAGGCTAAGCAATCTCTTTGAATAGGGGTCATTAATTTGATGTGCATCGGAGACTAATGTAACACCAACCTGTTAGGTGATATTACTATTACTCTCATCCAATAGCAGGTATATTACCAAACTATAAGAATTTAGGTGTAGCATTAAGACTACTGTCCTATAGTGAGATATATATCAAGGATTGCAGCCTTGTGAGAGTTCAATAAATACAGCCGACTACAATAGTTACAGCTATATTGCAGTAGTCTCCTACATCTAATCAATGTAGTAGAAATTAAACTCTGTAGTAAGTATATCTATGTACTGTAAGACATAGATAGAAATTACAATTTAAGCTTGATAAGCTACACAGTATATTGTGGTTGAGTTATTTTACAATAACCCTTTTATAGGGGAACACTATAACAAGCAGTCTGAACAAAGTCTTGTAATCCTACTAATATACTAGTAGGTATTTTTTATTAACCATTAAACCATATCAAAATGACAGTATTTGGTATTTATGAAAATCGTCAAAACTACGATGACTTTGGATATTGGGTAAGTGATAAACTTATAGGTATCTATGAGTCAGCAGAATTAGCACGTAAGGCTATAGAAAAGCGATGCAACGATATTGCTGATAGTATCTTAAATGCTAAGCTTACTCAAGCTTATATAGCGGAAGCACAGGATGCTAGAAGCAATAAGAAGCTTTTTCAGGATAGTAGGTCTGAACACCTATGTGAGTACTTTCCTATATACGAAGTAAAAGAAATACCTCTTAATAAGATGTATTACTTTAACGATTAGTATGACAGTTAAAGACAGTTTATACATTTATATAAACTGTCTTTTATACCTACAGCGACTACAATAGTCACAACTATATTTTTAAAACCGTTTAAAACATATAATATGATACAATTTATTAAAAACAAAAATGCAGGAGAACAATACATGCAGCTTTTTTCTATTGCTCTAACTGCAGAAGAAGCCTTTCATATATGGAAAAGAGCAAAAGAGCTTAATGTAGATGTTTGCATAGATAATAAAATATTAGGTAATGATTGGGAAGCTAGATACGCTATTGAGAAACATTTTAATGTTTCATATTCTATACCTAATTATATTCAAGAAGATATGATATTTCCTAATATAGGTTGTAAATAATTCTTACAACTGAGTGCAGAAGGATAAAAAAATGTATAAACTGTCTTTAATTAATTAAATAATCAATTAACATGAGAATCATGAACACATGGGTTAATGCTAATAACCCAAAACAACAAACAATTCAGATTGCAGGTAGCGTAAGTAGACGCATATTACCTGCAGAATTTGCAAGTCAAAACAGTAATCCTCTTGTGTCTATATCACAAGGTGGAGCAACTAACGATTTTAAGTATACCATTCTATGGTCATACAACAGGGAACTGTATGAACAGCGTGGTGGTAATAAAGCTACGTTAGAAGATTTGTTTCCAGATATGGAATTACAGCCTCATATTGTCAGATGCCACATTAAGGCATGGGATAGTAAAGAACCTGTAGTTAATCCATCAACAGGTGAAGTTGTAATGTATAACAATTTACCTGTTTACCAATACAATACTCTAACCATAGGTAAGCAACCAGTAATTGAATACACAGGTATGGAAGCACCTTCTTTTATCAAAGTTGCTGATGTAGTAGAGAAAGATGATATATTTTAAATCAATTAGTAAGCAGTGTAATGCTGCTTACTTAAACTTTATATCATGACAGTACAAGAATTAACAGAGATTAAAGAGAAATTTAATAAGTCTGATGGATATGTATATATCTCTATGGATGGTAAGCATGAATACTTTATCAATGAGATTCAAGCATATATGTCTAATAGGGAGATATATACTAATAATCCAAATGAAGCATTTAATAACTATACTACACTTGGTAGTTTTGCTGAGATGAGTATGAATAATACGGACTTATTAGAGGTATTTATTAAAGCGTTAACCTATTTAAATCACTGATTATGAATGAATGGACTGAATTTGACGATTATGTTAACAACGTAATCATGGAAGAAGAGCTTTATACAGATGAAGCTCTTGAGCAGTACTTAGAAGAATTAGAGTGGGATGAATTGTATTTTGAGATGTCTGATTATGTAGACATCGAGTAATTTAAAGCACCTAAGGCATGTGGGTAAAAGGCCTTTTGATATGAAATTAATTAATCGATTATATCATAACGGATATATCATTGACGTAATTAAATATAAAGGATGGTATATTCTTAACTGTGGTTTTAAGACTATTATGACTACAGATAAAAGCGCAGGGTATAAAGAATTTAAAAAGCTACTAGATGAAAATTGAAATAATGGCGCTAATGTCAGATGTATTTGATGTTAGTATGTCTACGCTTTATTCTGCATTAGAAAGCAGGTCAAGAGCTAGGCAGCATGTGGCGTTAAAGCGTGTATATATAGTATTTAGGCTATATATGGGCGCAACGCATAAAGATATAGCAGAAGAATTGCGTATCGCGATATGTAATACTTATGTAAAATGTAATAATCAATTATTAAATAAACTAATAAAAGAATATGAAAAGAATAGAGTTAAAAGTGGGCGAACCACTGTGTAATTATGACCAAGTATATGGGTTAGATGATGTCATAAATCTTACACAAGGTATGTTTGATAACTTACCTTATGAGAAAGTAGTAGTTATCTATTTAGATAGACAAAACAAACCTGCATACGTAGAAGAACCTCACACTATAGGAAACAAAAGTGGTTCAATAATCGACATACCACGAATAGTAACCATCGCACTAAACACTTTGTCAAGTGGTGTTATTCTATTACATAATCACCCATCAGGCAATAATAAGCCTAGTGAGCAAGACCGTAAAATCACAAATGAATTACGTACAGCATTAAACTATTTTCAAATACAATTACTTGACAGTATAGTAGTAGGTACAGAATACACACAGATATGAATCAGAAAGAGAAATTTGTAATGTTAGCGCATTACTACGCCAATACGTTTGATATACTAACAGGTATACTCAAACTTGAAGACTTTCAACCGACTATCCAAGCTTTAGAAGCTAAAGGATATTTAGTTGACGATAAAATTGCACCTAAACATTTGTCTATGGTACAAGCCATGACACGTATAGGTGACGACCCTATGAAGATGCGTGAAGATTTGTTATTAATTAACCTATCACGTACGTTAGACAGATTATTACAAGATAATATAAAATTAACGGATGAATTAATCCACAAACTAAATAGAATATGAAAGATTATTTATTAGTATTAGGACTAGTATGTATTGGTTGTATCGGTTTTACACCAAATAAAGAAGTCAAATACGTAGAGAAAAAAGAAGCGTTTAAACTTATTGACGCTAGCCTTATGAAACCATATAAGGACATTAAATACAACAATCACTATATGGTATTTTTAGAATACCAAAAGATGATTGAATATGTAGCAGATAGAACAGGATTTACACCTGCGTTTATCTATTCATATTTGGTATTCGAATCGTTTAAAGATGGTGAGCCTTCTTATCTGATGCAGAATAATAATGTTGGTGCTATCAAGTATAAGAATGAGCATCCAGATTACATTTATCTTGCTGATGACTGTGATGGTTTGTGTAAATTTGCTAAATTTGAAACCCTTGAGCAGGGAGTAGAAGCATGGATAGATGTTCTTAACCAAGAACGATATGCAGGATGTAAGACTGCTAAAGGAATCAATGTAGTCAAATGTATGCAAACACAAGGGTATCATACGTCTGATACATATAGACAACGATACCAGCTAATGCGATTATATGATACATTTTATAGATACAGAGATTAGCAAAGTATTAAATTACTTTGCAGACAAGAAGATTTTAATGGTTGATAGTGAGACAGATGGAGCGTTTGACTTTAATAATAAGATTATTCTTCTTCAATTAGGTGACAGAGAAAACCAGTTTGTGATTGATGTAAGAAAAGTCGATATTAAGGGATTACGCTCCCTGTTTTTATCAGACAAGATTAAGATATTTCATAATGCAAAGTTTGACGTTAAGTTCTTATGGTTACATGGACTTGACATCAATAACGTATATGATACTCTATTAGCAGAACGATTGCTTAATGCAGGTTGTGAAAGACCTAAAGGTTATTATGCGTTAGATAGACTAGCTAAATATTATGCTGATGGCTATCTAGACAAATCTGTTAGAGTAACTATCAACAGAAAGAACATAAACCAAAAAACTATACAATACGCAGCAGATGATGTCAAATACCTAATGGATATAAGAGATAAACAGATTAAAAGACTTGTTAAATTAGGTATGAGTAACGGTGATTGCCAAGACATCACTACAGTATTAGGTTTAGAGAATAAATCTATGTTAGCATTTGCTGCTATGGAGTATAATGGCATTAAGTTAGATAAAGATAAATATCAAAAAGTTATTGACTTAATAGATGAGAATCTAGATAAAGTAATGCAAGACCTTGATGATATTATATGTCATGAACCTGTGTTTGAAAGATACTGTGTGTATTATCAAGACTTGTTTACATCAGCTAAGAAAGTTGCTAATGTAAATTGGAATAGTCCTATTCAAAAGTTGGATGTTCTTCAACACATGGATAGTACCATACAAAGTACAAGTGCAGCAGAGTTGCTTAACTTTAAAAAGTATGACATAGTCAATAAGCTAATGGAGTACAATAAGTATTCTAAACTAAAGAATAGCTTTGGTGAGAATATGTTTGAGTTTATTAATCCAGTTACTAATAGAGTACATACAGAGTTTTGGCAGATACTTGATACAGGCAGAGTCAGTTGTAAGAATCCTAATATGCAACAGATACCTGCAAGAACAGATATAGGTGGTATGATGCGTGAGTGTTTTGTACCAGAGCAAGGATATAAAATTGTAGGTGGCGATTATAGTGGTTGTGAGTTAAGAATCATCGCAGAGTTTAGTCAAGATCCTGTATGGGTTAATGCGTTTAAAGATGGTAAAGACTTACATTCAGAATTATGTGCTATGACTTTTAACATAGACATAAAAGATGTTAAGACACCTACACCTTTTAAACCAGATATAAAATACAGAGATGTACAAAAGACTCTTAACTTTGGTCTTGCTTATGGTATGTCGCATATCAAACTCGCTAACACTATAGATATTAGTGAAGATGAAGCACAGTCTATCATTAAAAAGTTTTTTACAGCTGTACCTAAAGTAGAACGATTTTTAGAAGCATTAGGTAACAGAGGTAAAGAACGTGGTATAATTAAAACACCACCACCTTATGGTAGGATTAGGTTCTTTGAAGATTATAAACACGCAGATAACAAACGTAAAGGTGCTATCGAACGTGCATCAAAGAATCATCCAATACAAGGTGGTAATGCTGATATGACTAAACTTGCTTTAATCTATATCTATGATTATATCAAAGACAAACCTATTAAACTAATTCATACTGTTCATGACGAGATACAAACAGAAGTGCCTGATTATATGGCAGATGAATGGGCAGTTAAAATGAGTGAGTTAATGAATCAAGCAGCTGCTCAAATATTAAAAAATGTGCCAATGGTAGTTGACTGTGCAGTCAATGACTATTGGTCAAAATAAGGATATACATGCGTCCTTACACTACTGGCATGAATTAATAACTCGTTTATTAGCTATTTTTGTTGTGCGAAGGTGGTGCGCATAACCTTTTTAAATAATTATGAGAGAACAAATACAAACAGAAGCTAGTATAGCTATCAGTAACAACCGTTGTGTCTTATTAGAGTTAGGCACAGGTGTTGGTAAGACTAAAGTAGCGTTAGATAGTGCTAATGGTTCTTCTGCTCTTATCGTATATAAACAAAAGCCGCATCTTAATAATTGGAAAGATGAAATTGTAAAATGGCAAGTAGACGATAGGAAATTTACGTTTAGCACATACAACTCGTTACATAAGATAGATAGAAGTTTTGATTATTTAATTCTAGATGAAGCACACGCAATAACTGAATCAAGGTTAGAATATCTTAAGAATATTAAATTTAATAAAGCTATATATCTATCAGCTACAGTGCCTTATGAGAAGAAGATTCTTCTATCTCAACTAGGCAAGTATAAGAGCGTACAGTTTTCATTACAGGACGCTATCGACAATGAGGTTCTACCAGAGCCTAATATCTACATTCATCCTTACAGATTAAATGACGTAAATACTAACTGCGTATATGAAAAAAAGAAAAAAACAGATAAGCAGGAAGTAACTATTGATTATAATCAGCGATGGAATTATTTAAGCCGTAAAGGTATAGGATTGAATATTCAATGTACAGAGAAACAATACTACGAATTGATTACAAATGACATAGAGTTTTGGAAGTCTAAGCACTACGAGTTAGTGCAGCAAAGAAACTTTAGTTTTGGTCGTGTAGCAAAGAACAAATGGCTAAATCTTGCAAGTAAACGTAAGATGTTTACCAATACTTGTAAGACTAACATAGCTAATAGTATATTATCTACTTTGAAAGGTAGATTTATTATATTCTGTTCAACTATAGACCAATGTAACCAGTTAGCTGACAGTTATGAATACAATTATCCTAGAGTACATAGCAAGAATAAAAACAATCAAGAAGTTGTAGATATGTTTAACGAAGGTAAGATAGATCGTCTCTATAATTGTAGTGTACTAAACGAAGGTATGAACTTAACAAACCTAGATGGTGCTTTGATTATAGGTGTAGATAGTAAAGAGCTATCAACTGTACAGAGAATGGGTAGGTCAATGAGAAGCGAAAGTCCTAATATTCATATCATTAAAGCTATGGATACTAAGGATGGAGAAAATGTGGATAATATTATCGGAGAATATAAAAACGCAGTTTATGTTTATTAACAAAGATTTAGTAGACTTAATCAAGTCTCAGAATCTAGACTTACAAGAAGCTTTATTCTTTAGCTTCGCTATCGAGTATCAAGAGTTTGGATTATTAGATACTGTTATTAACAGCGACATTATTAATCCAGATACTGAACCACTATATCGTATTAACTTATGTAATCACGACATAGAGAAAGGTCAGTATAAACTTAAGATACCTTTGTTTAAAAGCAGTAACGAGAGCGATGGTTTTCTAAAGTTTCTTATGCACCTATCAGCTAGAGATATTGGTACAAGAGGCCATGTCAACAACCAAGCAAACTATGCTATATTTACAAACGATGAAGACACAAAAGAGAATTACTATCGTTTAGTAGATTCTATTAAGTCATTTGCAGGTGAGTTTGATGCTCTTAAACTAGCTGATAGAACAGCAGAGTATTATAAGACTGTAGATATGCCAGTCAAATTAAACAAATTTCTATCTACATTAGCATTTACATCTTATATTGGTAATGAACCAAAAGATACGTTAATATGATTAGTAAGATAGAAAGCCAAAGGCAATCGTTTATAGACAAAGAGTTTAAGTGTATACCATTTAAACTTGACAGACTAAATAAGATTGTACCTGGTATTATCAAAGGTAGTTTAGATTGTATTACAGCAAATTCAAGTGTAGGTAAAACTACATTAGCAAAAAAGTTGTATGTATATGACGCAATAGAGTTTGCTATAGAGAATAATATTAATCTGCAAATATTGTATTTTGGTTTAGAAGAATCAGAAGAAGAATTTGACTTTGGTTTATTCAGCTACTTAGTATATAAACACACAAGAATAAGATCTAACATTACAGACTTTAGTAGTTTTATTACTGCGTATCCTAAAGAGAATATCGATAAGATAAAACAAGCAGGAGTAGAGCAGATATTTAACCAGTATAAGTCGTATGTTAAATTTTACGAGTCTGTTTATAACTCATGGGGTATTTATATAGAGATTAGAAACTACGCAAGAAGCAGAGGTACATTTTATAATAAGGGTGTAGCACTTACTGACGCTGACTTTATTGATGGCAACCCAAGTTATGATAAATATGTACCTAACAATGACGAGTTTGTTACTTGTATCATAGACCATGTTAGTGAGTTAATGCCACAGCGTGATGAAGCTAATCTTAAAATGGCTATTGATAAGTTAGTACAGCACATGCGACTATACGTATCAAAGCTACTTAAGTATAACGTTTTATGTATACAACAGCAAGATAGTAGTCAAGAGTCGGTAACAAATAAGAATGCCAACTATATGAAGCCTAAACTACAAGGTTTAGGTGACAGTAAGACTACTGGTAGAGCGTACATAAATGTATTTGGTTTATTCAATCCTATAAGATACGAGATTAAGTCATACGGTAAGTATGATGTAAACTCATTAGATAAGTATTTTAGGATTATGAATATTATCAAACAACGTTATGGTAGTGTAGGTGAAGAAGTACCTTTGTTTTTTGATGGTAAGTGTGCTAACATAGTAACTATGCCACGACCAGAAGATAACGATAACATGAAGAAAGTATATGACAAAGTCGAAGAACTTGGGTAATCTAATCAACCAATATCTAAACAAATATCCACAGTATAGAACACGTATTATAGAGTATTATGCTTGGTATATTAATTCGTTAGATAAAGGTGACATAAATGCGGAACAAATATTAATTAATAATCTAAAATCTATCGATGACAAATCTAATCGCAGTTATGGGTAGTAGTGGTACAGGCAAGTCTACATCACTACGCAACTTAAATCCAAAGGAGACTTGCATTATTAACGTAAGTAAAAAGCCTTTACCTTTTCGTAATGCTAAAGCATACACAGAAGGTATTAAAGAAGGCGGTAATATGACGTTTGCTGATAATCCTAATCAAGTAATTCAGATTCTTAAGTATGTTGGAACTAAATTCAAAAACATTATTATAGATGACGCAGGTTATTTGATGGGTTTTGACGTAATGCGTAGAAGTAATGAGAAAGGCTACGAAAAGTGGACTGAACTTGCTGCTGCTATGTTTAACGTTATTGATACAGCTAGAAATTTAGATAATGTAAATGTTATATTTACATTTCATACAGAGAAAGGTGAAGATGGTCTAATGAAGATTAAAACAGCAGGTAAATTATTAGACAATGCTATTTATATCGATGGCTTGTTTACATTTGTACTTGTAGCAAAAGCAGACTTTGACATCACTACTAATGAAGTCAAGTATAAGTTTGTTACAAGAAACGATGGCTATGCTACTGCTAAATCGCCAATGGATTGTCTAGAACCAGAAATGGATAATGACTTACAGTTAGTATTAGATAAGATTGTTGAATATTATAATTAAAAACCATGAATTTTAACCATTTTGACGCTCCTACAGGTGGAGGTATTGCTTTTGAAGCAGGTATTAACGAAGGTGTTAAACTTACTAAATTTGGAATTGAGCAAGTCAATACACCTAACTTTGAAGGTACTGTATTCGATGTTGTTTACACTAAAGGTGATTCCAACTTACGTAGCAGATTCTTTGCACCAGATAGTGCTAAACCATTTGCTAACGAAACTCAGGATCAAGCAGAAGCAAGAGTAGCTGCAGACATTAACAATGCTTTGATTAGTATTGTAGCAGCTTTTCACCCAAGTCCTTATCAACAGGCGTTTAATGACATTGTAAACAAAGCTAAAGCCAAGTTTGCAACTCAGGAAGCAAGCTTTACTGATGTAGTTGGTTTCTTTGAAGCATTAATAAAGCAAATTAATCCTAACTATAATCAAGTAGAAGGTAAGTTACTATGCTACTATGATAATAGAGGTTATTTGACGCCACCTAAAGCGTTGTGGGAGAATAAAGGTAATGTATTCTTTACTATTAAAGATAATATTACTATCGCTCAACGACTAAAGGATAAGATGACAAAAGTAGAAAGTACTCCTACTGTTAGTAATGACTTTGACGCATTCTAAATGAAGAATGGATTATACAATTATCAGGATGTGTTTAAATATCTTGACCAACTTAGTATTTGGTCTGATATTATAGGCAAACCAGTTAGGTTGGGAGAGATGATTTGTAATCCATTAAGGTCAGATAACAATCCTAGTTGTTATTTAAGAGAGTATAATGATGTCATATTAATGACAGATTTTGGTTATCCAGAGTATAATAAGTACACTTGCGTTCATGCCGTAGCACATCTTAACAACATTGGGTTGTTAGATGCTGCTCGGCTAATTTTTTGTAGGAAGTATACTGCTGCTCCACCACAAAGACCAAAGTCTAAAAAAGCAAAACCATCTTTTCACTTTGTTAGTTATGTTAATAAAGATAACAAACCAACATATAGGAAACAAGATGCTGAATATTGGTTAAAGCGTGGTATTAACAGCAATCAACTACGAAAACATAACGTATATGCTGTACACCATTATTATTTAAATGATAAGGTGTTTTATAACAGGAACTTATTATACGCTTATGTCGACATAGCTACAGGTAATACAAAGATGTATCAGCCAAACAGTAACTATAGATTTCCTTACAGTAGTATTAATAAGAATCATATAAATAAAGGTAATACGCATATCAAATCAGATAAATGTATTATTACTAAGTCGTTAAAGGATTTAATGATATTAGAGAACCTGTTTCCTGATATTAACATATTCTCGTTTGAATCAGAGAGTATGATACCAGATGACTTATCTATATTTGATGATTATGAAGTCTATGTTTTGTATGATAATGATACAGCAGGTATAAAAGGTAGTAAAAAAGTCGCTAATAAGTTAAATGGTAAAGAGTTGTTTATTGACCCAAGTGTTTATGTTGGTTGTACTGACGTAGACGAAATAATGGTAAAACAACCACATCTTATAAACAAATTTAAAGACGTATGTTACATGACATTCCAAAGTCATGGCTAGATTACGTTCCACACGAGAATATACAAGTAGATTACAACGATATGGTATTTAGATGTTTAAATCTAAATCCAGAATTAGTTAAGGTAGTTATTGTAGGATTAAGTCCTTACCCTAACTTAAGAGATCGTAGTGGTTTAGCATTTGCTACGCCTGATAAGCGTACATATAATGATTTGCCATTTAGTCTAAAAGTATTAACTTGGAAATTGTATGGAGAATATGGTGTAAGAAGAGACTCTGGTCTCCTTGATTCAAGGTTGTTAGGTTGGGAACGACAAGGTATATTATTGTATAATGTATCTTTGACTTGCCAACCACAACAACCTCTTTCTGACATACAGATGTGGAATAACTTTAGTACAAGCTTACTAAACAATCTAGACGATGACGTGATTATTTGGACATTAGGTAGGCATGCAAGAGAAACAGTTAAAGGAGACTTCCATTCTGTACATCCTGCTGCGCTTGCCTACAATAAAAAGTTAGAATTTAAATCTTATTTTAAACAAATAGCTAGTCTATACGAACAGCGTTTTAACAGACCGTTAGACTGGTTTTTAAATGTAGAATCATGCCAAACTGGTGTTACAACAGTATAGAATTACTAAGTACTACAAAAGAGTTAGATGATAAATTATTAGAACATTCTGAATTAGAAGATAAACCTGGTTTATTTCAACATCTAGTAGTTACTGATAGAGAAAAGTGGTATAAAGATGAACCTATACCACATTTACAAGACAGGCAAGAAAATGGTAAATACTTTGATTGGTATAACCATAACATACATGAGTATGGTACGAAATGGGATGTACACGAATATTATTACAATGACGATATATTGTCGTTTGATACTGCATGGGGACCTTGTGTACAGTTTGTACAAAAGTTAAGTGAGCAATATGGAATAGAAGTACGTATTGAATTTAGTGAGGTGGGTTGGGATTTTGCAGGTTATAAAGTTTATAATAACGGTGAGTTGGTAGACGAAGAACAAAGTAGATATCATGAATATTTTGCTAAGCACGATCCACAAACAGTAATAGGCGAGTTATATAATGATGAAGAGTTTTTAGAAATAGAAGATGAAGACGAAAAACTTAAATACATTGCAGAGCATTATTCTGATATATATGCTGAAGATTTATTAGATTTGTATAAAAAGTATGACGAAAGATCCAATTACAAATAGTATTATTGAGAAGATTGTTAAACGTGCTGCTGCAGGATTTGAAGAGTATGGTACTACGTTAGCTGATAACAAAGGGGATTTAGATTATTGGCTTACTCACCTACAAGAAGAATTATTAGATGCTGCACAGTACATAGAGAAAATAAAATGGCTAATCAAAGAAGGCAAGGACATTCATTTGAAAGGTGGACAGTAAAGTGGTTTGCTGATAAGTTTAATCTTATACCAGCTAACAACAAAAATTTTAAAGTTGCTGAGATAGGTACAACTCGTCAGTTCAGTACTGCTTTAGATGCTTTGAAGATTGATATATGGTTTAAACCTGATTTACCTGATTACATTAAGATAATACAAGTACAGTGTAAAAAGATGGTAAGTAAAGCTGTTAGTTCACTAACAATTAATGTTAAACCGTTAGAAGAAATGCCGACAGGGTTTAATTTTTTATTTACTAAGGTAACTAAAAAGGTTAAGTCAAATGAAAAAGCTGTCAATACCTATGTAACAATGGATTTAGATACTTTTGATAAGCTTATGGATTCTTATATTAGAGATGAAGAAGCAAAGATACTATCTAGGAATAGCTAAACAGATAGCTAAAGGTAGTAGATGTAAGAGACTTAAGGTAGGTTGTATTATCTTAGACCCCCTGCACAGAATTGTTAGTACTGGCTATAATGGAACAGCTATAAATACTGATAATGAATGTGAAGATGGTGCAACCTATCCTTATGTTTTACACGCTGAATTAAACGCTATATTATTCAGCAAGCAAGACCTTACAGGTTGTACTTTATATTGTACACATTCTCCTTGTGTGCATTGTGCAGCTTGTATTATACAAGCAGGTATTACAGAAGTAATATACGCAGAGCAATACAGGAATAAGGATGGAATTAATTACTTAATCAAAAACGGAATTACATGTCGTATTTGGACGTAGATGCTATTAGTCAAACTTATCTTAAACGTGTGTTATATGGACACAGCGAGAAGAAAGAAAGTAGTGGTATGACTATGGGTAGTATGATAGACATGCTTGTTACACAAGAAGATAAGTTTAGAGATACTTATTTTGTATTGAGTAACGAAGAAATGCCATCAGATACTATAAAAGCTATTATCGATTTAGCATTTACTTATGAAGACAGGTCTTATGAACGTGCTATTGAAGAGCTTAATTACATAGGTAATAGAGCGTGGTCAATGGAGAAGAAAGTAGAGAAGGTAACTTCTCACACAAACTACATTAACCAGAAGATAGCAAGTGTAGGTAAGACTATTATTAGTCATGAGCAGTATACCCAAGCTAATTTATTAGCGCTTAAAGTTATGCAGCAGCTTAATGAACTTAAACTACAAGGTGATAGATATAATCAGTTAGAGCTGTATCAAGACGTTAGGCATAACAACAAAGACTTTTTTTGTAAAGGTATGCTTGATATAGTATTTATAGGTGATACTATTCAACCTATAGATATTAAGTATACAAGCCATAACTTTGAAAAGTCAGCTAAAATGTTTAGATATGACATACAAGCTGCGTTTTATACAAAGTTATTACAGTTAGAGTATCCTAATATACCAATCGAACCTTTTATGTTTATCGTAGTAGGCGAAACACAAGCAGATACTTACGTATTATCAGAAGAAGATTTGTATATAGGCGAGTGGGGTGCAAAAGCTATCTATAATACTGTATATACTCCACACAACGAATGGAAAGCAGAGTATGATATTTATGGTTATAGAGATGCGTTTGATAAGCTTATGAATCCAGAAGAAGAAGGTGTTAAACTATTAAAGTTATGGACTTGAATTACTACATCAGAACAATGAAGAAGCTTGATATAGCTATAGATATAGCTAAACAAGCAGAAAAGAAAGTCGTGCATCAGACTTTAACTAAGCTTTATGAAGCTCTTAAACAAGAATATATTAATGGTACAACTGAATTAATTAGTATTGTTGATATACCTGTTGTATATGAGCCAGATGATACAGATGCAATTATGTCTAATTATTTTAATAATCAAAAACTAATCAATGGAATACTTGGAAATCACTAAAGAGCAGTTAGCTAATAGTCACAGTTTAAAGAGAGGTCAAGCAGTATTTCAACCTGCTAGAGAGATCTTAAAACCGTTTATTCAAGCTGTAAAGCCATTTACTAAAGAGTATGTTATCAGAGCTAAGACGCCTAAAGGTCAAGCTATAGACTTTGAGAAGGATGCTTATGGTATAGAGAATGTAAAGGAGTCGTATGACACTTATGAGAGAGTAGCATTTGAAGCTGTACTTGATGATTCTTTACAGCTAACACAAGAAGACCAGTATGATAAGGTTATTGGCTTTATCTATGCGCTTGATGTTCAGAATCCTGTAGCTAAAGTTTATAGTGGTTATAAAAGACGTGCATGTTTAAATATGTGTATATTTGGAGCATCGCACATAACTAAAAGACACTTTAACGATAGTGATTTTGATGCGTTATATTCGTGTGTTCCTACATATCTAGAGAATATTGCAACTGAGAAAGAGCAGTATGTTAATATTCTACAAGATATGACAGAGACTACGTATAGAGAAGATGATTTGAACTTGTTGTTAGGTACATTAAGTAGAAGAATTGTAGCTAAAGAAAATAGCGGATTAGTTAATAACTTTATTAATATGTTAAGGTTATTACAAGTACCAGGCGACCATAAAGGTATTGAGAATATCTACTATAATCCAAGTAAGGCTTATACTAAGTATGATATTTATCAAGCTTTAACTGCTAGTGTATCTCGTAAGACAGACGCACTACAAGCACCAGATATTATTTTAAAAGCACATAAACTATTCGCATGATAGAATTTAAGTTAGGTCAGTTTTACCACAATAAAAGTGCTAAATATCTTATACCTATCTTAAATAGCTATAGTAATACGTTCAAAATAATATACAAGAAAGTCAGACCCAGTTTAATTTGCAGCGCAATAGGAGATGTTTGTTATGAATATGCCAAAGGCAAAGATAGTTACGGATTTCTATATTTTGTCTATGACATAAACGGTAGCTATGTAGATAATAAATATGTAGATGCTGTTAAAAGCAGACAGAACCTATTGCGTTATTTAGACTATGTAAGGACGATGCACTTTTATATTGACGATTATGCTTACGAGGTAGGTCGCTATCATTGTGTGGTATTAAAGATACCAGATGCTTTTCTAAGTAGTTATGATATGTTTTTAGAGTCTAAATATAGCTTGATGTATACAGATGCACAACTAAAACAGTTGTTTATTAAAAACAAAAGTAAAACAGAGATTAGTCACGTTTATGGTGTATTGACTAAACATCCAGACTATAGAAAGACGTTTGAATCAAAACTAAATGAGTATTTTGGCACTACTATTGAAGTAGATGACGATAGGGAGTTAGACTTGCCTTTAGATTTAAACAAAGAAATATTAAACAAATGGATGAAAAAACATTTTTAGAACAAGTAGAGGTCTGGCTAAAGGAATATCCAGATTTATCAGACCAAATTGAAGAGTATGTTACATTAGCTTATGACGAGATAGAAAGTGGACAATCTTCATTTCATGAGTTTGAACTTGCTTATACAGATATTAAAGATTTAATAAATGATAGTAGTATCCACATTAAGTGAGTTTGTAGATGAATTTAAGGTTACAGACTATATGTTGCGTAAGTTTATGAACCAAAACTTTACAGATTACGATGAATATAGACTAGGTATAAACGGTGCAGCAATAATAGAAGGTATAGAAGACGATGCTATCTTAATATCTAAGTTCTTAAACTGGAAATACCCTAATACGTATATAGTATTAAAAGGTAGTAAGTTTTACATAGGTAAGAAGATAGACTTTATATCTATGGTATGTAACCAAACAATAATTACACTCTAGGTTGTCTTTTACGCTTTGCTGTCATATAGGCAGCCATCATTAATTCGCCTAACAGTCCTGTCCATAATGATGTCCTTACAAACCATAAGGCGTTGTTATATTGCAGTTCTGTTAGTGCGATAGATGATGCCATCTGTTTAGAATGGGTAGATACCCATACTGTAAGCATAACACTTATAAAGACAAAGAAGCCTCCACGTATTCTATCAGATGCCATAAACATCTTTACACCACCCAGTCCTGACGCAAATCTTAGACCTGCAAACATAGTACCAGGTATCCAAGATAATTTACCTATTACTTCTGTATAGTGTATAGTTTCTAAATAGCCATTAAATACACCTATTGTAAGAATACATATTACTAAAAACGCAGGAGTTATAGCAGATAGAAACAATATTAATTGCTTAGTAAAAATTTCAACTTTCTTAACCATGGATAGTAAATTTTTAAAGATATTGTATGATTACTATTATTTTCAATGTTACAATTTGTTGTCTGATACTAAATTTTCTACTGAGAAAAGACGTAAAAGAGAAGCTCAAAGATACGCAATATATATTTTATATACATATATAGGTATATACTCGTCTTGTATAGCTAATTTGCTTGACTTGACTATAGCGACTGTATTAAACTATAACTACCATACAAGAGATTTAGCAGACCAACAAATAGTAGAAAAGTTACACAATATTTATAAATTATCACTAAAACATTTATTATATGAGCCAGTTTGAAACATATTATCAACAAGAATTTAATGATGTCATATTTGAAAAGACAGACGAATGGTTAGAGTTAGCTAAAGAATTACAACTGGATAACCAAAGTAATTTTTTAGAAGGGTCTAAAAGTCCTTGTCCTTATCCATTTATGAATACTGCAATGACTAATGTGTTTGATACATTATGTCCTGTAAGATTAGAATTATCTAAATATAATCACACACCTATACCTTTAGAAGGGTTAAAGCAGATTAAGTTTTGTAAGAATGAAAACTACTTTAACAGGATTGAGATATGGTATGACGATAAAACGCCAGATCCTATTTGTGTTGGTTATCGTATTAAATATAAGCTGTATTATTACGAAAACAATGAAAGTAAGTCTACAGATTATATCTATAGTTCAGAAAAAGAAGCTTTACAATCATTACCAGAAGGATGTAAGACTAATTTTGTAGCTAATGAAGAAAAGAAGTATCTTATATTTAGATGGGGTGATGAACTTAGAAGTTTTAAAGAGCTAAAGCAGATTGCTAAAGAAAGACTAATAGAAGAGTTTAACTCCGAGTGGAGTAGACAACTTAAAACTCTCAAGTCTAAATTAGAAAATACTGACGAGCTTATTACACAATTCTTATCTGGTAAGAAAGCAAGGTGGGAGTTAAATCAACATTAATAGTTTCATACATACGCACTATGCCTACCCTGCCAAACTGTTATTTTGTAGCCTTACATCTACAAGATAAGTTTGGTGGGGTTATTTTGTATGATAATGACCACGTTATCATCAAGATAGGAAAGTTATACTATGATAAGAATGGCTTGTATTTAAAAGATACAAGTAGGTTTCTTACTATGGATATGTATGGAGATAATCATATTAAAAGTTTATTATGAAATATTTAGATTACAACGTTGATGTGCAGTTTGATAACTATAATAGAGGTGGTACTGCTATAACACTTGTAGATAAAAACGATAACGAGTTAGTAGCAATAGCTACAGCATGGATACCTGACTTACAACAAGATGAAATAGCTATAAAAGACTACTCAGAGAATACAGGTATGTATCAATGGTTATTAAACAACAACATCGTACAAAAGGCACATAGATTCATTAAC
>Ga0208898_1000357_pt1 | contig 35650 bp, 46 predicted proteins | sample VirMetDEL_Mar_4_FD_184513 | JGI IMG/M metagenome (GOLD analysis project Ga0208898, IMG submission 184513) | Aqueous microbial communities from the Delaware River and Bay under freshwater to marine salinity gradient to study organic matter... | ecosystem: Environmental > Aquatic > Marine >... | reverse complement strand
AAACAACTTTCCTCGAACAGCTGTGTTTAATACCAAACCACCAAAACTGAGAAAAATAGTTCAGTACATTCGTGTACATGGACTGGTACCAAGACTCGCATCATCATCTAAAGGATACTACATTTGTAATGATGATGTAAAATTTAAAGAATATTTGGAAAGTTTAATGGCACGTATAGAATCAATGACCTTGACCTACGATGCTTTAGAATATCAATTATTAAATACTTAATTATTATGTTACAAACACTATTACCTGTAGTGTCGCACTTAGATGTGACACTCAAAATTTCACCATCTAAGAATGCTGGTGAACTTCACATGTTCTTACAGTTCAACTTACGAACAAGTAAAACAGACTTTAATGTGTCACCTTTAGAATTTGAAGGTACACCTGAAGAAATCGAACAAATGATGCAACAAGACTTACAACAGTTCTTAAATACGCATCAAACTAATGTAGAACGTATCAATTCTTTAGCAAAGGCATTAGAGGACGCTGAAAAAGATTTGACTGCGAAAGCTAAAGAAGCTACAAAGAAAACTACTGCAAAGAAAACAACTGCGAAAGTAGAAGGCAAATCTGAAGCAAAATCAGAAAGCAAACCGGACCTGTTTGCACAAGCAACAGAACCCGAAAAGCCTGAAAAGAAATCGGAACCTAAACCTCCTCCTGTAGAGGAAAAGGTTGAAACCAAACCGATTGAAGCTAAATCAGAAAGTAAAACGACAACACAAGGTACGTTAATACTTACTGAAGAAGAACAGGAATTGTTGGAAGAAGCATACGCTTCTCCTGACGAATTACCTTTAATGGATCCTGATGACGTTTTTGAACCTATGACAGCACCTCCTCCTCCGAAAACTCCTGAGGAAATTGCAGAATTACCAACTATCAGAGAGCGTATTAAAGAGCGTGCAAAAACAGCTCCAATTCCGGTGCCTGGTGGTTCAGTATACCCACAACCACAAGTAAGTTTAGCTGATTTAGCCAACGCTACAAAAGAGCTTACAGTGGAAACAGAGTGGGTAAAACTTCGAGAGAAAGCTAAGAAACAAGGGCTTACACTGACTGGCATCAACAAAGACGAACAAACAGTGGAAAGCATACACAAACTATTTAAATTAATTGATAATTACGGAAAATAATGGGAACAAGTAGACAATTAGAACGCGTCTTTAAATATAAAGACGAAGTGTTACCTGATGTTTCAGGGAGCATGACAGAGCTTCAAATCGCTAAATATTATAGCGACAAACATCCTGCTTTAGCCAACGCTACAGTAGAAGGACCAATCATTGAAGATGGTAAAGCTGTTTACACCTTTACAGCCAATTTAGGTACTAAAGGATGAAACAGTGGTTTTCAAAACTGAAGTTTGTACGCTTTACCAAAATCGATGGTAGAGAATACATTACTGAATTGAATAAATACGCGGATTATACCTTTGGCAATGGTATTTATATTCGTGTAGTAACAGGGGATATGGCGCATACCAACACGCCATATCCTTATGAGGTAATTATTCATGACCCAATTAAAGGAAAGCGTAGTGTACCTATGCTGAATCAACATGGTGTACGTGAATTAATGGACAAATTAAACAATACAATAATCGAATAAAATCAGAAATTATGGGATTAGATGCATGGTTACACAAACATGACGAAAGAACCGGTGAAAACTTTGAAGTTTTCTACTGGAGAAAAGAAAACCACATTCATGCGTGGTTTGTAGAACGCGTAGGCGGAGATAATGATCAGGGAGAAGTTCCTTTAGACACACTAAAAGAATTTCTTGAAACGTGTAAAGAAGCCGTTAAAACGTACAAAGAAGGAGGTACACGAACTGAAATGCTTGTAACATCTTCTGGCTGGAAAGACGGCAAACGTTTTGAAGAAAAAGAACCTTTTGAAGTACCTGATTATGAAACAGAAGAAAAATTAAATGAAATACTGCCAACACAAGGCGGTTTTTTCTTCGGTAGTACCAACTATACCAAATGGTATTTAAAGTCCTTAGAAAGCATCTTAAAGCCTTTAGAAGCTATTATAGACGCACACGAAGAAGGAGACAAATACTATTACTCATCTTGGTGGTAATAAGAGCAGGCACTAATAAGGTGACCAATTAACAGTATATATAAATGGTTAATTAGTCACCTTTTAACGTAATAGTATAAACTTAGTAATTTAATAAATATGACAACAAGAGAAAAAATATTAGAATTAGTTGCGGATATGGAGCAAACAGATAATGAACTCACTGATAAATTATTGAGTTTATACAGTGTTAGCAAACGTTTTAATTTACCTAACTTTTTTGTAGGTGTTTTAGTTGGCTTAACGCTTGGGTTGGTGATTTTACACTTTACTTTGTAAATGTTTGCTAACACTATATATAATACGTTAAACAGTGACTTTTATTTATGGGAAAAAATCTTGTAAAATTCAAAGAATGGGATTGCGTTCTGGTATATGGTAATTATGCCAATAAAAGAACCGCAATCACCTTAATAGAAGAAGCTACCGGAGACGCAGTAGCAACAGCGACATTGAACATTGATTATGTGAAACTCGCTGACGACGAAATAATCATTAAAGATTATAGCGAAAACGAAGGTATGTACGAAGCTTTATTAAAATCTGGTATCATAGGCCCAATTAAACGTAAAGTGCCTTTAAGACATACCTATGCGCTTGTGTGCGACCTTTTATGGACAGTTGAAAAGATTAAAAATCAAAAATCATGAAAGAATCAGTAGAATTTTTCAATAAGCTTCGTAAGCTTATTGATATGGATCAGTTTTTCCATATATCCTTAAATCGTGTATATGTGGAAACATCACCGGCAATTACATTTAATGGCTGGAAGCGCAATGTAGATTTAGAAAGTATTAAAAAACATGCTTTCCTAAAAGAACAGAGAGAACATAAAAATCTTGACGCTATGGAATATACTTTTTCCAAGAGCAATCATATTTTTAAAGTATTTGTAAACGAATAAATTTTAAAAACAACATTGCCCTGTATACACCACATATATAATGGGGTATACGGGGTACATTTAAAAATCAGAATTATGACAGAACAAGAATTAAAAGATGTAATTGTAGCACAAGCTATGAACATTGTTAAACTGACACAGCGAGTTGAAGAATTACAAAGTAGCGCTGACCAATACCGATCTTGGTGGATTGATGAATTGGAAAAACAAAAAGACGAAAAAGTAGCAACTAATACCGGTACAGAAGATGAAGATTAAAACTATTAAGAGAGTAATCTCACAGAAATTGAATGCGTGGATTAGCACGCTTCCTACACACCTACAAGACGACGTTAGAGATAACGTCGTTGTTTCAGGTGGATCTATTGCAAGTTTACTCTTGCAAGAACCTGTCAATGATTATGATGTTTACATTCAAGACATTAATGTTTTGAAACGTTTAACGCAATACTATTGCGACTTTCATAGTATTAAAGTATTGGACGGTAATTTAAAACAGCAATATCTTGATCGATTAGCTGGTGATGAAATGTATGAAAACACTGAATATGGCGAGAATGTTTCAGAACGTGCTGTAAGAATTAAATCTTTACACCCTGGACAAATAAAAATCGATATTGACGGTGGGGGTTATGCTCCTGATTTAATTCATGAAAAAACAAATGTGTTACAAGGGGATAAAAAATCATCTGTAACATATAACAATTTCAAGGAAATCCCTGATAATGTATACATACCTTTGTTCTTTTCTCAGAATGCAATATCATTATCGAATGATATTCAAATCGTAACACGATTTTCAGGAACTATTGAAGAAATACATAAGTCGTTTGATTTTATTCATGCGACGAATTATTTCACATTCAAAAAAGGATTGGTAACCAATACTGATGCATTAGAATCTTTAATGACTAAAGAACTGCGTTATCAAGGTTCATTGTATCCATTGACATCTGTTATTCGCATGAAGAAATTCATAGCGCGTAAATGGACAATGAACGCTGGAGAAGTACTAAAGATGCTTTTCCAATGTGCTGATTTGGATTTACGCAATCCTATCGTTTTAGAAGAACAGCTTATTGGAGTTGATATCGCATACTTTAGTGCGTTAATCGAAGCTATTCGCAAGACGAATCCTACAAAGCTGAATCCTTCATACATGAACAAGATTATTGACAGAGTATTTAGTAAATACGATGGTGATGATTAAAGACAAGTATTACAGAGTTTACAGTAATAATGAGTATGTACTGCTTGATGAGGTACATACTCTTACTGATTTAGCCAAATACATATTTGAACACGCTGTCAAAGTTGCTGGATTTTCTTTACGAAAAAAAGGGAAAAAAGCATACATGGAGTATATGAAAGCATGGTCTGAAGGAACTGTTTCTTACAAATTGACAGATATGGACTTGTGTGTTATGGTGTCAAATAATTTAGTCAACAGGTATGCCTATTACTACAAAACACCTGGTCGCTATATGAATAATCGCAATTATAAAGCGATCATACACAAAGTAGAACGCCATTGCCAAAAAGCAATGGGCTATTCTTATGCAGAAGCTAAAATTCAAATAAGAAAAGAACGTTATGGCGAAAACTACAGAAGTAATTGATTTAAACAGACTACTCAATTACTTTGAACGTTTAAGAGCAGAAATCGATACTATTTATCCGGAAAAACTAACATGGGACAATCTTAAAGATTGTCCTTTTGATTTAGGGATAGATCATCCTGATTGGGTGAAAGCACACTTTCCTTTAGTACTTATTATTTACCGGCCTAAAGCCGGCAAGCTACGACAATCCAAACATGAGAGCATCATGTATCAAAATCATTTTAATGTGATGACACAGCTTGTTTGGAATGCGAGTGCTTTTGGTTTGTATCAAACCAAGAACAAGCACAAAGGCTTTAAGGAAATTGTAGCGGCTATCCAAGCTGATGAATCGATGCGGACAACAATGTTTGTCGATCGAGAGAAACCTAAGAAGTTTAAAAACTTTTTAGAACTCGGTCAGTTGTTTGACCCGAGTGATGTGCGCGTTAGAGCGTTATGTGAAGTATTAGAAGAAAATTACCCTTGTGATAGCAAGGGGCAATTACGATTATTATGAAACATTTAAGTTTAAAACAAGAAAAAACAATTAAAAGATTGAGCGATCTAAAGATATCAATTTCAAAATTTGCTCATGGTTTCAATCATCTAAATGCACTATGGTCTGATTTAGATGATCCGATTATTCAGGACTTATTAAACGAAGGATATCCATTAAGTCAGTGTCATAATGAATTGACAGCAGAAGTCAATTCTTGGACAACAGATCTCTTAAATAAGATAGAACAGCTTGCTTATGATGTGCAAGAGCAAGCGATTTTTGAACATTTTAGAAAAACAAAAGAAATAGAGCCATTATATGAAAGTGATGGTAATATTATCTATGACGGATTATATGGTCAAAATGACCTTGATATTCGATATTGTTGGTCTTATGCTGATGGTTCTGGATTTATTGGAATACAAAATAATGGCTTGTATTGTTTAATACTTGGTCAAGAAGAAACAAATGGTAATGATTTAGTAGCATTAGAAAAAAGACTTTTTGATTTTCTAATCGATGAAAACGTATTTCCCGAATTAAATAAAGAAACAAAATAATTATGAACAAAGGACAATTAATGAAACGTCTGTATGATGAAGAAGAACTTCAGAATATAGACCCTGGTTTACCTCAACAAATTATTGATGAGTTGAGAGTAAAAAATGAAGACACGTATTATTACGTGATGAACTACAATTATCCCAATACCATATTTGGAAAATTGAATGATATGCGCAAAGTCGCAAGAAAACGTAAAATTAAAATTGAATAGAAAACAATTAATTATGGGATGGACAAGTTTTACGTATCGTACTACCGATACAAATACAACGTTATCTGAAGCATCTGCTTTAGATATTTTAAGACAAGATTTATCAGTGGACATTTTAGCACATAAATTGGTAAAAGCAACTCAGAAAGGTCAGTATAATGAACTTTATTTTATTGCAGACACACCGGGTGGTGAAGCTATTGGTGTTGCATTGATAGAATTAAGAAATGGTGAAGCATTCATTAAGCTTATTTCAGAGTCTATGGGGCCGGCATATTATAACTGTCCTACGACATGGTTTAATAGAGTACCATTGCCAGATGGTGAATATGCTAAGAAATGGAGAATGCAACATGGATGGGATCCGAAACAAATAAAAATGAATTTTTAGATACAAATAATTATGGCAAATAACTGTTGGAATTATGTACAAATACGCTCGGAAAAACTGAGCGTATTACAAGAGCTTGTTTCAAAGTTCAAAAATTACGGATCATTCAATACGTTTGTTGATTTTGGTGACTCTTTCTTTAAAGAGCCTGAAAAAGACAAAGATTACTATTTCTATGGCACCAAATGGTGGGATATGGAAATAGATACTGACGAGATAGAACTCGATGATGTTCAAATTCAAAACAAAGAATACAGCATCACTATTCAAGGTGATAGTGCTTGGGGTCCGCCTGATACATTAATCAAAATGATTGCGTTGGAATACAACGTAGATGTATTTCATGAATATTCAGAACCAGGAATGAATTTTGGAGGTATTCTTCAAGTAGAAGATGGACTTGTAAGTGATGAAGACTACTCTTATGCTGAACATTTATATCGTAACTGTGAAGGTATGCATTCATTACTCAATGAGTACATGTGCGATTGGAGTATTTTGGACTGTTACGATGATGTCGATGCATTTATCGAAGAATTTCCATTTGTAACTGATGAAACTGAAATTCAGCAATTCAGAGATAAATGGATTGAACTTGAAACTAATAAAAAGGCTTATGAAGCCGAGCATAAAATTGAAAAATAATGAGTAAAACTAACGACAAGCTAATTCAATTAGCGCAGAGCGAAGGGTATCATTCAATTGATAACTTTCTTAGAGATTATATGCTTGAAAGCATTGTGCCATGCATTTGCATGAATGAGAGTTGTGACCATACTGAATATATGGAACCGGATCAAACAAGAGGTCATTGCGACCATTGTAAAACCAAATCAATGAAAAGCTGTTTGATGTTATGAGAAAAGTATTTGCAGGAATTTATAAAGTAAAAGATATGGAACGCACCGAAGACGGTGCGTTCGCTATTTTATACAACAATTCTTTGTGTTTTATCTTCAATGGTATCTCAGATATTTTTCAAGAAGTAGAACACGGAATTGCATCAGACATGGAATTTGTAGACGGCTACTCATTAGCTGTTATTACAAAAGATAATAAGTGGCAAATTAGAGATTCAGGAAGAAAACATACGCCTGAATATGTAATTGCTGAAGGAACGTATATTGGGAATTTTGAACAATCATTAGAGAAATTTAAAAAAGTACTATTATGAAAAATACAACTGAATTAAGAACCGAATTAACTAAGGTATTTGAAGACCTTAGAAATAGAAAAATTAACACTGATGAAGCGAGAAGCTTTGTTTCTATTAGTAATTCTATGGTTAGATCAGCTATTGCTGAAGGAAATTATAACCGTTATTTAGAAAACAATAGCCCTATACCTTTCTTGGCTACTGTGCCTCAAAAAGACAAGAAATGCGAATTGAAAAAATAAAAAAAACTTGTTCGTGCTGCAATGAAGAAAAGTACTTGCATGAGTTTTCGTATAAAGGCAGACAATGCAAACCTTGTATAAATAAGAAAACGAATTTACGACGGAAAAATTTTACGCCAGAACAACTTGAAAAAAAGCGTAAACAAGAAAGAGAAGCTTATTGGAGAAGACGTGAAAAAAAACTCAAAGAAATGAGTAATTATTCGAAAAGAAATCGCGAAAAAATTAATAAGCGTATTCAAAACAGAAAAGATCAAAATCCGGAAATCAGAAAAAAATGGCAGGAATATAATAAGCTCTTAAGTCGGAAACAACATAAAGAATTATCTGATAGATACATTAAAAAACTCTTAAGAGAAAAGAATATTCAAGGAGAAATATCAGAAGAACTTATTAAAGCGAAACGTCTTATAATAAAAATTAATCGAGAAGCTAAATCACAAATCAATGAGCAAAATCAGCATTTACAAGCAATTAACTGATCGAGTTATTGCAAAATTGAAACAAGGGGAAATCCCTTGGAAACGCGAATGGAAATCTTTGAGCATTGGTATGCCAAAGAATTTTCTTTCCAAGCGTGCTTATTCAGGAGTAAACTTTTGGAACTTACTTTTTGAAAACAGAGCAACACCTTATTGGTTGACGTTTAAACAAGTCAAACAATTAGGTGGTAAAGTGAACAAAGGCGAGAAATCAACGCCTGTTGTGTTTTGGAAAATGATTATCAAAGTAGATGGTGATGAGCAAATCAAATATCCGATTGCTAAAAAGTACAATCTTTTCAATTTAGAACAAACGAATCTAACCAATCCGTTTGAAACTGAAATGCAAGAAATACTTGAAGGTCGGGAATTTGCGGACATTACCAATATTGAATTGTTTATTGAGCAAATTCAACCTAAAGTAGCTCCTTATACGCATTCCTTAATTGAGAATGCGTATTATCGACCAAGCACTGATACGGTAATGATGCCTGATAAACGTCGCTTTGAATATGAAGAAGCGTACTATGCCACACTCTTTCATGAGTTTGGACATTCAACCGGACATACAAGCCGATTGAATCGCGATGGCATTATGGGAAGACATCCGAAAGGATCTCCCGAATATGCACGCGAAGAACTTGTAGCTGAATTGGTATCGTGTTTCTTATGTGAAACCGTATCTATTGTCAATGATACCATTGACAATGCTTCTGCATACATCCAACATTGGTTAGGTGTATTGCAAAAAGATGAACGTATTGTTTATGACGCAATGCGTGATGCATTTAAAGTATTGGAATACTTAAATCTTATTGAGCATGAAGAAAATAACCTTGAAACAGTACATGCAGAATCTGGATCAGAAGAAGCTTAACAATACTCCTTCAAGAACAAAATTTCCATCTGTAGTTGCTGTTTTAAAAAATAACGAGCGTTACAAATGCATGACTTTAAATTCAAAGAGTATCGACCTACTGTAATTCCTTTTTACAGGATAGCTTACTTACAGAAACCGTTTTATGAAACGGAAAAAAACCAGGAATATTTTAAACGTGTGCTTACACGTTTGTATGAAATTGCTTGTCAACACATTCCTGATTTTGAAAATACACTTATAGAAGAAGACAGCACTCTTGATGGTGCTGTCTTTTTTATTGCTACAACTATTCATTCAAAATTTAATGTAGAAATAGCGTTTGATCCAAATGGAATAAGAATAGGAACCGCTATTGAAACTCCATGGGATATCAATACACTTCCTGTCAAAAAGATGTATGAACATCCGGACAAAAACTTTCGAAAATTTCTTCAGGAAATTTTACAAAGTCTTGTTACACTTGGATTGAGTTCTTATCATTCTGGTTCCGGAGATTATGCAAAAGATGTTTTGGAAAATCGTATTGATGATTACGAACAATACGGTCGTGATCTGGGATATGAAGAAGAAGCTTATGAGCAAGATAAGCATGCTTTTGATGTTATCACTAATAAATTACTTCCTTTTGTAGTTCCTGAAGGACCTTACATCATAAAGCATTATTCCAAAACAATCAATCATTGGGTTAAGAAATATCCGGAATACAAGGATTTTATAACACTTTCAACAGATTTTATTCAACATCAATATTCGCTTTCATCATTAGAAAGTATTCATATTGATGATGATGATGATCAATATTCATTTATAGATGATATTTTATCAATAAGCTGGGATTTTTTATCAGAAAGTGATGTTGATTACGAACTGCATTCAACGATTGAAATGAATTTAAGAGAATCTTATTATCCCACACCTTTCTGTGTTTGGGATTTTGAAAATGAAACTTCTGAGCAACATGCTAAAAAAGCGGATGCCTTTAAGAAATTCTTTCAAATCTTTGAAAACTTAGACTGTTACTATTAATACTTAAAATTATGAACGAATTAATATCAGAATTGTCAAGAAAAGAATTAACACCTTATTTTGACATTATCTTTTTTAAATCTGAAAATGAGATTTATGCGGAGTATAGCGTTGATTTAGATACTAACCCTGTATACAAACCAATCTCTTATAAAGCCATACAAGGCTTGTTAAAAGACTTACAGCAACAAAACGAAACAAAAGGTGCGTTTGCACATTTTGACCACAATTTCATTCCTCAAAATGTTGTGTATTATTCCGTTTATGGTATGTATCCGGAAGTTGCTTGGGTCGTTAAAGGTGACTACAAACCTTATTATCAAAAAGGTAAAAAAGAGCGTATGTTGTATTATCCTAACATACTGTTTTTCATGAAAGAAAATCAGTTGTATTTATACGCTTTGAAAACTACAAACGTTACTCCTGATACGATGCTTTACAGATTGCCATTTCCTAACATCTATCAAGACAATAACTTGTGTTGGGGAAATATCAAACGAGAACGTGTGTATAGCGAAAGCATTAATACAATTATGCGAAACTTGGAGAATGTGTTCTTTTCTTCTCAGTTCACAACAGAACTTATGAGAAACGATAAAAAGTTTCATGCAGGATTATTCAATCAAAAGAAACCTTTTCCTAAGAAAATGCTGAAACCATTTAAAAAACTGAAACATGTTTTGCCTTCATAATTACTTAGCCAATCCGACACATAATATCAATGTTACCTTGATAGGTGTTGGGGGAACCGGAAGTTTTATACTTCCTGAACTGGTCGCATTATCTGAATCTTTAAAGCAATTGGATAAACGACCTTTGAACATTAAAGTATTTGACCCTGATATTGTAGAACAGCACAATATAGGACGTCAAAAATTCTTTCCACCCGATATAGGCAAATACAAAGCAGAAGTCCTTACAACGCGTGTGAATCGCGCCTATGGCAGTAATGTACAATTCTTTAATAAAGAATTTTTACTACAAGACCTTAATGATGATAACATCATCATTACGTGTGTTGATAATGTCAAATTGCGACGTAAATTAGCCAAACATTTGCCAACAAAACCAAAAGGCAATAGCTATAAACAAACCTATTATTGGATTGATGCGGGTAATTCAAGAGATTACGGACAAATTGTGTTAGCGTCTTACAGTCGTAAAAAGAAAGAACAATTGCCTTCCATTATTGATTTATATCCTGAAATGGAAGACAAACCTGAAGAACCAAGCTGTTCAATGAGAGCTTCACTCAATGAACAAAGCTTTATGATTAATAAACTTACCGGAATATACGTTATGGAAATGCTGTCGGCGTTACTCATTGACATGAATATCGGATATTCTCAGGTGTATTTTAATTTAACGCCACCTAATGTTAAAACCAATACGATATGAAACTAAAAGTAAAATTTCACAGTATAGATTTTTGGTCAAGACCAATTTTCGTTACAACAGAACTTGAAGAGCCTATTTACCTTTCGAGTGTAGATATTTTGGCTGGTGATTACGGATTGCATGAAGAAACTCAAATTATAGCGTTTTTCAAAAAATATCCGGAACGTCTTTCTATACATGGAAAAGATTTAGATGCAGATCCTTTAGGAACTAAAATAGGAAAACACGTTGAACTAATATTTGAATAATGGCAAAAGAAATTAAACTACAGTGTATTTACACTTTTAGAGGAGGTTTAGATCAAGTAATGATTGACTTCCATCGACTACCGAAAACAGCAATGGAAAATGAACGAAATTTTCTTGTCGTTGCTTTAGATCCCTTAAGAGAAGACGAAATGCAAAATCTTGTAAAGATTTCTGCATGCGTTTCTATGGAGATAGAACCACCAAAGTGGTATATGGAATGTAATGGTAAATTTTATTTTAATTAAATATGGAACAAACCGTAGAGAAGAATTATGATGTTTATTTTCGAGAGAAAGTAGAACAAGATATTTTAGGTACAATTATCTTATTAGGCTACAGTCCTAATGTTCGAAAAATTGTATTGAAACACAACTTACTTCCTGGTGATTTCCTTCAAGAAATTCACCAAGAAGTGTTTTGGTCAATCATGCAATGTTATGAAAAGGGAATTAACCCTGTTCTAACATCAGTTTGCGATCGTCGTCCTGAAAAGTATCGACACAATAATTCAGCTCAATTTGACGTAGCGTGTGTAACGCTAACGCAAAAAGCGTTAGCGACTGATACATTGCTTGATTACAATATTATGTTGCTCAAAGAGCACATATTATTTGATTTTTGGAATAACAAATCAAGAGATATGTTATTCGGCAATTGGAATGGTCGCGACGTAATTGTTAGCGGAGACTTGCTTTTAGATGATTATTCGCGTCTGTATAAAAGATTGACGCAAGGATTGACTGAAGAAGCTGTAGATTACGAACAACGTATGATTGAGAACGTGACTAAAAACAGAGAAGGTCAGACTACAGGTATTCCTACAACAGTGAGTGCGATAGATAGTTTTACTGCTGGATATTCTCCCGGTGAATTTTTCGTACTTGCAGGAAGACCTGGTATGGGGAAATCAACCTTTATGGTTATTTCCGCATGGGAAACCTCAGCGCTTGGAAATAAAGTTGCTATTTTCTCACTTGAAATGTCCAAGTGGCAATTGAAAAATAAAATAGCAAGTAAGATCACTAAGATTGATTATGCAAAAATCAAATCAGGTGATCTAACTGATAAGGAATTACGAGAAGTCATTTCAGCTGGTAAAACAATAGATGAATCAAATTTGTACATCTATGATGCGTATTCCAATTTGGAAGAAATTATGGAAAAAGCACAAGAATTGCACGCACAACATGGTGTGCGATTATTCTTTGTTGACCACATACAGCGTATGAGCTTGCGTAAGCCTTCAGAACTGCGTGTTACTGTTACTACGATAACAAGAGAGTTTAAAAACTTTGCACGCGTTAACAATGCGTGTTGGGTTGGTTTATCACAGCTTTCAAGAAAAGTAGAAGAACGACCTAATAAAAGACCACGTTTATCGGATCTAAAAGAATCAAGCTCGATTGAAGAAGATGCAGACGTTGTAGCATTCTTTTATCGCGACGGGTATTACAGAGAGCAAATGGGTGAAATCGTACCTCACAATGAATTGTTTGAAACTGATTTCATTATTGCCAAAGGACGTGATGTAGGAACCAAACCTATCAAAATCTTTATGAATCCCATTTCTATGAAAATCCACAACTACAATGTTATGGGAATTTATAATGATTAATTTCGTAGGATATAGGACGATATTAAATCTTTTTATTTATATTTGAATAAAATAATTAGTATGAAATTATCCGATTTTGATAAAGACGTAGCCAAAGAATTTGGCTTGACACAAAAAGAAGCAAAACGTTTGCTTTTGTACATACAACGGAAAATATTTAAACGTATTTCATTTGGTGAATCTTTTTACATTCACAAAGTAGGTACGTTGTTTTTAAGAGCGCGTAAAGGCTATAACTATCACAATTTACAAACTGGCAAAACTGATTATATGCCAAAACAATACGTGCTCGATATTAAAGTAAGTCAAACATTTAAAAAATTATTACGGAAAAAAACAGTTTACTAATTGATGCCAAAAAGCAGTAATATTAAACGCATAATTGAAAGTAAAAATCAGAGAACTTTTACTTCCCGAAAAGACGCTTACGATTACTTAAAAAGCGATGTATTTAACAAAGCTGAATTTGTACAACATGTGTCAGACAGTGCAAAAGAAAATCATGTAAGCTATTTATTAGCTTATGATTTAATTACTAATTATTTAACCGATTATTTATATGAAATAGACAAAACAATTATTCACAAACGGAAAAAAAGAAGATTTATGTTTAAAGGTTTCTTTTCCTGCGCAACAGGTTTTATGTTAAGCTTTAAGTCAAGACGATTATTTCTAAAACAATTTTTAAAACACAAATTATTATGAGCGATAAGACGCCCTTAGATTTCACTGTTGCTTCAAGTTCAAGTAGTAACAAAAGAAACGATGTGAAGAACCTACCCGCAGGACCACATCCCGCAATTTTATACTCTATTATTGATATGGGTACACAGTACAATAAGTACTTTGACAAATCACAACGATTAATCAAATTTATGTTTGAATTTCCGTTGTTTAAACAGTTATTTTACGAAACTGATACTGAGCTGCGTCCAACAGCACGCAACAAAGAATTTAACTTTATACTGGCTGAAAATTCAAACTTGAAAAAGTTTATTGACGTTGCTGAAGAACGTGTTATACTTGAAAGCGAATACCGTTATGGGTACAATTTAGGCAAGTACATTGGCAAGGTGTTTATTGTTGATATTTTCAACAAGCCAAGCAAGAAGGATCCTGCAATTGTTTACAACAATATTGGGATGATTAGACCTGCTTCTGAACATATTCGTCAATCGTATTCTTTTGATTGGGAAAAAGTAGTTAAGTTCAATGAGCCTAATGCATTCCTTATTGATGATGCTGGAACGTGTTGGAACTCTGAAGCATGGAAAAAAGTACCACCAAAAATCAGAGAGCAAATCAAACGTTGTGATGAAGCACAAGCACATTTACAACGTGGCGGTATGATTTGGGATAAAAGCAATGAAAACAGTGAGGCTCCGGTAAAACGTGAGCCATCTGTACAAAAGCCTACTATTCCATCAGCTCCGGCACCTGCTCCTATTCCTACAACAGGAAATGTTCAAATGATTGCTACAGACTATACGTATGAGCAATACATTGCAAGTGGCTGGACAGAGGAACAACTTGTTGCTAATGGCAAAGCTAAGCGGATTGGAAAAGAAGCTCCTGCTGCGCCACCTCTACCACCTGTTCAAGAAGTAATTGAACCACAGGATACAATGCCTGAAATAAAAATGCCGGATATCTCGGATGATGATATGCCGTTTTAAAATCAGAAAGGGGAGCCGTTTCTGGCTCCCCAATTTTAACCTTCTAAATACATATTATGTCAATACTAAGAGGCTTTATTCTTGCAGGGAATTTAGGCAGAATATGGGCTAAAAATCATTTTGTCCGTAGAGTATTTCAATCAGTTTCAGTACTTGCTTATTATCAATTAATGGAAAATCTTGAAAGACGTTCAAGAGGATCTTATACGGTTGTAAGACCTGAAGATATCACTATTGATATTACTGAAATAGAAATGAAAAACGAAACTGAAAAAGTGCCTGAATTTAACAGGAGTTGGCTTCCTAAAAAATAAAAACATGAGTTTTATATCTATAGCATTTGTAGTGATTACATATTTCTTTATTGGATATGTGTTTCACAAGTTTACCGAACCAAAAATTGGGAGTTTACAATACCTCTATTATTATCAAAAAAGACACCAAGTCTTATTACTTGATTTATTCTTGTGGCCTGTAACACTAACAATATTTTTAATAGTTTTTATCGTGAATTTTATTTATGGACTTTTTCATTAAAGCAAAAGAGAAAATTAAAACCGATAAGATTGGTTTGATTGATGCGGATTTTGTGCGATTTATCGTGACATCATCTGTTGTAAAACAGCATGAAAAAACACCTTCATACTTAGAAATGAACTACATTCCTACGGAAGTAGATAAAGCATTAAGTAAAGTAACGGCGCATATTGATGCGCCGGCTTTACTGCTTTGTTTTTCCGGAAGTCGTCATTTGAATTTCAGACATGCAGTATCTTATGAAAAGCAGTATAAAGGGAATCGACCACAAAAAGCACAAGCTTATCCGAGAGAGTTTTCAGACCGAATCAAAATTGAGAATTATTTAAAAGAGAATTATCCTTGTGTCATTTATCCGGAATTGGAAGCAGATGATTTGATCTGCATGCTTCAAGATGAAGATACTTTTATCTATTCAGAAGATAAAGACTTAAAGCAAGTACCGGGTACACATTATGATATTTTAAATGATGTACTGATTGAAATTACTAAGGAACAGGCATTTAAGAACCTTATGGAGCAAATGCTTATTGGTGATACTGTTGATAACATAACAGGTTTAAGTGGCTGTGGCCCAGTGACTTGCAGTGAGTTATTAACAAAAACAGATTCAAATAGATTACAATATGTTGTGTTTCAAGCATATATACAAAAACATGGTATTGTTGCGGGTATTGATTGCTTTGTAGAAACATGGAATTTAGTAAAACTGAGAATGAATAGAGGCCCGCATTTTCAGAAGAAATATCAAGGTGCCTTTGAATTATTAACACTTTTAAAAAAACAGAGAAAATGATAATTGAAGATTTTTCTATTGCTCCATTTTATATTGAAGTGGACAATTACAATCACACTGTTTTCGAAACCAAATTGGCAAAAGACAAGTCAAAGACTGTTTCAAAACAACATGGACATTATTCTAATATGCCTTCTGCTTTAAGGTACATTGCTATGCAAAAGGTAATTATGCACAACCAAGAGAAAACAATCTCTTTAAAACAATACATTGAACAATATAATGCTATTTCAAATAACATTACTAATCTAATCAAATAGGTATGTCAAAACAAATTAAAGAAGTTGAGGTAATTCCTGAAGAAGAATTACAGTCGTTACCTCAAGAAGCGCAAGAAGTATTGGTCGCACTCAATAATGAATTGAACGCAAAAGATATTGTAAAGTTCAATCCTATCATTGCTGAAATGTTGAAAATTCAGGAGTTTACAACAATCAAATATGATCCTGAAAAACCTGAAACGATTGACCAATACAAAGAGGCTATTAAGTTTATTGGTGCTTTTAATCAAAAGACTAAAAATACCAAAGCTGAACTGAAAAAACCTTACTTGGAAGTAGGTCGTAAACTGGATGCAATTGAAAAACTATTTTTAAACGGTGCTAAAAATGCCAAGCAAACACTTGTAGAGGAGTTTAAAGAGTTTGAATTGGAAAAAGCACGCAAGCGTAAAGAAGCTGAAGATCGTAAAAATGCAGAGCTTTTGGAAAAACAAAAAGAGCTGGAAGAAAAAATGGATCAGAACGAGCTTATCATCAAGCGCATGCAAACGAAATTAAAGTATGATAAGTTTATTGAAGAAACAATGAATAAAACATTGAAACAAGCAGAAACCTATTCATACGTTGCTTTGTTAATTGAAATTGATACACTTAATAAAACGTCTTTAGATCTCTTAGAAGAAGATATTGAAATCTTATCTGAAGATGTTGTTGAAGCGTTAACACTTCGTTTTAACAAAATGAAAGAAACGTGTATTTCATTGCTGCAAAACGCAATTAAAGAACGAGAACATGAAGTTGAATTGACTTTAAAGAAACCGGAAGAAAAAGAAGAAGAAATTATTGCTCCTTCTTTACAACAGACCAATCCTGATTATTTTAAAAATAAAATGATGGAAGCTTTCAATGCGTTTATCGCAACAGTTAAAGTGATCAATCCTTCCAATGATAAAGAACGCAAGACTAAGAAAAGTGTAATTGCGGGTATTGAGAATTATCAAGGTAAAATTAAAAGTTGGTTAGAGCTCGATGAAACGCAAAACTAAATCAGAACGCAATCAAATTGAATTGTATTTCGAATGGTGGCTTAATGATTTAAAGGCTGCGGGATATGTTAAGGAATATGTACGGGAACCTGAAAAGTTTTCCGTACTTCCTACGGCCCCTTATGGTCGTTACAAACGATTTAAAACCAAGCTAAAAGAACGTGAAGAATTTAATCTGTTTCCAAAGATTGATTATACGTGTGATTATAAGATTACCTGGACTAAAGAAGGAGAATATATTTTTTATGAAAAGGTCGATCATGGTTTTACATTTCTGTTTGGCAAACCATTATTTGTTGCACATGATGTTGTAAGTCCTGAAAATGGCGTGTATGATACTATCTCTTATGTAGATGTCAAACCTACAACAAGCGCTGTGAGACAAGGTGCTAAAGCGTCTACAAGTCATACTTTTCCTTTAAAAGCGCGTATGTTATGGGAGCATCATGGTATTTTTATTAATAAGTGTGTACCAATTCCAATGTCAGGTACCGGATTTAATTCAGCATTGTTTACTCAAAGTTTTGTACCTGTCAGGTATTTGACTACCGATGGCGGTAAGCAACAGCGTAAGATCAAATGGTCCTACAAGTTGATGCAAAACTACATTAATGAACGTGTAGGATACATGAACAATTTAATGCGAAACACAAAATGAAGCAATTTGAAATTGTAACTACTGTTCTTAATGGTAGCTTTAAACGCAATTCTAATCGTATTAGAGAGGTTATACGCGCTTTAGAGGGTAAGACACTTACTTTGACTTTTAAAGTTCATAGGAAAGAGCGTAGTATACAACAGAACCGATATTATTGGGGAGTTATTATACCGATATGGGCAAGACTGATCCAAGATGAATGGGGTGAATTTTACAATGCTAAAGACACACATGAATTTTTAAAGTACAACTGCAATTATGAAGAAAAAATTGTAGAAGAAACTGGAGAGATTTTAAGAGTGTCTAAAAGCACGAAAGAAAACACTACTGTAGATCAGGAAGAATTTCATGAAAGAGCTCGTAGGTTAGCTATGGAGATATTTAATTGTGAAATTCCATTGCCTAATGAGCAAATAGAAATAGAATTATGAAAGAAACAAAAGAATGTCAATATGAATTGGTTACAAACATTAATGATTGGTATCATCATAGGAATCATGATCGGATATTTAATAGGTAAATATCTCAGAGGCTATTAATTATAAATTATGATAGAAGCAAAAGAAAAAGCGAAAGAATTAGTAAGCAAATATGTCAGCATAAACTTATCACAAGTAAATGACCTTGTAGATGGTATAAGAATATCTTTAGCAAAACAATGTGCTTTGATACATGTAAATGAGATGATAAAATCACAAACACATCCGAGTGATTATGATGAACATTCCAATAAAGTAGTTGGTAGTAGAATTACTGAATTAGGTAAATATTACGAAGAAGTTAAACAAGAAATAGAGAAATTATGAAAACAATTCAAATTATAGTACTTACAATCGCATTACTGATTGTATTCTTTTATTATCTGCCAAAATGGTCTGATAAAATAAAATCAAAGACTATTAGAGCGTACTACAAGATTATCGCTATCAAATATCCGGAAGAGTCAAGAAGAGGGATCCTGGCGTCGTTAATTAGCGATTATAGGTTTACTTTAGGTATTCCTGAACTTGTTATTGACGAGTATTTAGATAAACTTGCTGAAAGACGTGCTGAGGAGCTTGATAGCTCAAACGAGATAGCACATTATGGCGTTGTTGATGAATTTGTCCTCTTAAAAAATAAAGGCGCTAAAAACAGCGCTGAGCTACTTGCAGGAAATTTTGGAACACCTGAAGGCGTTTTAAAAGGTTGGATACAAAGTGAAAAGCATCATCACTATTTAGTGAGTTGGAAATATAACGCAATGGCTGTTCATTGTCGTTATGATGAAAGCCAAGAGCGTTGGATCGATGTTTTATTAATGATTAATACATACTAACACGAAAATTATGTTAGAAAAACAAAATACAAAAGAGCCTAAAGACGATTGGAGATTAGATAAGTTAGAATTAGAATTTCAATCGTATGGCGAACACAAAGGCAAGTATGCTGGTAAAATTAGATTTCAAAATGGTGATTGGGAAAGTTTTACATTTAAGATAAGACCAGACCAAGCTCAGCCATACATTGATTTAATTGCAGAAAATATTGTAAAAAGCGCGGAGTCTTTAGGCGAAAGGCTTATAGATTCATTAGGATTACGAAAGTAGCCACTTGTGTATAACTACTTTTATGAGTAGTATTTATGATTATTTCCCGAATTGAAACCGGTATAAAAGTGGTAAATATTAAAATTTAAAACAAAAATTATGAGTAAAAAAGCAATGATGTCTGGAACAGCATTTGGTGTTAACAGAACACCGCGAGTAGGCGATAGATTGTTCGCCAAAAAAGATGTAAATGGTAAAATCAAAAAAGAACAGATTTATACCATAGAAGCAATTCATAGACTTGGTATTTTAGTTGAAGGAGTAGATGCTGTGTTTAATGAAAAAACATTAAAAGAAACGTTTAACTTTATAAAATAAATTGAAAAAGGATATGAACATACATTACATGGCTTCCGAAGAAGAAGTCCTTAAGCAAGTAGAATGCATGCGTAATGGTATTGTTATTTATCCGGAGGCTCCACAATATGCAAAGCATTGGCCGAAAGTTTGTTTGGTTGCTACAATAAACGGTAAGAAACATACGTTAGTCAAAAAACCATTTGATCAAAAATACTTAGGCTATATGATACATCGTTGGTACGGTAAGTTCTATGATTTAAACTTTAAAAAAGAGTAAGATTATTTGATTAAGAACTTTATTTATTATTCTTTTTAAAACCCTCTCGTTTTGAGAGGGTTTTTTATAACTTTATGTAAAACAATTAATTATGATTAAAGCAATTTTAACTTTAGTAATCGTAATGCTTATTGTTTATGAATTTCATCTTGTTTATTTATATGCAAGATCAGTTTTTACATAGGCATTAATGGTCGCAATAATTCGTGAATGGTCCGAATTAAAGACGGCATAGCTTTGTATTCAAGCTTCTCTGAGTTGACTAAATAATTAGCGTCATTAGCAATTCCTTTTGCTATACCACTATTAAAATTTTCCGCAGCAAATAGCGCTAATGTAACCATTGCAAGACCTCTTAACCCTGAATCAAAACGTTGCTTTGTTAACGGATCTAATGAAGAACGGTATTTAGCAAATTGTTCTGGAGTTATTTCCCCGGTCATTACTTTCCAAATAGGTGTGGCTACAGCTCGTAAACTTCCAACATGTTTTTGACCGTAAATATTAATGTCCTCTTTAGAGAATCGATCATAAAACATTGTAGGAATAAAACGGCTGAATTGTAACATCATACGTCCTAAAGAATAACGCTGTATTACGCGTTGATCTGTAGGCGTATATCCTTTACCATGTGCGTTTTTAACTTCGTTTTCAAGTTTTACGATTTCTTGATTGGTAATTTCTGTTTCTCCTGGCTTGTAATTTCCGTTGTCGTCAAATCTATTCCATTGTTCTTCTGTAAGCAGTCCAAGCATATGCGATCCTTGAATCCATTTTTCAGAAGTAATCATTGGTAAGAGTGCTAAGTCTGTAAATATTTTATCCAATCCGGAAGATGAAGATAAATTCACTTCATCGTACATATTGACATTCATAAAGTTTAAAGTGTTCAAAACACCTAATGCTTTTTTAGTTCCAATTTTTCCATCCCTTGTAAGCCCCCAAAATCTTTTTTCTCCTCTTAGCCATGCGGCACCACCTTGATTTTTAATATTATGGTATTTACCTATTGCAATATTTCCAATGGCGTAAGCTCCTTTTCCAAGAGCAAAGAGCTTCCATCCCATGATGTAAAGTAAATTTCCTTTAATTCCAACATCAAGAACTTTATCAAGGAACCGTTTTTTATCTTGTCGAAATCCTTTTAAAGAGTATTCTTTTAGAATTTTTTGTGCAAATCGGTTTTGATTATTAAATCCTTTCATTTGGTTATGCAATAACAATCCATCTACTTTTGCCTGGAGTTTCATAAACCCTTGGAAATTTTTATTTCCTGTAACAAATAAAGAAGCGTGTGTAAAATCTGCTAAAGCTTTATTTAAGTCCATAGAGATCATATCTTCAAAATCTACCCATCCTTGGTTTGCAAATTGGTTGACCATACCATGTCCGGCAAGTGTTACATTAGAAACTTTTGTAACAATAAGTGGAGAGCCATCTTCATTAATACGTTGCTTCATTAATTTTTTAGCTTTGTTTCGAAGCTTAATGTATTCTTGAACGTTTTGTAAATTGTTATTATTCTGAACTTTGAAGTAATCTTCAATTTCTTTAAAACTTACAGTTTCATCATTGAATTTCATATACACATTGTATATAGCTGTATCAGAATGCTGACTATTTACAAACAATCCTAACAAACCTTTACTTCCAAAAGATTCTAAACGGCCCATAGCGATTGCCGGAACAAATCCTTTTTTAAAGTTCGGGTCATTAGCGCTTGGATGTAACTCTGTAGTAATTTCTCTAAAAACTTCTGCAAAATTATATTCAGCTTGAGATATCTCTCCGCTTTTTAATTTGCTTTTTAATTGAAATTCAGGAAGCAAACGTATTCTTTTTTGTTTGATTCCATTATCGTTTATACTTGTTTCTATTTCTACAATATTGCCATATAATTGCTCGTAAATTTTAGCTCTATTTTTAAATAGAATTTTTACAGCCATAATAAGTCTATTAAGCAATGGTGATCTTGTGCCTCTATAATTGAACTTTTCTTCATACAACGCTTCAGAAACTTCATTAATTTTTCTCATGTATTTACGGCGCTCGTTTAGAAAGCCTTTAAACTCAACTTCCAATTCTCGCTGCATAGCTTGTGTTGCTGGATGCGTTGCAGTAATATTGTTGGTTTGTAAATAACTTTGAAGCACACCAATATCATCATTGCCTTCACTAACTTTTGTAAGCGCTGATTGTTCTGCTGAAGCTCTGCTAATTAGTTCAAGAGTGACTGGTGTTGTTATGATAGAATAAGCGTATACGTCTTTAGCAGCGTATTTATTATACACTTCTATAAGCTCTTTCTCATCCATTGTAGCAATTACTTCAGGAGGATAGTCCTTAGCAATTTCATTGGCTTCTTCTTTATCTTTGACATATTTTTCATAAAGTACAGCTTTTTGAACCTGATCTATTTGATAAGGAGATTCATAAGCAGCGAAAAAGTCTTCTTCGCTCATTATTTCATCCGAAGTGTATCTATAAAAGTCAGTTTTATACGCTCTTCCTATCCGTTTATTCTTTTTTTTTTCGGTGTTTTCTTTGACAACACGCATAGGATATGATTCAATATCCTCTTTTGGAATAATTAATAGGTCACCTCTTTCTAAAGCTGGTTTTAACAGCGTAAATGGTTCTGAAACTGTTGGGTCTGGAATACTTACCAAGAAAAGATTTTCAGGCATACCTTGAAGTGTTTTTGGAAGCACTATTGGTCTTGCTTTTTCAAAAAATCTTAAATTATTAGTTTGAATTTTCTCTAATATTTTTTCAGCAAATAATTGTTTATACCCGGAAGTATTTTTAGCAAATTCATTTTTACGTCGTTGGAAATATCTTGCTACTTCATCATCTAAATTACGAGGAAGTGCATTTACTCTTAAATTTGTTTTTTCTTTCGTATCTAAATTAATTACCTGAACAGTTAAAGGAACTCCTTTATTTACTTGTTCTAATATTTCATCTTTATTTAAAATCGATTTAATTAATTTTTTATTGTTTTCTTGGTTTTTAAAATCAATCTCTTCATTACTAAAAATCGTTGGGAAATTATTATAATTTGGGTTAATAATTTCTAAATCTTCAATGGTTTGATATGCTTTTTTAAGAATTGCATTATCAAGTTTTTTAGTTTGAGCTTGATTTTGAAATTCCATAGCTCTTCTTCGAATTGTATTTGTGATTTCTTCAGGGAAGATTGGATACATTGATTTTTTAGTTTCCCATCCATGCGCTACCAAATCATATACAATTAAGTTTTGCTGTAATTGCTGAGGAAGTTGAGCAAATTCATCTCTTAAAGTGTCTATATCATCTTTAGTTGTCCATTTAGCTAAAAGATCTGGATTTAACCAAATTCCAGTACTATCCCAAATTAACCCTTGCCCAAATAAACGAGAACGTGAATAAGCGGTGTCATTTAGTTCTGAATTAACTAAATTCTCTTGATACAAATTATCGCCTGTTTGAAGCGTTCTTATATATTGTTCTAAGTCATAAACTATTTGAATAGGAGAAGATTGAACTTGTTCTTCTGTCAATACATTTCCTGATTCTTCTGTTGGTTCAACAGTCATTTCAGGATTTACTACCATGAATAATTGTTCAATTTCTTCAAAAGGAATATTATTTACGCCTAATAAACGACTGTAAATAAATGGTTTCATTTTATTAGAAAAATGTCGAAGCTGTGCATCTGTTAGATCGGATAGTACAATTTTATCAGATATTTGTTTTAAGATATCTTCAATACTCTTATTAAACACCATACTTAGCTTTTGCTGATGAGGTGCGTAAGCTTCTGCTACTGCTAAATAATTTCTAAATTCAGGAGCATTTTGTATTTGATTTGCAAAAAGTAATGTTGAATTTTTCTTACGTGTTTGCGGATCTCTTTTATCGTTTTTAATGAGTTTTTTAAATTCATCTACTTGCTTGTTTAAAGCGTGTGGATTTGCTTCAATTTTTTTATGTCCTGAAAGCATCTTTGAAATAGTCCTTATATCAGAAGAAACATTTGATAAGTAATACATCAATTTTATAATTTCAGCAGAATTATTATCTGAATTGTATCCGGATGTATCAGGATTTACATTTACTCTAAATGTTGTTTGATTTAAGTTGTAAATATTTGCTTTTGGATATTTTTTATGCATCATATATTTTAAAACACCCTCTGTCATTCCATCAATATAATCGTTGCTTACAAGTTTGTTTAATTCAAGATATTCTTTTGCAGCAGGGTGATTTAAAAGCATTCCTACTTCTTCAAGATTGAACCCAAGATTAACTAAAATTACAGCACTACTAATACTATTGATATTCAAGTTTAATGCATCTGCATGTCCATTTTTAGTACTATCAAGTACAATGTTTGCTAAAACTGTTGATTGGTGTATTCTTGAATTTTTACCAGAACCAAAATCAGCAAAACGATTTCTTCTTTTATTGTTAATGATAATATCAGTTAAACGATTTTCGTTGTTTTCATCAGTTCCATTAGTTAAAAACGTATTATAAGCTGCTAATGTATTTAACGTTCTTCCTGTATCGAAAGCAATACCAATAGTTTGTTTTGCAATTACTGAGTTGTTGTACTGCTTTTTGTAATGTCTTGGTGAAAAAGGCATCATTTTTTTATTTGCAGTATTTTGTCCTGTTTTGTTATTTATTTTATCAATAACAACATTTACATCATCTTCAAATTCTAATGGCGTAGTAAGCATTTCATACATATCTGGAGATAGCCATTGCTGCTTCATTAATTCAAATGCTTCATTCCAATGTACGTATTCTTCATTGTCTCGAACTTTGCCATTTTTATCTTTTGATTTTGCTCGTTGATAGACAAATAACGCGTCACCATCATTATCTGAACCAACAATATGTGCATATTCAGAAGGCACAATAATATTATTTGAATCGCTTTCATTGAAACCTACAACTTCACCTACACCCATAAAAGCCGGACCGTTGTGTGGTATTCTTGTAAACATCACAACTTCACCAGGAATGTAATATCCTATAGATTGTGTAGAAAACTTATCTGCATAAATTTGATGCTTTTCCATAAAGGCATCTATATCACCTTTACTGTTTAACTTAAATTCTTTTTTTAAAGCTTCACTTTTATTTAAGCTATCAAATACTTTTTTCTTAGCATCATTACCAATATATGATTTTCGTTCTCTGGTATATGTTTTATCAGAAGTTTGTTTGTTTCTTGGAAGAATAATTTCCATTTCTTGTGTGGAATTAGCTCCTCTCCTATATGGATTTAATGTATTTGAACCATTGATATATCCTTGACGAACAACTTCTCCTTCTTCTAAAACGCTAAAAGCATATCCCATATCCGAAACTACTTGCCCATAAGTTCCATGAACTGCAAGATTGTTTCCATTATCAATGAATTGTCTTTTTATTTGATTATTTGCAAATTCTGACAAGTGTGGTGAATAAGCTAAAGCTCCATCTAACAATGCCATAATTGTGTATGGATCTGCATCTCGTTTATTTACTTTCTTTAAAATAAAGTCTGTGTATTTTTTATCTCCCCAATACTCAACATCTATTTCATTTAAAACACGCTCTTTAAGAAATTTTAATTTTTGATCTACAATAAGATCTTGTATTTTTTTCGCTGCTTCAAATTTTTCTTTTCCTCTTTGATGCGCAAGAATAGAACTAAGTGCTTGGATTGAAAATGTAGCTTGATCGTATTGTTTATCCATTACTTGTTGTGGTCCAAAGTTAGAACCGTCAAGTCCTACAAAATCTCCGTTTACCCAAAACATTTTATCGAGCATTTCTTCATATGCTTCCATGTTTTTTTCATTTCTCAATGATTCTAAGGTTGCATATTTTTGAAATTTTTCAAGTTCTTTGTTTGTAAACAAACTTGCTTTTTCTGCACTTACAGGAGTTACGATTGGTATGTATTTTATGTTGTCTGATGCTTCATTTCGGTCAATACGATATGCTGGATTGTATTTTTTAGGAACACTTGTACCTGTAGCATAATCGTATGTTGCATATTTATTTTCATACCATTTGATAAATTTCTCACGTCTTCTTTTTAAAAGATCGTAAATAGGTTTTAAGTGTTGATGCTTGCCGGTAGTTACCATTTCTTTACTAAGCACCATCGTATAGCCTTTCATTTGTGCTGTTTGACCTCTAAATAAAGGATTGTCACGTTCAATAGAATGCGAAAATAATTTATATCCACGTCCTAAATTTACAGACCCTTGACCAATTGCTTGAATTTGTTCTGCATCTTCTTCAAGAATGTATTGCATACCATCATTCATAATGACGCGGTTCTTTTTCCATTCATTATGCTTGATATTGTATTCACGCAATTCTTCTTCAGTCATTGCATTTTTTTCTTCAGTAGTTTTTTCATCGAAAGGAATATCGTACTGATTTCCCATCATAATCATTTCTACTTTTAAATTTGGATCTAAAGCGATTACTGGTGCAATATTTCCTTTATGACGTTTTACTAAAGAATTTAATGGAACGCCTGGATTTACTATATTATGCATGTAGAAACCATTAGCAATTCTGTTAAATACAAAGCGACGAATGAATGACTCTCCATTTTTTGTTAAAGTGTCTCCTACATAAAACGGTTGTAAATTATTTATTTTTGAAAGCGACGATCCATTATCTTTAAAGTACTGAATCCAGTCTTGTACATCATTATTTAAAGCTTCTTTAAATTCATTAAAGCTCATTAATTGATCTTGCTTTTCAGCTGGTTGATTTTTATCGTAAGATTGCGCTGCGTAAAGTTGATACATTTGCGCTAAATGCGCTTTGCTTTCTTTAAGAACAGGCAATGTTGTTAAAAATCTTCTTGAGGAGTCACCAAAAATATCCATGGAGCCTAAGTATTCTTGTTCTCCATTTTGATCTTTTAATAAAAACTGTAGTGTTTCGTTTATCAATTGCTGTTCTGCGGTTGATTCTTTATAGTTTCTATTTTTATTTAGCATGTCATTTTCAGTACCTAAATCTAAAGCGATAGAAGGCATAATACCTTTTTCCTGATACTTATCCCACCAAGATTCAATCATTGGATTAGGGAGAATTTCAGTAGGTATTCTTAGACGTGCTCTTGTTTTGCTGTCAATGTTTTCTTTGTTACTGTATTTACTTATAAATCTATTTTTAAGTAATTGCAATTCTAATTTGTCTTGTGCATTATCTGACAATGCTAAATCTTTACGAACATTGTGCATTGTTTTAATCAAATGATTGCTAAACATTCGAATAGATGTGTTCTGCCCTTTAGGTGCGACTACTACAGAAGTAGGACCGAATTTTTTACCTGTACTAATAACAGCTTCCGCAAATTTTAAAAACGAATTTTTTACTCTTGTTGCTGTTGTTACATCCGGATTCATAAATCTGTCCGCTTTGGATACTTCTCTTTCCTCTAATTCAAAAAGCTCTTTTAATGATTCTTGAATTGGAATAATACGTCCTTCGATTTCTAAATGGCCATGTTCTAATATTTTTTTAGCTATTTTATAATTAGGAGCCGCAGCAATAATAAGATCTTTAATTGCTTGATTTTTTTCAGTAACACTGTTTGATTGTAGTGCGCTTATTACATTTGCTTTTAAACTGGAATTTTTATCCATTTGGGAAGCAATAAAATTTGCCTTCCAAGTATCTAATTTTGAGCTTTTGACTTTTAAATCATAATTTCCTTCTGAACTAATATGATGCGCTATAGCCATTACTACTTCACTATTGGCATATACCCAGTGTGCTGAACGAAGACGCTGCAATGCATCATCATACGTTTGTGTAATGTAATTGTAAAATTCTTCCATAACTCCGCTTTCTTCTTGTAAAGCGCGAATAAAAGAAGGTGCTGCATAATATTCTCTTGCAAGATCTTGTAAGCTTTCTGTAATTTCTTCTTGCGTAATACGCTCTGTGTATAAAGCAGAGACTGTTTCATCAACTTCTCCTCTTTCTTGAGCTTCTAATAATTGATTTTGACGTAGATTAGCTTCTTTATTCCAACGATTAACAAAACCATTAATGACTTTGTTCATTTTGTCATTAGCTCTTTCAAATGATTTATCCCAATATGCAAATTCATCTTTTTCATTATGGTCGTTTACTTCACTCAATTGCTCGTCAAAATCAAAATCAAAATGGTCATTTTCATTTCCGTAAAAATCTTCTTCTTCTTGACGTTGGTAATAAACGCTGTAGTCTTTTTTTACAGTTCCTATCTTTTCAGGTTTGATTTCAGATAAGTACTTTCTTAAAGATGATTGTTCAGATCTTCTTGTTTCTGCTATAAGTTCATTTAAAACCTGGTCTTCGCTTTCAAAAATTGCTTGGTCATTTTCAAAAAATAAAGACGCACGTCCTTTTGTAGTAACATCTACACCATCAAGTTCTTTTACAAAGTTTTGAGCTATGTGTGTGATCAAATCATTGTCTACAAAATTCTCTCCATCAATTGCTTCTATAATATTTTGATGTGAGTCTTTTTCATTATTTACTGACTTTTTAATAAAACGGAACCATCCTTTTACAGCCTCTTGTCGTTGAGGCTCTTTAACCGGATCAAAGAATTTATTAAATCTTCTGCTTAATGGGCCTTGCAATGTTTCAACGAATAATTCTTCAAGAATTAAAGGTTGTTTTTCAATAGGTAAACGATATGCTACAGGTCTTCCATTTTTATGTTTTTGCTGTTTTTGCTGCTCGATATCAGGAACTTTAATTTGTCCGTAAGGACTTATTGTTTTTCTTTTTGTTCGATGATAATCGTATCCTTCATAAGCCCATAAAGCTTCTTTCTCATACATTTTCCAAAGCTTTTCTAAAAGCTTTGTGTTTTTTACAGCTTGTTTAAGTATTTCTATTGTTTCTTTTTCATTAGGTGTAAGCTGGTAATAAATATGTCCAAATTCATGCATAAATAATGGATCTTGATTCCATACTTTTTCATCAATAAGTACGGCGCCCATTATAGTATAACCCAACGCTCTTTCACCTACAGCTTCATACAAATTGTCCATAGCATACACTTGTGGTTTGCTATTAGGGAACATTCTGTTTAAGTGATAGTTTATAGTAATTTGCTGATGAAGCGTTCTTCTTCCAGCTTTACTAATTTTCGTTGTAGAGGCTAAGTAACGTTCGTATGAGTTTTGAGCTGATTTAGCTTTCTTAGGATCGTCTTTAGCTATATTAATTATTTTATCTCTAACTTCTTTATTTTCCCAAGCTTCCTTCATGCGTAAACTTTGATTGTTTACGCGATCTGCTGCTTTTTGTTCTAAGCGCTGTTGTTCGGTTAATGGAATTTTTTTCTTTTTTCTGTTTTTGACGCGTGTACGCGCTCTATTTTTTTGTTCTTTTTTTCCTTTAGTATCGCCTTTGATTTCTTCGTCAATCTTTTTTAATTTTTTTAAACGATTCAATAACGATTCTTCGAGAACGTATTCTGGCGTACCTTTTTTTAATATCTGCTCAATAAAGCCTTTGTCTTCTGCTATTAATTTTTTAATAGCTTCTTTTGCATCTTCTTCAGTAGTTGCTTTTATACCGTTAAGGGCTTTATCAACAGCTGCAACTCCTTGTTTAGCTAATCGTTCTTTACCCGGAACATCACCAACTGTTTCGGAAACGATATCTTCAATTTGATTTTCATCTTCTGCAAATCTTGCAGCTCTTCCCGGCTTTTCTTTAGGTTCTGTTTTAGATTGTTTTTCCGCTTTTCTTTTTTGAACCTCTGCATTGTATTCTTTAGTTCTGTCTACAATGTATTGGTCTACTTTTTCTTTTAAATCTTGAAGTTTTTTCTTACCATCAACATCTTCTGTAGCATCAATTTTTTCCTGAATGTTAGCTGACATATCTTGTAATTCAGGAATTGGATAACTTCCCCAAGTAGCTCCTTGTGCTGTAGGAACATCTGGCTCTGGTACTTTAGTTTCAAATTCAATTACCTTACCATCAAAACCTTCGTCTGTTTCTTCATTAGTTTCTTCATCTGGAAAAAGATTTTTATAAAGTTTGCTGTCTTTAATTGCTTGTTCAGCTTTGCTAACTTTTTTACCAACTTCCTCTTTAGTAGGCATTTCTTCTTTTCCTTTATTAAAAAGGTTTCGAACAGAATCAGCCATTTTTTGAAAGAAATTTCCACCTTTATTATTTTGCTGTGAACGTGCTAATTCAATAACAGCTTCATCAGACATTTGATAGTATTTCTTATACATTTCAGGCGTCAAACCAATTGGAACTGTTTTTCCATCAATTTCAACAGTTTTAATATTGTTTATGTTTCCTTCTTCTCCTGATAAAATATTTCCAATACTTTGTTTTAATCGCATTTGCTGAACTTCAAGTGCGGATTTTAAAAACTCATATTCTTCTTTTCGCTCTTGTAATTTTTTCTTGTATTGAGAACGGGTCATATTCCCTTTCTCTTTTTCAAGAGCCGTCATTGCATTGTTAAATCTTTCGCCATGAAATTTTAAACTGTACTCATTAATTGCTAAATCTGCACGATTACGCATTAATGCATCACGACCAGCAACATTCAAATCTTTTGCTTGTTGATCTTCAATTGCAATTTTTTCAGCAATATCAAGCCATTGTTGTTTTTCATCTTCTAAAATAACACCTCTATTAGTTAAGTCTTCAATGAATGCTTCTTGATCTACATTGCCGTCATGTTGGTTGTCTATTAATTGATCGTAAATTACTTGCACTTGTGCTGTTTGCTGATCTCTATGACCGTCAATTGCACGTTCTTTTAAAAGCTGTGTTTTTGAATACAACTTGTATTGATCTTCTGCTTTTTGATTTAAAGCATCAATAACTGCTGAACCACCTCCCATAAAACCACCTAATCCAAAAGAAATTACGCGTGTTGCTTCATTCTCTTTTGAGAAGTAAAAATCCATGTAATTTTCATACTTGATCTTTTTACCGGTAGTTGATTGTAATGCTTTTTTAACAGACCAATCTTCCCATGTTTCTTGCAATGTTTCTTCAAGACCTTCAAAAACAGGTTTTCCTAAATACTGTGCTGTTCTAAGTGCTTTATCTTCAAATTTTAATAATGGAGATGCTTGTTTTGCAAAAGAATTGGACATTACTTTTAATTGCTGTTGAGCATCAAAAACAGTTTCTCTTACAGCAGCTTTACCAATGTTTTTTCGCATCGGTTTGAACAAGTCTTTCCACATTCCGGAACTTTTTGCATATACAAGACCATAAGAAAGCGCATCTACTGGCAACCAATACAAGTTATGAGCAACGGTACCGGCAGCCATTTCCATAAGCTGCCTGTCATTGTATTTAGGATTCCCGTCTTTATCAACTTGTTTAGCCATTTCATTAACTAAATGCGCTCCATTTTGAATCCCTGCAAGCAAGTTCATACTTAAAGCACCACCAGTAATTTCAGATGCATTAAGAGTAAGTTTGGTAGCCTCCCCCATAGAATCATAGATAAGGCTTCTTTCACCTTGTCCACCAATAGCTGAAGCAACTTCTTTAGCGCCTCTTGCTACTTGATCACCCGTGTTTTTAACTACTTTTTTCCCAGTTTTCTCAACGAAATCTTTACCTAATTTTTTAGTGTAATTTCGCACTAATCCACGAGCTCCCATTTTTGTAGCTGCACCAGCTCCTTTAGAAAGTAAAATAAATTCTACGACTTGCGGGATGTATTCAGCTAACTGTTTAGACCATAAATCAGGGTTTGCAAGTGTTTTTATATCAAATTTTAAATCCCGTAATTCTTCCGGCATATAAACTTGATTTTGTTCAGCAAGTTGTTCTCCAGCCTCTTGTAGCCATCGAGAAGCCATATTTCCTTCTTTGATATCCCATCCAGGAACCAAACCATTAAACAGCGCCAACATTTGTCCAGTACTACCAACAACGTGTTTTCCAAAACCACGCACGAACGATGTTCCTATTTCTTCTAAATAACCTCTTTCCGTATAATCTGGAGTCCATGTATACGGATTGTTTGGAAGAATATTTCTTTCATTATGAATAGGATATTCATTTTGTAAAATACGTTCATCTGCTAATTGCTCAGGAGTTAAAGAATCTTGACGTTTTTGTTCTTGCGCTTGAAGTTGTTCCTGAGTAGGTTGTGTTTGTGGTGCGCCTGTTTGATTAGCAACAATATTTTCTTCAGGAGTGCCATTTTGCATATTAATCATATCCTCCTCTGTCATGTGTACTTTAACAGGGTTTGGATTTTGACGATTTACAGCTTGGTCTTTTTCTGCTTGTTGACTAAATAGTTTACTGTAATCTGGCATAATGCTGTTTTTTTATAAAGGTAGTAATTTATTGAGTTCTAAGATTATTCAAATAATTTCTCATTGTCTGAATTAAAATCCTATTCTTCAATAATTGGTCTGCTGTTTCACTATGCTGTGGAGCATATATCTGTTGTTCTAAACCATTGAGTAATTGGCTGTCTGTAATTTGCTTACTTTTTAATTCTTTTTCAAATCCAAAGATTTCTCCTACAAATGTAGAGAAGTAGTCTTTTGTTACCATTTGTTCAATATCGCTTTTACCTTGTTGTGCCATTGCAAGATAAAATGCTTTTGCTAAGTTCATGCGACGTGAACCATTGGTTCCAAAATTAAAGTTTTGACGAATTTGTTGTTCAAATAACGGACTTTGAAAGATTGGTTGTTCGACTTTAATTTTTGGTCTTGAACCTCTTTCAATTTTAACTTTATTTGCTTCTTCAATACGTCTTTGTGTTTTACTATAGTTTTCTTTAAACTCGTCGCTAAGATCGTTTGAACCAACATGTTTTTCAACAGATTGACCGAAATTATTTTGAGAGATATAACCTTCGTATGGAACCTCTTTATAGATCATATTTCCGTCTTGGTCTTTTAACAATAAGAACATTGCTTCACGTCCTCCAACTTGCGCTTCTTTGTTATAGCTATCATACATGGTTTCTTGCCTGTCTTCCGCAATGTTACCATGTTCGTCGATAGCATCCATAATCATAGCGTCTTTATTTTGAATGTTAGCTTTATATCCACCTACCATTCCTTCAACTTTCCAACGTGAATTTTTAAATGCTTCAGCATTTTCAATTAAAACTCCGTTTCCAAAATACTCTCCTTTACCTCCGTTAATTTGAATATTCATGTATCCTTCATCGTCCGGGGTCATTTGTCCAAATACATGCTCTGCCGCAGCTTTTGCCATTTGCCCATCAAATGAAACACCTCCACGAACCATGTAACGGTTTTCTAAATCGTATTCAACTCCGAAATATTTTTTAGCAATATCCATTCCTGGAATTTTATCATGGACCGCTTCACCAAATCGCTCTAAAAGAGAAGGCTCAACTTTAGTAATGACATCAAATTTTTGATGACCTATCATAGTACCAAGCAACGGATTGTTACTTTCATGAGTGATTCCTTTTGACATATCTTCGAAAGAAGTTGTTTTACCAGGATCTTTTGCAAAGATGTAAGCAAGATTTCCACTAATAGTTTCAGCTACTTCTGCCGGTTTTGATGAACCACTTGTTCTTGGAGAAGTTACACCAGAAGTAGCACCACCCATTCGTGTCGTATCTTTTGTAGTACCCGGTACAGAATAACCTTTAGCAGATGCATAAGCCATGATTTCATTATCCAATTGTTCTTGGGTTAATTTTGAATAATCTTTATCAGGATTTTCCATCATCATATTTCCAAGAAGTTTTGTTTTATTATTCTTATACATAACAATATCCATGGTTTCTGCATTTTCACCAAATGTAAACGCAGCGTTTGGCGGCATTTCAATTTGATTCATAACACCTCCATAAGTAATGGTACCTCTTCCATTTCTTTGATAATCTTCTAAGGCTTGCATATCTCTTGGCAAGATTAAATCGCTCATTCCTTTTTCTTTCAGGTCTAAAATCTTTTCAAGATTTACTTTATTGGCTTTATATGTTTGAACTTCTTCGGAGTCTAACAATGTATTACTGTAATCATTCAACATACCAAGACCTCCACTTGCAAGAAACTTTTTTCTGGAGCCCCCAAACAGTTTAATGTTATCTGATATTTGACGTTGAATAGCTTTTGCTTTTTTATTAATCTGCATACGATCTCCTTCAAGCATTTTATCAGTTTCTTGTCGAATACGTTCATAATACTGTTGCTCTGCTAAAGCAGCTTGCATTTCAGCTTGTTCATCTTGCTCTTTCATTTGGACAAGACGTGATAAAGTATCCATGTCTTGTCTTGCAGATTCTCTTTTATTCAAATTAGCAGCTAATCCAATTCTGCCCGCTGATACTAAACCTCTTGCCATGATTTATCTTGTATAATTAAAATTCGTTGCGTCTTTATACCATTCTGCATCATATTGGTAATTTGATGTAGGTGTTTCTTGTATTGTTGGTGGAGCCATTGGCTTTGATAAAATACCTGCTCGCTCTCCCCAAGCTTGTATTGCAGCTTCTTTAGTTCCATATTTTTTAACTTCGTCAGCTTGTTGCTCTGGCGTCATTGCTCCCCATGATCTGTTTAAATCCTGAACTCGTTGGTATCTGTCAAGTTGATCTTGGTTCTTTTTAATCAATTCTTGATTTCTTTTTTCAATATAACTTGCCGTATTTTTAATGTTCCCGGATTTATCATCTTCAATCGTAGGGTCAATACCGGTTAATTTAAACATCATTGTTTCGTTAAAACGATGATTGGCACTCCCCGGCCCATGTTTTTTACGATATTCAAATTCTTCCATCATATTTTGCCAAGCAGCACCAGCAAGTTGTGCACCTGCTTGTCGTTTTTGCTGTGCTTCTTGCAAATCAATACTGTGATTTACAGCTTTTTTTTGTCTGTTAACTTGGTCAATATACTGAACTGCTTGTGCATATTTGTCTAATGCTTGCATTTTTTGAACGGTATCTAAACGAGCCATTTCCGTCAAACCACGTTGCGCATTTGTGTTTAAACTATCAATATTTCCTAAAACAAGATTTCGATTTCCTCCTGAAGCTCTTGTAAGCTGTCTAAGGCCCATATCATAGACAGTGCTAATATTGTCTTTCATTTAGCTTCTTCTTCAGGAGAAAGTCCCATATCAGCAATACGCTTATATTCTCCAGCCAATCCTTTAACAGCATCAGATACTTCTAAATCAAGTTTTGGAAGTGGTGTTTTTGCATCAGCTTCACC
>Ga0208898_1000355_pt1 | contig 35725 bp, 41 predicted proteins | sample VirMetDEL_Mar_4_FD_184513 | JGI IMG/M metagenome (GOLD analysis project Ga0208898, IMG submission 184513) | Aqueous microbial communities from the Delaware River and Bay under freshwater to marine salinity gradient to study organic matter... | ecosystem: Environmental > Aquatic > Marine >... | reverse complement strand
AAGAAGTGTGCGAAAATAAAGAATTTCTTGTTACCCTTACTTACTTAGTGACTCGTTATTAGTTACCTAACTTGTTAAGTATCCCCAAGAGGAAACTAAGCGAAGCACTTAGTATTCACTCTCTTTAGATACTAGTTGTTAGTTATCTTACAAAGACACTAAGCTCTTAGATAAGAAAATTAAATTATTAAAATAGACAGGGGGTCTATCTAAAAATATTTATAAAAATCTAGAATCTATAAGTCTCTAGTATTAATATATTTATGAATCTTAGTACTAACTGTTTTTTTGTTAAGGGGGAATAACACAAGAAAACCTCCCACTTGTGTTCCCTTAACAAAACAGGTAAAAAAAGAGGGGATTGAGGAGCAAATTGGATGGAGTCTAGAACAAACTCGCATCCTCGGCTCGTACAAGATTCTAAAACATAAAATTACCCTAATTAGACAATACTAATCAATCTAATCATACTAAATTGTCTATCACATTAGTTAACTACTCTTTATTCTTTTTCTATCCAAGAATTAAACAACCTTTTTTCTTCATTAGTAATTACAAATTGTATTACATTTTTTATTTATGCTGGGAATAGTGTGTGATCACATAAGTATCGGGTAGAGTATTGATGATACTATTGACCAGTTGCCTACAAATCGTTTGATCTAAGAAAAACGGATAAACTAAAATAAATTCAAAAAAAGTTAAATAGTGTATTGACAATTCGACAACATGGAGTAGGTTGGAGTCTCACACTTAACACAAAACACACTAAATAAAGGTAAATATGGACTTAAAAGACTTACTAAAACAACAGAAAGTGAATAAAAACGCTTTCTTACACGTTCGGGTTAATCCTTGGGCTAAAGCTCACTGGATAAAGACGGCTGAAAAGGCGAATCTTAGCTTGTCTAGACTCGTCGAGATTGCGATGAATGAAATTACATCATACAAAGAAGATAAATAATATGACTATAGACGAATACATAATAAACGAACTACTAAAGCAACAAGATGAATGCTTGAGAATCATTAACAGTAAACATAGTTACACCGATGAAGATAGAAAAGACTCAAAGCATGAATTAAAACTCGTGAAAGAAGAATTAAACAGATTAACAAATAAATAATACTTAGCATGAACGGCATAAAATATATAGTGAGTGTAAAAGTATTTCACCCAACATGCAGAAAAGGGAAGTGGTATGAGGTGGCACGTTTTAACTATTTTAATAAAGCAGAAACATATGCAACAAGGTTTCCAAAAGATTCCGTAAAAATAGAAGTATATGAAATATTATAAGTAAATTAACGATAAAAGAAATAACACACACAAGGAAAACATCATGAATAACACACTAACACAATTCTCCGTTTACTGCGGTACTTATCATAAATATAACTCAGGTTCATTAAAAGGTAAATGGATTGATCTTTCAGACTTTGACAGCCTAGAAGAGTTCTATGAATACTGCTCAGAACTTCACAACGACGAACAAGACCCAGAGTTCATGTTTCAAGATTGGGAATCTCCAATTGATGGATTGATTTCTGAATCTTACATTGATGAAAGAATCTTTGATTATGCAAATATGGATGAAGCATTGTTTGACACATTTCTAGCTTATTGTGATGCTGTCGGAGTCGATTATGCAACTCCTAGCAAGGCAGAATCAAATTTCGCAGGTTGTGGTGACTTTGGGGACTATTGCTATGATTATTTTAATGATCAATATCAAGACAATCCATTAATGAATTATGTAGATTGGGATAAAGTTGAAAGAGAGTTTACTTGGGACTTCTCATTTGGTGAAGTTAATGGTGTTCAATATTGGTTTTATAATAATTAAGCATCATGTTTAACAAATACTTAGTAACAATACCTGGGCAGACTTTCATCGAGTCTGCCTATTCAATAGAACAACTAGAAAACAAGTATCCTGATTTTATTAGGATTCGATTGATATAATATGAACAGAGATACACTAGCAATAAAACTAGAAGAAATACACACACAACAAGCAATTAAAAGCAAAAACACTATAAGGGAATTGATAAATAATATGGATACGAGAATAAATGAATCAAGATTAATACCTATAAGATTAATAAATAATAATATCATCGAGAGATTACGAAAAAAATGGGTAATTGAATACGGATATACGTCCTCACTGAGTGAGGATTGCATTTTAATATTATGCCTAATAAGTGATTTATAATAATTAACGGGGTAAGTTATTGCCACCACAGAACAAGCAAATAATCACTAACAACAAACAAACAATAAGGAGAATACATATATGAAAATTAAAATCGAATTAACCGATCTATTCCAAGGTGAAGCCAATTACAGTTGGGTAAAAAGAGAAACCCTTGATTTACCAGAATCTACAAAAGACAGAGAAATAGTCAAAGCAGCTAAAGCAGCCATGGATTATACAGGATACAGAACAATAACAGAAAATTACGGGGATATGATTAAACTTGATTTTACGCCTAGCGGAATCTTGCACGTAATGTTCATTACATTCGAGTAATCACTAACAACCAACAAACAAATTAAAGCCCGCTATTTACAAGCGGGTTTTTTTATGTCTAGTTATTATCATGCCTAAAGTTCGTGCTTCTAATTTAAAACCATACGAGATCGCTGCCTGGTTTGCTTCTCATGACCCATTAAAAGAGCTAGATCAGATGCAACAGGCTTTGATATTGGCTAAGTTTAAGTTACGTCCCAAATTGCACCCAGCAATACAAACTATGCAACAAACTATGATTACTTGGCTGGGTTCTATTGATTACTTGCAACTTACCAGCGATAACATGAAACAAATTGCTAGTATCATTAAAAGTCACAAACAAATAAGTAAATACGATCTTCTTAAAGAATGTGAACGTGTTCTAGTTTGTAGAGGTAAGATTAAAGAGACTGTCAACCATACCCTGAGAGTTTTAAAGACTAGGGCAGTCATCCAAATCAAAAAGGTTTAAAGTGTCCCTTTATAATGGTTGTTTCAATGGATGGGGTTAATCAGGTTATTCAAATGTGTGAATAGCATACCTGACTCATGTACGCAATTTAACAAACAATACCTATAGTTTGCGTAATCGATACCCCTAGTAATACACTGGGAGACTGCTAATTACGTCTCTTTAATAGTGTACAAATATAACAACACAACACAAGGCTATGAGACTAGCATTGATTACCAACGACTTGCGCAATTGTTTAGAGTCTGATTATTAGTATTATCAGACCCTTAGCCAGATTTTTTCTTCTTTTTTTCTGACTCAGGGAATTGACCCCCTATGGAGGGGATTTTCGATTTCTCAACCAGTCTACCCCTTGTGTACTGTTACTAAAGCTATTTTAGAAACTATTTGACACCCCACCCCTTGTATGCTTTATATACTGTATGAATAAAACACATGAGTTATGTAGGCTTGCAAGTGAGCGAGGTTTCTTTATTGATAAGGATGGGGATTTGAATGGTCCTGTGAATGGGAAGTTGGTTGGGTCTTTGAAGGGTAAAGAAGGTGAGCCATCTTATATGTATTTAAGTATTCATTACAATGGCAAGAAGAACAAGATACCTGTGCATCGTTTAATCGCTTATTTGAAATATGGTGATAGAGCTTTTGGGGTTGGTATGGTTACTCGTCATTTAGATGGAGATAGTTTGAACAATAAGGAATGGAATATAGCTATAGGTACTCAGCGTGATAATATAATGGACAGACCTATGAGTGATAGGGTGAGTCATTCGATGAGAGCGAATAGTTTCAAGAAGGTTAGAATGACTATGGATCAAAAGAAGGATATACTTAGTCGTTATAGTAGTGGTGAATCCCAAGCGAGTATAGCAAAAGAGCTTGGATTAAAGAGATCGACTATAGGGTATTTTATTCGACAAGGGAAAAAGCCTCCTTGTTTTTATAGTTAGGATTTTGTGGTTCTAATCAAAAGTTGACAATAAAGTATTATGAATTAGAGTTTGGTAAGTAGTAGATGAGAAAGCACGAAGAGTTTGAGCCACCTGAGGAGTTATTGGAGGAGTTAGCTGAGTTGACAGGTAACGTGAAGAAGAGTGGTGGAGTAAGACCAGGTAGTGGTAGGAAGCGCAAGGATGGTAGTGAGCCAGTAAAGAGGAAGGCTACTCCTAAGATGGTTCAAGCGAGTAAGGAGAGTCCGAGGTTGGAGCATGATGTGAGTAGTAAGTTAAGTGATGCCCCAGCGAAGGGTAGAGGTAGACCGACCAAGCCAGAGATGAAGAAAGAGATATTGGATAGGTTGATGGAGTTGGGGTTTGATCCAGTGGAGAACATGGTGAATATGTGTATGGACCCTGAGTTATATGGATTGGATGGAAAGGATTTGATAAAGATTAACAGTGAGTTCATGGGATATATTCATGGGAAGAAGAAGAGTATAGAGAAGAAGGAGGAGCATAGTTATCGTATTGAGGTGGTTCGTAAGGACTTTAGGTTGGATGATAAGGGGGAGGTTGTTGATATATGAGAGAAGCGGATTTAAAGAAGGCTATAGATTTGATAGATGAAAAGTTATCATTTGGTTCATCAGTTGCTATAAAGCGACCAGGGACTTATGATGAAGCTGTTTATTTTTTAAAGCTGACTAATAATGAGAAGTGGTTAAATGAGGGATTTTCAACTGATGGTTATTCTATTTTAGCTACGGCTCAAAGTATATGGGATAATATATGAGAGTGTGGTGTGTATTTCAGAGTTATTGTTATGATCCAATGGAGTTGGTTGGTATATATTCTAATGAGGAGGCAGCGTTATTGGAGGTGGAGAGTATAGAGAGTGAGAGTAGTGATAATGTGTATCGTGCATTTGTGAGGGTGATGGAAGTGAAGGATAGGTGGTAGGATGAGCATAGACCCTAATATAGACGACATAGGAAAGAGTGAGTGTGAGGCGGTGATTGCTTTATTCTTGGAGCATGAGGGGATAGGGTTAAGGGACTTAGCGTATATGTGTTATGTATTGGGGATGAAGAGGGGTAGTGATGAGTGATTTAGAAGCTAAGCCATGTGAAGTTTGTGGTGAATATCCTTATAGAAAATTGGGGGCTGCTGGGTATTGGAGTATGTATTCTACGTGCTCTCACCGTAAGCACATAGAACACAGGAACTCAGAAGAAGAGGTTGTCCATCTATGGAACATAAACAAGCAAGAGTCAGGCTATTACTACTGCGATAAGCATAAGAGAAGGGTGGAATATTATCATGACTTTATGGATGAAGGATGGGATTGCGGATGCTATGATGTGAGATATGTTAAGGATGAAGAGGGATGAGGTTTAGTATTGGACAGAGAGTTTATTATCGTGGTGAGGAGTGGGAGATCTTTTTGTATATGGGTGGTAGGTATAGTATTTGGAATCGGGATAGTAAGGTTAGTGTTCAGGTGATAGAGGAAGAGATATGGGAGTGGTATGAGCATTAACGAGGCAGCTTTGATATTGAGTGGAGTAATGTGGTGTATGCGAGGGAGATGGCAGGATGGCAGTAGAGATACCGTATAATTGGAGACCTAGGAAGTATCAGATGCCTGCGTGGGACTTCTTTATGAGAGGTGGTAGGTATGGTATGTTTCAATGGCATCGTAGAGCAGGTAAGGATTTGTTTTGCATTAATCTTATATGTGCGAAAATAGTGGAGAGACCTGGTGTTTACTGGCACGTTTTCCCTGAGAGAGAGCAAGCTGTGAAAGCGATATGGGAGGGTGACACTAAGGATGGTAGGAAGTATTTAGATTACTTTCCTAGTGAAATCATTGAGCATAAGTATGAGACACAGAAGATGATCAAGTTTAGGAATGGATCAATATACAGATTGGTTGGTGCGGATACCGACAGTCTTGTTGGTGCTGGTCCTGTGTTTGCTTGTTTATCTGAGTTTCCTTTGATGGGTTCATCCACTTGGGATTATTTGGAGCCTATGATTTCTGAGAAGGAAGGTTCTGTGTGTATGATCTTCACACCTAGAGGAAAAAATCATGCGGTTAAATTGTATAATAGTTGGGAAGCTGAGGGAGTAAATAAGGGATACTTTACGCAGAAGCTGACTATTGAGGATACTAGGGATGAGACAGGCATTGATGTAGAAGAGTTCTTGCGAGTAAAGAGGCTGAATGGAATGAGTGAGTCTCGCATTCAATCAGAGTATTATTGTAATAGTGATGCTTCTGTTGAGGGTGCTTATTTTGCTGACGTATTGAAAAAGATAAAAGAGGATGGGCATATTAGGGATGTGCCTTGGGAGACTAATCTTGAGGTGAATACTGCATGGGATCTTGGGGTAAATGATTATACAGCGATTTGGTTTTATCAGCAGTATGGTAGTGAGATAAGGTTTATAGATTTCTACATGGAGAAAGATAAGGGATTGGAGCATTACATTAAGGTAGTTAAGGACAAACCTTATGTATATGGTAAGCACTATGCTCCACATGACATTGGGGTTCGTGAATACTCGGCAAGTAATTCTGGAGGTGTGAGAGGTGGATTAAGGACTAGGCAAATGATTGCTAAGGACTTGGGCATTGCTTTTAAGAAATTAAACAGAGTAAGTATGGATGATGGTATTGAACACGCTAGGTCTTGTTTGTATCGCAGTTACTTTGACCAGAAGAAGTGCGAGAAGGGGCTAGACTGTCTTGATTCGTATGGTAGAGATTGGGATGATATGGCAGGAACGTATAGAGACAATGAAAAGCGTAATTGGGCAACTGACGCTGGAGCAGCATTTAGGTATGCCTGTCAGAGTGCAACTAGGTATCGAGATGATAATACGGAGAGAAAGAGACAGACAAAAGTAAAGCAAGTGTATGAATATCTACATTGACAATTAAGTATTTGCGAATAATAGTTAGTTATTATGGAAGATGTAGCAATTATAGATGGACGTGCGATGACTCGGACGCAATACAATAACTGGGTGTCTCACTTAGGTCGTAGACAATCCTATGCTCCAGCATTTAATCCAATACAAGCACCCACACCACCACCACCCGCACCTAGCTACACTCCACCCAGTCAACCACAACAGACTTATAGTCCTCCTTCTGCACCTACAGTAGCGAGTGTTAGTGCTACGAATGAAACGAGGGAGAAGGCGAAAGCTAAGAGTGGGCAAGCTAAGACATTGCTATCAGGATATGGTGGTATGACAAGAGCGAGAAGGTCTAGTACAGAAACCCAAGCTAGATCTAAACTTGGATTAACTGAGACAACTAAGAAGAGTTTATTAGGTTCAGCAGGATAATAGGTAATATATTATGAATATTGATGCATTAATTCAAATGGCGATAGGGGCTGCAATGTCAGCAATGCCACAAAAGCCTACGCCAGCACCCACTCCACCTGCATATACACCACCTAGCCAACCGCAAGCTCAACCGCAAATTCAACAACCTCCTAGTGTAGCGAGTGTTAGTACTGCTAATGAGACTAGAAAGAAAGCTAAATCTAAGAGTGGCAAAGCTAAAACATTATTATCTGATTATGGTAGCATGACAAGGACAAGAAGATCAACAACTGATGCAAAGGCTTTAACTGCAGTTGGATTAACTAAAACAACTAAAAAGAGTTTACTAGGGTCAGTAGGATGAGAAAAATAGAGTTCCTCCACAGGGAGACAGGCGATCTTAAAGGGGATCGTGATTTATGGAATCAAGACCTACAGGATGTTGTTAGGTTTATACGCCCTGGAACATCTGACTTCTTGAGGGAACTCACTAGGGGAGAGAGTAGGCACGCAGAGATATATGATGGAACTGCGTTGTGGGCATTGGAGCAATTCGCAGCAGGGATACATTCCTTTAATACCAGTCCTACAGATAGATGGTTTGGGTTAGCTGTTGATGATCAAGAGTTAATGAATGATGAGGAAGTTCGAGAGTGGTTAGAGAAAGTCTCGGACATTATGTTTAAGGAGTATGGGAAACCCGATGTAGGATTTAATCAGTCCATGCATGAGTGTTACCTAGACTTAGGATCACTAGGAACTTCTGTGGTTTATCAAGAGTATGATTCTGACAGGAACCACATTGTATTTAGAACCTTCCCACTCGCTAGTTGTTATATCAGAGAGAACTTCATGGGTCACGTAGATACTTTGTATCGTGAGATGGAGATGACAGTAAGACAAATCTCTCAGAAGTTTCCAGACTCTAATAGATTTGAGAAGCTAAAACAGAAGCGACCCAATGACAAACTCAAGATTGTTCATGCAGTATTTCCTTCTGGCGATAATATCAGTAACATTATCGAGGGTGGATTTAAGCATAAGACAAACAAGAAGTTTGTAAGTTATTGGTTCTGTAAGGAGTTAGATGATGGACATGAAGCAGAGGGTGGTATCCTATCTCAAGGAGGATTTGATGAGTTTCCTTTTCACGTGCCAAGGTGGACTAAACTTGCTGGGGAAATCTATGGGCGTAGTCCTGGTAGGACTGCTCTGCATGATGTTAGGATGCTTAACTCTATGGCACGTACTATTATCCAAAAGGCTGAACAGGTAGTTAATCCATCTGTAGAGATTGAGGATGATTCTGTCATTGGTGACATTGCCACAGGTGCAGGTGCTATCATTTGGAAGGAACCAGGATCTGCTCCTATCACTCCTATTAATTCTGGTGCAAGACTAGACATTGGTATGGACATCATGGCAAGCTATAAGGATCAAGTTCTTAAAGCATTTCACGTAGATTGGCTATTGCGTCAACGGAAGAATGAGAGACAGACTGCATTTGAAGTATCTGACGAAAGAGATGAGAAACTAAGAATGATGTCTCCTATGTTGGGCAGACTACAAGTAGAGTTGTATGGTCCACTAATCAAGAGAACCTACAGACTACTAGGGGATAATGGAGTGTTTCCAGATGCACCACCACAGATTGCGGAGGCAGGTGTGAGTCTCGATATTTACTATACCTCTCCTGCTGCTAGGGCACAGAAGAGTAATAAGGCATTGAGTGTTCGTAAGTTTATTGAAGAACTAGGGCTACTCGCTCAACTTAATCCAGATGCTATTGACATATTAGACGTGGATGAAACTGCATTGGCTATGGCTCAATGGGGTGATATTTCCACTAGAGCTACAAGAACACCAGAACAAATCATGGAAGTTCGTAGTGCTAGAGCAGCAAACCAAGCTAGACAGCAACAAGCAGAGAACGCTCCATTAGAAGCGGATGCTGTGAAGAAAATGGCTGAGGCTAGGAATATTTCTGCACAAACTTTAGTATGACCATAAAAGAACGAGCAGACATCCTCATCGAAAACGGTGAGAAGATAAAAGCATTCAAGCGAATCTTCAAAGGGAGAAATGGTAAACTAGCCATGTCTTTACTTGAAGATATATGCTTTTATAACAAATCCACCTACGTTAAGCATGACCCACAAGGGACTGCTCTTAATGAAGGTTGCAGACAAGTCCTTCTGAAAGTGAATGAATTTATATCTATGGATGATGCAGAAATAGATAAAAGAACAGAAGATAAATTAAAAATGATTAAACAAATAGGATAGTAGTATGAGCGAAGAACCAGTAGTAGAAGCAGTAGCAGAACCAGTAGCACAACCCACACAAGCAGAGCCGAACTTAATGTCTCAGGCTAAAGCTAGTGTAAGTAGTGAACTTGATTGGATGAAGGGAATAGATGAACAGTTCCTTGCTAGTCAATCAGTTACTTCTGCTAAGACACCTAATGACTTAGCAAAACAAGTATTTAACTTAGAGAAGGTAATCGGTAAGCCTAGACTCCCTATGCCAGAAGAAACTTGGGGAGAGAATGAATACAATGAGTTCTACCAAAAACTAGGTAGACCAGAATCTCCAGATGCTTATAAGCTAGAGGGACTACCACCAGAAGTAGCATTTTCAGATGATGAGAAGAAACAACTCCTCACATCACTACACCAGAGTGGATTAAATAACAAGCAAGCTAATAGCGTCATGAAGGCTATTGCGGAGAGAGAACTTAATCTTAGCAAGTCTGTAGAGAATAAGTTCCAAGAGTCTGAGATGAACGCTAAAGCCACACTAGAGAAAGAGTGGGGTGATAAGTTTGAACATAACCTTAGACTAGCATCTTCCACTTTAAACCAATTAACAGATCCCGATACAGCTTCTCAGTTGGAACAAATGGCAGGGAATAATCCTGCGTTCATTAAGCTACTAGCGGAAGTTGGAAATAAGTTCATGCGTGAGGACTCAGCATTCAAAGGTCAATTACAATCCAATAGCTTTACTTCTCCTGTAGCAGCTAGAGGGGAGATTGAACAACTTAAAGCAGACCCACTATTTATTAAGCAACTAATGACCAAGGAAGATCCTGGACATAAGCTAGCTCAAGAGAAGTGGACTAATCTACATAAGCAAGCATACCAATAAATTTTATTTATTGGGGAGTAAATAAGGTGATGGTTGAAAAACTGTCACCTTTTTTTATTGACTAACAACAATATACGAATAACAGTTAATATTAAGACTTGTCCCTTTTAATTAGGGGAACGTTAAGGATGTCCTTATTGGGGGTAGCTTCCTGTTCCATAAGTGGGATAGCAAGACGATAAACTAATAATTTAATCAAACAATAAGGATATAAAATGAGTTCACAGGTAACAACTGCATTCGCTCAACAGTATTCAGCTAACGTAGAATTACAATTCCAACAGATGGGATCTCGCTTACGTAAATACGTAACAGAAGATCCAATGGGTGCGGAATACAAATACTTCGATAGAATCGGAACTGTTTCAGCAAAACTAAAAGGAGCAAGACACGCTGACGTTCAGTATAGCGACACTCCACACAGCAGACGTAGAATCACTTTCGAGGATTTCTATCATGCTGATATGATCGACAAAGAAGATAAACTTCGTATGTTGATTGATCCAACTTCTGAGTATGTATCTACAGCCGTAGCTGCACTTGGACGTCAAATGGATGAAATCATCTTGGACGCTGCACTAGGAACAGCATATAGTGGTAAGACTGGTTCTACTTCTGTATCATTCCCAGCAGCACAACAAATCGCTGTTAATTATGTAGAGTCTGGTTCAGCAGCAGATAGTAACCTAACAATCGGTAAACTACGTAGAGCGTTAAGTTTATTGGAATCTAATGAAGCTATCATGGAAGGTGAGCCATTGGTTTGCGTATTAAATGCAAACGCAAAGCAAGCACTTCTACGTAGCACAGAAATGACTTCTAGTGATTTCAATACAGTTAAAGCTCTTGTAAATGGAGAACTTAATACTTTCTTAGGTATGGAGTTCTGTAGAACTGAATTGGTTCGTCAAGATGGAAGTTCTTATAACCGTATCATTGTTATGCCAAAGTCTGCCCTTAAAATGGCAATCGCTCAAGACATCTCAGCGAAGGTTGATTCCATCCCTCACAAGTTCCACAACTACCAAGTTCTCGTAGAGATGTCCGTAGGGGCTACTCGTATGTGGGAAGAAAAAGTTGTAGAAATCAAATGTGACCCAACCAAGTAAAATTAGGAGGTAAAATATTATGGCATCTACAAAAGCAGAAAATATCACACTTCTTGACGCTACACCTCGTATCTCTATGGAGACAGGTAGCGTTCATGGCAAAGTCAGAACATTCATCGATACTGTTGCTGTTACAGCAGGAGACTTCGATGCAGATGGAGATTACGTTGTTCTAGCAGAAGTTCCTTCTAATGCAAAGATCTTGAGCATTAAGTTGTTCAATGATGACTTGGATTCTGGAACTGATACTGCACCAAACATCGGTATCTACAATGGACCAACTAAGTTCACTTCTTCTACTCCAACTACTTATGCAGCAGGTGGAATCGTTGACGAAGATTGTTACGCAACTGCTATTGCTACATTCCAAACTGCTAACACTACTGGTGTTGAAGTGGCGTTTGAAGCAAGAAACATTAATGCGATTAACAACTACGTTTGGGAAGATGCTGGACTACCAGAAGATCCAGGTGTTCAACTACGTATCGTTGCTACTCAAACAGCAACTGTAGCAGGTGCAACAACTGGTGACATCTCTATCATCGTAGAGTATGTTTCTGAATAACATTTCCTATTAAGGAAAATCATACTACTATGTTAATCTGGGGTGGGATATTGCTTGTCTCACCCCTTTTTTTATATAAGGTTATAATATGGCAAATGAAACAAGTATAGCCAATGGAGCATTGGTTAAGTTAGGACAACAGCTAATTACTAGCATTAATGACTCATCTTCCAACGCAGCTAATATTTGTAAGGAAAGAATTTCAAATGCTAAAGAAGTAGTTCTTACTTCATTCCCTTTCAATGGGGCAGTATCAAGAGTAACACTAGCAGCAGATGTAGGGACACCTGCTTATGACTACTCAAACCAATTTACATTACCCTCAGACTGTTTACGATTAATAACAGTAGAACCTGCATTTGCAGACACAGATTACGCACTAGAAGGACGAAAGATCCTATTCTCTGGTGACACTTTAGAAATTATTTACATCAAGAATATCACAGACTACAATGAACTAGACCCTCTAGTGAATGAGTCTATATCTTGCTACCTAGCTTACGACATTGCTTACCTCATAACAAATGACAATCAAACAACTGAACGTATGATGCAGATGTATGAGAAAACAATCAAGAAGGCTAAAGCAGCAAACAACAGACAATTAAAGAAACTATCATTCTATGCAGCTAATTGGTCAGATGCTAGATTGGTTGGTGGGTATCCTTCACAATATCCGACTCCTACAACATGAGAATAAAGGTAACTAAGAATTCTTTTGCATCGGGTGAAATCAGTCCACAGTTACGTGGTAGAACTGATATTCAACAATACTCCGATGGCGTAGAACAGCTAAACAACTTCCTTGTGAAACAACAGGGAGGTATAGCTAAAAGAACAGGAACTAGATACCTCGGTGAAGTTCTCGATCAACTCAAAGCCCTAAGACTCCAAAAATTTGTTTACAATACAGAGCAAGCCTATGTTCTGGAATTTAGTGAGTATAAAGTAAGGGTATTAAGAAATGGAGGATTTATTACAGAAGCTGACTCAACTATCACAGGAGCGACCCAAACTAATCCTGTTGTGGTTACGGATAATTCTCATAACTATTCTAATGGGGATGTTATCACTATTAGCGGTATTTCAGGGATGACAGAACTTAATGGCAAGGAATACAAGGTTGCCAATAAGACTGCTAATACCTACGAACTAACCGATATGTTAGGGAATAATATAGATGGAACTTCATACACAGCTTATTCTACTGGTGGGATTAGTGAGAGACATATCATTCTTACCACTCCTTATACTGAGGCACAACTAGAGGGATTATCATTTACACAATCTAATGACGTACTTTATATTGCTTCTGAAAGTCACTTACCTAGAAAGATTAGTAGAACATCAGATACTGAGTGGACTATTGATATTATGTATGCTAAAGATGGTCCTTATGGGGCTGAGAATCTTACAGATACCACTCTAACCCCTGCTGCTACTACAGGAAGTTCAGTCACAGTAACTGCTTCTGTTAGTCTATTCGCTTCTACAGATGTTGGTAGACTTCTAAGAATACACCATGATGGTTCTACTCCAATTGCTGGATGGGGAACTATTGTGTCATATACAAGTGCTACTGAGGTTGCCGTATCTATATCCTCTGCATTCGGAGCGACTACAGCATCTGAGGTGTGGAGATTAGGGGCGTGGTCTGAGACTACAGGTTATTCGGGGACTACTACTTTTCATGAGAATAGACTATTCTTTGGTGGAACAACATCAGAACCTAATACATTTTGGGGAAGTAAGACAGATGATTACGAGAACTTTGAACCATCTAATCCTGAGGACTTAGTTGTAGCGGATGATAATGGATTGAGGTTTCAAATATCCTCAGAACAATCTAATGCGATACAATGGCTAAGAAGTGGTCCAATTCTTTTCATCGGAACTAGAGGTGGGCAGTATGCAGCTAAATCCTCAGCAGGTGCTATTACTCCTTCTGATGTATCTGTTAAACGGCAGAATGGATATGGTTCATCTATCGTAGAGCCTCACTTAATTTCTAACTCTCTCATCTATTGTGATAGGTCTACTAGAAAGATTATGGAGATGGTCTATAACTTTGATGTAGATAGCTATGAGTCCAAAGAGATCAGCGTAATAGCCAATCATATCCTTAGACAAGGAACGAGAGCTTTATACACTTCATATCAACAGACTCCCGACAATATCATTTGGTTTGTCCTAGAGTCAGGTAGATTGATTGGAATGACTTACTTAAAAGAACAAAACATTATAGCATTCCACAATCATGACATCGCAGGAACTTACGAATCTGAAACGGTCACTAGCGGTTATCTCATTGAAGGAGGTACATACCGAATTAAGTCTGTCGCAGGTGGAGCAGATTTTACCTCTGTTGGAGCAAGCAGCAATACGATTGGGGTCGAATTTACAGCAACGGAAATTAATCCAACGTGGGGAAGTGGATCACTCGCAAGAGTAACCAATGCACAGGTAACAACTATTGCAACAGTTCCATCCTCTGATAATCTATACGACGTTACTTATATGGTAGTTAAGAGAACTATCAATGGGAACACTAGACAGTATATCGAATACTTCTCTGATGATAATTGGGCAGAACACCCACAAGACAAGGACAGTTTATATTTCGTGGATTCTGGATTAACTTATTCTGGTGCAGCTATTACTACAGTTACAGGATTAAACCACTTAGAAGGGGAGACAGTTTCTGTCGTAGCAGATGGTGCATTACACCCAGACAGAACAGTAACCGATGGTGCAATCACTCTGCAGAATTCCGCTACACAACTAGCCATAGGACTAGGGTATAACGCTATTTGTAAGATGCTACCGATTGAAGTGCAAGGAGACTTAGGTTCTGCACAAGGTTCTATCAAGCGTGTATCTAAGATTATTATTAGATTCTGGAATAGCCTAGGCGTTCAAGTGGGTGATAATCTAGCCACTCTCAAGGATATACCATTCAGAAAGTCTACTGACAGAATGGACTTATCACCTCCTCTATTTACAGGGGATAAAGAAATACTTATACAAGATAGTTACGATAGGGAAGGAACATTCTACATTCAACAAAACAAGCCATTCCCTTGTAACATCTTGTTTGTCACAGCAGAGGTAAGGAGTAATCTATGATTGATATTTACAAAAGGAGGTTAGCGTGAATCTATTTAAAGTAGGATCATTAATGTTACAAGGGGGTTCCATGTTATTTGGAATGTCCTCATCTAATAAAGCATCGAAAGCAGCCCAGCGAGCAGCAAGGGAAGAAGCAAGTAGAATTAGATGGAATGCCGATGAGGTTGAGCGTTCTGTAGAGATTAATGATCAAGCATTTGCGTACAATATTGAAGCTAGTGAAATCGCTAGTAAGTTTAATGTTGAACAATTAAACAGAGAAGCAGCATTCACAGAATGGGCTACAGCGTTTAATGATACTATAGGTCGTAGACAAAAGCGTAGACAACAAGGCTCACAAGTAGTAGCTATTGCGAGGTCTGGTGTAACGTCTTCTAGTTCTGGATATGATGTAATGAGAGACTCAGAGATCGAAACTGAGTTAGAACTACAAGCTAATGCATACGCTGGATTAAGACAGGCTCATAAACTAAAACAACAAGCAGAGATTACTAGAATCCAAGGTGAGAACCAAGCATGGAATCTGAATTTCCAAAGAACAGACGAAAAGCGTATGGGATACCTAGAGGCGAAGGATTTACGTTGGCAAGCAAAGGTAGCAGAGATGGGTGGATCATCACAAGCATCTGCACTTAAACGTCAAGGAACTGCACAGCTTCTTAATGGATTGTCAGGCATGGCAGATACTTATATGAAATATGGTGGGGGAACACCAACATCAGGAACAATGACAGTAATGCCTGCAAGCTCTATGAGTAGCGGATATAAAATGATAGGTTAGTTAATTAATTATGGCAAAATTACCAACATTCTCAGCAAGTAATGTATCAGGCGGTGGCGGTGCAGTTCAAATGCAAGCACAACAAAGAGCCACTACTAAACCGTTTAGACAATCTACCAATATAAGGGCAGAGGACATATACAACCAAGCTGGAGACCAAGCAATGGCTCAAGCTATAGGGAATATAGGTTCATTGTTTAATAAGGTTCAACTCCAAAAGACAGAGGCTACTTACGTTCAAAAAAAGAATGAGATGCGTGAAGCGTTTGGTAGGGCTATGATGGATGCTGAAAAGGAGGGTAAGAATGCTGATAACTATTATAGAAATTGGTTAAAGCAAACAAAAGACACTCTCACTAAAACAGGTAATTCAGCCATAGATAAACGACTAGAAATGGATTATTCCACTATGTCTGTTAATTCTTCACTAGATGTAATCAATTATGTAAGTAAAGTAGCTAGAGAAGAATACTTGGGGAATGGGGTTCAGTTAGAGAAAGATTTTGAGGTAGCTATATCTAAGGGAGAGATAACGCCAGAAGATGCTATCCATGAAGTGAATTTATATTACCAGAATGGTGCAGGGAATGGTGGATTCTTTAGCATGGAAACGGCTCAAGAGAAAATGGAGGAGGCATCGACACGACTATACTTCATTGATGCTAAGTCTAAGATAGAAAATTCTACTGATTTGGATCAACTTGAAACATCTAGAAAATTAGCAGAGACAACAGAATTTCTATTAGGTGCTAATAATGTTGAGACTCTAAATGGTCTCGCTGAGTCTAGGATGGAAAAGATCAAAAACAATAATAGAAATAGTAATCTAAAATCAATGGATGAAGATTTAGCTTACACTACTGTTACTGGGATCATTACACAAGAAGCATTAGATACTGTAAATTCACTACCAGAACAATACGCACAACAACAATTAACAAAACTGGAAAACGCTAGAGATAGTTATGCTTTTAGAACAGATTTAGATAATGTTGATTCCCTAGAAGATGCTGAATCAGTATTTAAAAAGCACATAAATAAAAAGGGTATAGGAACAGGTGCTTTGATCTCAATACAAGAAGCATACAATGGTTGGAAGGTTGGATTTAATGAAAAGCAAAAGCAAATAGAGAAACTACAAGTAGCCCAAGTATCAAATACTATAGCAAAGGAATTATCAAAAAATCCTTTCATTGATGTTAATTCAGTAGTTAAGAACATAGTAGATAGTAATAATCTTAGTGAATCTCAGAAATCTATGTTAGCTGAGAAATTTAAACCTATCGCTAAAGAATTTGAAGATGATTGGGTTACAGCATCATTGAAATACCATGAAAAAAGTGGCGACTTGTTTGAGGCTAGAAGTAGAAATGATATACAAGCTCAAGCATCTATATTAAGAGATATTATACCATCAAACGAATCTAGGATTGTAGATGATTATGAAATGAATATAGCTTATAATGCTATAAGAGATGGAGATCCTAATGGATATAATCAACTAAAAGAGAGATGGTCTGCTTTATATGGCGATAAAGTAGGTTACGCATACTTAGATACTGCTACAAAAATAATAGAAGGAAAGGTTCCTAAAGGTTTTACTGATGATAATGCAGTAGTTTTTATAGCAGGAAATGACTTACTAGAGGAAGGTGATACTGCTGCTTTTGAAGCTATTGGAAATAGTCTTAAAAATAAAAAGAATTGGGACAAGAATATAAATAAATCTTGGAATCCTATAGCTAGTAGCATTGATGAGAAGTATGGACATAGAAATGATGAGGCTTTTATATATAAAAAGAAAGCTGTACAAGCCCTTTTTAATTATGGATATGATAAAGATGAAGCTGAAAAGAAAATATTCGGCAACCAAATATCTATAGGTCAGTCTACTATTCCTAAAACATATATAAGGGCAGGTGGTAGAAAAGTTGAAATAGATGCGAATCAGCTTGAGTTTAAGATGAATAAGATAGAGCAATTAATAAGATCTGATGCTCAAGAGTTTATTAGTGAAAAGCAATTAAACCAAATAGTAAACGAAGGTGGATTGAGAGATCAAATAGATGTTTCGATAAATAGATCAAACCAAATAGTAGTTAGTCTTTTTGATGGTAGAAATATTGTTCCTGCACTAGACAAAGAAAATAACCCTATTATTTTTGACATTCCATATTTAGACCAGTCTAGTATTTATAGACGAGGTGGTAGAGGTCCATCTATAAGAAAAGAAGAACAAATAAAATCTATATCAAACCTAATTTCAAATAGACCTAAATAATATGGTTATACCAAGTAAAAGAATATACTCAAATATTAATGCTAGTGATGAGTCTCCACAATTAGTGGATGCACTTAAAAATGCAGGGAGACAAGATGATGCTATGCAAACATTGGGTGACATGGCATTTGGTGTTAGTGGTGGAGAATTATTTGAGAGGTCTGTTAGTTCTGGGTTTAAACAAGGTATAGCTAATAAAGCGTTAAGAGCCACTAGACTTAAATTAAAAGAGAGTCAGGGCGAGACAGGTAAAATGCTGTCAAAGGATGAGGCTAATGAGAAGTATGGTATAACTTTATATGGAGATAATATTCTTACATTTGAGGAGGATATTACAGAGGATGCTGCTAAGTTCAAGATGAACAACAAGCTAGATGAGCTAGTTTATAATACAGTTTCAGAGAGAAATTTAAAATCAAGCAAATGGAATTATCTACCTATCCTAAGTGGGAACCTATTAGGGAATGTTGCAGATCCAGGAGAACTAACACTAGGGTTCCTAACAGGTGGATTAAGTTCTACTAGGTATGCGTCTTTTATTGGTAAGGGAATTAATAATTCATTAGCTAGAACTACTTTTAGAGCAGGTGTATTCTCTGCTATAGAAGGTTCTGTCGGTGAACCTGCTCACCATATATTGAGTGATTACTTAGGAGAGACATATACATGGAAAGATACTGCTATGAATATGGCATTCGCAGCAGGACTAGGGACTGTTATAGGTGGAACAAGATCACTATTAGGTGACGTAGACCAAATATCTAATATAGAAGTTAGCACATTAGCAAGGATAGCAGAAGATCAGCAGAATTTCCTATTTGGTGAAAAGTCTAATAAAGCTATGATATTGGCTGATTCAGATGCAGCGATATTAGCAAGTAATAAAGGCGTAATTGATGCAAATGTAGAGACTTCAATAAAGAATGAATCTACTAAATTAGGTAGAGATTTAACCACCGATGAGATTCAAAGTATCAGAGAGACAGTAGAGTGGGGATTACTTCCTACACTAAGAGAACAAGCCAAGAAGTCTGCAATAAATGATATTAAAAATAGTTCTAAAATTAATCCAGAAATAGATAAGGCAGATCCATTAGACTTAAATTACGATACTGATGATGCTTCTTTAAATTCAGATACTATCTTAATTGAAGGTATTCAGAGCGATTTAAATAATAAGGGATTAGACTTTAGAGCTAGGAAAGTAGAAGAAGGTGAAGTTGATATAAATGAGCCAGAATCTTTTGGATATTCCGAGGCTGCTATACTTACATCTAAGAAAATATTTCCTAAAGTTGATGTGGAGTATATCCCAGATAACGCTAGTGCAGCTCAAAAGAGTTCAATGGGTTACTATGATATTGAATCAGGTAAAATATATATAAGCAAAGACAATATAAAAAGTGCTGATGATGTAGCTAGAACTGTTCTTGAGGAAGTTGTAGGACATAAGGGGTGGCGATCTATTTACAGATCTAAGAAGCAATTAAAGGCAGCTTATGATTATGCTTATAAACAACATAAAGCAGAGATAGACCAATTTAAAAAGGACAACCAAAAGCTATATGGAGATCAGTTCAATGATAGATATGTAGTTATTGATGAGTTCTTAGCTAAGAGGGTTGCTGAAAACGGAGCAATTGACCCAGGCGTTATTAATACATTAAAAGCAGATATTAAGAAATTAGTAGGTCTTTCAGATGTAGGTAACACTACATGGATTGATAGTGTGACTTATGCTGCCTCCCTCAAAATGAGATCAAGAGCATTGGAAAGTGCTATAACACAAGGGGTTAATGTATCTCAATTTGATGACCACAGCACAATAGCTATGGAGGAAATGGGAATCTCTCCTATTCGATTCTCAAAGAAAGCAAGTCAAACCACTCTCAATTCTAGGGCTAAAGTTAAGAAGATAAAAGAAGCCTATGCTAAGAAAGTACTAGAAAATGCTGTGCAGGAAAGTGCAGAGTTAGAAAGTATTAAAGATGTAGTAGATGTTAAACTAAACATAGATGGGAAAGAACACGTATATAAATTACCTATAGCTAAAAAACTTAATGCCTTAAAAGATATTAATGTATATAGCAACCTAGTAGACCAACTTAGTGGACTATCTGATAAAGATAGAATTGCATTTCTCTACAACCATGTAGAGAGAAATACTTACAATCAAGCTAAGGCTATGAATAATAAATATCAATCTATGTTTCATAGTAGATTGATTGCTAATAATTTACAGAACTACTTCAAGAGTGAAGGTAATAGATTAGAATTATATAAGGCAGCTAAAGGACAGAGTAAAAATCAAGATGCTATAAAAGTATTTGAGATAATACAAAATGTTTTCAGAACTGCATTAAGAGAACAAAACCTAGAGGGTGGTAGGACTGCATTCCTTAGTGATCACGTAATTCCTAGAATATATTCAAAAAGAAGAATACAAGAATTCTTTGGTGGTAAGAACTTATTTGGTGAGAAGAAGTTCACTACACAACAGAACAAGGAAATGAAAAAGAAGTTCGTTGATTGGTATTTGGGTCGTGGTGAATACAGAACTGAAACAGGTAGTCCTAGACTAGACCTAAATAGAATGTATGCTGATGGTATTCCACCAATAGAGGATATTGAGAGAAGCCTAGAGGGTATGTTTGAATCTATTATGCACAAGGATTCAGCAGGTTCAGATGGTATAGTTAATTCTGCTAATTTAGCTAACCAATCATCGGTAAGTAGAAAAATACACTTCATTAATGCAGAAGATGATTTCCTTCATGATAAGCACTTTGGTTCAGAGAATACGATTTCTGCAATCTATAGACAGATGGAAACAATCTCTACTAGGACTGCATTGCTTAGAAATCTAGGGACTAATCCAGAGAGAATGATAAGAGATAAGATCATTCCATCAATGAAGGATATGTTAGATCGTGATGATATAGCTATGAAGGACGCTTATCAGAAAATGGCAGATCCTTTATCTCGATCATTAAAGATAATTAATAGAGCTGTAGTTCCTCAAGAATCTCAAACAATATCTACTATTGTAGCTAACCTAAAGGCTTTTACTAATATAGCTAAGATGGGTGGCTTATTATTCACCTCATCTTCTGATGTGGCTTTAAGGGGATTAGCTTTAAATAATCTCGACGTGGATGGAACTAATATCCTTAACAGCTACTTTGGATTAAATGTAAAGCAAAACGCAGCAGGTAAATATGTATTAGGTAAGGATGATAAGTTTCAAATGCTAAATAGTTTAGCTATGAATGAGGCTCTGTCTACTGCTTTCATGAATAGATTTGATCCAGATAACTTAGGAATGAATGCTAAGTTAGCAAAGATTCAGCATCAATTCTTCAATATAAATGGAATGAATTGGTGGAATAAGTGGATGCGTGAAGGATTCATTCTAGGTGCTGTAAAAAGAATGGGAGCTAATTCTAATTATTCTATGGCAGATTTAAGATCTATGCCAAGGGCTTCTATGATGTTAAAAGCATTAGAGGATAGTGGTATTAGTGAAACTGATTGGGAGTTAATTAGAAATACAGCTAAACACATAGACCCAGATACAGCTAGAGTATCCAGTAAAGCAGGGAAAGAATCAGATTTATATCTAACCATAGATATGGTTTCCAATATAGACAGGAAAGAAGTTGCTAAAGCTATTGGTAAAGCAGAGGATTCAATAGATGTAGATAGGTATATAAACCAATTAGAATCTAAGTATTCTGGTTTTCTAGGCAATCAAATGGATGTTGCGATTCTAACTCCTGGTATAAGAGAGCAAAGATTAGCAGGGGTTACAACAGTAGAAGGGAGTATTGCTAATCAAATTGCAAAAGTATTAATGCAATATAAAAGTTTCCCAATATCTGCATATACCAGAATCATTAGTCCACAGATGCAAAACATTAGAGCTAATGGATTTAAAGCAGGTGGAGGTATAGCACTACTTGGAGCTGCTGCTATGGCTACATCTATACAAATGTTAAGTATGCAATTAAAAGAAATCAGTCAAGGTAGGTCTGCTAGACCTTGGGATGGTAAACTTATGATTGATGCTTTCATTAAATCTGGGGTAGGAACTATTGTTATGGACTTACTTCGAGATTATGAAGGAGTAGATTGGGGTGATATATTAGGTGGACCTGTTACTGATTTAACATTTGATACGTTAGGATTAGCTAGTCAGGCTTGGAAATCCGTAGCTACAGATGATGAATTTTCTGACTTTGGAATACAAGCGTCTAAATTCTTAAAGCATTGGACTCCGTTAAATAATCATCCATTAGTGAAAGCAAGTTTAACTGATCCAATCTTTAATATGGCTGCTGATTACTTCAATCCAGAAAGTTTGCAACGAACAGAATCATGGTACAGAAACCAAGGACAATTCTATTATATGAATAGTCCAACTAATAATAATCAACCTTTTGACTTAGAAGATATACTAAGTGGTTTAAAATATTGAAAAGTAACGATTAATAGATAACAGTTAATATTATGGCAATAAATACTACAATTTCTAGGGTTCAGTATAGCGGTAACAGTCTTACCGTTTCTTTCCCTATCACATTTAAGTTCATCCAAAACTCCGATATAGTAGCTGAACTAGATGATGGAACTACAGTCACCACTTGGGTTCTTGATACAGACTATACTCTCTCTGGTGCAGGAGTAGATACAGGTGGAACATTAACAGCTACCACAGCACCAGCCACAGGTGAAACATTAACCATATACAGACAGGTAACTCTTACACAAGAGAGCGACCTAGTAACTACTGGTGCATTTAATTCTCAGACTGTTGAGGACATGGTTGATAAGTGCGTCCAAATGATTCAACAATTAAATGATGGTATAGCATCTAGCTCTAGTGGATTATATCTTAAATACCCGAATAGCGAACCAACTACCACAAGTAATGAATTGCCAAGTAATTCAACAAGAGCAAGTAAAGTGCTTGGATTTGACTCAGGAGGGAATCCATCAGTAGTAACATTGTCAGGGTCAGGAACTGGTGACGTTAGTGGTCCAGGAACTTCAACTGCAAACAACATTCCTCAATGGGATAGCGTAAGTAATACTTTAAAAGATGGTAAAGGGTTATTAACTTCTTCTGATACTACTATTGATTCAGATGCTAACCTTGCAACAGTTGGACACATCATTAATAAGCTAACAGAACTTGCAGCAGTCACATCACTACCTGCATTGCCAGAAGCTAAAACGGTCAATCTATTTGAGAGTGGAACAATTACATGGAATAGAAATGATGGACATAATGCCACAGTATCTCTAGCAGGAACCGCAACGATTAGTCTGTCTAATAGACAACCAGGATGCTATAATTTATATGTTAAAAAAATATCAACTGCTGGGGCGATTGTATTTCCACAAAATACCTATTGGGCAGGAGGAACAGTTCCTAGCCTAGCATCAACTACGGTTAATAAGTCTGCCATATTTAGTTTCATGTGTCCTCTTGGGGTTAGTTTATTTGGTGCAGCAGTTAGTGATATACAATGAGCATTAATACTTTAGTAGCAGTGTTCGGGGAAGGTAGTGGGTCATGGACTCCTTCCAGATTAGGTAGTGATGTGTTTGCATGGTATAGACCAGAGAATATTGTATCTGCGACATCATGGACAGATGAAGGACCAAACAGTTATGACCTTGTTTCCATTGGAGCAGACCCATCTACTACTACATTAAATGGTTATGATGCAATGACATTCAACTCGACTAGGCTAGGTTGGACAGGGAGCAATACTTATTTTGATACCATAGCTAATACCAATACCTTTTCAATGTTCTTTATTGGACAGTTAAATGCTACACAGAATGGCGGTATTATAACATTTAACTTTCCAATAGGATCAGGGGCTTATGGTAAACCACAAATAACTCATAGATCTGGAGGAACAATAGGGATTGATGATTTAAATTCTGGCGGTCAAGTATCTCTATCTACATCAACTGACGTAATAATGACAGGCTATGGGACTATGGGAGCTGCTAATTACACGTCATCTGTTTATAAGAATGGGGACACAGCTACGATAAATACAGCAGCATCAATAGCGTTCGGATATGCTAATGCAGGTGTTCCTAATATAGTAGTGGGATCAGGCGAGAGTGCTGGTGGGTCACAGTTTGATGGGAATTTTACTGTTAGTGAGATTCTTATTTGTAATACTCAATTATCTTCTGATAACCTCGAAAGAGTTGAAGGATACGCAGCACACAAATATGGATTAACCTCATTACTTCCTGTATCTCATCCATATAAGACTTTAGCTCCATGAGTAAGATAGACCAGATAAGATTAAAGAATATAACAGAGGCACTAAAGCCTACTGATATATTCGCTGTCTATCGAGACAAGACTTGGATACCTGTAAAGGGTCTTAGGTTTGATAATCTTATCTTTGGTGATCCTACTATACTTGAAACCAATCTACAAGTTAATGGTTATGTAAAGGTTACAGATACTGACCCTGCCACCAGTTCAACCACAGGAGCCTTTCAATGTGATGGTGGTATATCTGTGGATGCTGCCTCATGGTTTGGTGGTGATTTATTGCTAGAAGGGGGTGATCTAACTTTAGATCATGGTGGATTAGTCAATGCTGTTATTAACTTACATGGGTCTACTGAGTTTTTAATAAGAGCTACTGCAACTGATACATTCCAGATAAGGGATAAGACCGCAGCAGCTAACCGTATGACGATTGACACTTCTGGTGATACTACATTTAGCGGAAATGTATCAGATGATAGCGGTAATGTCCGTAACAATATAGATACTGAGTTTTTAAAAGCATACACTACCTATTACACAGAATACACTTATACATCGGGAGATCTTACTCAAGTAGACGTTTGGGATAGTGCTGGAAAAACTACTAAACTGTTCACTAAGGTATTAGCTTACACTACAGGCAATCTAACAAGTGTTACTTTGACAGACGAGGTAAATAGTAATACATTAACCAAAACACTAACCTATGATGGTAGTGGAAATTTAGATACATTGACAAGGAGTTATAGCTAATGAGTTTTGCATATTCAGCAGGTGTTATTACGCAAACGGGAACGGATACAGATTTAAGTGGTCTGATCGGTTTGACTGGCGTGTCTGTTATTAGTCACGGTCAATTGGATTACTCAATTTATGATCTTGGAAGTAATCGGCTGGACATTGAAGGCACTTTGACGATCAATCCAGAGGTAAATATGTTTATCACCAACGCTAATACTGGTTTAGCGCCTAATATGTCGGTCAATGTTAGAAGCACTGGAACTTTAACTTGTGGAGTTAAAACAGTTGTAGGCGATGCGGTGAAATACACTACTGGCACAGCGTTTATCTCAGCCGAGCGTGGAAGCGTTAACCTTGATGGGTCATTTTATGTCGAAAGCGGTGGCACTTTTAACGCTTATGGTGCTACTATTGAACTGGCAGGACCAGCTAGATTTGTTGATGGTAGCTATATAAACATTGAAAGCCTAATAATCGTAAACTTTAAAGACAACCCTTGTCAGATTAGGATTGAGCACGGTGGTACAAATACTCAACGAGTATCTATCACAGACAAAGGGTTGACTCTAAATGGTAGAGGATCAAACGACGCTAGCCGATTAACTACAACGGAAAAAACAGCGTTTTCTAGCGATAAATTTGTTTTTAATTTTATCCGAGCAGAATATCAGCCAGCCGCAGCAGGGTATCCGAATCAAGTTTTTCTAAATTTTGATAACGGCAACAATGTAAATCCTAATGATTTTAGTTATGCAGGTAGCGGTGGAACTGGAACCACTCAGTTTAATGGGAATATTGTTGATTTTAGGAATGTTGCACGACGATTAAGGTACAGCAATGCAAATAACAGCGGTGGCTTTTCGCAGACAACTAAAGTATTAAATTTTAATTTAGTAGACCAAGCATTTGCAGGATTAAGCACAATCAGCTATTATGCAATTGATACAGACAATGGATCACGCATAAATTTTAATGGGTTTGATTCAACCGCTGATTTGATTTACTCAGGATCAAATGCAGGGCCATCGCTTGAGGTCATACCAGTTATCGAGTATATGGCGGGAGAAGCCAATACTAGATACATTGACGACAGAACAAACAATGACACGATTGAGTTTAAGTTTGTGTCTTATGGTACAAATATTGCAACTTCATCACCGAATTTAATCGGACTAAATACTTTGAATGTGGATGTGGTAAATGCTACTGATACAAACATAGTAGCAAGTCAATCCGTAGCTGACGCATACACAGAACTTGAAACTCCTGAGAAGTTCTACGATAGAGCAAAGGCTTATCTATATGACAACTACGCTGGGGAAACATCTACTATTGTATCACGATCAGGTAACACTATTGATCTAGGCAGTTATGATTTAGTTATAGACGCTACAGCGACACCAGCTTTTGCATTAGCAGGAAACACTATTACCATTCACGCTGATACATTTACAGGCAATCTAACCACAACAGGAACTATTACCTTGTCAAATGGTGCAATAGTTATTGGAAGCTATACTGATACAAGTGGCACCACTACTACTCTAAGCTATGCTATCACAGGCTTAGTCGCAAATAGTCGAGTCCAGATATACAATGTAACAACAGCTACCGAAGTAAGTAATGCAGTAGTGGCAGGGACTAGCGTATCTGGCACATACAATGAAGGTGGAGATTATACAGCAGGAGATAGCGTTCGTATCAGGGTAACTAATGTGCAAGGTGTTACAGCTTATAGTGAATACCAAGCTACTGTGCAAGCCACATCGTCTGGTTGGTCTGCTTTAGTGAGTCAAGAGCTGTGTGTGATCTATAACACTTTAGGCATAGATGGCTCTGCTATAACTCAATTCAGTGCGGATTATGTCAATGACGAATTAGATATAGACACAGCAGGAAACTTCACACTGGCAGACCTGTATGCTTGGTGGAAGTATAATTTATATACAGAACAAGGTGTCAGAGAGTTTTATGGTGGTATTACTGCTGTAGACGAAGGTAATTTTAGAATCAATACTGCTGTGCTAAGTATATACTTAGACAATACCACAGCTAATGACTCAATCCAGACAGATAACCGCAGACTGTATAGGGATGATGGTGCAAGACCAGTAACCCAACCTACTTCTGGTGGTGGTGGTGTTGATGTAGAGTGGAGAAGTCCAGTATCATTAGCTGACACTGAAGCTATTACAGCAGACTTAGCTATTATTAAAACAAGGACAGGGCTAATCCCTGCTACTGTATGAAGATAGAACTAACAGAAGAAGAAATTAATAGTATCTTGTCTGCTTTATCAGAGATACCATTTAAGTATTCAAATGGCTTAATCCAATACTTAGCCAACAAGCTAAACGATGCTAAGAAAAACATTGCAAATCAACCAATAACGAATAATAGTTAATAATTATGGCGAATACAATATCAGCGAACGGAACGACTTCAATTACTTGGAATGGCGGTAAAGGTTTTTATGCCGTTCAAGGTACTTTTGATTCAGCAACAGTAGATTTACAATACTCCACAGATGGAGGAACAACTAAGACTGCATTTGGATCTGACACCACATTGACAGCAGCAGGTGGTGGTCTGTTCACCTATGGCAAAGGAACAATCTATATAGTTACTTCTGGTGGAGGTGGTTCTCTATCAGTAACTTATGATGTATTACCTGTTGAAGGTAAGAACTTTGCATAGTCATGGCGTTCACAGCAGGGCTTACTGGTGGTTTAACTGAGCCGATAACTAAGACGTTATTGGAAGATTACTTCTACGGTAAGTTAACCCTAGAAGAAATGGTCGCTGCCCTAGGTAGCACCCTATGGCTCGACGCTACCGAGACTTATGCCAAGAGTAAGGTGGCGGTGGATTTAGTTAATACTATAGCAGCAGCACAAGTTGATTATCTATACACAACCTCATTGAATATTTCGTCTAGTGAGATTACAATCCATATATGCGCTAAGTCTGATAATTGGTCTTCTGGTACTACTCAATTTTTATTTACATTAAATGATGGAACCACTAATAATAAAATTGAAATATATAATGCTGGGGCTGGTGGACAATTAAATCTAAGAACTTCTTTTAATGGTTCTGATGTTCATTTACAAGGAACTCATTCTTTAAGTGGATTTAACTTCATAACGGCAGTAATACGAGAAAATTCAACTAATGGTATACAGCTGTATGTTAATGGTGTTGAGTTAAGTTATAATACTGTTGATGATAGAGATTCAACAGGACTTAGTTTTTCTTCTACTTTAACCACTGCATATATAGGTGGGTCTAATATAACAACAAACCGACCATTAGATGGTAATATAGATCAAACAACAGTATTTAACAAAGCTCTGACAACCACAGAGTTAGCAACCATACTGAACTCAGGCAATGGACTCCAACACAAAGACCTAGATGGCACAGAGAGTTTCTACGGTAACATCGTAGCGTGGTATGATTTTAACACACCACCGAACTTTGGTCGGAACTATGCGGAGGAGAGTCATGCTGTGCGGTTAAGTAGTGCTAGTGACAAGCTAACATCTTCATCAACGGATTTTAATAAACAGCCAAGTGATGCTTTTTCGTGGGGTTATTGGCTTAAAGTAGATTCTATTGTTGGGATGTTTCCTTTCTTTTTTCAAAAAGACAATGGCGTAACAGGATATGAAATTTATTTTGATGGGTCTATTAGTTCTATTGATGTTGACTTTAAAGACGATGCGGGCGGTCGTGTTAGACACTCATACAGTTCAGTTTTTACGGCTGGTCAATGGGTTCATTTTGTTGTTACATATAGCGGAAACGGACAAAGTTCAGGATTAAAACTTTATTTAAACGGTGTAGAACAAACGCCTGTGGTAAATAATAATGTTACTATGACTGGGTCGTTCGATAACTCTACTGATTTTACTTTGTTTATTGGGGATATTGACACGACAGTGGATGAAGCATTTTTCTACTCAGACGAACTAATAAGCGGAGAAGTCACAACCCTATATAACGGTGGCACAGTAGCACCTGCAAGAACACTACACACAGACAATCTTGTAAGCGATTGGTCATTCAACGCACAGAACGTAACAGACATAGGAAAGGACTCCTACGGCTCGAATGATCTTACACCTGTCTCTATCGTTGAAGCTGATTTGGTGGGTGGTAAAGATAGCCTAGACCTCACAGAAGTATCTATTTCATCAGCAAACGCTACACTCGGACACATAGAAGGTAAGGCAGCAGGGTATGATGGTGTGACCTTACTTACTGGAAGATCAGGTGGAGTAAATGCACAACAGCTTACGATTACAGAGATTGCTACATGGTATACTGATAACTACATAAGGTTCACAGGGAGCGATAACCTAGACACAACCGCTAACATAGACTTATCTGGTGACTTCACTATTGTAATGCGGAGCAAGCACTCCAATATTGCAGAATCTAGTGATTTATTGTCCACATCTACAACCATATATAATAATAATACAAGTGGTTTAGGTGTGTGTTTAGGTGTTACATCAACAAATCCAATTGGTGAAGATGTTTGGAATACGGTTGTAATTAAATCAGAATCAGGGACAATATCCTTTAGGTTGAATGGCGTAGCTAATGGTTCGGGTAGTCGTGATGCTACAGTAGTTACTTCAACCACTATGACAATAGGTGATACTACACTCACTCAAAACTGGGATTTACGAGGGCTTCTAATCAAGGAATCCGCATTAACAGAAGCGGAGATACAAACAGTAGAAAGTTACTTTCTAACACTAGCTACAGAAACAGATTGGACTCCTGCTGAAATAACAACCTCTGCATGGTTAGATGCCTCTGACAGTTCTACGATTACAGAGTCTGGTGGCTCGGTTAGCCAATGGGATGACAAGAGTGGGAATGGTTTGAACGTGACGCAGGGCACAGGATCTTACCAGCCTGTTTTGGGGACTAATGAGATACAATTTGATGGTGTAGATGACAACCTTTTCGCATCAGGATCAGATTTTCCATACGGTGCAAGCGGGGCTTATACTGCGTTTATCGTGTTTCGGTCAGCAGTCTCACAGACAAACGATTCTATTGGATTGATTACGGGTAACGGAAACTCAAGCACGGCGAACCCTCTTATCTGCGTGGTGGCAAACTCTTCATTTCGGACATATGTTGACGGAACTCTTTCGTCTAGCGCATGGTCTGCGGATAACACTCGATATATAGGTGCATCTCGTTTTGACGGAGCAGAACATGAAACTTTCATTGACGGCACCTCGGGAGGTACAACCACCGCAACTCAAGGCGCTTCGGGAACATTCTCTATTGGCGGCGTTGGTGGGTCGGGAACGAGGTTTTTTGAGGGAGCAATAAGTGAGATGTTAATTTTCAACAATGCGATTTCCCTCTCAAATCGTCAGACTGTAGAAGGATACCTAGCCCATAAATGGGGGTTAGCTGCAAATCTAGACGCTGCTCACCCATATAAGCTAACACCGCCAAAGATTTAAAGCTATGTATAACGTATTTAACACAGAACAAGAAGCGTTGGATGCAGAGGGCTATGACTTTCTGGCTTATAAAGCTGCACACTATGTTGAGTCCGACGCTAAATATTGGGAGACTACAGTAAGATGGGCAATCCCACAGCAACGAGCCACCGATAGTAAATGGGTTTACCTAGTATGTCCTGATGGTTCTAAAGATCACACACAAGAAGAATATCAAACAGATTGGTTCCCTACAGAATGAAATACCTAGTTTTAACAGACGCAGAACTCGATGGACTCGCAGGTGGTCTTGATTGGAAAAACCTACCACTTGATGCACTAGGAGGTAAGACACCTAAAGACATCTTTGGTGCTAATGCGGTTCATGATGTAGACTTCTGGTATACATGCAAGAACTACGATGATGAACGAATCACGAATCCCGATCATGTGGACTTCGGTAAGGTAGCAATCAAAGTGAATGCGGTTGACGTAGCGAACCACGTTCCTGCTTATGTAAACCAACTTGTGGACTTCGATCCTACTTGGAGGGTTGATGTATGATTGAATTACTTATAGGGTTAATGACAGCAGGTGGCTCGGCAGGGTTCGGGTCTATTCTAAAAATAATAGGGGCATGGAGAGATTCTGTAAATAAGCAAAAGGAATTAGATGCACAAATTGAAATGCAACGCAGAGCAAAGGAGCAAGGGTATGAAATTGATTTTCAAGGTATGTTTAGTGATAGTTATAGTAAAACTACACGCAGGTTGCTCGCACTCATCGGAATGGTTACGCTCTCAATCATCTCCATCTGGTGCTGTGTCTTCCCTGAACTCGTCCTCACCACATTTAGCAGAGAATCAGGTAGTATTAACTTACTATTCGGAGCGTTCTCCTATCCCGTTACAGCAAAAACTACTCAAGTCACGCTTGGACATATTGCATTGGTTACGTCAACGGTTGTCTACCCGATGATCGTAGGCTTCTACTTCACACCGGGAGGCAGACGATGAGCCTAACTCTCGCAGACCTTGGCGTAATAGCCGTAATCTTTATAGGAATATGTTCAGGTGCTGCTTGGGTACTAAAGAATGTAGTCATGGCTAGGGTTGATGTGTTAGAGAAGGCACTAGGACGTAACTTCAAGCAGGACGAAGAAGATTCTAATGGTCTATGTTCTAGGATTGAAAAGCTCCATGATGATTTCAACGAGTACAAGCTTCATGTGAGTGATTACTATTCCAAAAAGGAGGAGATCAAAGAAGTGAAAACTGAGCTAAAGGAACTCGAAAAGAAGATGGACAGCCAACACAATGAAGTCATGGACACCTTAACGAAATTAATTAAGTAGTAGCTAACTTGTAGCTATTCCCCTTATCGCTCATCATCACCACAGTATCGTGAGTGTATGTCTTTTCATTCCACTCAATTAGATGTGGAACTCTAGGCTTCTGATTACGGAATATATAATCCACTTGAGTGCTACCTTCATATCCCTTAACACTAGACTCACCCATACTCACAATAACGTCAGGGTCACGACCAAAGACACCACTACCACTAGCAGAATCTATAGCTTTCTTTGGACCACTCCCTTTAGTGTGGTGGTGTGAGATACAGATACTAGAATTAGTTTCCTCTGCAAGTATAGTAATCTCACTCATAAGTTTATTCATATCACCTGCTGAGTTCTCATCCAAGTCACCGAGTAGCTTATAGAGTGGATCAATGATAACAAGCGAATATCCACCATCAATAATTTGGTTAGTGAACATTGACCTCATCTTGTGATACTCACACACAACACTCCTAAGGTTCCATATAGATAGGTTCTCGTAGCAATCACTAGGGATATTGTTGCCTTTGAATATGGTCTGTAGTCTTGCTCTAGCATAGTAATCAGTCAACTCAAAGTTAATGTATAACACCTTACCTGTGTGGACTTTATGACCAAACCAATTCTTACCACTCACAATAGATATAGCTAAGTCCATCATTACCCAAGTCTTTCTAGTCTTTGAACCACCTGAGAAGATAAGTTTCTCACCCCTAGACAATATATTTTCAATAAGTGGAGTAGGTGGATCAATCTTCTTACTCTCAAGTTCCTTATAGGTGATGGGTTGTGGCATCCCATTACTTTTCTCAAGCCAATCCTTGTAATCTATTGAACCAATCCTTATCCCCAGTAGCTTTTGTTCTACTCCATTACGAAAGACACAAGGCAAACGAGAAAACCTGGATGGATTCTTGTTCTGTTGATCCAGTTCTAACTCAGGTAGTTTATCCCAAATCTTTTTCCTACGCTCATCATATTCCTCTCTGTCTTTAGCATCTACTCTTACCCAAGCATGGATAGACTTACCACCAGAATCTATAAGACAGGTAATAGGGAGTCCAGAATTACGTAAGATAGCTTCTTGTTTTGCTTTAGGAAGATTATCAGACTCCACTAGAACGTGCCTATACTTAGTCACGTCCTTGTCAGAACCCTTTGACTCCTTCATTACAGGGTTAATGCGAATATAAGCACCTGTAGGACTAGGAAACCCTATTCTAGTAACATCTTTATCCTTAGCATAATACTTATTGATCCACTCATCACGAGTAAACTGATTAACACCTGAGTGTTCTGGAACAGAGCGACCATCCTCATTGATTACAGAGTCACAGATGCTGAGAACATCATCTGCATCAAAGGCAGAACGTAGGAAGTCTACGAATGGATCATGAATTTCTACAGGTTTGGGGTTATACGGATACTCTCTATAGCTGTAGCTATCCTGTTTCCTCATGAATCCTTTACCCTCTGGACATGGTGCTTTGCTTGCTTCATTTAGTTTATGATCGATCTCGTTGTCATTCCATTGAGGCTGACAGCGTTGATTATACTCCTCAAATAGTTGCTTTGCAGTAGTTATAGGGAGATCGAAACCATTAATTAATACACAGGCGACTCTAAAAGCTGCATTATGACCACCATTTCCAGAGATAGCAGGAGGACATTCAGCGATATAGTTTCTTGCGTGAGTTTTATAATCGTATTCATTTTGTGTTCCTTGTGTGTATTTCATATTTAAAACATTTCCATTTGTCTAGGGTCAAAATCTTCCCTACGTTTTCTTAGTCTTTCTTCGTGTATTTTGTTGTGTATTATTGTATAAGCATCTCCGAATTGAGATGGTTTAAGGTCAAATTCCTTATCTCCTACATGAGAGTGGATAATCACCCTCATGCTATGTTCATTACATTCTAGCACCACATCATATTGATGGAGTAGTCTAACAAAGTCTCCTATGTTCATCTCTTAAATCTATTTCCTATAATCTCACTTGCTTCTTTCATGGTGATCTCCTCTGCATTTGGAATACCCCACTTAATAAGAAGTCCTAACTGTTTAGGAGTGGAAAGTTTCATCTTACCTCTATTAATCAGTCTGTCTATAATTTTATTTGCATGACCCTTATAAACTACCTTACTGGTATCTATGCCATACTTTCTTAGCATATCGAGTTGTTTGGAGGTAGGGTTCTGATACTCCCACTTCATAACTGGTTCATAGTCAAATAACTCAGGATCATGAAACTGTAGTGCTAGTGTAGTAGGATCAATGACCCTAGCTTGTTTATTCCTCTGCTTTTCTAGTTGTTTGCGTAGAGATTCTTCCCTGTCTGCTATAGCTTTCTCCACAGATTCACACAAGTCACCATCCTTTTGAGCCAGTTTAGCAATCTCATCAGTCTCAGCGATTAGATGTGCAGGATGGATCAAGGGCAATCTACCTGCTTGAAATAGGAAGTCTAAAACTAACAGATTTTCCTTACCTGTTGATGGTGAGAGTCTTGTGCCTCTACCTATTATCTGTGCATACAACGCTCGATTCTTAGTTGGTCTAAGATTGATCACACACTCAATAGATGGTTCATCGTATCCCTCTGTGAGCAACATACTATTCGTGAGTAACTGAAACTTATTGTCTGCAAATCCCTGTAGTATCTCCTTCCTGTCTTTACTCATACCATCCACATGAGCAGCCCTAATCCCTGCCATGTTACACAACTCAGCAAACTTCATAGAAGTCTCTACGAGTGGTAGGAATACGAGAGTTTTCCTAAGCCCTATGTATGATTTCACCATCAATACTATCTCCATTAGATAAGGCTCTAGTGCATCATTACAGCTATTCACAGAGTAATCACCCATGCTCTGTGTTAATCCAGTAAGGTCTATGTCGATTGGAACCTGTTTCACCGTAATTGGAACAAGATATTTCTCTCTAATCATATCTAAGAGCGTTCTTTCATAAGCAATATCCTCATAGAATAACCCTAGATTCTTCTTATCTCCTCTATCTGGTGTGGCTGTAACTCCTAGAACTTTGGCTCCCTTAAAGTAATTCAAGATACTTAGGTAGCTATCGCTAATCGTTCTGTGTGCTTCATCCACAATAATATAGTCAAAGTGGTCCTTACTGAACGAATACTTTGTATTAATTAGTGTTTGGATACTAGCTACAACAATCTCATCATCCTTACTGGCATGACTCCCTGCTTTTTCTAGTGCAGAGATTAGACCTGTAGACTTTGTGAGCTTGTCCTGTGCCTGTGTAAGTAACTCCTCTCTATGTGCAAGAATTAGCTTCTTTCCTGGCAGCCCAGATATGAGCTTACTGAAAACTATAGTCTTCCCAGCACCTGTGGGGAGTATAGCTAGTAGTTTGTCAAATTCCTTCCACTTCTTTAGGACTTGACTTATGCACGATTGTTGGTAATCTCTAAGCATCATATTTATTTTGTGTAATTAGTGTGTGATACCTCTAGGTTTTTTGTGTTTCCTAGAGGTATCTTTTTTTATGGGTTAGAATGGTGTATCAGCACCTTTTTTGATGTAATACTTAATCTTTGG
>Ga0208898_1000354_pt1 | contig 35772 bp, 48 predicted proteins | sample VirMetDEL_Mar_4_FD_184513 | JGI IMG/M metagenome (GOLD analysis project Ga0208898, IMG submission 184513) | Aqueous microbial communities from the Delaware River and Bay under freshwater to marine salinity gradient to study organic matter... | ecosystem: Environmental > Aquatic > Marine >... | reverse complement strand
CAGAATAGTCATAATCTGCAACCGTAAAAATGTTATTTATTAGGTTTTCTTTATCATCGTAATTAGGCGCAACTGCTTCTATCGCTTGTGCAATTCGCTCTTCCTTCGCACTATCTAAATAAAATGTGCAGACTGCCTGAGTTGCTTTTTCAGGAGTTAACTGTCTAATTACCTTCATAGCCTGTTCATTTTGGCGTATATGGCTGTACGCTTCTTCGAACTGACGCTCAGATAATCCAGATGCGTAGATAATGTCCTGTAGACCTTTCTTAACCTCAGCTCGTCTAGTAGCCTCACGGTCTACATCCTCTCGCTCTTCTAGTTGGCTTTTAGCATGAGCAGCTTCCTTCTCAGCCCAATACGCCTTCTCCTCGGCTTCTGTCATGTTAGCAACGCCATCAGCTGACTCCATGACATGCTTTATGATTTGACGCTCGAACTCTACGGGATTAACACCTGCCATTTTTGCCAAGGAAGCAATCGCACCAGAATACTCTCCAGCATCAGCAGCATCTTGCAGTTTCTTGATTTCGTTGAGAACAAGCTGCTCATTCTTGTTAAAACGAGCCACAACATCGTTCTCCCAAGTCTTCTTTTGCTTATCAAACTCGGTAAAACGGCGGTTTATTTCTTTTTGACCTATGTAGTCATCAACTAAAGAACCGAGAGGAACAGCCTGTCCGTTGATTTGCACTTCCATATTAGCTTCATATTCGCTGTCTCCCAGCTGAATCATACGAACATTTTTACTGTCCTCTACGGTATCTATTATTTCCCTCGGGGTCTCGGTCTCCTCTTGCCCTTCTTCGTTCCGCAGCCCATTACTATCCTCCTCTGATATGTCAAATCCAGTCAGTTCACCCGACGTGTCTTCGACTGTTTCTGCTCCAAAATCCTCCACTGAGGACATTTCAATGCCTTCTCCCGGTGCTCCGAAAAGCCCATCGTCTGGCATTGCTATTGATGTTTCTGGTGTTGTTGTGGTGCTCTCTGTTGTTGGTTCGCTCATAAAGTCCCTTATGGTTGTTCGTTTTCTACTTCTGCTACAGGTTCAGCTGGCAGCTCCATTCCCGGCTCTAATCCCTCCTGAGGAGGCATCTCGCCCTGTGCCATCATAGCCTGTGCTGTTTGCATATCCATTCCCATACCCTGTGGCATTGCTGGCTGTGGAGGCTGTACCTGCCCTGTAATCAAGTATGCCTGTTCCTCTGGTGTAGGAGTATAGAACATCGGGAATCCCGACAATGTTCGTAATTCAGCCAATGCTTCTGGGTTGTTCATAGCAGATTCAAGCAAGAATACCTCGTGAACTAAGATATGCTCCGCCATTCGACGCTTGTACTCAGTTGGCACATCCTCCTTGTAGAATCTGCCCTGTATCACGATTGTATGCGCTCTCCAATGCACCATGTGCTGTTCATAGACATCTGGCGCACTGACCTCCTCACCACGCAACAGCTCCTCATTCTCGCTCTCAGCAGAACGTAGAGCTGCCGTAGCAATATCATAGAACTTCTCAGGAGCACCCAGCTCGAGCAAGTCAGCAATCTGCTCACGGCTTAATAGCCCCGGGATGTTCTGTGCCAAGTCGATAACCTGCTGGGTTCTACCAGCTCGGCTGTCAGATAACGCAGTAGTATTCTGGATAATGATGCTGTATGGACCAGAAAGGTTCACATTTGCCAGCGTCTTTATCTGATACTGATTGTTGTTCCCCAGTATCCGCACCAAACGGCTCTCATCAGCTGGCTCATCAGTCTTGTAGTAGTCTCCAGCTACGGCTATAGCCATCTCATTGACTTCTACAATGAAGTTGTTGTGCTTAACAATACTGGTGTTGGCTCGTTGTAGTTCCTGCTCCTCAAGGAACTGGAGGGCAATACCAGCTCGAATTCCTGGAGGCGGAGCACCTCTACTTACTCCATATACTCCTCCGACCTGCTCCATCTCTTGTTTCAGTTTATCTCGGAACGCATAGACTTCGGGAGGATTTGGCGCAAACGTGACCACCGACGGCGCAATAGGACCACGAAACGTAACAGCCGTAGCAGCATTTCCCATACTCTCAATTTTAGCAGCCCCTTCTGGCATCATGATTTTTGGATGAGCCACAAGAAAGATGTTTTTGCTAATAAGCGAGGTGGTCTTGTTGTAATTGTGTTGTATCGGCTTGAGGTGTTCAAACAAACTCATGCCATACAAACGATTGGGAACATCTATATCTGTGATTCGTACAAACGGAAATTTACCATGCGAGTACGGATATACATCCGCCATCTGCAGTACTTCATTTTCCGTGAATAATATATAAGCTCCATCTTCTAAAAATTCATCAGGTGGATATACAAATCGATAAACAACTACCTCATCTGGCTGTTTGGAATGAAAATAATCTTTCAGAAATTCATAGCTATAAACAGAACTCCTATTATCAGCTTGGACTTTCTTACCGTACTTCTTCTTGACTTCTTCAATATGTAATATTTCATGTATTTCAATAACCCATTTGCAATTTGCGTAATGTCGTTTGTTGTCAAATAATTTGAAGAACGGAGGAGCTAACGTATATTGTACGTCTCCAATTCTACCTCCCTTTTTGTCCTTGTCACCGACACGAGAGTTCCAGTCGATGTTTAGATACATCTCACCAAAAACCGCATTCCATCTTTCGATTTCTTGCAGTTTTAAATCGAACTGATTCTGCCGATTAAGCTGTCGCAGGATTAAGTCAGCAAATTGCGCCGACTTCTTATCTTCAAACTCGTCATTTACAGGTAATGCTTTTACGTTGCTTTTGAATCGACTTAGTCGAGCAATACGCTGTTCTGTTAGGTCAAACATGTGATTAACGACCAACGGAACTTTCTTCGGAGCAATCTTCTCTTCTCGATTTCCACCTAAGCTTAGGCGGTATTCTTTGCTCTGGTCATATTGCCCAGTGTACCAAAGTAAATTATTAAACAGCTGTTCTATTCTATCTTGGTTTGATGACTCGAGCAGCGGATATGTGTTTTCAAACCATTTCAAAAATTTCTTTGGTGACTTAACAACATTATCTACCCACGGGGGTATAATGGTTTTGGAACCTTGTTCTAATTCTTCTGCTGGTGTATCAAACATTAGTTTTCATCCATAAATGCATCGTCAACATCAAGATGCCCACGACTCGCCTCAAATAACTTATCCAAACTTTCTTCCAAATCCTTTTGGCTTATGTTGCTGCCTTCATAGGGGTGTGGAGGCTCTAATTCCTCTACGTTAGTCGTTGGATTTACAAAGTATGCTTTGTGGGTACTTTGCTCCATTGCCTTGACTTTGGTAAGTGCCTCCATTGCCATGTCCAATGCTTTTTCCGCTACCTTCTCTGCTACACTTGCTCGTACTAACGCTTGTTCTAATTTGTCGCTCACCATTCAAACTCCGTATCATCAAATATATTAATATCTTTACCAAACATGATATCCGATTGCTGTCTCCATGCCATCATGTCCTGCTCAAGAGTCACGTATCGTTTCCTCTCTTCTGGCTCTGGCGCAACATCTTCATTTATTTCATACCGACTACACGTCAATAAGTACCGAAAACAGTCTATTAAGTGGTCATCTTTTTTTGGTATTCTTCCCCTTTCGTCTCGTACATAATTCTCCAGTTCCCACATCAGATTCTCGCATCGGTCGCTTATGGTAAGGAGATTCTTGACCCGAGCCACGTCCTTCAACATACTGATGCCAAGCTCTTTGTCCGCAGCAAATTTTCCTGCTGGCTGACAATAAACCCCATATCGACTCAAGACTTCGTTCCCGAACCATGCTGCTGCGTCGTCATAATATACACGCCAAGCACCTTCTCTCGCGTGAAAATGCTTCGCTTTACTTACTACCGTCGTCCAGATGTGGTCTGTACTCGTCTTATATTGGTCTTTCTCGTAGATTTCGTCTAGCAGATAAATTTGAGAGGAATATGGGTCGATAGCTGCAAATAACCCAGCAAAACAGGTCGCAGTACCGGGGTCGAGGATAATATAATACTCCAGCTTACCTTCATGATTGTCTAATAGTTGTTGAACATGGAAATCAGGCTTCATGTGCTCTGTACGAGTGATATTAGGAACAACCCGACTTCTACCCCCAAATGCCAGCTCCGCCTCATATTCGCGTAACCAGCGCTCTTTATCGCCTCGTTCGTAATACTTACGCTTCTCCGTATTCAGCCACTTATGCGCCTCCGCCTCGTCTTTAATACCAGCTACAAATGGGTTCTCCCACGCCGTGCCATGGATATGCGCCCAGTCGTTATCACCTTTAATGTCGTTCAATAGCTGCACGTAGAAGTTGTCGGGGTAGTCAGGAGGAGTACCGATGCAAATTAAAACACCGTTTAGGGAACGTAGGTTCGGATAGGCAGCATCGTAGAAACGAGGGTCTTGGTCTTTCATCTCATCAAGTATCATCGCGTGATACTCGGTCCCTCGATAGGCTTCGTAGTTTTCCGACCCATCAACCTTGATAAACCCATTGTTCAGCTTAATACGCAGCTCAGAGTCCATTATCTGCTCTACGTACTCCTCTGGTCCAAAGTTCTTAAGACGACCATTCTGCCACATAATCTCCTTCTGCTGCTTCTGCGAAGGACCAATAATATAAACTTGAGGGTTGTCTGTGGTAAGAGCTATCCGCCATGCGATATACATGCATAACTCTGTTTTACCGAATTTGCGTCCAGCACGTATGAATAAGCGTTTTTTCTTATCCCGAAATATCGCCCTTCCTGCTTTCAGTTGCCCCGGATGAGGCTCCCACTTCGCATTCAGTTTCTGTATCCGTTGCGCCAGCTCCAACGGTGCTAATTTCGTATTCGACATTCTTATGCTCTATCTTTTTCATTTTCGCAGACTCAATGGCATCAGCAAATTCTTGGAATGGGTCTTCTTTTAATATCATTCGGATTTGAGCACGTTGCTCTCGAATAGTTAATTGTTGCGTAATCTCAGTAGGCTTGCCATCCTCTGTACGGCTTACTTTCTGCATCGAGACAATAATGTCAGATAGCTTCTTTAACTCGTCCCATGCTAGTTCTTCATCACGAGAAAGCTTCTTCTGTATTTGTTCATTAAATAACGTCTGCGCTAAGTTCTGTGCAATAGCAGCATTATTGCCTATCTGCCCCCACGACTGCTGATATACCTTCTTAAATATATCAGCTCGCTTACTAACCCACTTACCACTATCAACCCAACCACTAATAACGCGAGCTTCTAAACCCATGCGTTCTGCAATCGCGGACACGTCGTGTCCTAAAAGATATAAAGACAACGCTTTGTCTTTAACTTCTGGCATGTAAGCAAAACCATTCATGTGTTTTTCAACCTCTTGTTGCAAATACAATAATTGCGTGGTGGGTAGTTTTCCGGGTTTTTTCCTTTTTTTATTAGGATTAATTTTTGGCATATATTTCAGGATTCGGCACGTATTCCTTATCCACTTGTTTCTTCTTTGCAGCTTTCTTTGGTGCAGATGTAGTCTTTGTCATCTCACTAACTATGTCACGCAATCCTAACAATTCCTTGTCAGCCCGTTGGTCGGTTAGTCGAGAAGTCAAAACTTCCATTTGTCTTTTCTCTATAGCCTCCTCTAAAACCTGCAACATTGCTGCAAGTTCTGGCGCAGAGCCAAAGATGTTCTTATAAGCTTCTATGGTGGTCTCTAGTTTGGTTTTTAGTTGGTTTTCGTTAAGCATAAATCTCCTACTTTATGATTCCTTTAATCGGCTTAGTAGCTCTCCAACGCCCAACTAATGCAACGCACTGTTGAACAACCGCCACTACGGTCACGGTCGCAAACGTCTTAGTCTCAGCTAACAATTCTGGTGGAATTGATGCCCATACATCTTTCAGCATCTTTAACATGCCGAGCAAACTACCAATACTTGTAATGCTGCCCCAGACACCCATACTTTTAATTGCAGGTTTTGTTTTCATTTCATTCTCCTGTTCTCTTAATGCTAAATACACTAATCTTGCCTTTTTCGAGGCTTCGCTACTTGCCATGTGCACAGCTGACTAGGATTAGCACCAAAGGCTTCAACAACACCAGTGTATTGCCCACCCCTTAACTGCGCTCTCCATGTCTGCCTATTGCCATTGCTAAAACCTGTAAAGTTCATGTTCTCATATTGTCCCGTCTTACGCTGCACCGTAACTGTGTTGAACGGTGACCGAAACTCCTCGGGAAACAAAACAACCAAAGCTCCGCTGTGGTCTCCCTCTGGCTTCCACAGGAATTTACCCGGTCCATCCGTACCCATTATCTGGCTACAAATTGGGTTCATCTCGAGATTAGGTGTCGGTAAGGGAGTCGGTTCTGATGTCGGTTCAGAAGAAGGTTGGGGTGCAGGAACACACTGTATAGTCCCGTTCGAAGTCTCTCTACAAATATTATTCCCACAACCCAAGCTAAATATTAGCAAAACCAATGTTAGTGCTCTCATATATGCCTCCTATAGCACATATTCTCATAAGGTGTCACATACGTATACGTGTGGTAAAGCATAAAAATTACGGCATTATTAAATTGTCAAATCGTTGTTTGATTGGAATCAGCTGCTCATCAGGTAAAGCCATCAACGCCTCTACTAATTGTTTAGCCTGTTCCTGCTGCTGTGCCAGCTGCTGTTCTTCGATATTAGTCATTGCAGGAGCATGTGCAGCAATTACCGCTTCAAATGCCACCTTGTTAACTTCTTCCCCGTTCTCAATATGGCACACCGCCTTCTGTAGATAAGGTGCATCAAGGTCATCTGGAATATCTATAATATGCGGTGGCAGAGATTCTATGTAATATGGAAAGTTCATCCATAGAACTTGTTCGATGATTTCAAACTCGACATTGGACTGAACAGCTTCCAATTCGGGTCTTAATATCTTCGTGTTTATTTTCTGATGTTCTGCAAATTGAATGTACATAACTTTCCCTATACTGCTGCCATATATTCAAAGTTGTAGCCGATAAAAAAATTGTTGTTGATTGGAATGCTACCTACATCACTTCGTATAATTCTTAAGGTAGTAGTGCTAGAAAGATAGCCAAGACATAAATAATTTGTGTTTCCACTAATCGCATTTCCCCACACAGGTCGCGGTCCATAACGCTCAAAACCATTGGCAGTAAAAGGTAATGTGGATGTAAGATACGTAGCAGCTGTTCCCGTTAATCGCAACTCGTTATATATGTTTACTTGAACTCTAGTAGCACTGACCCATTGATATGTTCTACTAACATTAGCAACTAATGAAAGAGTACCAGCAGAAGACCCCCACGTCGGTGCCCATGCTATCTTGTCAGATTCTGAATTTCTATTCTGCAATAACCAACGAATTCCATCATAGACAATGTGATAGTATCCACGGCTTGTAATCTCACCCGCAAACAAGCTTCTATTGCCAGTGCCAGTAGTGTGTATTCTGATGTATTTAGCACCACTTCCATTTACATCAATGGTAGCATCGGTTGCACACGCAGTATGTGCATCAAACCAACATTGATAACCCGGATATAACGTAGATGTGCCATCATAAGTGTTAAGCACATACGCCGTACTTGTACCAGTAGTTGTAGGATATACATTTCGCTGGTCTACAGTATCAAAGATTGCCATTACGACTTATCCTTTCAACATGTTTTCAGTAGCAGTCTGACTAGCTTGTTGTGCTTCCATCTGTTTCATGAAGGCATGGTGCCCCTGCCATGTAGCAGTAATCCAGTCTTTTACTCTAGCAACTGCAAAATCCAATGCTGGCTCAGGATTCTCTATCAATACAGTTTGACCGTTCTGCTCCTCTTGAAAATGGCTCACCCAACCAAAATGGTTAGCAAATATTTCTATACCACCATCTTCTAGAATTGGATTCTTAACTACTACATCAATTCGTATGGTATGTGTTCCGTCGCCATTATCAGTAATGTGGTTGCTCATAATTTCTCCTAACTAATTTTAACAGTTCCACCATCGTTCCAAAGAGCACCAGTCACGCCGGGGTTACTCGTAGGTAAATTGTTTAAGATGATATTACCAGCTACTCCAGCGCCATCACCTGCACCTGCTTCCATAGCAATGTCACCTCCATTAGCACCACTTCCAGTTGTAGCAGTCGTGCCATAGAACGTGTACTTTTCAGGCGATGCCGAATAAACTCCTTTCCCGAAATAAACAGCAGTGCGTTTGCCTTCTCGAAAACTACCCGGATTGTAATCACCACCAAAGATTATCTGGTAATCAGCCGTTGCAGCGGAGTTGCTGTTGCCAGTGTCATAACTTGAACCAATGTGTGTTGAGTTATAAACACCAACATTAGCCCGTTCTCCAATACAAATACTCGGCCCATTATTCGGGTCATTTGCATAGCTTTTATCACCAATACAAATTGCCTTGGACTTAGCAAAAATATCTGCACCAATCGCTACACTATTGTTCTGTGCCGTTGAACGAACGCCCATAATCAATCCACCACCTGTAGCAGTGTTGGCATTACCAAGTGTCAAACCACCAGTAGAGTTTGCACCAATTACTGTTGCATACGTTCCTGCGATAGTATTGTTAGTCCCTACCGACGTACCATAAAAATAAAATCTATTTAGTATATTCGAGTTTGAACCGATTGCAGTACATGAGATTCCATAATTCTGTAAATTGTACCCCATTGTCACAGCATTTGTTGAGCCCCAGCCCACTAACACAGATTGCCCACACACCAAGTTAGTACCTACAGCCGTGTGCTGACTCCCATTGACATCAATATTGTTTCCTACGACAACACTTTTAGTTGTCGTAAGTGGCGTACCTGAACTGTTCACATATTCCAAATTGATATCGCTTCCAACAGCAGTCTGATACGTTCCAGTGACATCAATAGTGCTACCAAGAGCAACCGTATTTCTGCCATCGGTCACAACACCATCGCCATATACTTCACTCTGTAAATGAGCTGTTGGATTGCTAAAGGCACCATCACTTGTAACTCGTGCATAAGCAGTACCAGCACTGTCTTGCCACTGCTGCAAGTCTGCTGTTTGACCTACAGCACCTTTGACAATCTGTGCAGTATTAGAAGAGGCACTTGCTATAATCTGTACTTGCCCTGCTGTGTACGTGAAGTTAGACGCACCTGCAAACGTGCCAAAGGAATTATACTGTACATCTCCAGTACCACCACCCGGCGTACCACCGCCACCACCACCACTACTTGACTTCGTATAATAATGACTCACGTAAACACCTGTATTGCTAAATTACTTGCTGCACCACTCGCTATCGCATTCACAGCACTTGCTACCGTAATAGGTCCATCAATAATTAACTTCTCTTGCGTCGCTAGAACAATTCCACTATTCAACGCAGCCGTGTTGTCAAAAGCTATACAAATAGTATTCCCACTCGTATTACAAAAGCTCATCTTAACATAATTACCAGCAGCAATTCCTAAAGACCCACTGCTCGTTCCAACACTCGCACTCGTAGGAGCTTGACCCGTACTCGTCGCTAGAACAACAGGCAAACTATTCGCCATCGTGTCCTCTCCAGCAACATCCCCTATGTCACCTATAGCTGTTAGTAAACTGCCAGAAGGAGTCACCTTTACATTGTAATAGGTGCCCCCCCCAGCAGAACTTCTTCCAGCTATAACACTCCGATTCAAACTCGCTAACGTGCTGTCAGTCAACGTCGTAGTTAAAGACTCAAGGTCAGTAGTAGTGCCCCCTGCTATACACGCAGTATATAAAATAAGATTGGTAGCATCGCCCCCAGTCTTTGCTACCTCAATCTTCACAGGTAAATCAGGATTCTCAATGCTCGGATTCAACTGCAAGTTCGGATAACGTAACGTGTGAAATACCACCCACTCAGCATCAGGACTAAATACCTCAAAGCTGACAGGTCCACTCCCTAACCACGCCCACCTAATCCTATACAAATTGCTCTTCGTAACATCTATCGCCTCAGCAACCCCTGCACGAGAAAATTTGCTCCCAGAACCACCAGACAAAACATCACCATTAGAAGCAGCCAAGGAAGTAGTTGTGTCAACACCACCGCTCCGTACCGTACTGCCAAATACGCTACCTTCGTAACCAATAAAGAATCCATCGGTTCCATCAAATAATCCTATCCGCTGTACCCCATTCTCATCAGTAGGAGTAGTAAACGCTGCAGTAAAATATACATACTGCTCATGCGCTGGACGATAATCCACCGTCGAAACACTAATCCCAGTAACACTCGTCGTGCTAGACGTAGAACTCGAATACAACGCATGACCATTGCTTATCGTAGCACTCGCACCACCAGTAGCCGTGTTCGTTATCACCGCACTGTCAAAGCTCGTGTCAAAAGCTAACTCAACCTGATTCGTCCTCCGCCCAAACGTGGTTACTCCCAATATGTCAATGTCAGCACCAGTGCCACCACCTCCACTAGAACCACCCTCCATATATACCAGCTGACCACGTACAGCATCACCAGCACCACGGTTGCCCAACCGAAAGACTACATCCTTGCTCCCTACCTTCTTCGCTAAATATAATCGATAATAGTCCTGAGCACTCTCACCCGGTACATCATACTCAAACTCACCTACGTCAGTAATAACTCGCAGGTCATACCAAGGTGCACTCCCATCAGCACTGCGCTGCAATATAGCTACGCCATTGCCTAACCCATGCACACCCACCACTATCCGACCTATAAACTGCCTAGCAGTAGTAGACTGCCCCTCAGCAGTCATCACCTCAGATGGTATCGCCATTAATCATATCTCCCACTTGTCAACACTAAACTACACCACACACATCAAAACGAAAATTAAAAAAAATTTGGATGTGGGGATACGGGGGTGAGCGCGCCCGCGCTGGCGCCCCCTACCCCCCCCTAGCTACCTACTGGCTGGTTAGTTAGGCATACCGAACAGATGTTCCTTACTGAGAGAAGATGCTTCTCACTCCAAGGAGATGCTGTTAGACCCAAGGAGATGCTGTTAGGGGCGAGAAGTTGTTAGGCATACCGAGCAAATGCAGTTAGGCATGCCATACTGTTTGGCATACCAAGGAGATGTTTCTCGATTGGAGAAGATGTTCGGGGTTTTGGGTCTGAGAGTAGGGTTTTGCTATGAAATTTTTGTGTAGGGCTATCTCAAACAATGTTTCCGGATACTTACATTTTTTTCACCTTTTTACATGAACAGACTTTACATATGACTCAGGCTGTGGTACCTTCTCTATGTAGTCGATAGTGACTGTTTTTGGGAGAAGATTATGGAGTTTTATGTTTCTGTTCGGAATCACCGCTTCAAAGACTCACCCATCATCATATTTGAGAGTGATGATGAAGATGAAGCTTATGAAGTATATCGTACCTTAAGCACCAATTGGTCACATCGTTTCGATGAAGAGAGAGAGGACGAATGGTGGGATAATGCCCCTATGCTAGTACGTTGGACGGGTGACGTTGATTACCGTAGAGAAGTATTAGAGGACGCTACTTGGTTCTAACAGAGAGAGGGAATAAGGGAGTGGTTACTCCCCAGAGCTTCTCTCTCTGTATGTGAGAGGTTCTGGGGGTTAATTGAAACCCGATACTTTAGCGCAGTCGGTAGAACTGGCCGCGCGTATATATATATATGGGAGAAAACGATGCATAAACACTACACGTTCAAGTATATTCAAGACTCTGGTCACGGGTGGTTGAGAGTACCTCACTCGATAGTATGGGACTTGGACCTAACCGCGTGTATAAGCCATTTTAGCTATCAGGATTCACGTTACTACTTCTTGGAAGAGGACTCGGACGCGAGTAAATTGCTACTGGCATTAAAAGAGAAGGGAATAACCTACTCTCTAGTCGAGAGCCATTGCGACTATTGGCAAGGTAGAAACCGTAAAGAGAGCTACTCGCCTAGGGCGGTAATTTTTAATTAATTGGAAAGGTACTAGGCAATTATTTAGCAGACCGGAAGCGCGGTGTTTCGAAAGACTCACCGTTTTCGGTCTGTTTTTTTTTGTTTTCTCTCTGTTCTAATTTCTTTCGTATCTCTTCAGGAATATCAGTACCGCGATATACTTTAGTGGGGTTCATAATTTTATCAATCTCTCTCGATATCGTACCGCGATAACTGCGTATCATACCCTCATCCCTCTACCCGCGCTCATAATGTTACGCTGAAAAAGTAGTTCCAACGTAACAGAGAGGACTCTATCTGAATTCTAGAGGGAAAGCAAGGTCTTTTTCTCGATAAAACGCACTATTCTATTGTGTCTAAAATGTACATGTGAGAGACTAAGGGAGTCTATTTTTTTAATGGGAGAACACTATGAAATATTCATTCAAGTTAACGGAAAGAGAGTACCTAGTACTCCCTAAGCACGTTCAAGAGCTATTCCCTGATAGGAACGTGAGTGTAGGTTACCTACTAACAGAGAGTAGTACCAAGACCATCAAGGGGCTGGATTACGGTTATCTCTCTCAGATGCTATATCTTGCACCTTCAGACCTTTCAGGGATGGAACTGTGCGCCGGGAAGAGTGATGCCTGCGCTCTTGTATGCTTAAACGCTAGCGGACAGCTAGGACTTTCGAGCGGTATTAAAGCGACTATGGCAAGAACGCTACTCTTTCGTTTTCGACCTCTACTGTTCTGGACAGGAGTGAGCGAAGAAATAGCACGTGGGGCACGCAAGGCTCTTAAAAACGGCATGGGGCATAGCGTGCGACTAAATGGGACAAGCGACGTACCTTTCGAAGCACGCAAGAACGGGAAACCGCTTAAAGAATTAATGCGACTATACCAGAACACGCGGTTCTATGATTATACAAAATTGGCAGGTCGATGCTTGCCGGAATATGTGGCAAGGCACGGTCTTAAGGACTACCATTTGACCTTCTCTTTCTCTGGTGAAAACTGGCGCGCGTGCGAGATGCTACTAGAGAGAGGGGTTTCAGTTGCAGTATGTTTCGACCTAAAAAAAGGTGAGCAATTGCCAGAGACCTATCAGGGTTATAAAGTAATCGATGGGGATGTGCATGACCTAAGATTCTTGGATGAGAGAGGGGTCATAGTCGGGCTACGGTATAAACTCCCGAAACGTAAAAACGCTAGGAACAGCGAAGGGAAAGGCACTATTCAAGCAAGTGAGGTCGGCTCTTTTGCTGTGTCCCTCTAAACAGAAAACACTATGAAAATAATGCGGAGTGCTATGCAATTTTTGCGTAGTGCTCTGCTGCTTGCTGCCTGTAGCAGAAACATAGTTTTAAACATGTACGGGAGGTACATTATGACGTGCTAATAACTGACCGCGCCCATATGACTATTCAGCGACTGACCGCGCGCGAGCAAGGGTAAGGTACCCTATAGCATCTGCTATGCTGTCTCCTGTCGGGTCTCCGCCGTTAACCGCGCGTACTAGCTTAAGGATAGTCATATAGACTGCGTGCTGTGTGGTCTCTGGTAGGTCGTACCAACTCGGCAAGGCTTCCAGCTCCGCTACTATGCTCCTGACCGCGCGAGACTCGAGCGTGAAGTCTCCGTGGGTCTGACCGCGCTCGCGGAGGATATCAACTATCTTCATCTATATCGTCCCTCAATAAGTAGCTATCAATATCGGATAACTTGACCGCGCGCCCAGACCCGATTCTCCCAGTGATTCTCTGCGCCGTGTCAAAATTGGTCAAGATAAAGTCTCGGAGAGCCTCTTTTTGCAGTGACAGCAGGTCACAGACTGCCGTAACGCTAAATTCGCTCAAATCGTCACAGAAGAGCCATTTAACGGCGTCTAAACGCACGTCTCTTCGCTCGTCGCGTAGGTCTTTTAACGCCCGTACCAAAAGAGCTTGTAACATTCGTCTGTGGCTCTCTGGCAGCAAGTCAGACATAGAAATACCGATGTAAAAGCCCATAAAAAAGGTCTAAATCAACTTCTGCAGCTCTCGCTATCCTATATACCTCAGACACACGCACTAAACTAAGCTCTTTTTTAAGCAATTTGTTGAGATTACGGTACGAATACCCTGACAACAGCGCTAAATCACCTGCAGAGCCCTTGTAATCTCTTAAAAGGTCACTCCAGAAGGGGTGATAACTACCTGCTCTGATTCCGATTTTCCAATCTTCGTGTTTTTTTTGTTCCATGAGCCTATTTTTATCACATGAAAAGGGTTGACTCAAGACTCTTGCTATGATAATTTCAGAGCATATCAAAACTTATCTTGGGAGGATATGATGCAAGTAAGCACTGTTACCTATGAAATAAAACGCACTCTCGCTCAGTATGAGCATGAGCTGCTGTCAGTCACCGTGACTCAGTCAGTCGATGAGACTCGTACAGGTGATGAGCTAATGGCTGAGGCACGGAGAGTAGCTGTCTCACACACAACTGAGGCACTTCGGCGTAAGAGAGAACAGGGAGGACAATAATATGGGCACACTATACGATATCAATGGAGAGTTATTACAATTGCTAGCTGCACGTCCTGAATTGGACGAAGAAGCCTTTAAAGATACTTGGGAGTCCCTCCAGCTCGAGCGAGCTGAGAAAATCGAGAATGTTTGTGCGTACATCAAAGAGCAGCAAGCTCTAGCTGCAGCATGTAAAGCTGAAGCTGATGTACTCGCTGAGCGTGCACGAGTGTATGCTAACCGCGCTAAGAGCCTGACTGGATATCTCCAGATGCAGCTCGACGAGCGAGAGAAGTACGAATCAGCACGTCATAAGCTTCAGTGGCGTTCTAGTACCTCCGTGGAGGTCACATGTAACCCTCAGCTGCTGCCTGAGCAGTATCAAAGGCTGACAGTAGCAGCTGACAAGACAGCTCTTAAGCAAGCTCTAAGCGCAGGAGAGCGAGTAGAGGGCTGTGAGCTAAAGACTAAAGTTAACTTGGGAGTGAAGTAATATGTTCGATATTCTTAACGTTACATCAGGGCAGGATATGCTCGAGTACTTGCGTACTAGCGTCAAAGTACATCCAGAGTGGACTGCAGGACAGCATGTCCAAGCTTGGATAGCGTTCGAAGAGCGTTATCAAGCTCGTCGCGCTCGCTGGAATGCGATATTAGATGGCAAGGGTGAGGAGGTGTGCAATGATTGATGAGATTGTGCCTCAAGATTACGAAGAGGCGTTATGGCTAAGTGATTTAATACGGAGCAAGGTGAATAATGACGATGAAAAACAACCTCACGAGGTTACTCAGGGCAAAGGAGTGGAGCATGACGACATTATCTTTTGAGGACTTCAAAAGTGCGTTTCCGAAGAGCTTTTTTGAGCTGGTTGCAGAAGAGGAGTTGACAGATGAGCAATACTGGTACTGCTGCCACATGATGTGGAGCGCATACGAAGACGATGCTGTTCTCACGCCTTGGGAGGCTCTGCAGGATTTGAAGACCTTTGAGCACGACATGAAAACATTAAATTAACCCGATGTCTAAGTTGTGGACATATTTGTAATTGAATTAGCCAAAACCATAGGAGGATGAAATGGCACTATCAATAACTCTAAAACGACCAACTGGCGCAGGTGGGAGAACATTTGACGATGTAGTTCCAACAGGACTTTACTCTGCTAAAGTGGTCGCCGTTGAGGAATGTGAAAAAAAGAAATACCAGAGTGAAGAAATGGAGGAGGCTTTAAAGTTCTCTTTCAAGCTGAAGTCGGGTCAAATTGGACGGTACGTTACTAGCACATCGCTAGCGAGCAAGCCTAACAAGAGCAAGCTTTATAAGTTGATAGAGGCTCTTGACCCAGCTGCTGTTAGCTCTGGCGCACTAACAAAGGACGAGACAGCTCTTAGAGCTATCGAGGGACTCGTTGGCAAGCTTTGCATGCTGCAAGTGGTTGTCGTCGACAAGGGCGACACGAAGTACTCAAACATCGAAGGTGTGCTACCTACGGTGGCTGAGGGTGTGCAGAAGCAAGATGTTCGCGATGTGCCTCTAGCTGATGACGACATACCGTTTTAGGTGTTTAGGGGGAGCCGTGGCTCCCCTGTTTTTTTAGGAGAAAATTACATGAGAGAGTTAATTGGTGAAAACGTATTTATTCGCACAGTGACGATGTATCACACAGGCAAGGTAGTAGCGGTTTCAGATACTTTTGTCACTTTATCTGATGCAGCTTGGATTGCAGATACTGGACGATTCAGCGATGCGTTGAAAACTGGCAAGTTGTCGGAGGTAGAGCCAGTACAGGGACTCGTTCGAGTTTCGCTTGGTGCTATTGTTGATGTTTTTGAATGGAAGCACGAACTGCCTCGGGAACAAAAGTAATGACAGCAGCAATAATGAGAAGAGGGTTGGAAGCGTCTTTGAGGTCGAGGTCTTGGTCGAGGTCGTGGTTGTCGTGGTCGTGGTCGAGGTCGGGGTCGAGTTCTTGGTCGAGGTCTAGGTCGGAATCGGGGTCGCGGTCTTGGTCGAGGTGGAGGTGATATGACAGCAGCAATAATGAGAAGAGGGCTGGAAGCGTCTTTGAGGTCGGGGTCGTGGTCAAGGGCGTGGTCGCGGTCGTGGTCTAGGGCGCAGTCGGGGGCGTGGTCGTGGTCTGGGGCGTGGTCGAAGTCGAAGTCGTGGGCGTGGGCGTGGTCGTGGTCGTGGTCGGGGTCGAGTTCTTGGTCGAGGTCGGGGTCGAAGTCGTGGTTGTCGAGGTCGAAGTCGTGGGCGTGGGCGTGGTCGTGGTCGTGGTCTAGGGCGATGTCGAGGTCGAGGTCGAATTAAGGGAGAAACAAATGGAAAGAGTTTTAGAAGGGAAGCTGACGGTAAAACCTGCCGAGCGAGTCAGTCAGCGTGGTAATAAGTATTGCCTGTTCGTTATACGTGACAAAGACGGCATACACTATCAGTGTAGAGCATTCAGAGAGCAGGCTGACAGGGCTAAAACACTGCTTACTCATCACGGAGAGAACCTTTTCGTATGTGGTAAGGTCGACGAGACAGTAGAGGACGATATACGCTCTGTCCTAGTCTCGAGCTGGGGCTTCGTCGATGAGGATAAGCAACAGGAGGTGACCAAGAAGGCAATTCGGCACGACGCTTGTGATAGTATAGTGACTGAAGAGCATAAAGAGTGGATGCGCGAGTTCGACGTGATTTACATCAAACGTGCTGACGGTCGTCACGAGTATACGCATATTGATAACTGCATTCAACTGAATGAGCGGTATGTTGATAAGGTCGACTTTTTGCACCTTATGTTTGGCACGGAGTGGGAGGATATCTTAACGGCGCAAGGTTATGACTGGACTCGAATTGATAAGAAAAACTTCAAAGATTACGCAGTGCTCAAAGAGGCTTATATAGAGATAGGGTTACGACGGTTACGACAAGGAGAGCGACCATGGGAGAACAGAGCAAAATCATCGGGATAGACCCGGGAAAGAATGGAGGCATTGCAGTTTTTGCGGATGGGGTGATGCAAGCGTGGGCAATGCCAGATACAGAAGCGGATGTAGCCGAGCTGCTCTGGGACTTCGGCAGAGGTAAAGCATTTGCTCTATTAGAGAAGGTTCATTCCATGCCGAAGCAAGGGGTCAAGAGCACCTTTACCTTCGGACGAGGCTATGGCTTTCTGCGTGGAGTACTGACAGCGCAACGGACTCCTTTTGACGATGTCGCTCCGAGTACGTGGCAAAAAAGCCTCAGCTGTCTGACAAAGGGGGACAAGAATGTCACCAAACAGAAAGCGCAGCAGCTCTTTCCTGACTTGCACATCACTCACAAGGTGGCAGATGCTATACTGATTTGCGAATACTGCAGGAGGACGTATGGGGACTGTTAGAAAGCGTTCGACTCGCAATTTATCTCAAGAGTTATTGAATAACGAAAAATACAGGCAAACTCAACGTGAGCTGAATGCTGCGAGAGAGCGTCTCATGGATAGTCATGGCTTAAACGGTAGCACAGTACAGGTCCTCAAGAAAAATGTAGTTCGATTAATGGCGGAGTTGGATAAGATAAAAAAAGAGGTACGAGATGGGGGACAATAAAATTCGCTGTGGATATAGGTGGTTTGCTACTGACAAGATTTTCAAGTGGTTGGGGACTACAGACCCTATGCTTCCTGCCTGTACTCTCCATGATGCTCTATATGATAACGCCGGCAGCTTAACGCGCAAGCAAGTCGATGACTTATTCCTCCGCCGTATGCTCGTAGAAGCTACAACAGTAAATAGTAGCTGGATGAAAGCACAGGCTTACGTGTACTATGGACTAGCACGAGCCTTCGGCTGGCTGGTGTGGTGATTTATGGGAGGGGGTCGAGTCTTAGTAGTTTCTCCCAAGAACCTTTTTCGACTACCCTCCCACCTTTTTACAGGTGACCTATGGCTGATAAAAAAAAGAAAAAGAAAGACCCACCTCTTAACAAAGTTATGCGTAACGAAGGTGGCAACAAGAAGTACAAAGTGTACGTACGGAATGAGAAGGGCAACATAGTCAAAGTCACGTTTGGTGACCCTGACATGGAGATACGACGAGACAACCCTGCAGCGCGTAAAGCTTTCCGCGCTCGTCATAACTGCGACAATCCGGGTCCTAAAACGAAAGCCAAATATTGGGCGTGTAAGTTGTGGAGTACTAAAAGTGTCTCAGATATTTTAGACGATTAAAAAGGGGCAGAGAGCAATAGCTCCCTACCCCACGAGCACCAACATCTTGCTTAATAGCACTCGTATTGTAGGTTAAAATCTGAAAGGAGCCAATGCACAAAGTTCCGTCAGTCTATGATTTTGAAACGCAACTCACAGTAGGCGAATCCTACGAAAAACTTCTTGACAGGTATTTCTCGCAATTCTTTAGAGTGTCAATAGTACCGCTGACGGTGCAAAAACTTGGGGTCGATAGGATATTCATCTTTAAAGGCACCCCTAAACGAAGATTTACCGTGGAGTACAAAGCGGACATACGAGCTGCAGAAACTAAGCGCATCTTTGTCGAGATAGAATCAAATAGTAATACTGGTAAGCCGGGTTGGGCGTATAGCTCAGTTGCACAAATGTTAGTTTACTATATCCCTCCTTTGAAACGCGCAGCCATTGTAAATATGCTGACTCTACGAGAAACAATTCCTCAGTGGCTAAAGCAGTATGATAAAAAGATTTGCAATAACCCCACGTATCATAGCACTGGTGTGGTGGTGCCGTTGCACGAATTGAAAGCCATTGCTTCTCGTGTCGTTACGGTTTAGCCCCGTTGAATATTTTACTCTCCAGTCGAGATATCCTGATATTGAGCATGTTATATCGCTCCAAGATTAGCTGAGTATCCTTCTGAGCTTCCACTGCTGTATACCTATCTTGATTAACAATTCGTAGCTCTGATTTTAATTCTGCGATTTGCTGGGACATGTAATCGAAGCCAGCTTGTATGCGAGATGCCCACCAGATTGCACCAGCAGTGTGCAACGTCAAGAATAGTATGACTGCCCAGTTAAGACGCTGGACTTGTGTTACCGTTGCTTCCGTCATTTGTTACTCCTGCAGGTTGTATCTCGTTCTGACTATCATCACCAACAAAATTAATATCAGCAGTACGGAAAGGCTCATCGCGTACATGCTGAAACTTCTTGGGTCTACGAGCATTGACTTGTTTGGGAGCTTCCCCACGAAACAAGCTTTCCTCAATCACTCGCCTATGAGTAAGACCATCTAGCGTGACCTTCATAGTCTGAGGTTTGCCAGTCCTTGAGTTTATTATAGTCTTGCCAGTCTTTGGGTCTTTTTTATTCACTGTCTGCTTATTCCAATCCCAGAACTCTTTAGCAGCCTCGTCATACTTGCCAGCATTTAGCTTCTTTAAGAGATTAGACTTGGCAACGTTCTTAGCACCAGTGTTGTAAGTAAGACTAACCAAAGCATCAAACTGATTTTGACTCAAAGGCACCTTGACCATTCTCTTAACAAAATCAGAAGCTTCCAACATGTCACGCCCTAGCAACCTCTCAGCTGTCTCCCTGTCTATCTTTTGTCCCGGTTGTATCATCTTACGATTTAGGTCTAGCGTAGACCCCCAGCCTATAGTTAGCTTGCCATCTGCCTTCTCCCCTTCAGTAGCTGCGTACGCCTCAGTTTTGAAAGTCTCAAACTCCTTGATGAGCTTAGTAGCATTAGGGCTAGGACCGTCGATGCCAGTCTTGTTGCTTTCTTCCCATACCTGTTCCACAGCTGACTTCTTTTCTTCTTCTGCCATCACTGCACCTTTCTCTTCTTAGTACCTAATCCAGTATCTTCCATCTCTATTGTTGGAGTTTCAGTCTTTTCTTCTTCCTCCTCCTCAGGCGGTGTGGTTATGCCAGCACCCCTTATAAAAATCTCAGTAACATTGTCTGAACCTGTAGGCGTTCCATTGTTGTACATTAGCTTTTTCTTTGCATATGCCAAACTGTCACTAGCTCCCTGCAGTACGTTTAGTATGTGTGTTCTGCGCTCCTGCTTTAAGTCTATTAATGGCAACGGTTGAGCAGCACGAGCTTCTTCTTCGGCAGTTTTTTGCGTTTGCAATGCAGCTTCTGCTCCATTGTTAATAACATCAGCTGCCCATTGTCTGATATCAACATCGGTTGCATCTGTAATTAATCGAGACATAGCACTAGCAGTACCCGGTCCTAATTCTGCAGCTGCTGCTAATGGACGACGCATTGCCTCTGCGCCTCTATATGTAACAGCTGCTATCGGCTTTATAAATGATGCTCTGCTTCCAACATCTTCCATACCAACACGAAATGCACCTGCTGGCGACATGCCTAACACAAAATCACTGACAACTCCGCCGACTGGTCTCCGTATGAGATTGTCAGCAGCTTGGTCAGGTAGCGCTCTATGACGAACTCCCGGCTCAACTCTCTTAAGAACTCCGTACGTCTCATTCATATTTGCCCAAGAAATAGCTAAGTCAGGGTCAATTTCGTGTATGCGTCGTCCAAGAGTTTCTCGAAACTTATTCGACAACAACTGCATTGACTCATATGATAGCCTACCCGATACGCTAGTATCTGCTGTCTTCGCATCTAAGTTAGATAGCTGGTCCATACCTCGTCGGATATTGATTAAGTCCTCTGCTGGAATTGAGATGTCATCTAATATAGATTGAAAATCAGCTATGTTGGCTTCATAAACTTCTAAGTCCTCTTTTAATTCAGTTACTTTTGCCTCTTTTTTAGCTCTGGTCTTTGGATTAGTCCATCTACCTTGTCGCTGTTCGAAATACAATTTACGTAATTTCTTTTTTGTGACAGCAGCATCGTTCTGAGCAAGAATCATGGAATCAAAAGTGTCCGGTTCATATTTTTTATAAAGATTGTCAATCTCTTCCCTAACCCGTTTGGTAATAGTCGTGTTGCCCCTTCCGGTATCAATCGCTCCCTTTAAAGAGTCCTGCCCCTTAGCTTTCCACGCATCGAACATTTCAATGCTTCTATCATTTAACGCTTTGTAAAGTCCTTCGAAGTTAAATTCGGACATTTTGAAATCGAATGAAGGTGGAGCTTCCCGACCAGTGCGACCTGCAAGATAAAACGCACCCGGTGCGCCTTTTGCTTTTCCTTCCGCCACTTCGTAGTAGCTATTAACTTTATCAGACACCTGTGTAATAGTTTTGTCTAGACCCTCCTGAGTAGCCTTTAGGCTCTCATTAAACCTCTTTTCAACAACACTAAAAATTTTAGCTGTAGGTAAATTACGGAACTTTCTATCGTTCAGTAATTTCTCTTTCATTTTCTGATAAGCTTCTACTGCCGTGTAGGCATTGCCACCAACTCCACCATAAATAGACTTGTTGAATTGAGCGATGTCGTCCACAAAAGCGCGAGTTAAGTTTATTGCAGGGTCAAAATGTTTGAGAACCATTTCGGATATGTCCGCCAATTCCCTCATTGGACCAGACAAACGACCAGCAGCAATTACCCCACCTTCTAACATCATGTCGATGAAGGTATTACTAACAATTCTTTCGCCCCTATCGACTAATTTTTTCTGCTCGCGTAGACCCAAATCTGATAAGATTTTATTTGCTACTTCCTCGGAAAAAGAAGAACCGACACTGCTTATGGCAGCTGTCCCTAATTCGCGCAGGATTGGTCCTCCATATCTTCTTCCCAATGCCATAGGCAATCCAACACCGCCAGCTACCGATGCTGCTAGCTCAATAGTGCCAGCATCGGTCATTGATGGTTCTGCAACACCACTGATGAACCTTTGGTACTCTGCTTCCTTCTGCCTCTCTAAGATTGGCTCTGCGACATCTGCTGGTACAATCCCGAGTAACCTAGCAGTTCTGTCCTCCTCCGTTTCATCCGACGGCGTTGTTAGCGCTTGTGTAACTTCTTCTTGAGTCGGAACTGGTTGGTCACCAAATAATTTGTGCCACAAATCTGATTTAACCTCAGTGGCTTCATTTGATAATTCTGTGGGGTCTGCCATGGTATTCCTTTATTGTGTATTCGTGCTCTGTTGTGTCTGCATCTCTGCTAGCGTTTTAGCAACATGCTCATTCAAGCGTTGTTGAAATGCTAACTTATTACGTGAACTGATTCTGCCACTTTGCATGTCTCGCATAGCATCAACATTTTCTGGCAAGTTCAAAAACTCTGACAACCAAGGAGCATCTATTGAGGCTTCTGACATAACCCCATTAGGTCTTTTGAACAAAATTATTCCATCTCGAGAAACGGTACCAACTTCCCTCTGCTGCACTTCCTTAGCCGATTCTTTCTTTTGCTTCTCTTCATCTTCTGGCGTTTCAATGCCAGCAATCGGCACACGACCCGCCATTTCTTGGATATATTCAGTGGTCATGGCTTCCCCACGTTGAAACCTTTTATAAGCTTCACCAATGGTATTTGCTTCTAAGGTAATTCTTCGCACTGAGTTTTGTAAGGCATTTCGGAACTGCTGAATTCCCTCAATCGTGGCACCGCCCGATAGGATTTTATCAATGATTTTTTGGTCCGCATTACTCGGAATACCTTTGATGCTAGCCTGTAAAGCCAATCTCAAATTAGCCTTTAGGTTTGCTAAAATTTGTGCGTTAGTTAAACCAGTGTTGAGATACTGGTCTTTTAATCTTGCAGCATAATCGGTAAGAGATTCATCGTTCGGAAAGAATTTATTAACCCAATCTAAGGTTTGCTGCACCTGAACTGCACTCACCGTATAATCAGCCATTTGTTGTAAGACTGGGTGTGGTAATCCACCTATCCTGTTTTCCAGCGCAACGGCAACCCTGCCTTGTAAGTTTGTGAGTCTACCCTCTAGTGTCTGAGCATACTTTTCTCTAGCCTTTATTTCTTCGCTGATAGCCTCACGCTCCTTAGCCCGCCTTTCGGATAATCCGGTCATACCACCAACGGCACCAGCAAGGGCAGTCCTGCTGTCACCTACTGCAGCACCAATAGCTGCTGGCAATAAAGCTACGACAAGGTCAGCAAGGTCAGGAGCACCGGGCTTTTGTTTGGCTAGCTCAACCGCTCCAGCTCGTTCTTGTTGTATTTGACCAGCTAGTTGATTGATTAAATTTTGTACGCCACTAGCATCAGACAAACCATCAGTACCCGCACCACCAGTGCGTCTTAGAATATCTTCAGTTGCTGCTTCTAATTCATTTTTTAACGCAGACCTAAAAGCCTCTCGGTTGGCAAGCGCAGTCTCAGACTCCTCTTCATTAGGCTCATCCATGCCCTCTTCAGCAGGAGCCTCTTCAGTAGGAGCCTCTTCAGTAGGAGCCTCTTCAGTAGGAGCCTCTTCAGTAGGAGCCTCTTCAGTAGCAGCTTCTACTTCTTCTTTCTTCTTTTCGTCTTCGTCTTCTTTAGCCATAGCTCGTTACCGCATTAGTAGCCCATATCCAAAGGAGCGCCAAATCCACCACCAGACATTCCCATCAGCTGCCCATAGGCATTCTGGTAAGCATTCGCCTGAGCAATCTGCCCTTGTCTAATAGCTTCCATCTGCTCACGCTCCAAACGTCTCTGACGCTGCTGCTCCATAAGCTGACCAGCCAACCCAGCACCACCAAAGAAGAGCGCTTGCTGTCCAGATAGGAGGTTTGCCTGTTGTCCGATGTTGAACTGCTGTCTTGCCAGCTCATCCTGCTCTGCCGTTCTAAGAAGGTTCTGGAATGCTTGTCTACGCTGGTCTTGTACCGCTATGTTCTTGAGCATGATGTCCTGCTCCATCCCAGCAGCCTGCTGCGCTCTTTGTCTCATCAAATCCCCGAACTGAGCTGTAGCAGCTGCACCCTGTACTCCAGAACGCGCCTGAAGGTTCGCTAGCGCCCTCTGTCCGCCCATGAACTGACGATTAAGCTCCTCATACCCTCTAGCCCTTAAAGCCTCATTCTCGGCTGCTGTCAGCCCTCCTAGCCCACCTTTAGACATTGCTAGGGTTTCCTGCATCTCAGCGCTACGAGACGGGTCTACCGTCCCGAGAACGCTAATATCAGGTAGGAACCTATCCACCATCTCCTGACCGAGACCAAACATCTTGTCCATGCGCTTGCTGATACGAGGACCAAAGGTCAGTGGCTTTTCCCCTGCAGGAGCTTCTCCAGCTGCAGGAGCTGGTGCTTCAGGGGCTGGGGCTGCAGGCGCATTTTGGAATTGTAGCGCAGGAGCATTAGCTGGATTGGCAGGTAACCCAGCTGCAGTACGCAATGAGTATCGCAATCCACGAGCAGCTTCCCTACCGCCAGACTCTCGTAAGGCTCTTATCTGTGCTCTTTGCTCAGGGTTTAGTCGATTAGGATTAGCTGCAGGTGCAGGAGCTGCTGGCGCAGATGGAGTCTCCTGAATAAACGGCGAAAGACCTTGTGACTGCGCGTCACGAGTGCCCATTTGAAAAAACATTCCATTCGCATCTGGAGTGTTTCTAGCTTCTCTAATCCTCGCCAACTCTTCAGGGGTTTGCTGAACAACCTGCTTAACTCCCGAAGGAACATTAGCAGGATTGGTTGGTAAGCCTGCCTGTGTTCTCATCTGGAAACGCAAAGCCTTCGCAGCATCTTTACCTTCAGCTGCTCGAAGTGCTCTTATCTGTGCTCTCTGTTCTTCACTTAACTGTACCATACCTATCCTTACTTTATATACCTCAGTACAACGTGCGCCTCACTGTAAATACTGTAATCAAAGCCCACGTACTGAATCCTCAATCCTCCACCATTTGGATAAAACGTTGGTTGAATATAGTTTCCAGCCATATCATCCACGTACGGTATGGGCAGATGAACATATCCATCATTGCGATATGCCATACCCGTCATACTCAACATTCTACCTACACTCGTAGGAACTGAATAGTATTTAATTACTTGTGCTGTCGAAGCATCCGGTAAGGTGCCAAGGCTTAGCACCTGCCGAAAAATAGGAGCACCCGTTATCCAAGTCTCTCCCGTTTCTTTCTCCTGACCCTGCTTATACGTAGCCTCAGATATAGACTTGTTCTGCAAGCCTCGAAGTACGTTAGGTACACGCTGTTCGTTACCTACTGTATTAGCCGTACGACCTGTCTTTAACCGCCTCACCTATTCCTCCCTGCTTTTATTCTAGGAAGATATGGATTGCGAACTTCATACTCGTAGCCTGTAAGGACAGGTTTTTGCTGAGCTGTGTTGTTGTAAAACTCAAGGCTAATTGAACTGGCTCTTCCGTTCTTGAATTTCAATCTTTTTTCTTTATCAGCAGCCGTGCTGAACGTACGACTCGCCTGTGTGTACACAGTGTTTTCGTTGTAGTTGCGATACTCTTTAACAGTCAAATCAAATGCCGTCAGAAAGTCCTCATTGTTAAATTGATATAACTTAAGAAACACGGGAACAAAGTAGTCACTTGGATTATCCAGAGAATCCCATGTCATCCGAAGTCGCATTTCTATTGGCTGTGTTTCGTCAAGGAAATCAATAGAGGTACCATCATTCCGTTGCCGATATAACTTACCCCACATCATTGCATAGGTAGATTCATTATATCGCCGAGCTGCCCAATATAACTCATCTCGATGAACCGTAACACCACCAGCCATGTTTAGGTCAGGTGACATTTGCCATTTTGTCCAAGCTTGTTGCTTTAGATGAAGCACAAAAACACGACTATTCTCATTAGGCTCACGACTGCCTTCGAAACCAACCACCCCAGATTCACATGGAATAAAACAAACGTATTGTTGTGTCTCTGGAAAATATGTAGCTGTAGCTCTTCTTAATACAAACTTGTCTTGATTTTCCGTTGCAATAGCTTGTCCAACACTTTGCGTGTATTCATTACCTAAGAAGTCATCAACAAACACATCATTAAAATCGGTAATTAGTTGTCCTCCAGCAATAGCCTTGAAACCCGTATTAGAAGGAAACAACAACGTGTTGTTAACTTTTGCAATTGCAGCGTGTGCCGAACAACCATACTGACCTTTGGAAACTTCCAAGACCTGAAAACTGAGACTGTCCAAATCACCAACCACGTTGAAATAATGATTGTCTTTAAATACAGCCAACATGTCGTCATTATCCGAAGCATGCGCGGTAACAGCACCGCTGCTTTGTGACCCTACGACTTGAAAGGAAGATGTCGAAGCTGGGCTTGATTCCTGTATTAGTTGGTCTTCAAAATAGATTGTTTCTGGGTCGTCGGGATTTCCACTGGCTATGATTAATCCTTGATGCGTCGAGAGCGTTGAAATTTTTGGAAACAAGGAAGGTCGTCTGTCAGGCTCAATTAGCGGCTCGCCAAGGTCGGAATCTGCCGTTCCGTCAAAAAATGCATACGTCTCTCCTGGGATTCTAATAGCTGGCAAGTCGCAACAAAAATAAAACAAGCTACCGTCTGCAACGGTTCGCCATACTCTGATTCGGATTTGCGATAAACAAGCATGATGTTTATACGTGAGAAGGCTTCCGCCAGCTGGCATATATCTAATTGGCTCGTCCAAATAATAAGTTGTGCCAAGAGGAGTAGCGTCCGTATCTGCAATAATTCGCGTAGTAAAATTACCAGTAAACGGAGCGATTCCAGCATTAAACAAAGCCACTTCGGTTCCCGGCAGTACGTTTCCTATTAAAATACCACCATCTGTCCCTGGGATTTCGTCAGTAATAATAGTAACCCAACCTCCAATATCGCTTTGAGGCAAGACTCCACGCCAAGCAAAAGGCGCTCTGTGTGCTCGCGGATTGTTCCACGTAAAAACTGCATTCAGTTGTGTGGCACTAGTCTGCATGGCAATTTCGTCAGACAACGGTCCTTCTATAAAATTACCACGATAATCTCTGTAACAATATTGGAACTTAAACTTATAAGTTGAACTCGCCGTCATCCCATCGTTGCCATACGACAGCACTGGCACTATGGAATCTGGAGTGGGAATACTGGGCATTCCTGCTAAATACGTATCCCTACCATCGTGTTTCCATAACCCCCCATTTTCTTCAGTTAAGGTGGTTCCATTCTGTGTTAAATTTCCAGAATTTATATAAAAGGGCAGTCCGAAATATATGTTGCTACTTTTACTGACAAAACTGGTGTTTGTATCGTTGACCCCATGAGTTGTCTGAGCAGAGACAAACGGCTCTTCTTCAAACACAGTCGATGGCTGGAACCTCGTTTCTCCTTGAATTATCTTGTATAGATTCGTGGTCAAAATGTTGTTGGTGGGCACTTGCCAAGGCACTTCAATATCTCCCGCCGTCGTGTCGTTGGCAGGTAGCAACACTCCATCTTGTTCCGGAATTGAAGCAACCAGCTGGTTAAAAATCCCCATAACAGTCCCAGCATCGGCAGAAACATTGCCATCTAATCTTACGTAATTATAGTCCGACCCCAGAATATAACGCGATGTGTTTGTCAAATATCGTTCTGACCAGATTGTGACATTATCCACATCAGTAAATGTATGTCCGGGGCAGTGGATGTAGGGTTGTTCTGTCACAGTTGTAGCTACTTCACCTGCCGGAGTTGCCTCCATGTAAAAGTCAGCAGTAGCGTTAATATCGTCGTATAAATTTTTAATAAGCGCTGGGGCTGTGTCTGTGTCGTAGTATTTAGGAAACCCAACAATGCTTAAATCGTTAATTTGCAAATCCACTTTATATTGACCAGTAGCTGTGTCTGGCAATATAAACAATTTGGCTGGTGGAGGAGTTCCACCACCAGAAGGACTGTATACTATTTTTATATTTCCATTAGAGTGTTCTTCTAAATGTTTGCCAAAGCTAAACAGTTTGGTCGTGTCGCTGTTGTCAATCGCAGGTCTATAATTCACCGCAACTTTCAAATAAGCTAGACGCACATTGCCTGTGGGAGAACTAGTTATGGCGTTTGCAATAACACGTAAGGCAACACCAAAATTCGAATCATTTACTATGGAAGGGGTAAGTGTTTCGATTCCAAGTGTGTCGGTCTTACCTCCGTAAATTTGTAATTCTTGTAACCCTGTAACTGGCACGTTATCCAGTTGAATATCTGTTTCTAAAGTTGTGCCACCATCTAAAGTAAGTGCAAGAATTGGCTTGATATAATTAACACTTGCAGCAACCCACAATGATTCCACGGTTATGCCAACAACTTCTGCGTCGCTTGGTACGTTAAAATTCAAATTTTTTACAACAACATACTCTGTATAATAGTCAGCGCCAGCCGTGGGACAAATCGCAGTACAATAAAAGCCAGTAGTTAACAATGCAGATGTGTTTATCCAATTAATCCCAAATCCACTTGGTGCAAAAAAGGACGTGGTGTTTGTTGTCACCGTGTTTGGTAAAGAGAAGCTTGTATTAGTACTAGGAGCTGGACGAGAAAATACGTGACTATATAAGCCATGAAATGAATTTGTTGTGACAAAAGTCTGACTCTTAACGCCAGGTCGCTTAACTACAGAACCCTTTCTTGTAATCTCGACATTGGTAGCTTCATCAGCAAATTCTACAGGACGTGTAAGGTCATCAGCACCCTGATTGAGTCCTTTGAAATTGCTAAAGTTGCGTCGGATTCCACCGGGTGCGCTCATTAGAAAAGTATCTCACTATCAAGAACAGGGAAGTCTTTTACATCCTCATCCATGTCCCCAAAACTATCTACGATATCTGCTTTCATTACCTGCAACATTGCTAACTCATCTTGCCAATCTGACGACGAGTCTAATTTCAATGCTAAAACGGTTCCATAGCTGACTAAAAACCGTTCGCAGTTTACTGGCAGTTCTGAATGTGTACTTGTATATTTCCCAACTGTGATAAAATCATCTGTAGTAATTCCAGCATTGTTAGTGCGGAGATGATTAATACCAGAAAAAACACCAGTTCCTGAATCATAGGACGTATATGAAATATTATATTCCTTAACATTTCCGTCCTTGTCACAAATACACAGATACTTGTCGCCAATATTGCTGATAAGATTAGGTAAGTCATCGGCAGTTCCTATAGTAAGAGCACTAATAGTACCGTTGTCCGTTATCGCACTGATTTGACCTGCCCGTAACGCTAGCCTGTCAGCTTCTCTATAATACTCAACACGAATCTTACCAACTCCTATTGTCGGAATTGGATTCAACAATATCTTCCCTGACCTGCGGATGTACCAACTTGGATGACTAGTAATATCTGTAAATCTGTCTCGTAGAGGACGTGGTGGCAATCGGTAGTAGTCAATTGCATTTCCAGTAGAAGTGTATTGAACTGAAATAAGTCTGTTATTGACAAAGACGTTGTCAGGAATTGAATATTCTTCTTGATTAGCAACTACATTGATTTCTTTACTGACAACGAACTCGACAGGATGTGCATTGATTATAGCACTCTGAATATGCGTCTGCCCTTCATTGACAAATTCAATGAGCTGCTGATTGCCAACGCCCTCTACTACATCTTCAATAGAGGATGTGCCACTACCAATCGTATATTCTTGGTTGTGGCTGCGCTCCCGTACAGATGTCAGTAAATCACCAACGTATCTCATTACATCCTTCGTAACTTAATGATTGCTATCTTCTTGCGACTATCTTTGTTCGAACGGTCAACCATATTGGTCTTACCGCTGTCATCATTCATCATGCCTTCGAGATTAATGTTCTTGTCATCAATAACCTTGTCAGCATCTTTCATAGGGTCTTCGTGAGTATCTTCTTCTTCGTCGTCATACTCCTCTTCCTCGTAGTTCTCCATGTAATGTGCAGCAAAGTCAGCCATACGGCGAACTGTAGCAAGCATCTGCTCCATGGCAGCCATTGTATCCATCGCATCTCGATGCATAGCTCCAAAATCAACTTCTCTTTTTAGTTGTTTTTCCATGTTACCTCTCCTTAGACTTCTCTACTCCAGCTGGAATCTTAGGTGCCTTTGGTTGTACTGGCGCTTTTGGCGCTTTATATGTCACCTTCGGCAACTCACGTTTCTTATATTTTATCTTCTTGAGAGGCTTTACTGGCGGTAGTGGTGTTACTGGCGGTGGCGTGAAACTCGGGAACGCACCCATCCCTGCACCAGGCGCAGCGTACCCTGTAACAGATATCCCTTCCATCCTTTGGCTACCGTCCGATATAGGTATCGAGTTACCATACCTATCTTCCACGATGACATTTTGAAACGCTCCTCCTGGTCTATCAAATCGAATGGTATCCGCAAATCCGTTGCTTGGACCTGAAGATTGTCCTACCGCAAGTACTTGTCCAGTGTTGGCATCTCTAATCGTTACTTCACCAACTGGATATGGGAATAACATTACAAGATTGCCATCCCTTTCAGAGTTTGGCTTCCACAAAGCTTGTCCTTGTACCTGCTGATAACCTGCTTGTTCTGCACGAGCTGCTGCTTGTTGCTTTAGTTCTCCAGCCATCATCTGTCTGTGCTCTTCCGCTCGCTGAGCATCCACTTGAGCATCCATTGATGGGTCCCAAACTATGCCATTAGCTTGAGCATAAGCAGCTCTGTCTTGCATTCGTTGTTCATCTGAAATGGCAGGAACATACGTACCTTGCTTGACCTGATACCCAATTTCTTGAATACGAGCTAGGTGACCACGCTTTCCACTAAAGAGAACTGAACCTTTGTCAGTGCTCAGTAAATTTTCACGTAATGCAGCCTCAGAAATAATTCTCCTTTCTTGCTCGGTCCATCCAGTCAACCAGTCTGGAAACGCCTCAAAGAATGCATACTCACCCCAGACATCTTCTCCACGACCCATGCCATTGATGTCTTGTAGGTTCCACTTTCTACCAGCAAGAGGTCCCTCTTCCCAAATGGGTGGTTTACCAGATTGCTTTTGTTCTATGACTCGGTCCATCTGACGAGCTGCCCACTTTTGCTCTTCTGGACTAGCAGCGTTCTCCATGGCTGAGGTCCAACGGTCTATTTGATATTGTGTGGTCGAGCGACCACCAACAAGACCTAACGACTCACCTAGACTAGCAACACCTCTACCAACAGTTCGACCAATGACAGAACCAATCCCAGCACCCATCCAGCCACCATAAATAGCACCAACAGCAGTTCCAATACCAGTGAACACGCCTTCAACAGCACCTTTGCCACGTCTACTACCGCTGGCAATATTTTGTATGGCATCGGTAACATTATATGCAGCAACAGCTCCACCAACGACGTTTCCAGCCGTAGTTAATGCGCCAGTCTCAGCTCCCATTGGAGCGTTCCACGCAGCTTGTGTTTCAGGCGTTGCCATAGACAAGTCTGTCGCAATTTGACCAGCACTAACAGGTGTGTAGCCAGCAGTCACACCGCTAGTTCCAACACCTGTGCTCCCGGGATATATAATTTCAGCAAGAGCTTTGAGACCTTCTGATGTTGTTTCTATGCCTAGTTGGCTCTTGATTTCATCTTTTGCTATATCAAGTGCAACGTCCTTACCAAACTCCGTTAGTATCTCGCCTGTATCAGGACTCGCAACTTGAAGAGGTTCCTCTTGTTGAGCAGGTTCTTCGGCAACACGACTCATTATTTGCGATTGTCCAGTAGGAGCACTGACAGGTTGCTGCATCGGCGCAGGAGCTTGCCTAGTAGTGTCCAATACACTCGGTTGGCTTAATACTGTTTGAGGAGCCTCAACACCAACTAACGGTTGAGCTGATTGAGGAGCTGCAGGAATAACAGCTTGTCTAGCTGCAGGTTGTCCCGTGTAAAACGCAACTTCATCATAAAACCGTTGCATGTTTGAGGGAGTAGTAGACTGTCCCTGAAATGCAGATACCGGTGCCATCGTTTGTGTTGGCATCATACTCGCATCTACATATCGTCCCGTCCTAGCATCATATTGAAGCATTACTTAATTCCAGCTTGACTCTGTGCAACTATTTGACCTAAAGCACTAGTAACATCACCTGCAGCAAGACGGCTCATCTTCTGCTGTTCCATCATCTGCTGCGCTTCAAACTCTCTGTCTTCAGCAGCTGCAATGTTGGCGTTAATAGCTTGAATAGCTAACTGTATTTGCATTTGTTCGCGTCGAAGAGCCGCATCTTCCTTGTTGTTGCGGATTTCTTCTTCTACTTCTTGTCGTCGTATTTCTAGCTTTTCTTTTTCGACTTTTAGTTTGTCAGACTCTGTTTGTTGCGTAATTAGTGCCTGCCCACCTTTCGCCAACATGTCAGGCGCATTTGAAATTAAGCTATCGAGTAATTTGTCAAAGAATCCTCCACCACTACTGCCAGTCTTGGTGCTTCCAGAAGTACCATTTGTCATTATCTGTACATCCCTTGTAAGTAGACACTACCAGCTGCACATGTTTCACCTGCTAACTTCTGCAGATGAACAGCCGAGGTTAGTTGTCCTCCATTTTCTCCAAAGCGCACGTCATATATGGTTCCAGCAAGTACAACCACTTCAGGAGTGTTTGTTGCATCAACGAACTTAATAGACACATCGCAGTCACTCTGGTTAGCAACAGTCACCATCAGCCAAGACTTCGCAGCTAACTTCACTGCATACGCTGCTGGTACACTGGCTGCTGCAGTAGTAGACAAAGCCGTCAACTCTCGTGGCTGGCTCTGTCCCCATGCAACTACCGGAATAAGTATTGCTAATATGTAGGCTAGTACTATTTTCATTAGAATATATCCTCCGAATCAGAGCCGAATATCAAGAAATTGAGATATGCAGGGTCTTGAGCTGCTGCTAGCTCATCCGTAACTTCCAACGTAACTGCTGTAGCACTATTCGCCTTAACAGACACCCAGCTATGTGTATCCGTGTCAGCTGCCGATGCAACTACAATAGGAGTGCGAGCAAACGCCTCATCAAATGTTATTGTTAGCTCACCTTGCGCTACATCCGTCAACGTGAACTCACCAGTCCCAATCGTGACTGCTGGTACTCCAGCAGTATACGTGACTTTGCCAGCTACCAGTCTAGGCTTTCGATGCCTTGCCATTACAAGACCACCCTTCTGCAAGGTGTAATCTGAGCTGTCATGGAATCCTAATGCTACGAAGTTAAATGCTGCATCCGCTGCTGCTTCGCTGTCATTGAAAGTTAGAATGTTTGTAGTCGTTTCACTAACGGACTCAACTCGTAATGCATAACCATCAGTAGTAGCATTAAAAGGAGTAGCCACTACAATAGGATTTGCCCCAAAGCCCGGAGTAAACGTAATGGTATAGTCACCCGTACCATTCTTAGTGACAGTGAATTCTCGTCCACCAATAGTCACAGCACCAGCACTACTGACTTGTCCTACAACTACTTCTGAAATTTTTCTAGTGCTACGAACGTCAAATAAACGTCCATTTTTGTTACCACTACGTCGAGTCTCAGCTGTTTCATGCCCATAGACCAAGCTATGTGCCTGACCTACATCAGCTGCTCCACTGCCATCGACCGTAGTAACTCCTCCTGCTGTTGCGGTAGCAGTCGCCTTGATAGCTGCTACACCACCATCAGCAACACCTGCGCCAGCACATACAACCTGTACTGGAGTAGTACCAAAAGCATGTGTGTAAGTATGGTCTAAAATATTATCACTGCTTGCGTTTGTAAAAGTAGCTTCACCAGCGCCTTGCTGTACTGTGTTATTCGCAGCTGCTGCTGTTGTCGCAGTGAATCCTAGTAATCTTGCGTTTAAAAAGCCTGTCTGAAGAGGTCGTAACATTGTTTATCCGTATAAAATAAAGGGGAGGATAACCCTCCCCTTATTGTGTTACTAAGCGCTGAGGCTATGAATTACACCGTGAAAAGGCGGTGCAATATAGTTCTCATAGTAACCACCGTAACGCGCTTCATACTCGTCACTGTCTGCTACTCGTAGGAACACAGTTCCATCATCGTCAAACCATCCAAACCCGGGTCTGTGGTAAGAACGCATGAAGTTGTCATTAAGAACATAGAAGAGGTCTTCGCGAACAAATCTGTCTGGGAATACTCCAATAGGTCCTTGAGTCGTCATAACTTCAACACCTCGGAAAGAGATAACACCCTTCATAGCATCTGATTGATACCGTGGTGGGAGGTTATATCTCTTCTGGTCCTCAAGTTGATTGATGAGCTTACGGAACTGAGTGTAAGAACAAAGCGCCATGTTTGGTGTTTGTCCAGACTCTTCCTCAACGCTCAATACAATCTGATTGATAAGGTCGGGTGTGATAGTTGCGCTAGATGCATCAATCTGTTGAGCAACGTATGGGTCTGCAATAGAAACACCATACTTTGTCCCAGAAGTTGCAAGTACTACTCCACGAAGACCCTGTGGAACATTGTTTTCAGAACCCTGCATGAAGATAACATCAGTAGCTGCTGGAACTTGAGTAGCACCAGAAGCTCGCTGTACGCTAACAGTCTTTGTAGACTTATTAACAGCTGTTATTTCGAAAAGGTCTGTATTACCAGTTTCAATGTTTACAAAGTCTCTCTTAGAGAAGTTTGCAGCAATCCATGTAGCGTCAGTGATGGTTAAATCATAATCACCACCACCATTATCAACGACACTAGAAACAGTTCCTAATGCACCAGTTCCATCTCCGTGAAGGATGATAGAAGCCCATCGGTTAAAAGACTCGACAGTCTTTCTTACTGTTTCAGCAGTGTTCTTGAAGAATGCACCCTCGTCTGATGCAGCAGCCTTGATAGACTCTCTGTCATACAATGCTCGAGCGTATACCTTCTTCGCTGTGAAGTTGACATCTTCGACTTCACCGACGTTAGCTTCAGGAAGACTTCCTGCACCAACACCACCTTGGAAAGATAGCTCCATAGGGAACTCCATCTTCTTTCCAACAAAGTCGTACGATTTTTTGATTCGCCCAAGGGCGACGTTAGCTGAGTTGTATGCGTTCTCAGACCGCTTACCATACTTAATCTTATAAAGATTGGTGAGGTCGGTCAGGTTAAACGCAGTCTCAGCTGCATTTCCAGTAGCCATTTATATGCCTCCATTGCAGCAGAGGCATACTTTGCCCCTGCTAAGTAAAGTCCCAACCTATAGCGTCTTCTGGCTCTAGGTTACTTATCTCACTTATTGCAGAGGCTGCCCTTTCCGATTTGCCCTGATTAGTTGGGGTCTTACTCGGGGTCTCACTAGCTTGAACAGGTTCTTTGTCCAAACCAAGGTACTCTCGGAGTACTTCTTTTATATCATTCACAGAATAGTCATAATCTGCAACCGTAAAAATGTTATTTATTAGGTTTTCTTTATCATCGTAATTAGGCGCAACTGCTTCTATCGCTTGTGCAATCCGCTCTTCTTTCGCACTATCTAAATAGAATGTGCAGACTGCCTGAGTTGCTTTTTCAGGAGTTAACTCTCTAATTACCTTCATAGCCTGTT
>Ga0208898_1000353_pt1 | contig 35789 bp, 30 predicted proteins | sample VirMetDEL_Mar_4_FD_184513 | JGI IMG/M metagenome (GOLD analysis project Ga0208898, IMG submission 184513) | Aqueous microbial communities from the Delaware River and Bay under freshwater to marine salinity gradient to study organic matter... | ecosystem: Environmental > Aquatic > Marine >... | reverse complement strand
TAGCCACCGCGCCTGATAGGGCGCGATGACCAGAGTTGGAATCAAGTTAATGATTAGTTGTTGTGATTAATCAGTGGTCGCATGTCGATCACCGAACCGAATGGATACTTTTCGGGTTCAAGCCCGAACGTCATCCAAAGGACCGGATATGGTGGAGGAGTCTCTGGGAAGGGACCCCAACCATCCGTGAAGAACACCATGCACGCGGGATTCGTGGGACAATGTTGCTTTACCCATTCAAACGGAGGCCTGAAATCAGTGCCCCCTCTGCCTTTGGCAGTGAACTTGATCTGGTCCGAGGAGTTGTAACACTCCACATCCCCGATCGCGGCATCATTATCCATTACCCACACACGCTTGATGTTACAAGTGCGCATAGCTGCAGGGATTTCCGACTTCGATTGATTAAGCCAGTAGTCATACATTGATCCACTGGTATCGATGGCGAAGACCATATCTTTGATCTCAGGTCGGTCGATGGCCTCCACATAGAGTCCATCAGACAATAACCTACGGTCAAACACTTCCTCGCTAACGTCAGTCGGTGAAGAATTTAGGATGAACCTCTGCAAGAGGGTCACCCAATCCACCTTAGGTGGAATCTTCTCCAGCTCTTGAAGCAAGCCAGCAGGACAATCACCGCGCAGTCTCGCGATCTGCGCAATCTTCTGCTGGGTAGCCGTCCACTTATCCTTCAAGGATTCTTGAGGCTTGTCACGAAGAGGTTTGGTTTCCACACCATCCCCCTCTTCATCGCCTTCACCTTCACCCTCTTCAGGGGCTTCTTCCTCTGTAAACCCACCGACAGAAACACGTTTCCATCTCTTGGCAGGTCCACTGCCGTCGCCGTCACCGTCGTCGTCACCGTCGCCGTCACCGTCGTCGTCACCGTCGCCGTCACCATCTTCACCACCTTCGCATTCTTCCTCATACTCCTGCTTCTCCTTCATGAGTTGATTGTAAATCATCTCTTCGGAGGTATCGCCGAAGGAAGCATCCATGATAATCTCTCCTCCCGGAGGATTAGCTGGCAGTGCAATCTTATTGCACCACTTGGACAGCCTGTCGATGTAGTTATTGATGGGGATGTCACAAGCGACGTTAGCTACCATGGGATCACACCCGCGCATTCGGTGGAAATGAATCCACAAGCAGTGAAGCATCTCATGAAACATGAGACCAATCTTCTGCGCATCAGTGTTAATATTCCAGAAGTCTAAGCCTATATAAACTTCCCTTCCATTGGTATACGCCGTGGGGCAGTCGTCTCCTCCTACCTTCCACTTCAGGGATATGACCCCCGACATGAACGTATTCAACTTCGGTTCAAAACCAATCTGCCGAAGCAGTCGGTTAACGTCGTGTTCTAGTTCCTCTTGCGAGGTCACCACTTTATTTGCTGTAAACATTTGTTTGTTTTGGTTTTTGGTTTTTGGTTTGTTGCTACGTCTGCGTAGCGGAAAGTTTCCCCAACCCCCGCGTTGGGGGTTGGGTATTGGGTATTGGGTGTTAGAACTGGAGCTTATCGAGGATACTTTTGGCAGTATCCGATGCCGCGTTACGGGCAACCTCCGATTCTTTCAGAAGGTCTGTGTCCCAATTACCCAAGAGGGACGCCTCCTCTGCCAACTTTGCTAGAGTTGGATCTGCGTTCACTACCATGTCCGGCAGTATTTGAACTAGGTCGGTGATGTTCTCTATAATAGAGTCATGCATCCGTGACCCCTCTTTGAACGTCTTCATCTTAGCAATGAAGTCTTGCAAGACCTTGGCGAAGCGGGTATTTAACTCGCGTGTCACTGCCTTGTCAATGAGGTTGTATTTAGCTCGTGTTTCTGTCTCCATGGCGCGTCTCATGTCCTCAGTCATACCTTTGAGGTTACCCAAGGAGGTAGGGTCCGCTACAGGGAAGGAGGTGAACTTGAAGTAGATCTTCTCAGCCCACTCCTCCACCGATGCATCCCAAGCCTTCATCCCCTTAGCATCCAAGATTTCTCCCAGCTTACCAAGGTTTTCTTTGGAGCGAGTGATGTATCCCTTCTTAACGGTGATGTTTCCCGTATACGGGCACGTCTCCGCTTTATCATGAAGGTTATCAAGGAATTCCTTCCTCAACGCATCGAACTCAGGTATCACCCGCTGGGTGAACTCACTCACACGCCAGTAGTTCTGACTTGGAATGACCTGCGCTCGCACATCCTCTTCATGCCGCTTCCCTGTATCGGGATCAATGACTACCTCTTTCGAGGAAATCTTGACCGTGTTCCGATCAAAGAACCTGCGGATCTCCCGGATCTTCGCCTGAAGGGGGTCGGTATGTTCCTTCGACATCAGGTAAACCCCACCAGTGGTTTGGTCTGCCTTAAGATCGAAGTGGCTTGCCGAGGCTCGCTTCACTTCCGCCGAACTAATCGACGGGTTCCACGCCCCCACGCTCATGCAGTAAGTTACCGCATAGTTAGCGAGGGATTCTTCCTCGGCAGGCTGACTTTGTCCTTTATTGCTATTGTCCATGTATTGTTTAGTTTGTTGGTTTGTTGGTTTGTTAGTGCCACATCTGGTGGCGAAAGGTGTTAACTCTCTTGCCCCCGCGCCGAGCCGAAGCTGATAGGGCGCGGGGACTGGAGAACTAACTCTCCGTTACTGGTTGTTGTTACTCGCGACCGCAGAGTTCGAGGACGTTATCCCCTCTCCACTTAGCGAGTGCTGGGTGGAAGTTCAACGCTGGCTTCTGCTTCGCGATGCACTTTCCTACATATGACTCCATGAAGGACTTCTCTCCCATAAGGCGAGAAGCTACCTTCAGACACGCTTCCACGTTCTCCTCATTAGCCATGCCAGTCAGCTTACAGGCGACCACCCACTTCATAGATGGGTCCGAAGGGATTTTAGCCCCGGTGGGATCATCCAAGAGGTTCTGGATAGAACCTACGCTTTGAATGATCTGAATCGCCGTCTCAATTTTCTTACCAGCCTTATAGCCGACAAGAGCGTTGAGGTTAGCCGACAGTAGCCGATCTCTATCGGCGTGGAGCATGCGCTCACCGGTGTGTTCATCCACTTCAACGAATTGATTTAGATGAATACCTACTTCCGTCACTGAGCGGAAGCTGGCGAAGTTGGACCGACCATCCCAAGTAGGGACATCAATATCATAGAAGATATCAATGTTACTATGGACAACCGCCTCCAACTCAGGGAACAACCCGTGGGATGCCAAATGCTCTTGGAATCCCTCAACAGAAGGCTCAATCTCATAGATTGCCATCCTGTTGGCAGATGAGAGAGGCAACGCCTCACTTTGGCATCCGTGTTGCAGCCCGTTGGCAAACGCTACTTGTAGGGTGTTTTCCGGAAATCGTTGATTTCCTACGCACCCGTCGTTCATCGCCTGCTTCATTATGCGCATTACCGCCAACGAAGCATCAAGGAACTCGTCCCATTTCAACAGGACTCTGGAGTCCGGTGTAATGGGTCCGTTCGCGGTTACGAACGGGAGTTCAGTGTTACCCGCATACGAGCAAGTATTGTTCTCCTTATCAACCGTTGGGATTCGGATGTCCATGGGCATGAAGTTCCCTGCCCTAGCATCGTAGTCCAGTCTCCCCATAGCTTTCGCCATGGCGTTACCAGTCTCCGTTTTACCGGCCCCCGGCATCGACAGAAACAGCGGCGTGGTTAGCCCCCGTGAATGTCCGATGTTCTTCAAGGCCCATTCGAGTTTGTCGTTAAACAGCTCAAACACGTGGGGCATGTCAGACTGTGAGATGGAAACGGCGTCATTTATTTTTTGGCTCATTTGTTTATTTATGTTGTTTGTTTGGTTGTAGTTTCTCCGTGTTATAACCGTATAACATAGAGAATTAACTGTTGCAAATACCAATTGCTTCAGTTAAAATTATTTATATGGGAAATCAACGACATGTAGGCCGACCCTCCAAGCTAACCTCAGAACAGTGGGATAAGATCAAAGATGCTTATCTTCTGGGAGAGACTTCCACCAGAATAGCTAAACGCTATGGTTTGAAGCCCTCTACCATCCGTGCAAGGGCATCCAAGGAAGGGTGGCCTACTCCGCGTAACCTGAAAGTTAAGATCGCTGAACAAATTAACGAGGTTAAAGTTAAACAACTGAAAGGGGAAATCCCGTATCATGAGGCAGAGCGACAGATGAACCATCTGGATACTGTAGCTAAGACACTTTACCAAAGGCAAGAGGCTCACCGCCAAACCATTGCCGAAATCGTCGACAAGAAGATCAAAACTAACAAGGTGCCTGAGATTAAAACGTGGAAAGATTTAGACACGGCGGACAGGATTCAACGCCGCGCCCTTGAGATGGATAAAGACAGCCCCGATGCCGTTATTAACGTCGGCGTGCTGGGATCTGCGGAAATTGTACGAAGAAGGTTAAGTAACCCGCACCCAACTCCCAACTCCCAACTCCCAACTCCCAACTCCCAACTCCCAACTCCCAACTCCCAACTCCCAACACCCCTAGCCATCCGGCAGTTTAACGAGCGTTGAGAGTTGGTCATTGAGTGTTGGTTGTTGGTTAGTCTTCTTCGAAGGAAAAAGCCTCCCGTAAGAGAGACTCGATTGGTGCCGGGACAAATTCCTTGTTATTCCTAACGGAATCATCCCAGTTTTCTAGGAACGCCGTGCATGCAGCTTCAATTACTGCCATTTCACTGGTTCCCAGACAAAGGCCCTCTATGGCCTCAGCGATTTCTACTAGGCGGTTGCCAATCTCTTCCTCTGGTTGGTTTGTTTGTTTTTGTTGCATAATAAAAGTTTCCCTGCGCACGCGCACCCTGATAGGGCGGTGCGACTTATGGGATATGGACCTTAGAGGAGATTAATCCTCTTTTTCTTCAAAGAGAAGTATACCGTAACGCATACACTCTTTACAGAGGAAGATGGTCCGATTTGAGTTTGTGACGTATTGATCTTTTTCGGCGGAACAGAGGCCACAAAGCAAAGGATAATCCTTTGGTTCGCGGACACCTACCTCCTCAATAGATATCAATACCCTCTTTTTCTGGGCGTCTAAATCACTCATCAATATTTGGCGATAGGATTTCTACCCGGATTAGGACCCGTGAAGGTCCCTCCGCCGTGAGGTCGAGATTATCTACCTCATACTCCAAGAACTCTCGGAGAGTGAGAACCTCGGCTTCTTCTGTTTCTATGTAGAGATCCTCGTTTATGACGGTGACCTCCCCAGTTATCGTTAGTGGGTTGTCCATTTTCTCATGTTGTTTGTTGGTTTGTTGGTTTGTTGGTTTGTAAGAGTGTCCCCTTGTCGCTCGCCGCGACGGAACACTAAAGGATACAAGCTAGGTGCCTGTGGTCTGCGCGGGAGGGTTTCCCCTCCCACACAGGGTTAATAGTTAGGACTTGGCGGCTACCTTTTTGGCAGCACCCCCTCTTTCGAGGCGAATCTCCTTCTTAGAAGGAGACTTCTTCTTAGCAGGGCTTTTCTTCTTGGCGGCAGGCTTATTACGCCCACTGCCTTTCTCCGAGTTCCACAGGTCTCCCCCCTTCACCCAAAGCAATGCTCCAACTTGCGACATTCCCCAGATAACTGAAGGAACGAAGACCCCGAACATGATGGCGAACCAAAAGTTTAGGATTTTCCACGCATCAATGCCGTGTTCGGCAACGATCTTAGCCGTGTAGGACAGGATGTTTAGTCCTGCTGACATGGCCAAAGCGTAGACTAGGAAGGTGTTAACCACCTTACCTATGTCTTTCCACACCGGTCGCCCTTTAGCGACCACTGTGGCGAGTTTGAGCACGATAATGCTGGAATCAATGGCAATAGCCAATGCCCAACTCAGGATAACGGTATCACCCGTTATCTTGCGCACTCCTGCTGCTTGGTGGGTAATTGACAATCCCAGAAGGATTGTAGCAACTACTCCGCCCATGATGGCGACCGTCTTGTAAAACGGCCACCCCTGCTTTGATTTGTTGATATCAAGGTCCATAGCTATGTTCTACGCTACTCACGCAGACCACAGGCACCTAGTTTTGTTTGTTGGGTGCCCAGAGTAGGGGCAAAAGAGTAGGAGGGTTTTCAACCTCCATTCATTGTTTATGCTGCTTTGAAAACAAGGGTGTCTCCGGTTCCCCGGTATTTGTTGAAAGTTTTCCTGCCTCCCTCCGTAGAGAGAGGACTTACGGGTGTTTTAGTTCTTTATTTTTCTTGTTGATATGATGGATGCGGTGATCGAAAGTGAACGCTATGCAGCAGTCGAGTAATTTGTAGCGGAGTGGGTTTTTGTATCTTTGCGTCCACTCTTTAAATAAAAACAAAAGTGAGTTGTGACTCCATTTATCTTTAAACGGAGTTAGTCTTTGCAAATAGACTTTAACTAGATTGTAGAAATAAACTTCGCGAATAGTTCTTGAGTTACAGGGAACTATGAAGTTAGCGCCGATCCTTTAGCGGGGATTGGCGCTTTTTCTTTTTAGCTTTAATTACGCCAGAACCGCATAATATATAACGTTTTGGCGGAATATAAGAAGCACAAACCCCGCAGGTGCCAGCCCCTTGGCTGGCCCTGCTTTCTGGTTGGTGTTCACTTTCGGGTTGGTGTTCATAAAGGCTACTCTGCGCATCCTAGGTATAACCACACACCTAGTCCCTTATGATGCGACTTACGAGTCACTATGACGATGAATTGGCGCAAGGGTGGAGCTTTTCAGCCCCTAAAGGTGAGGTTTCTAAATATGTCCTCCCTAACCCTTGCATAAAGTTTCCCTGCCTCCCGAAGGAGGACTTACGGGCTTTAACCTAACCTTTTAGGCCGATGAGGTCCAAGACCTCATTCTTCGCCCGGAAGTTTTCCGTGCCACGGGCACAGATCCCCTCCAGATCTACACGGTTCGGGCGGCTCATTTCTAGAGCTATTTCCCGGTCTTGCTGCTCCTTTTGGAGCCGCAGTTCCTCGTTTCTTGCCCGATTCTCCTCATTGAGGAGACGTGCTGCCTCCTTGCGGAGACGGCGGACGCCTGAGGATTTCTTTGAGGTTCTAGGATTTTTATTGCTAGCCATGATTTATTGGTTGTTTTGGTTTGGTTTTGTTCGGCCCCTCAATGGGGCAAAGTTTCCCTGCCTCCCGAAGGAGGACTTACAGAAATTATAAGCTAACCCTCTACACAAGTGTTGAGTGAGTTGGGCAAAAAAGTGCTGCTAATTTTTGGTGAGCAGCAGAAGACTGCGCACAACCTACGGACAGATATGTTCCTCGCAGGGAATCTGATAGGGCGTAGCCCTGATAGGGCTTCCTAAATCGTAAGTTGTGCGCAGGGTTTCTGCTTTCTATTCTAAATGGTTTTTACCTTAAAAGTAGCTGGGTCTTCTAGTCCCCAGATCCTCTATGCACGCTTAGAAGTGGACCAAACTAATCCACGTAACCCTTTGACTACTAGGGTGTTGGGCGTTGAGAGTTGAGTGCTGGCTTTTGCATAGCCTTTGTTGAATGCCTGCATCGGGCATTGGTCGTTGGGTGTTGAGAACCGTGTGTTGGGAGATTAATCCCCAAACTCAGCACCCGCCTTTTTCTGCTGGATCACAGCGTCTACGATTCAATATTGAAAATGTTGGGGAAGATCAAGCTACCACTACTCCGTGCCTAGCTCCCGTGCTAGAAATTACATCTCACCATCTTTTCACTAAGAATACCCTAAGAATCTGGCCACCTCACAAGTCGCGTCTCACACGCCACACAGGTAGCTTTCCCCGAATCATCGCCCTCCCCCGTGCCTCTGCACTAGAAGTTGAATGAGACGACTACGTAGAAGAATATCAGGGTAACCCCGATGGCTATGCAGGTCAGTGCAATTGTCGCCAAGTTCTACGCTCCCCCAGAGCTATCGCCGTGAATAGGTAGATATGCCCGTCGTATTGGTATTGATTTCAACCATCAATAAAGGTCTTGCTTGTCAAAGATCAGGTTCGGAGGCCGCAGCCGCCCGGAATACCATGAGTTGTTGTTAAGCACAGAGCCGCTACAGCGTGGGGCTTGCAAAGATTGCCAGTCCGCATCCCACTAAGGTGCCAATTCGCTTACTTGCTAGGTATCTACATCCACCCTCCGATCTCAATCGCAGTCGAGATCCGGTCGCAGCCTGATAGGGTAGGTATACCCCTAGCTTTTCAGCTTTCAACTTCTCACTTGCCACCGTAGTGGCCAGCATCCGTTGGTTGGGATTAGGAAAGGGAGCTTTGATCTGGCCCCACGCTAAGCGTGGGAGCAGAAGGTTAACTAGAGATTACTCAGCGGCCATCAGGGCGACAACCTCGTCCGGCGTGATGCCTGCCTCAGCAAGAGACTTTGCAGTCTTTGCCAAGCCCCGGATTGCCTTACGCTTGCTCCACGTAGCGGCATCCTTCGCGAACCCGTCGATATCAAAGTTGGGATCAGCTTTTTGGGCTGCTGCCAACTCTTTAGCATTGAGGAGCCTGAACCGCTCTCCAATCCACAAGTCCGTATCATTATCTGTCTCCGTGTAGAAGTGGGAGTTTCTTGCGTAATTCCCCTTGATCTGGGCACGGATCTGGATTTCGGCTGCTGTTTTGGTAGTATTCTTTTTCATATCGATGTATTGATTTGATTTAGTTAGATTCTGGGCCTGTGTCATCACAGGTTGCCAGATCAAAGCTACCTTTCCCGTCCCGTGTCCTGTGCCTCCCGGCTCTCACATCTCATAACTGCGCATCGGTGTTACCCTACAGGTTCTTTCAATCGGTGGTGGGAGCGTTCAACCCGTCACCTCACTTACCCCCTTAGGGGGGAAGGAGGGTGGCTCGATGGTGAGTGCTGCTCCTTCCACATACATACGGAGCTAATACCCCCACCCCCACCCCCCGGTGGCCCCATGCGCTACGCGCCTGATAGGGTGTCGACCTGTGTAGAATTTCCCCTGAATTATTCTATACTGAGATAATCCGTAGAGGCTAGGCGACGAGTGCGAGGTGAGGTGTTTTTGTGTTAATGTTAGGGAGGGGGTGTACAAAGCACACTAAGTCGATTTAACTTACCCGACAGAAGCGACTTAAAATGGAGAAAGGCCTTATTCAGTATAATTCTGCAGTATTAGGGCTTTAAGAGAAAATCTTCCCCAGCAAGGTTTCGCTAAAAAGGGCCTTTTTTATGCACATGTTAGGGTTTTTTGGTGCGTTTGTTAGTCAAAAAAGGGCGCTAGCCCGCTCCAACAAAGGGATGTAGCCGAATTAGCTTTTGCGTATCTATCCATAAGGTACCCAAACCCGCATGAACAAAGGGATACAGGCGATTTTAAAAAATTGAAAATAAGTATTCGGAAGCAAAAACCTATCTTCAGTGATCTGTACCTCCACTGAGTTAACTCATTGATTATCAATGACTTAACCTTTATACTATTATATACCTTCCCAATAAATTAAGAAAAAGATATTTCTGGTGAGATTGAAAAATGGAAAAATTTTTTTTGAACACGAATCTCGCCAGAAAACTTTTTAGGTAAAACCTTGGGAAGGTATATTTGAAAAACGCCTGTATCCCTTTGTTCATGCGGGTTCCAGCTTAGGACTATAGATCGCTGCAGATCGTTTTTTCCTTCCGAATACTTATTTCGAATTTTTTTTCCCGTCCTCTGAGATCCTTTGTTGGAGCGGGATTGAGCCTTGTTTGGGTAAGATCCTGTTAGATATAGCCATTTGACTCTTTTTGGGTCGGGCCGTATGATATGCCTATGAAATTAAAGATAACAGAGGCAGTGACCATCACGATCCCGAAAGACAAACTAGCACGTGAGCTAAAAAAACACAACTACCAATTAGTAGATATTGACCCCAACCTCAAGAGGACCCGTGATGAGAAGTTCACTCCCAATACTCAGGTATGGCACCGCTATAGCATGGTTTCCATGGAGGATTGTATCCTCGGCGACATAATCCCCAACCTGCACAAATGGTTGGAGACTAAGGAAGCCGCACTGGAACTCAAAGAAAGGGGGCACAGCGCAACCAATTGTCTGAACCACATGCTCGCGAAGAACCGCTTCTCTGCAGGAGTCTTGTTCACTTACGTTGAGATGGTCTTCCCAGAGTCTCTGCTGCTCTCCACCCTTGCCTCCCCAACCAAGACCGGAAAAATCCTCTCAATGCTTGAGAAGGCCTCTCCGCGCCTCTCACGGCACACTTACGAGAAAAGAACCCTCTACAGCCTCACAAAATAATGAACCTCACCCAATTCCTCGCACCCAACACCCAACGCATCCTAGCCAAAGTTGGTAAGTTGGTTGACTCACATGCAATTGACGGACCTCTCTGTATCAGAGGTTGTCCTACAAAGACAACTGTCAGGATGTTCAATTGTACATACAAACTACACGGTGGTAAGCGCGGGTATGTTTGCAATGCCCTACCTGCATTTATATGTGGCAGCTGTGGTCACATCCTCATTGCCACGAAGTACGGCTTCACGAAAGCCGCGGAGACTCACGGTTTGAACGACAGTGCGATTAACGAGATACTATTCCCACTAGGTGAGGACCACTCCCTCAGCCACCAGATTAAAGTGGAATTGAAGGGAGCATTGAGATCTCCAATCCAGTCTTTAGGAGGTGCCGATGCGTCAGGATTAGTCGACTCTGCGCGAGATGAATAAAAAACTATTTTTAAAAAATTGTTTGACCCACAATTATTTATAAGTAGCTTATACCTATGATCACCGACGACGAAATTAAAAAACTGGAGAGAATGGCTAAGCACGTAGGGAAGCTTGAGTCTCGCCCAGCTATGAGCTACAAAGAAGTAGAGCAACGTCGCGAAGCACAGAAACAACTTTCTGACTTCATATCTTCTTTGAATCCGATGGAGATGGATTATCCTCCAAAGGAGGAGCAGAGTGAAGTGGAGTCAAATGACACACCAACAGAAACAGAAACAGAAAATGACCCTACTAGAGAAAATAACCAACAACCAACTCGTAGAACCAAACTTATATAAATTATGTACGGGCTGTGATTCCATCCTAACGAAGGAAGCAAACATTTGCCCCATCTGTCACCAATACAAATTAGAAGAAGACCCGTTAAAAGTCCTTGAAGGCATAATGGTCGTTTACCAAAGGCGGTTAGATGGCACAACAACCATCCCCGAATACGATGACGAGATTATCTTTGAGGTCGATGAAGAACCTGAACAAGAAGAAAGATTATGAAGCAAACCAAAGAACAAAGAGAAGCAGCAAAAAAAGCTCGGAATGAGAACCTCGTAGCCCTACAACTCCCACCCCAAGTCAGGGTGGATTTGGAGAAAGCGGCAGAGAAACTCCACATATCCAAGTCAGCAATTGTCCGACAGGGACTCAAAGACATCCTGTCCGAATTTAAAGTCACCGGAACCATAAAAATTTCTTGAATGTGTTTCTAGAGTAGGTAGTGTTACTCCGTTTCCCCCCACTCCCCCAACACACTGAAAGGAGGTGGAGCTGGGGGGAAGCTATTTTCTTTTTTTTTGTTTGCTCGTTTGTTAGGTTTGACAGACCCAATCACCGCCCTCGAACTCAACTCCGGGGGCGGTGATTTTTTATTTGTGTTCGTTATTATTGAGGATAGGTTGTGACTTTATGGCCGACGAACTACGCGTTACTACTCAAATCTCCTTCTCCAAGGCTGGTGCTTCTGTTGCTAAAACAGTTAGGACCGATGTCGACGTGACGGGAGATCTGTATGAGAGCAAGGTATTGAATATTGGGACCTCAAACGAAGCTGTTGGTAAAGGGGATATGTCCACGGTTGGATTCACTCTCCTCAAGAACTTGGACAGCACTAATTTTATCCTAGCGGGAGATGATGGCACAAATTACCCAGTAAAAGTCCTCGCGGGAGAAAGTGCTTTGTTTCGTTTAAACGGGGCTACTCTCAACCTAAAAGCCGATACAGCAGCCTGCGACGTGGAGATAACCATGATCGAAGATTAAGTATGGATTGATACGGATGATTCCGGAACTTCCGCACCCTCGCACGGGGCTGACCGCGCTATTGAAGTTACCGGAGTTGTAACCGATGACACCGCCGCCGCAGTAGCGACTGCCGTCGCCTCTGCAATTAATGGTGATTCCGAATATACCGCTTCCGCAATCTTTTTACACTGAAGGAAGGAATTTCAATGGGCCGCGAGAAAAAACGGAAGAATCCTATCCGAAGGTGGTCTGAGGAAGAATTTCGTCGGTTCTGCTCTGCCTTCATTGGAATTTGCGAAAAAGTTCGTAGACAGAATCTAAAATCCAAGTTCCTTTAAGTTTTCTAATTTAAATGTCCATCACGGAAGAAATCACACAGACAGATCGGTTAAGGCAAGACCGAAAATTCAATGGTGCCCATTATACGCCAGATCATCTCGCGGCGTTCGTAGCTGAAAATATCGCAAGCGTGCTTCATGGATCGAAGGAACCTGTCACTATACTAGATCCCGCCGTTGGAGATGGAGCGCTCCTAGCCGCATTGGCAAGACAACTTGGAAATTGTAAACGAATTATTGGGTATGACCTCGATCCTCAGGCTGTCGAATTTGCTCAGCAACGGATCACTAGTGTTTCAGGGAAGGTGAGCCCTGAAATCACCTGCACAAATTACTTAAAGCATTGTCTTGATCGACTTGAACCTTCACTTTTCCGAGAGGGCGATCCGGAATTGGTTGACGCGATCATAGCAAATCCTCCCTATGTCAGAACTCAAGTGCTTGGCGCAAACGAAGCTCAACGTTTGGCAAAGCTTTTCGGACACACGGGAAGGGTTGACCTTTATTTTGCATTTCTATCTTGTATAGCCCGGCATCTTAAACCCGGAGGAATCGCCGGAGTAATTGTGTCAAACCGATTCATGTCGATTAAGTCCGGCGAAAAAGTGCGGGAACAGCTTCTTCAGGATTTCGACATATTGAAACTTTGGGATTTCGGTGATACAAAACTCTTTGAAGCAGCCGTCCTTCCGGTTGTCCTCCTCCTTCGGCGCAAGGAAACGGAGAATGACAGCGCCCCGAGAACTGAGTTTTTCTCAATCTACTCCGACGGCGAAGCATTTACTGAGCGAGAGGTTGATTCTGTTTTTGACGCGCTAGAGTGTGAGGGACCGGTTAAAGTGGATGGAAAGGTTTTTTCAGTACGGATTGGGCACCTTTCAACGTCAGGAAAAAAAGACGGCGTTTGGCAACTGGTTGATTCAACAAGCCATAATTGGCTTAACACAGTTGAAGTAAATACTTTTTGCCGTTTCGGAGATATCGGAAAGATTCGGGTTGGCGTCAAGACTACCGCTGACAAGGTTTTTATCAGAAGTGATTGGGCAGAAATCGGGGAGAATGTTCCGGAACTACTTCGGCCTTTGGTTACCCACCACGAGGCGGGGCAATTTATTCCGGCGAGGGGTGAAATAAGTAAGCAAATCCTTTATACGCACAAAATAGAAAACGGCCGTAAGGTTGCTGTTGATCTCGACGAGTATCCAATCTCAAAAGCTTACCTTGAAACTCCTGAAATTCGGGAACGCCTTGAATCAAGATCCTATGTGATTAAGGCTGGGAGAAATTGGTTCGAGATTTGGGTGCCTCAAGACCCATCTGCATGGGAATGTCCAAAGCTTGTCTTTTCCGATATCTCTGAAACGCCAGCATTTTGGTTAGAGGAAGGAGGGCGTATCGTGAATGGTGACTGTTATTGGCTCATGCCCAAAGACTCAGATAAAGAAGAATTGATTCTTTTGGCTTTGGCCGTAGGAAATTCGACATTCATTGAAAGATTCTATGACTTCCGATTCAACAATAAACTCTATGCGGGCCGCCGCCGGTTCATGACGCAATATGTTGAAGAGTTTCCGATTCCCAACCCGAACTCGAAGCTGGGTCGTGAAATCGTTACTCAAGTAAAGGCTATACTTAGAATGGACGCAGGGTCAGAAGAGTTTCATGAGGCAAAATCCACCATAGACGGCTTGGTAGATCGAGCCTTTCAAGTTTCCGTAGACGGAATCCCGGCAAATTATGTTGAGATCCCGTTGGACATTACACATGCCGCGTAAGAAGCCTTTACATAAATATGACTCAGGGTCAAACTCGACTCTTTGCAATGATTGTAGGGTGAAAATCTCCGACAGTTTTACGGATGAATTATATTGTCCCGTTTGCAAAGAGTCGCGGTCCCTGTGGACGCGGGTTAAAAAACACATGGAGGTGAAACCGTGGGTTACCACAGAAAAAGTTTCTCCCACCAAGCGAAAAACCTTCTGGGGCTTGCAATTCTCATTAAAGTGGCCTATTATCCGCCATGCACCCAAACAAATCAACAGACTCGAAGACGAGAGGCGGAGCCAAAAAGAAAAGCCCAACCCCTAAAATGCCTTCCACCAAGAAGGCTACCAAGAAGTCTTACTAATGAGAATCTTTCTTCTAGCCGCCCTAGCCCTAGGTTCCGGCTTCCTCTTTGTTGAGGAGGTGGCCGCACAGCCTCACGGGTTCCATTACAGGAAAAGCCCAAGCTACAACGGCAGTTCTTCTAGCTGGAGATTCAAAAAGAAGAAGTCGAAGCCGAAGTCATATTCCCGATCTTCACGCTCGTCGCGCTCGTATAAAAAGAGTTCAAGCTCCCGAAGATCTTACGCGAGTAGCTCATATTCTAAGCCAAAGCCCCAGAGATCTACTTCATCTCGCTCTAGCTCCAGTTCAAGAGCAGCAACCCCGACCTGACGATCGTCAACTGGCTGACCCTAAGGGCGAGGCCGACGCAGTTTGCGTCCTTCTATATAAACTTCAGCAAGCCCCTCGGAAACGAGTTGGGCATTAATGTCGACTGAATCGAGATATATGGTCCCTAGGAGGCGACCATATTTTCCTTTCTCATCCTTCTTTGTTCTGAGGATGATATATTTGCCTAGAATAAGCTCGCGAAGGCGATCCCTTGCCACTAGACCTTGTTCGCGCTCTTCACCACGAATCTCTGGAGTATTGATACCCGCTAGTCTAATAGGCTCGTTATGAAGACAGATACCGAAGCCCAGAGTAATATCACATCTAATAGAATCTCCGTCGTAGACTGAAACGACATATGCGCGGTAGGTGTGTAGCTGTTCTTCAATGTGCATTACAGGTCACTATAGCCGAGTTTAGTGATCATTGAATTAGCTTTATTGAGAATTGTATAAATCATTTCTTTGGCAGGTATTGCTCAACCTCAATAAGGAGGGCCTCAAGTTTCTTGTGAATAACCTCAAACCCACGCTCGATCTTTTGATTGCTTTTCTGGATGTTTTGAGCAAGCTGAATTAGGTCTGGCTCCTTAGGCTTAAGTTTTACTTCAGGAATCTTAACCTTCTCGTTTTTCACGATTACAGGAGCCTTTTTCTCTGCAGAGGTCCAAGTGGGATTTTCCTCTGGCTCTGGATCATCTCCTAGGTCAGCTTCAAATAAGTTGTAAGAATGACCGGCGGAGCATTCCACAACTCCACCGGTCTCTTTGATTCCTGACTTTCCACAGGTCGGACAGTATCCGAAGGGGGCACGCATTAGTCAATTAAATCTTTGATTACAGGAACCCTACGTGTCACCGCAATGATTTCCCCTTCTTCCTTTGCTTCCAAGTCCAACTCGTCAATCACGACAGCCAGCGAGGGCGCGGTCAAAAACGTAGTTACTTCTTTCTTTGTGTTGTTATCCATAACAAGGACCTCCCACAACCATTTAGTTTTAGTGTTGTTCATAATTATTTTTACTTTGCAATCTCACCGAAGAAATATCAAACTTCTCGATGTTATCAAAAAAGATGCGCTTTGTTAGAAGTTTCGCGATGTCTTCCGATAAGGCTTGAGTAACTCCCTCCAACAGATCGCTTCCGCAAGTTATCTTCCAGAATGGGACTTCGAATTTGAGCGTCCGATCATTTCCATTAATGGAGTAGTCTATCCTAATGAAGTAGTTATCGTGATCCGTGAATATTGTAGCACGGCTATTGACCCCATTATCCTCGACCGTCATATGAAATTGGGCGACAAGATAACGGTGAGTCTCTAGCTCAAGTTCTCGGATTTTTTCAAATTTTTCTAAGACGTTCATTATCGGGATAAGTTAATATTATACTCCACGACTCCGTCTACAAGTGATTTTTGGAGCTTAGTTTTGTTTTGACTGGCTAACTTGGCAATGACTCGACCAAAATGATTCTTATTCATTTGCCTCGTGAACACCTGTAGCTCGTCATAACTACTTAGTTCGCCCATCAAAGCAGAGACATTCCCTCGCCAATCGTCCTTTGAAGCCCTCAATCCCCACCAAAACGTGAGCATTTCCCATTCCCTTTGATCGGCGCTTAGGTCCTTTGCAAGAGATATAATGTCTGCGTGGTGGTAGGTATTAATCCCAAAACGTCCACTCGCCCCTGATGTCACCTCCTTAGGTGGAATGTAATCATTCGCCAGCCACGCTAATGCGAAAGGTAGTTCGCTCTTTATCGTATCCTCAATCTCTCGTTGATCGCGATTCAAAAACCAAGGCCTATGGGTAGAGGACATCTTCACGATCATTAGTTTGTCGAGAATTGTCCCGTCTAAATTGGGAAGGATGCTCAAAGAGTCCGCGTCTGTGTTGGTTGTAAGAACGATCCGACCACGCCTCTCGATATCCACGGGAGCGGAATACATATCTCTCGCCGTAACTTTTGGAGTAGCAGACATCTTTTTAAGAGCCTCCGTAAACCTTCGGTGATCCGCGGCAGTTGCTCCGCCCTCGTTATCATCAATATACCAGACAGGTGATTCGGTTAGCTCTTTGTTAAATTTCTCAGTGCCCATCAAATAGGCACCTGCGTCACACGCCTTACCAAAGATTAAATCTAATATATAGGTGGAGAACAAGGATTTCCCCCTATCAGCATGCCCTGCGATAATGAGGGAGTGTCCCATACGCGGGTCTCCTTCAAGTGAGCTTTTATAAAAATACTGTAACCAAGTGAGAATGTAGTGAACCGACTTCGAGTCATCCATCCACTGGTTGAACCAATCAAACAGATGGGGCCAATATTGTGTGTCTCCAGTGTCCGCTGGTTGCAATGGACGGAGGTCAGCCTGTGTATTTATGTATTTTTTGCCCTGTGAGGTCACTATCTCGTTGAAATTGAACAGAAAAGGAGCCGATCCATGTATTCTTCGGTTATCTTGAATATAAGCAAATATCTCATCTTGCTCACTTGCTGGGTCACCTTTCTTCCGCGGCGCAGTAGAAAAACCCGCCAGCCTTAACCTCATCGCCATATCTTCCTTTGTTAAAGGGGACCATTGCCGATCTCCATCCTTCACAAAATACTTGGAACCATCGAACCAGATATCTTCGATCGCCTCAGCTACCTGCTTGTCCCGGTATTCGGAAACAAACTTTTCACCGAAGATTTCCGCCCAAGTTGTGAAGGATTTCCCTCTCGTAGAGAACGACCACATCCCACCTTCCTGAACCACGGCCCCGATGCGGTCCACACCATCATCCACCCAAAACAGAGGTCCCCGCGCCCCTTCTTCAAAATCACCTACCCAACGATTCGGGAACATTTCATCCACCTTGTCCTTTATAACTTCCATAGGAATCCGGACTTTTCCTTTGGGTCCCTTGGTCTTTTTTGCGATGTCAAAGAAAAGCACTTCTAGCTTCGAAACCTCAATCTTGTCCTTAGAAACCTCAATCCAGTTAGTCCCTAACTCATAATTCATAGCAGGGTTTTTGCTGCATTCGTCCCAACCCCCATTTTTTATAATTGATCTACAACCTGTCTTCACTACCAAGGAGGTCATCAATTTCTCTCGAATTACCTCGTTATCCACCGGTAAAGGCTTCTCAAACTCCCAAATAACCCTCAATTTGTTTGAATACGTTTTCGTAACCCATGTTGGAGTCCATCCATCTTTCGCCTTCCTATTTAACTCATCCACCACCTTACTCATATCTGAGGTGTCCAAATTTGCACCATCGTAGTCCCCGATAAATCCGTGGAGCTTATGGGGAGGGTTGGAAGAGGAAACTCTATTATGGGGATTGAGGCCCTCCGTAAGCGAGTAGAAATAATGGTCGGTGTTCGGATCTACGCACCATTTCCTAAACTCTTCTTTGTCTTTAAATTGGGGAAGTGGTAGTGTTTCTGAGGATGGGTGAATTGAGGGCCTTGTTACCGTGGAGGTCCCTAGGTTTTTTAATACGTGATACATTATGTTTATTTTTGGTAGTGATTTACAATATCCACATCTGTCCCCAATGGCAGGTCTCTACACCACAAAGGAGAAGTGGTTAATATTTGTTGAATATCAGCTGCAGCTTGTGGAGAACTACTCTTATCCACTTCAATGACAACTTCATCGTGAACGCGAAGTATTATATCATATCCTGCATTGCTTATGGCTAGGACTCTGTCCATGAAAACGTCTCTGGCGAAGGCTTGCGTAGCATTCTCGATGAGAATCCCACTCCAGAACCTCCTTCTTGTTTTCTTGCCGTAGTGGATAACTTCGGCGGATAGCCCATTCTTGACTAAAATGTTTTTATAATTAAGCTCTCGACCGGAAGGTAGGACGATAGAATAATCGTCTCCAACAGAGGAGCGCATATCCCGCTCCAGTTTCTTCCAGAGGTTTACGAGCTTCGGCATCTTGGCTCTGAAAAGACGAACCATTGATTGAGATCGTTCGAAGTCTACTCCAGTAATGGACGCAAACTTACTTGCACCCATGCCGTACTGACAATTTGCTACTAGTTTACCACTTACGGTGAATCTTCTTCGCGGTCCCGCGTTGAGGATGTCGTAGACATGCGCTTGCGTTGAGGTTCCAACCATCTCTCCTGCGGCCACCCCCTGTATCGCCTTGTCAGGACAGTTGCCCAAGGAATTCCCGCTTCCTTCGCTTTTACTTTCAATACAGCCCATTTTGAGGGACGTTGGTTTACCCTGCTTTGTAAAGGAGTTGCCCATCGCAGATTCCCTGCCTCGTAATGTCCGTTGTTGTCGATCCGATCTATATGATGTTTCCTCGTTGGAGGTTCCCCAAGGTTTTTCAGAACCCAATCCACCATATCCCCTGCTGTCCCGAAACGAAACTCGATTCCCCGACCCCCATAGTTGGGGTATTCGGAACAGTTGAGATTTGTGCATCTTTGCTTGGCAGCATCGAATCTTTGCATTAGATATTTGGGCCTCCCCGTCCGCAAGTGATGGTTGTGGCACTGCTTTGATTTTCCGGACTTTAAGTTTTGATAATACACTTCCTGTTCTGTACCACATTCGCATCGGCAGAGAAGGTATCTCTCTCCGCTCTTCCGAATGAATGTAGGGGTTACTACTGTCCATAGTCCATATTGGCGCGGTGCCGAGTCCGGAAGTTGTGATCCTTGCCACCGAGGATGCTGCTTCCCCGATCGAAACCCACCCTTCACTTGTGTGGACTTTGTGATCCGGAGTCGCCGTGATTCCTTCGTAGGTGATGACTTCTTTGTATCCTTTGTAGATGACCCCTTCGTGGGTGACATATTCTTTTCCATCCCATACCTTATCTGTTATTTGAACCGATTCAATTGGGATTTCACCCCTATCGGTCAGAACTAACTGCCCTTCAGCGATACAGCCGAGCGCCATTTGTTTCATAGTATGTCTTAACCCCTGTGGCATTGGGGACTCCCCGTTGAAAAGACCAAAACCCCGCGCTTGAGCTTCATACCAGTCAGATCCACCCTTCGCTTTTTCAAGGATGCCCCACTCTCCTGCGAGGTAGGCGACACAGCGGGCTTCAATTTGAGCTAAGTCCGCAATAAGGAAAACTTTTCCTTCGGGAGCTTTGATCATACTCCTGAGGTCTACACCATACATCTCACCACGAGGCATGTTCTGAACGTTGAAACCCCCAGCACCGGAGTCACGACCTGTGTGCGCCCCGAAGTATTTCAATGAGTAACCGAAACGTCCATCAACAACTCGTGATTGCATTGTCTTTAATTTTTTTAGAAGGGAGTTTGCTCCTCGAAGGAGGTGAGTAGCTTCTAAAACCTCCGATTGTTTGGGATGTCGTTTCATCCATTCGCGTACCGCAGGATCGTCTTTACTCATGCACGGAGGCGGGAGGACGCCCTCAGACCTGCAATACTCGTTCCAATCTTTAGGAGATAGCGCACCCTCTTGCTGTTCAGCGTAGGGAATCGTCTCTATAGCCCCCTCTATCTTAACCTGCAGGAGTTCGATCCCCGCCTCAAGCTCCCCTTCGTCGATAGGCATTCCGCGCTCACACATGCGTGTTGTCTCCCGCGACATCTCTCGCTCATGTAGCGGCCAATCGTCGCTCCCCTTGTCCCATAACGAAAGACACCCTTTACTATCGTAGAGGGCGTACTCGGCTAATTCTTTTTTTTCCTCGCGGGATATGTCGTTAAAATTTCTACCCTTCATTTTGTCGCGGACCTCCTTCTTCATCATAACCCCATGAGAGTTTTTCAGGGATTCTGCGAGGGACCTCCCCCAGCCGAGGTACGACGACATGTCCGCCGTACAGTGGAAATCTTTGAAGTAAGTGTCAGGAATGACGCCGTCCGCTACTAACTTTTTATAAATAGGTTCATCAAAGCTCCGGTTGTGAGCGAGGATAGTGTGACCTTCCAGTTTCTCCCACGGCGCGTCTTTCGGATGTCCTACCCAAGCAAAGTTATCGTCGGAGTAGATCGATACCATGTATGCACTGAAATCAGGATGGTTCAGGTAGTTGGTCAGTCCATTATTGATCGTGCAGTCCTTTGAATAATATGTCTCAAAATCAATCGCGGTGGTATTCATAATAAAAAAAGGGGGAGCCATGCTGTATGACTCCCCCTTATAGTATGGTGGAAGGGGTTAACGTTACGCTACGGACTCAACAAACTCCACCAAATCGTCAGAGCATTTACCGATCCGCCGCATAGTGGGACTGTACCACTTGTTTTCAAGGTAAGTCTTGAGACCTGACTTCAGTTCCCAGAAGACACCGTGGATTTTCTTGTCGCCACCGCCGAATGCCATGTACGATGCAATGAACTTAGCGGTGGTCTTGAACGCGGACTTTGCTGCGCAGAAGTCAACCATTGCCCAGTGCTCGCCTTTGAACTCAAAAGGGAAGTTAGCGAGATCTTGCTCGTCTAACCCCTTAGGTGCCTTAACCAACATGGTAATATGGGCCATCGGCTGGCAGTAGTTAGGACTACCATACTCGGTTGAGTAACCCGCCGCTCTCATCTCCTCAGCGGAGTTGAAAACCTTAGGCATGTCACCTGTTCCCCAAGCAATATCCTCCTGATACTGCTTGTTGCAGTTGAGGACGATACACTCAACGGGTTCATCCTTCTTAGCGAGGACAACTTCGTTGTTTAGAACAATAGCTCCAACAGGGTATCCTTCATTAACAAGGTCGGAGGTTTGAGCTACGATCTTGATCCGAGGCAGGTTAAGATCATCCCGGCTCCAGTCTCCCGTCATTCCATCAATATGCAACTGATCGTTGGTGATGGTGATTGAGGTTGAGTTATCAGCCTCTTGTGTGATTAACGCTGTGTCTTCGACAGAAGCGTCTTTAGTGGTTTCTTTCATTTCTGTAAACGATGTTTTAGCCATAATATATGTTTTGTTTTATTATTTATTTTATTTTACTTAGATATTGAACTTCCTCAGCGTGTTTAATCACGCCGATGTCTTCAAGTTGTGACATGACGTCAGCAACTTTACCTTTCTTCTTACCACGTTCTGCGGTTTCTGCCACAAGCTTTTCAAACTTTGTAACAGGGAAGGAATCAATTCCCTCCAGAAAATCTTCTACCTCTACTTCGTCCTTGATTACACCATATGCGGCAAGGGCGCTTGTGATGGATCTCCGCCCACTACGAGTCTTGACCTCGTAATCAGGGATGTCCATCCCATGCTCAAAAGCGGCGACTCTTGCAGCCATCTTCCAACCACTAATAGCTTTCTCCAGAATAGGAGCCAGCGTAAGTAGTTTTGATAAAGTTTCAGGATCTCCAATTTCGGACCCGTGAACAACCTCTGGAATCTCCAACTCATCGGGGACTCCGTAATTCTCGGCTACCTTCATCAACTTAGCTGCAATAGCAGGACATTCGCCAGCACGCGCACAGTAGTCGCAGACCCGTGAGGCGGGGTTTAGGTCCTCGATGGTGAGAGACTCAAAGCAAGAACGAAACTTAGTTGCTTTCGTTATTACTGCGGATATTTCCTCAACAAGGTCTGCGACTTGTGCGCGGTGGAATACATCAAACAGGATTTCGTCCCGTTGGCAACAAATGAAATAAAAACTAATGGTATCAATTTGTGGGAACATTTGAAAAGCACCCAGAGCATAACACTTGGATTGCATGTTGGTCGCTGGTTCCTCAACGGCGTGCTTCCCGGTCTTATAATCAATCATCAAGGCTTCATTGGGCTTGTCCTTGTTTAGACAAAACCGATCGCAGGTCCCGAATGTCTTAGTGCCAATCAGATCTACATGGACTCTAATCTCTTTGTGATCTTCAAAGTTTTGAAAGCCGTGCTGCTCGATAATCATCTTCTCCGCGTTGGAGCAATATTGAGCGAGGGATTGTTCATAGTCATTCAATTTTGACCAGTCATTAACCTCTAAGGCTAGGTGAACTCTCGTCCCCATTTCCGCTGCTGGGTTAGTGCCTGTAGTGGGGAGGAATCCCGCACACGCTTTAACTAGTTTAAGAGAAGACGGACTGAATTCCGCATGGTCCAATACCCCTCCTTCCTGCTCTTGTTTATCGTTGCTCATATTAGTCGTAGACAATACGCTAGTCTGTTTATGGAGCAAGTCCATATTTTCAATTTTCAGCATCATCTTCTGTACAATACTGGTTTCCAATGTTTTATCAGCTACAAGAATTTTTTGAATAGAGTCCGTTTGACCTCCAAGACGATCTACCCGCCCCAGTATTTGTTTAAAGTCTTTCGCATTGTAGGTAGGGCTGATGAGAGCCAGTCGAGGATGACCCCCCACTGTGTCGTGCAGGCTTACACCCACACCCCCAGCTGCACTATTACACAGGATAACTTTCACGGTATTGCTCTGAAAGGCTTCTACAGCGTTATCACGCTCCTTCTTGGATTGACCTCCTTGGAGGAACACATGGTTGACCTTCAAGCGAGATGAAACTGCCTTGATGGTTTCCGTGAAGTTGAGGAAGACGGCTACACTCTGTTTGTTAGCAACCCCATCCTCAATGAGGGAAGCTATTTCTACAACCTTCAACAATTCAATTTCCTGCCTTAGACGCAGTATCTTTGTCAGAGCGATGGCGTCCTCTCCATCTAACTCGATGCGTTTATCCAAAACCACCAACTCGTCATGGAGTTCATTAGCTAGCTTTTTAAGCTGCTTACCTTTTCCAAACGTGATAGGGTCGGTTATAACGCGACACTCTTTGAAATGGTTCCCAAGATCCGCTCGCGTTAATTTATGTCCGAGTTCAGGATACATAAGTTTGTTTAATTCTACCAGTTTGTGTTGGCTACTCTGAGGGAATTGGAATGCTCCGAACGAATCAAACACGCATCCCCATGTCTTGCCCCAGTCCCAGAAATTTCTATTGTTATGAAGACCTAAGACAAAACCGAGAGCTTTCATCTCACGGGGATCTTCGGCAGCAGTAGCAGAAAGACATAAAATTTTATATCCCTGTTCCTTCGCCGAAACCATCATCCGACTATTCAGGGTTTTGATCCCTTTCCCCTTGTGACACTCATCGAAGATGATGAGGTAATCTTTAGGAGCCTTCCATACCATCTTAAATTTGCCGCGACGATCCAAGAAGCAGGTATTCCCTGCTCGAAGCTTCTCCCAACCAATAACGTGACCGCCCCACTCTTGGTCCTTTAGACACTTCTCCCAAGCACCAACTACCGTTTTCGGGCAAACCACGAGCGGGGTTTTGCCCAACGTCTTACTGAGTTCAACGGCTTTGAGAGTTTTCCCGGTCCCTGTTTCACTCGCGTCGAGCGCGGCCCCTTTGGTTTGTATTGCCTTTGCCAGAATGTCATGTGATTCTTTTTGGGCTGGATATAAATCCAACTTAGTCTTCGTCTTCGAGGTTGTCTGTGATGTCTGTGTAATTAAGTCTAGATTTTTTTGCTTCATCCTTTACCACTTTATATAATCCCGGAATTTCGTTGAAATGTTTTACCTTCGTGTGCTTATAAACACCATACTGCGCAATCAATGCCGCGTCCGCTGTAGCATTAGTCCACTTGAAGCCGGGAAACATCAGCTTCGCTCGAAGACGCAAATTTTTTTTATGTTCCCACTGCTTCTCCATTACTGGAAACCAGTATAATGCTTGCCAGTGCTGGGGTAATACTTTTTTACTGGGTAGCCCCATCCCCTCAATCAATCCGAGATACTCGCCATAGTTTTGAGCGAAGGTCCACGTTGTAGAGACTCCCTGACGAGGCATTGCATGCACGCTCTCGATCCAGACAAAGATATCATCACTAAAGTTCGAACGCATCCTTTCAACGAAGTCCTTGAAGGCCTCGCGAGAAGTCCACTTCTCGACAGAGAGCAAATGACCGGATTCCTTCAAGCAGCAATAGGCACCTCCCACGCCGGGGTCAATCCCAATGGTTAGCCTCTCAACACCGTTGTCAGGTCTAGGAACCCATAACCTTTCCTTCTCCGCCTTATAGTCACGAGCTTTCTTACTCATCGAAATCGTGAGTAGTATTTTTGAGTCTACCCTCAACTAATTCCTCAACTATATCAGATACCGACCGATGTTCCCGGTATGCGATTGATTGGATTGCGGTGGAAGTTTCATGATCCAGTTGGACTTGGTGAGTCACTTTCCCGCTGATGGCGGTGGTAAGTAATTCGGAAACAACTTGGGAGAGGGATTTCCCTTCCTGTGCTGCGTAGTCCTTTGCGGGTTCTGATATTTTCCGACTGATGTATAGTGTGAGCTTCGTAGGCTCCACAATGGTTGCTGATCTTGCCATAATTCAGCCACTATAAAATACTAACATCGCTTTGCAAATAAAGAATGACCTCTTATATTTGGACTCATGGCTATTAGAAAATACGGGTTTGTCTTCCCTGATGATACAAACGAGGTAACTATGGAACTCCATGCTTATCTCCATGCGCGGTCAGAAGAGGAGGGAGGCCTCGGCCAATTTGAGCATATGCGCAACGCGATCGACCTTCTTTGGAATAACGAGGAGAAACCCGCCGCACGGGGGTTCATCTGGTCTCCGTGGGCTGAGGACATGCTGTCACTCGCCTGTGAACACAAATACTTATCCATCGCTGGTTGTGCATCTTCTGGAAAATCCGATGCCATCGCGATGTTCGGAATTATTAACTACCTCGCCTCACCAACCAACACTCTGGTTCTAATGACCTCTACCACGCTCCGTGAAGCAAGGCGACGAATTTGGAAATCAACCATGGATTTGTGGAATGCGGTTCCGGGACTTCCCGGTCGGGTAGTTAACTCTTTGGGTATTATCAAGGGGATGTCCGCCACAGGAGGTTTCTCGGAATCTACAGGAATTGGTTTGATTCCTGCCGCAAAATCCAAGGAACGCGAAGCTATCGGTAAGTTGGCTGGAATTAAGCAGGACCGACTCATCTTGCTTGCAGACGAGCTTCCAGAATTACCTGAGTCCTTGATCCACACGGCAGTGAATAACATGAGTGTGAACTTTGCAAATGTTCCCGGAGCAGGCTTTAAAATGGTAGGTTTGGGAAACCCTGCATCTCATTTTGATGCCATGGGAATTTTTTCAGAACCAAAAGATGGTTGGGGATCTGTAACAGAGGATGATTACGAATGGGAGACAAATCTAGGGTTTTGCGTCCGGTTTGATGCTTCTGATAACCCGTCATTGTGGACTGAGGAGGGGAGACAATTATACCCGTGGATGCCCAGCCAAGAAGTAATCGATACTGCAAGAAGGACCTACGGTGAGGAGAGTCTGTTCTTCAGCCGAATGTTTAAAGGGTGGTGGTGTCCAGCAGGAAGCGAGCGTTCTATCTACTCCGAAGCCGATCTCATTAGAGGAATGAGTCATCGCAAGCCAGTTTTTGACAATAACTCCACTATGGTTGCAGGACTTGACCCCAGTTTCTCAGCGGGTGGAGACCGATGTATCGCTTACTTTGGGAGGTTTGGTCTTATGGAGGGCCTAGAAACCCTAGTCTTAACAGAATGCGTAACTTTAAAAGAGGATACTTCCGACACTTCTATCCCTAGAACGCACCAGCTAGCCCGTCAGTTTAAAGAAGAGTGCCTTAAAAGGGGAGTTCTCCCAGAGAATGCAGCCATCGACTCAACCGGAGGGGGTGCCCCCTTTCACGATGTCCTTTCAGTGGAGTGGTCCGACAGGGTTTTGGCGGTAAACTTCGCCGGTAAAGCTTCCGATAGAAAAGTCTCCGCCACTGATAAGGCGCTAGGACACGAGCGTTACCAGAACAAAATGAGCGAGATCTGGTTTCAGTCTAAGGAATTGCTCCGCGCAGACCAGCTTCGTGGGATCGACCGCGAACTCGCTAAGGAACTTGTTAACCGTGAATATGACACGACAGCTACGGGTAAGATCAAGGTGGAGCCTAAGAAAGATTATAAAATGAGGACTAATAAGTCCCCGGACCTTGCAGATAGCGCCTTTGTAGCCGTTGAGCTTTGTAGAGTCCGTCACGGATTGTTGGGAGGTGAGCGATTTGAGGTGTCTGAGAGCAGGAGACAGAGTTGGGCAGAGAAAATGAAATCTTATGATGTGACCACCAGCGCAACCCCAATGGATCTAAACGAGATTTAAAGCGAGTTGCAATTAGCCACTATCCATATAAATTCTAAAAAATGATTGACGAACTAAGCGATTTACCTGTCCTGACAATTGATGCGGAGGGTAAGGTCCCCCCAGCACGCATTAAAGATGTTAAATCCGCCAACGAGATCTACCGTAATCTCGCGGAGGGGGATGAACAGTCCGCGGTTAATCGCACCCGTGTTCAGGCAATGTTTGATGGAGTGACTCCATATTCAGCCTCCGCACTGAAGGCTTCTGGACAAGGGTTTAGAACTAATCTTAATTTCGGAGAGGCGGAAAAATACCTTGAACAAGCCCTCTCCGCTTACATTGACCTGATCAATGCGGTCGAACAGATCGTTAGAATTGAAACGAGCTTCGGGGAGGCCCGACAGAGAGTCGAGTGGTCTCGAATTATGTCAGAGGAATACTCCTTCCAACTCCGCAAGTGGGACAGGTTTAATTATGAATTTTTAAATCTATGCAATCACTTTGTCGGACACGGGGTCGGTATAAATTATTTTGAAGATTCCGATAGTTGGCAATGGAGATCCACCGGATTGGGTGACATCCTGATTCCAAGACAAACCCAAGCCACTGAGCAGAATATTGATGTTTGCTGTGCTGTTCGCTCAATGTCTGTCACCGAACTTTACAAGTATATCGAGAATGAGAAGGCAGCAACGGAGGTTGGTTGGGATGTAGGTGAGGTTAAAAAGGCAATTAAAGATGCTTCTGCAGGATCTCCCGAATCCAATGATTGGGAGAAGCTACAGGCTGAGTTAAAAAATAATGATCTTTATACAGGAGCTAAGTCTGCTAGAGTTGAGGTTGTCCATCTTTGGGTACAGGAGTTTAACAGGACTGTGTCTCACTACATCACACTTAAAAATGCAGAGAACATAAAGTTTCTTTTAAAGCGTCCAAATGCATTTAAAAGTATAAAACAAGCTTTCACATTCTTTTGTTATGGGATTGGGACTAATGGCACCTACCATTCAATACGAGGATTGGGTTATAAAATTTACAGCCATATCCAGTTAAACAATCGGATTAGATCACAGGCAGTTGATAATGCGATGTTGGCGGGATCTCCGATGGTCCAGCCAGAAGATGAGCGGGCGTTGGAGAACATGGCTTTCAATTATTACGGGCCTTTCGCTATCCTACCTCCGAATGTGAACTTCGTAGATAGAACCGCCCCTAACGTCACCAACACCATGATGCCAGTTCTTCAAGATCTTGGGCAGATGGTGCAGGAGAGAACTGGACAGTATTCAACTGCGGGTGTGTTTGGAGGAGAGAACAACCGTAGAACCCGCTTCGAAGTTGCCGCCCATCTTGAAGAAGCCTCCAAACTCAATGTAACTGCACTGAACTTGTTTTATGCACCATGGGACAGGTTCCATTTAGAATTAGCACGCCGTTTCCACAACCCGGATTATAAAGAAAGTACAATTGGTTTTGAAGAGGTTATGGATTACCGGGAGCGATGTTTGTTGCGCGGAGTCCCTATTGAGGCTTTATTATCGGTGGATTTTAAAAAAGTCCGTTCTGTTAGAGCGGTTGGGAATGGTTCTCAAGCAAACAGGATGGTACAACTACAACAACTTAATGAACTTGCAGGAACATTTGACGCTGAAGGTAGGCATTCTTTATTTAGAGATCAAACTGCGGCTATTGTTGGTCAAGATGCGGCTGACCGATATATTCCGGCACGCCCAGACCAGCGTATGCCAATTGACGCGAAAGTAGCCCAGTTAGAAAACAAGGATTTGATGCAGGGTGGTGAGGTGGAAGTATTCCCCAATGAGGTTCATGTTATCCATCTCGATATTCATGTTCCCGAAATGGAGTCAGTATTCCAGCAGGTCGAAGAAGGTCAGTTGGAGCTTGTAGAAGCTTATCAATTAACCGCGAACCTGTTCCAACACAGCGTAACCCATTTAGAGTTTATTCAACAGGACTTCTCTGTAGCCGATAGGGTATCTGAGTTCAATGAAAGACTTCAGCAGGTTTCAGAGCTTATTATTAATGGCCAAAAAGCCCTCGCTAAACTACAACAGGAGCAAGCGGAAGCCGAGGAAGCCGGGGAGGGAGAAGGTGGTCAAGTATCACCGGAGCAGCAAGAAAAATTGATCGAACACAGGCTTAAACTACAGATGATGCAGGAAAAACATCAAATGGAGATGATGATTAAGTTGCAGAAAGCGCAACAGGATAGAAGTGTAGAAGAAGCTAAGGCGGCTAGTAGCTTGAGAAACTTTTTAAAATAAATGACGACATTGGACGAGTGGAGTAAGGATGAAGCAGCCCGATCTAGGTGGGCAACTTTTATTGCTACCGAAGAATTTAGAAGAGGGGTTTCTGTTATGGAGACCCAAGCAGTACCCTTCATAAGGGTGGGTGAAGAGGTTGGAGTATCTGCCCAACGGCAGGCTTATCAAGCTGGGTTCCACGCAGCTATCCATCTTTTTAAGAACCTGCATGAAGTTCATTATAAGAAAAACCAAGAAATACTCCCTGAATGGGATTACGTGATACCAGATGGAAACGATTAATACACCAGAAGCCGCGCCAGCACCAGAAGCCGCGCCAGCACCGGAACCGCAAGCCCCCGCTGAGGTTCCTGATTCAATCATTCAACAGGACTCCGTTGATGTTCTACAACAGCCCACTGAGGAAGTTGGATTGTTGGAAGCTTTAGACGAGAGGATGTCCGGGTTTGATGAGGTGAAACTCGATACAGAGGGACCCTCAGTTGAGCAAGTTGAACAGACTGCGCAGGAGGTTAACGCTGACCCAGATCTCGCTTCTGAGTTTCCGGAACCGGAAGACCTTAAAGAAGTCCTAGATGATAAGGCCGTCGCTAAATGGGGAGAACTACGAGGCGAGTTAACAGAATCTCGTTCCAAGATCTCAGAGCTAGAGGCTCAATTGGAAGCCACCAAAAATCAATCGGTCGCTTCTGAGCTAGAGTCTCAACTAGCGGAGATGAAGGAGATAGTTAGTGACTATGAAACAGAGCTTTCCGTGGCTAGAGTAGAAAAGTCTCCTCAATATGAAGAACTCGTAACTAGACCACTACAATCCATCATGGAGTCAGTTGAGCTTATTGCTAACGCAAATGAGATCGACGCAGAGGCCTTGTTTGATGTGATGGCTACCGATAATAGGGAAAAACAAAATGCTGAACTCAGTAAGCTCACCACAAATTTAAGTGATCGAGACAAAATGAGTCTTTATCGGATGATTGATGATGCTTCAATCCTTTTTGAAAGGGACGCTGAGTTGAAAAACAATGCAGCCGAAGCCGCCCTCGCATTGGATCAGCAGAATGAACAGATGCAATTGGAAGCAGCCAAAAGAGAAGCAGCTACCCTACGGGAAGGCGTTAAGAAAGTATTCCAAAAATTGTCTGACGTAACCCCGGATATTGGAGTAGATTTAAACTCCCTTCAAGAAGCGGGACTTAAAGAAGACTTTGTCTCATTAGGACCTGACCATAAAGCTTATGCACTAGCTGCAGGAACTATGCTGAAGCCACTGGTTGCCGCTTTGCGGGAACGGGATGCCACCATCGCCCAATTAAAACAGGATATGAGTGGGTATCAACAGTCCCAACCCTCCGTGAATGGATCGGGCGTGAAACCGACAGAAACTTCCTCAGCTTCGGCGGAGACAGGGTTTCTAGAGATGATGGACCAACGATTAAAAGAACAAGGATTATAATATGGAGGTATTGATTATCTGAAATGCCCGTCGCCATCTCTTTACTGGGCGAAGACGGTAAATCCTATTATTGCAGCGGTAGCAAATTTCGAAGGCAGAACGATTGAGCGCTGGCAGGGCGGTCCCGACCAGTGAACCTGATACAAAATTATGAGTGATACCGAAGACAACGACGATAAAAAACCGAGTAAAGAGCCCTTGCCAGACGCGCCTTGTTCTCCTGTTCGCCGTCGTCGAAAGAAGCGCCCGTGGATTGTGCGTAAGTGGCGAGAATTATATTGGTGGGGAATAGCCCTCATTCATGCCCGCGATAACGCATGGGCCGCTGGTTCTGCGAGGTATATTCTGGAAGACCTAAATCACCCGGAAGGCGTGAAAGCTTTGTCGGAAATATCCGGCCTGCCTGAAGGGGTAATCGTCGAAGCCATGTTCAATATATGCTGCGATGATCCCGAGGAGAACAGTAATTAGTTGAGCCGGGGAGCCCTCGGCGACCTCGCGCTCCAACATCATTTTAACGTATCCGTGAAAACAAGGTCAAGCAAGATCTATAATGGGGGCAGCGGGTAGAGCTAAAGACAGGGAGGCTAAATATTCAGGAGGTAAGCATAGTCCTTCCGATTACAAATACAATCCACGCACAAACCAAGCCACGCTCAAAAAATAATTTGCGTTTTATTTTCTTATGGGGTATTAATTTGGTGGAGCCTCTGAACTCCGTAACAATCAGAAAAAACCAGAGCTAAGGGCAATGCTATTTGCCTGTCTCCTCGGCTCAAGGAGAGACAGAATTAAATAATTAATTACTTCCCCACAAAATGTGCGGAGGTGCAACCCCTTTTATCCAAATGGCAACCCAAACTACAGGCGGAACTCCTTCCGTCGATATTACACATACCCTTATCGCTGAATCTGGAAGGATCAGCGGAGAAATCTATCGCAGAACAATTGACACCTCTCCATGGTTGAAGCTGGTTAAGCAAGATGCTTGGCCCAACCAAATGGGAGACAACCTCTCAGTTCTGACCTACGAGCGGACTCTTCCACCAAGTCCTACTTGGTCGAATATCAACTCCGCCTCTAATAAATACTGTATCCCTGATGCAGTTCAGGTGCCCGTCGCGCAGACCATGCAGACCTACGGCCTAGCACATACCGCGATCGAATCAGATCCAATCTGTGTGCATGACGTTCGTTTTGGCTATCAGTTCCGCGAGCAGCTTTCTAACATTTATGACAACCTCGTTGAGAATGTCGCTTGGATGTGGAAAGATCGGTACCGTGAACAGTACACTGACTGGGCGCACCATAACGTGGTCGCTTACGAAGATACTACTGGAGCGCTCTGTGAAGCCCCCGGCCTACTGGCGAACACCGCTGGTACCGTAGGAGCAATCGCAGGTAAAGGCATGCCGGAAGAGGATACGGCTAACGCTGCTTTCACTGAAGCAAACGTTTCCCGTCTTACTCAAGGTATTCTGAACCGATTCTACATGCAGTTGATTCGTGATGGAGGTGGATCTAACCCGATGGGCCGCACTGATGGTCGTCCGGTTTTCACTCTAATCACTTCTGCTGAAGCTTCTGACCACATTATTCGTCAGAACGCCGATGGAACTCGCGATGATTACCGTTACTCCCCTAACGTGAATGAACTCCTCAAGCCTCTTGGCGTTGAGCGTTCGCACCGGGGTTTCTTCCACGTTGTCGATCCGTTTCCAAAGCGGTACACGTACGACGGGGGTCAGGCTCTTGGCTCTCGCTGGACTGAAGTCCTGCCCTACGTAGCCGATGCTACTTCTTATCAGGGCAAACAAGGTTCCGAAAACCGTTACATTGTTAACCCAGCCTATGAGACTGCGGAATACGAAGACTCTTTCATCTTCCACCAAGATGTATTCAAGTCCTTGATTCCAACCCCACTTGGTAATGCTGGCTCTAACGTCCAGTTCAATCCTTTGACTTACCGAGGCAAGTATGACTTCCTCAATATTAAGGATCGCTTTGATAACCCAGATGGTTCATGGGGCTACTTCCGTGGCGTTCTCGCTAACGGTGCCAAGCCTTGCAAACCACAATGGGGTTACGTTATCAGACACAAGCGTTGTGATGCTCAATTCGAGCTTCTCGACTGCTCTGATACCGCAATCACCTAATTAATTCCCTAACCCCAACCCGTCCACATCCCCCGCTAGTCGTTCTTTAACGCTAGTGGGGGATGAATGGGTTTTTAAACAATGTCTTCAAACGCTTCTAAACTATACGCTACAGCAGAGGAAACCTTGACATTGTCTTTTTCTTGGGCAGATGGTTTTACGGGATTGACGGGGGTATTTAAAGTAGGGACTCAATCAGATTTTACTCTTGTACAATCGGCAAGTTTAACAATTGATCCGGGGGATGCAACTCTCATGAATGGAGACCTTTCTTTAGTTGGCGTAGCAAAAGGTTGTTACGTCACTCAACTACATCTCACTGACGGGGGCGGGGATGTAACGATAGTGGAGGGGCCTACATTAATAGTTAAACCGCAGATAGATGGCTAAAATAATACTAACCGTAAGTCCAAACGACCCCATAGAGTTAACGAACACGGTTCGGGGGGCCTCCGGCGAGGTTGGTGGGGGTGGGATAGACACAAGTGGAACCCCTGTAGCAAATGATTTTGCTAGATTTACTGATGCTGATACCATTGAAGGCCGGAGTTATGCAGAAGTTAAAGCGGATCTCGATCTCGAAATTGGCACAGATGTTCAAGCGTGGTCCAGCGTCTTAGATGCTACTACCGCATCATTTACCTCAGCCGACGAAACTAAACTAGATAACATCTCAGGAACTAATACCGGAGACCAGACATCGATCGTCGGATTAACTGGAACTAAAGCGCAATTTAATACTGAGTTATCTGACGGGACCTTTTTGTTTTCCGGAGATGAAGCATCAATTGATCACGATACACTGCTTAATTTCGTAGCAAACGAACACATAGATTGGACGGGCGTGAGCGCCGGAACAATCGACGCAACAAATATACCCGATCTGTCAGCGACTTATGCAACAGCGGCGCAGGGAACGCTAGCCGACTCAGCTATGCAACCCGGAGATGCTTTAGCAGACCTCGATACAACAGTTACCGGGGCGCAACTAAATACCCTGCAAGCTAATAATTCGGGAGTCAACACCGGGGATGAAACCACCGCAACTACATCGACGGAGGGAATTGTTGAACTTGCTACTCAGGCAGAGGTAGATGCCGGAACGGACACTAGCCGGGTAGTCACCCCGGATACGCTAGCGAACTATTCAGGGTTGGGAGCCGGTGGTGGTGGTGCGTTTTCCGATGCGTCAGATCCCGTAGTGCTGAACACTACATCAAAAGATGTAGTGATTGGAGCAGCGCAGGTTAACTCTGCCAAATTTTCAATTGATGGAGATGCGGATCAGGTTCAGCTAGCGGTTCAGGGACACGCCGCTCAGACTGCAAACTTGATGGAGATTGAGGCGAGTGATGGGAACATCGGAATGATATTCGACTACGATGGAAGTTCAAATTTTTCTGAGTTGACCATAGGTAATAGCAATTCCCTTGGCTACGTATACATCAGTGGTTCCGGGGCAGGGGATGCCACATTAGACATCAATGGGATAAGTAGACCTGTTGCGACTGACGCTTCTTTCGATATTACAAATTCTGGCGCTGGGGCAATGGAGTTGCGAGTTGACAACGTGGAGGTGCCGACAATTTCGTCTACCTCGACGCTGACTAACAAAACCATTTCGGACGCGTCAAATACGTTGTCGATTGAAGGAACAACTATAAAATCAACCGGTGAAGCTGGTGGTACAAAATACCTGCGCGAGGATGGCGATGGTACATGTAGTTGGCAGACTGTGGCGGGAAATGCATCTCAACTCTCAGACTTATCGGATGTAAATACATCTACAGCAACTAACAGAAATGTATTAGTTGCCGACGGAGTAGATTTCGAATCCCGCGCATTAGTTGAAGCAGACATTTCCGATCTGGGAACTTACATAACTGCATCATCGAGTGATACGCTTACTAACAAAACCTTTGATGCCAATGGCACGGGTAACTCCCTCAGCAATGTTGATGTAGCGGATCTGGCGAATGGCACCGATGGTGAACTGATTACATGGGATGCTGCTGGAGCGCCTGCCACGGTAGCAGCGGGAACTGCCAACCAAGTGTTGACATCGAACGGAGCAGGAGCGGCCCCGACGTTTCAGGATGCAGCTGAGGGTGGGGCATTTACCGCTAACGGAGACACGGAGATCACGCCAGTAACATCTATTATACTTGGTCAAGCTACAGGAAACGAGACTGGACTCTCCATCCCATTTGAGGTAAACAAGTCTACCAGCGGAAACGCGACAGGATTAAGCATCACGGCAACTGACACCCTAAGTCCGGGGCAGATAAATTATATCGAACTGATAGGAGGCGGAGGAACAACTTGCCGTATCGATGCAGCGGACGAAATCCTTTACAACGGCAGTGGGGCAGCATTGATAGATTTTGCAAATGCGCGATTTGGTTCATCAGCGACTTATACGACTTACAACGCAAATGAAATGGTCGTTACCGATGCCGGTGGTTCTGTTTACATATCTTCGAACGGGGTCTCAAATGGTGCAAGTCATACTAATGGACGAGTGACACTCACGTCTAGCGAGGTGATTCTGGACAGCCCAGATGGGACAGATGAAGTAAAAGTTGTAAACGGGACTGTATCGCTACGAACTGCAAATACAGATCGAGTAGACATTACTGATTCGGGAGTGAGGTTAGGAGCCGCCAATGCGCGTGTAACCACAATTTTAGATGAAGATACGCTTAGTTCGAATTCAGAAACCGCACTAGCTACTCAACAGAGTATTAAAGCGTATGTGGATGCGCTCCCGGTTGAATTAGGAATTGCGGTAAGTGATGAAACTACTGATTTAACAACCGGGACAGCAAAGACTACTTTCCGAATGCCTTACGCGATGACACTTACAGATGTAAGAGCATCAGTGACGACCGCTCCGACCGGTTCGATCCTTCAGGTAGACATAAACGAGTCGGGAGTTTCTGTATTAAGTACTGTTCTTTCCATTGATGCTTCAGAAAAAACTTCTGAGACTGCCGCTACAGCCGCAGTTATTTCTGATAGTGCGTTGGCAGACGACGCTGAGGTA
>Ga0208898_1000351_pt1 | contig 35968 bp, 64 predicted proteins | sample VirMetDEL_Mar_4_FD_184513 | JGI IMG/M metagenome (GOLD analysis project Ga0208898, IMG submission 184513) | Aqueous microbial communities from the Delaware River and Bay under freshwater to marine salinity gradient to study organic matter... | ecosystem: Environmental > Aquatic > Marine >... | reverse complement strand
CATCTACCCTCGTAGCAGCAAGATTTGAACCCCTACTAAAAGTAAAATCTCCACTACCATCAGTAGGTCTAATACTATACAACTTACCATCCTTGTAAGCAGAGGGTATCATTGCTAATGATGCATCGTCAAATAATTTGCTCATTATAATATTTCGTTTAATTCGTTTATAGTGCAAGTACGAGCCTCTGTAGAACCACTTGCTGCAACAACTCTTACATCATATGCATCAAACAATACTCTACCACCATCTGCATCACCCATAGCCTTAATAGCATTGTTGACACACTTTGGTGACTCTACAATAGCACCATCTAATTCTGCTCTCTCAACAAAGGATTTAACGATAGCCAACAGCCTACCGATAGCCTTTCTTGCTATGAGAGATATGCTGTTAATTAAACCCATTAGGAAGCTTTGTAAGCGATTACTTTTCCACTTGCTACAGCAACACTATCAAACTTACCAAAGATAATAGTGCCCTCTGTAAGAGTAACTGAAGTGAGTGCATCACCTACAGTTGTAGTAGTCGTTACCACACTGTCTTCCAATGCTTGGATAGAACGGAAGCTTTCTCCCGCTGTAGAAGAATCTCCACCCGATAGTAAGCGAAATCCGTAGTCACCTGTTGCAGACTGGTAGAAGTTACCTTCCTTTACAATAGTTTCGTATGACATTTTATTATTGTTTTAAATTGTATAATTCTGTTATAGTGCAATTTCTTGCCTCTGTATCTCCGCTTGCGGCTTGCACACGAGTATCGTAAGCATCAAATAATACACGGCCAATATTAGCTGTGGGAGATGTGTTTATTTCATTAGCGACACAAGAATAGGACTCTATGGTAGCACCATCCGTAAGCACCCTTGTGCCAAATCCTTCATATCCGGAATAAACAGAACTGCCAGAGTAACCTCCTTTTACATATAAGTATTTAGGCTGTGCGTTAATTTGCACAGCGTCCTTCATATATCCCGTTCCGCCGCTAATTAAATAAGCCATTAAGCAAATATGGTTTGGTCGCTAAACACCGCTTTATCATTGATTGCCAAAGAAGCAATACCACTTTCAGTATTCAGCGTAATATTTACATAAGACTTCTCACCAGTACCTGTACCGCTGTTAGCCTCATAGTTCATCGTTAAGCCATCCATCCATCCACTGATAGTAACAGTGTCATTGTTGTGTAAAAGAATGCAGCAGATGTCCTCTCTGCGGCTCATAAGGTCTATCTGATTAACCTTATTATCTACAGCAGGAGATTGGATAGTAATATCTGTAGTGACAACACCTAATCCATTAGATGTGTTCTTGTTTTCTGTAAAGGTCGTAGTCCCGTCCTTTGGGTTATGCTCAAAAGTTACGGTATCTACTGTGTCTACTTGAGTTACTTGAGTCTCATCAATAGGGTCAAAGGTAATCGTCAAGTCTTTTTGTAATAAAAGAATAGCTTTCTTAATACCTCCTGTAACTCGTTTGTTACAATTGATATCAATATCGCTTAAAAGAATAGAACAGTTGAAAGCCATATATTTTTAAATAAAAAGGGGAGAGGATTGCTCCACTCCCCCTTGTGTTAATTTACAAGATTTACTATTATGCAGTTGCAGTAGCAAATTCAGCAGCAGGAATGCTGTAAGAAAGACCTTGCTCATCACCCGTTAGAGTTAATTGGAAGCGGTTCTTTTCAGCACGACCTGTACCAGAGTTAGCATCAACAGTTCCTGCGTAAAGACCGTAGTCCAAACCACAAACGTGGTAAGTTCCAGCAGCAGTCTTAACAAAAGCAACCAATTCTGCGCCACCTTTAGAGATGTCGTTAAGAGCAGTGATTTTGTCAGCAGTCATTTTAGGAAGTTCAACAGATACAGTTGGTACAGTAGAAACGATACCATCAGCACTTACAGTTTTTACTTCGCTAAAGACAGAGAAACCATCTTTGTTGTTAAAAGAAATTTGTGATACTCCAGTCACAGCAGTAGCAGCAGTTACTATACGGTCAGCGTCTGTTCTTGTTAAAGCAGTCAGAGCGTCAGAACGGTTAGCAACGTGCAATTCTACGATACCACCAATTGCAACATCGTCACAAGAGTAGGAAATATCAGCAAGAGTTACATTACAAGCCATTTGTTATAGGTATTAAAGGAAGGGCCGAAGCCCTTCCGTTATTAATTAATTATTATGCGAAGTTTTTCGCGTAGACAATCTCTTCACCTTTAAGGTAAGAGAAACCTAACTTGAACTGTCCCCAAATTTTGTCAGAAGATAGTTCAGCTTCGTACTTCATATCAATAGCGCGAACGTCATTGTACTCATCAGTCAACATTACGATGTTCTGTGGAGCAGCAATCATAAATTCGTTAGCAGGCATTGACGGGAAGTGGATAACTTCCATACCGTAGTAGTTCGGTACACCACCTTCTACAACACCTTGTGGAGTAGTAGTGTAAAGACCAGCGATAGCAATTTGGTAGTGTTGCATAGCAGCAGTTCCCAAGAAGATAGCAGGTTTGAAATCACGGTCAGCATCGCCGTAAACAGCAGCCAACATAACGTCACTCATTGTTTCGTAAGCACCCTCTAATTTGTCAAGGATGTTAGCAGAAGTCAATACAGCGTCAGTATCGTAGTCCAATACAGCAGCATCAGCAGCCATTTCAGTAGTCAATGCAGTACCTGCAACAGTCAAAGCTTTTTCAGCAGACAATTTTGCGAAGTAGTCAAATACCCAGTCTTTAAAGTCAGCATCCATAGTTTCTGGATTGTTCTGACCTTTCTTCAAAAGAAGACCACGGTAAGAAGTTTCAAGAGCGTTCTTACAGTTTAGGAAAGACCACTTGTAAGTGGTTACGGTCATTTCTTTTTCTCCGATTGTAGCAGCAGATGCTCCATCAAATACACAAAGATCTGAACCGAAAGATAATGTAGCGTCAAAGATAGGTACGTTTACTTTAGCTTTAACACCGTCAACAAGGCGAAAACGGTTTAATACCGCTGCGCTTTTTACCATAGTATCAATGAAGAGGTCTGGACGTCTGTCACCGTATGGCAAGTTTGAGATTACTATACTCATTTTATTTTAGTTTAAAAAGATTCGTTTAATTAATTTACAATAATTACTTGCGGTTAAAGAAGTTATTAATCATATTCACCTTTTCGGGTGTGATACCATTAAAAACTACTGTCTTGTCTTCTACTGTTTCAGCAACTTCTTCAGCCTTTTGTTCAGCAGCAAATTGCTCCTCAACTTCAGCTTCTGTAGCTTCCTCTTCAGCAGATAGTTCTGTCTGTACTTCTTGAGATGCAGGCTCTTCAGTACCTTCGTACTTGTCTTCCTTCATTTCTTCTTCCTCTTTCTCTTCGTCAGAGTGTCCAGCCATTTGTTCTTCATCTTCTTCTACAGCAGCATTCTCTTCTTGAGAAGCACCCATAGATTCAATGTGCTGTTGAATCATCTCAATAGCAGACTTTAAGCTGTCTACGCTTGCAAACTTTTCTTCAACAGATGTCACAGCTTCAAGGAGTACGTTATTCTCGTTCTCCAAAGCTTCAATTCTTGCCTCGTACTTATTAGCCATAGCCTCAAATTGAGCCTCTAACTTACCAAGTTCTTTGGCGAAAGCAAATTCATTCATTTGTTCTTCGTTATTAATTGTTGGTTTAATATCCGCTTTAATCTCAATAGAGAAACCATTAATCTCTCCATTCTCAATTGCAGTAAATAATTCGTCAGACTCAATCTTTGCCTTTACGAATACGGTTCCGTTTGGTAGTTTATAACCATAGTCTACAGACTTATCGTTATCACTCTCTTTGGTCCAAACTTCAAGCATAACCACCTCATCAGTATCGTACGAGTGGTTAATACCAAATGCGTTAAATAGTCCCTCTTTAGAATACTTGTACATAATCTGCTGAATAGTCTCTTCAGTAAATCGTACATAGTAGTATCCCATATCGGGTGAGAAGCGTAGGATTTCCTTGTTAGGAATCATAATAGGTCCTACAACCTCTTTCTTCTTTTCATCAGCAAACATCTGCACCTTCTCAACTTCGTTGAAGTGGATGAAGTCTTCCTCAATAGCGGGCTTATCTACAAGAGAAATCTTGTACATCCCTTGAGCGATGTCTTCTAATGATATATCAAATAATGGTAGCTTATCCATTCTTTAGTTTTTTAGGGAAGGATTTAATCCAATCAATCCTTTTTCTTGTTAGCGGGAACATCCTTGACTTTACGGTCACCCCACGGGACGTCAGCCACATCAACACTTGCCTTAACTGTTCCGTTTCGTATGCTTTCAGCTTTTCTAATTGCCCAGTTAACACCGCTTGTTCCTCCCCAACCAAGCCAAGCAACATAGCCTCTATCTTTCCAAGGCGTGTCCTTATACTTCGGGTCAATCGCAGCATTCTTTCTATGGCGATTAAAAGCAGCCATTCTCGCAATAGTATCATAGGAAAGTTTTCTTCTTGATGCTAATTGATTTGCACGAGTCCAGCCCACAGAAGTCATTCCCTTAACTTCATCACCATACTTCTTCTTCCACTCAAGAACTTTCTTGGCGTTGTTAGTAGCAGATTGTGGGTAGTCGTTGTATGTAGCCATCAAATTAATTTACAATTATTGTAGTATCCCTTCTATAGTGAGGTATGCGTAATCATCAAATACTTCACCCTTAGCACTCTTTACAAGTATATTGCTTTGAGTAAATCTTGTAGCCTCAAGTGTTTGTAAGAAAAAGTCTAATGACGCTAATTGAACTGTAGGAACAACCATATCAAACTCTATTTTAGGGTTTTGACTTTGTAATATTTTTTCTGATGTTTGGAACAGGCGAATATAACTCTGTGTTGTATCTCCATTTAAATCCTCAAACATAAGGTTCCATCCAGCCGTATTGTAAGGGAACAATCTTCCGTTGAAGATATGTTGGCCGCTTATATTAGTGCTTACAGGCAAGGATTCATTTGAGAATATTATCTGGCTCTCTGTTTTCATATCACTATCTTGATAAAAACCTTCAAGAGTGGAGTAAGGGACAAGCATATTTGTTTTATACAAAGGCTTGTCAAGATAGGCAAACCTTAGACCAATGTCCTTGTTTGGAGTAAATACATTCTCAGTAAAACCTAATTGAGCTGCGCTAAAAGTTTGATAGTTCGTCAACTCATTATATTCTCCCGATTCCTCACCACATACCGATTTATAGTATATAGAAGAGTCTAAGTCTATTTTTAATTCTACAATACCATCTGTATTAACATCTTGAGTAGTTGAGCCAATTGTTATATTATCATTATCTAAGTCATCAAAATACAAATTGTAGTTCTTGTTGCTTATATTTAGCGTCTTAGCCTTATCTCCTCCGTTGGTTATCTTAACTGATTTCAAATCATCAACAAGAGCATTGATGTTTTCATTGCCATCTCTAACGATAGACAATGGGTCCACCCTTAATATATTGACGCCATTAGAAAACTTGTAAAACAATCCACAGTCAAACCTTTTGAGTACGGCAGGTAAGATGTCAGATACGGTTAGCGGACACGTTTGATTAACTGAATCCTCTATAGAATACTCATCATCAGTCTTATATATAAATGTATCTGCGTTAGAGATGAAATTCACATTTAGTAAGCCGTAATCACCGACTCCATCTGGAGTACCTATTCTTGTGATTGCCTTCTTAACATCTCCTACACCAAAGGTTTCGGGAGGAGTTATCCCAAACTCTCTCCACCAAACTCCTGTAAAAGAATAAGCACCAACATATTCTATTTTAAGATTGCCATCTAAAGGCTCAAGAAAGTAATTGATACTGTATTGACTACCACTGTCAATAAACATTTCTTGACCCGAAGGGAAGTTTACATCTACAGGTGGAAAGTCTATCTTGTCACTCCAAGTCGCTCCATTGTCTATAATTGCAACATCTATTGTTGCAGCATTACATTTTCTATATTGCGGGTACTGCTGCTGATAATTACCTTTTTCAGAATAGCCTTGACTTACAGTAGCATTTGTAGTGTCAAGTACAATGTCGTCACCATTTGAATCTTGTAATGGTATCTTTTTTTTCATTGTGCCATCAGCATATATACCGACATACAACTTGAAAGTCATAGTTGTGTCGGGGTCCGAAAGTAATATGTTTTTTACCATCTTATCTCGCTGAATAACAGGTATCTCGTACTGCAAGTTTCTTATGGTAACACTTGATGATGGTATGGTAATGTCTGCATTGAAAGAAACTTTAGGACAAAAGAATCCTCTTATTCCGTCCTCGTCTATTCCGTTCGTGTAATCATATGGGTAAAAGCCCATCTGTTTTTCAGCACCCCACTGTTGAACAGTGTATATAGGGTCTGCATCATTTATAGTACCATAGTTACCAGCGGTTTCCATACTCCCCCACCAATCAGTATGTATCTCCATTGCAGTACCATCTATCTCAATACAGCTATCTAAATTAGTATTAGTACCTGCCCAAGCGGGTGATTGACGTAAAGAAAATCTTCTTCTGTTCACATCCTGCTTTGCAAGTAATTGCGATGGAACAACCATATGAAGCTTATCAGCTTGGAAGTCGGGGTAAGCAGGGTTTGTAGAAAACGAACCTAAACCAAAAAGTTTTGAATCTACACTAACAGGAAAAGAAGCTGTATTTAGATATCTGCCTATATATTCTAAAAACTTTGGAACAGAAAACACAGGCATAATACCTGTCCTATTTAATCCAGGTCCATACTCTAAAAACTGACGTGCCGCATAACCAAATTTACCATCAACGTCATTACAAAAATCTACATAGGGAAACGATATAGGTCTTGTATAGTCTGGATTTTGTCCTATAACTCCCGCTTCACCACCGCTGGATGTGTCTTGCAAGAACTGAGCAAATGTATGTCTGTTCCTGTAGTATGAATTGGTTTCACCGTATAGTGTTCCTAATTTAATGTCTTTCATCCCCGCAAGGTACTTTGACAAAAAGTCTTTTAGGTCTACTTCTATATAAGACTCAGAAGAGTTGTACTCAAAAGAAACCACATTTAATATACCCGCTATCTCCGTGTTTAAAGAGGAGCCGTAAACTGTAATCTTAAAGTAGAAATCATCTTTTGGAAAATCAGCACTTGGAGAAGTGAAGGGGTCAAAGTCAAATAGATTAGAAGTCTTATTTTTATCCGTTAAGGGTATTCTAATCTTTGTGAAGAACGGAAGTTTCACCTTGTCAATCTCTAAGCTATCATAGAAATCTAAGTCATAATCCAACTGTTGGTTGGGGAATAAGTCTACATTGTAATAACTGTTGACTGTATTGTCCCTGCTAATCTGTAAAGTAAAATCCATACTATCGTGTAGCGATATTAAATTCTAATGAAGACTTAAACTTGTTTTTGAATATATCAAAATCCTCATCTGCAAAGCCTACTCCGTAAGCAATCTCAGAGCAAGAGTCTGAAAACACAATGTTATTTTCAAGAACTAAGGCTTTTACTGATTTGTTTGCAGTGTCTGTAAAAAACTCTCTTCTTTTGCTGTTTATCAAAAGTGTATAGTCTATAGATGTTTTATACGTGATGTAAGAATTAGAGTACAGCCCTTTTTCTACTTTAGAACCTATTCTATAAGAACTTACATCGTCATAAATAACATCTCCTACCTCCCAATACTTTCCATTAGAGGTGTTTATAGAGGAAGGTACATTTGTGTATATCTCACTATCAAACTTAAACCTTCTTACAACGCTGTCTATACAATATGCATAAACACCGTACACATTGCTGTGTGGCAAGTATATAACATCACCCACGTCAAAAGTCCCTGAAGACAGTGTTATAGTATTATTAGATACCGTTGCGGAAAATGATTGATTTATAGCAGGTCCAAATAAAAAATTATAATCACTCATTATATTCTGTCGTTTCTATCTCTAATTCTACGTTCTGTAGCGTTACCACGCAAGTCCTTGTCTGCAACATAAGCACGAACTGGCTTGCTTACACCTATAGCTGTTGAGGTCGTAGCCTCTGCGATAGCCTTTAGGTAATCTACACTTTCATTCATAGGCGAAGATACTAAACCTCCTTCGGCAAATTTCATTCTACCTACAGTTGGATTCATCTTACCGCTTTTGTTTATGCGCTCAAGCAAGTCTCGGTGCATAGAAGTGGCTCGCTTATTAACAATGTACTCTCCACCTTCCATTTCGTATCCACCTCTTCCTTGAACGGTAAACGGAACGCCACCATCAGAATGTGAAGGTCCGTTAACCACACCCCCTTCAGCAAACTTTTTAGGGAAGAATTTTCTTTGATTAATTGCAGAAATTTCCGCGCCATATGCTGCGGTTGCTAAGGCTCCAGTGATAGCTGCCTTGGTTAAAATGCTTACAGGATCAGCAGTTTTGTCATAAGCAATCAATGTTGGTATAATAGATGCTATTGCCTCTAAATAATCTGTTGAAGCATTCTGTCTATCTCTCTTTCTTTCAGCGTCAAAGATTTGCTTATCTATACTATTCTCTTCAGCAATTTGAGACTTTCTTAGATCTGTTTGTTTCTTTCTAAACTGAGACTCTGTAATTAATTGATTATCTAATTGTGATTTTAATATCTGTTCTTCGATATCATATCTGCTTCTAATAATATCAAGCTCTTGTTCAGCCCTACTCTTTGTGTTTTCAAGAGCAGTGTCGTTAAATTGGCCTACAGCTTCAGTAGCTGTGTCAACAGCCTCTATAATAACCTCGCCCCAATCTAATCCTTCAAATGCCTCTTTTACCTTATCGTAAAATGTTTTTACAATTATTTCCGCTGGCTTCTTCAACTCCATTTCTGGAACATCGCCTTCAATAACACTTCCAATTACTTTAGAAGGAAGATCGATTATATCGCCTGCTTGTTTAGGCAACTGCACAGCTATTTCATCAGCAGTATCTTTAAGAGCTTTTATTAAGTCCTTTACAAACTTTGAGTCTGGACCAAACCTCTTCTTCGCGTCCTCGATGATGTCTTCAGCTCCACCAAAAAATCCGTTTAACAAGTCTATTTGAGAGGGGAATGCGCTTTCGCTTATCTCAACTCTTAAATTTTCTATTGCGTCTTCGGTTTCTTTAATCCTTTCAAGATAATCGTTGAATTCAGCTCTTAATCTCTTTTGTTCTTCTTTATTGGCTTGTTCTCTTTTATTTTTAAGTGATTCCTCACTATTCTCTACGCCATTAAGAGTGTTTATTAATTCTCTTAGTATCGCTATTCTTTTCTCTGTAACTTGATAAGATACGATTTCTTGGGCACTCGCTTGAAGACCCTTCTTTCTTATTTCTTCTTGAGCATCCTCATTCTCCTTGAGTTCTCTCTTCAAATCTGATAATAATGATATTTTATCATCATATATATCAATATCAGCTGCCGCTAAAGATTGAAGATTGCTAACGCTTAATGCATAGTCTTTAGTAGCATCGTCATTAGCTCTCAATGCGATTTCTTCCTTGTCAAGTTGATCTGCTCTTTCCTTTGATTGTTCAATGAGTAGCTTTACTGTAGCCGCAATCCTTCTTACAGCTCTACCTTGATTGTCTTCAATGGCATTTACAGCTTCTAGCTCTGTATCTCCTAAAAATCTATATATCTTTAAATACTCTTGAAACAGATAAATACTTCTCTCTGAAAATTTACCGCTCTGCTCTACAATATTAAAAGCTTGTTCTAAGCTTGATATATTCATATTGTCTGTCTCATCGCTTACCCTTCTAAAAGACTCTGTTAAGTCATCGATATTATTTTTCGTTTTTTCAGAAGCGGTAGCCAAAATGCTATATGTCTCTGCTAAAGCAGCAGTTTTTACGTCAAGTAATTGCGTTATTCCTATTATAGTCTTGTTTTGTATAAAGAACTCTCCAATCCTAGTTGACAATTTATTATAGGCGGAAGATAACAAGTCTAACTGTCCTTGTGTGTTGTCCATTTGAACAGCATTGGCAGTCATCAACCTTGTATTGTCCGACAATTCCAAAGAAAGTTCCTTGAACCTATCAATATTCTCGCTCAATACTAATGCTTGAGAAGCACCTACCTTACCGAATATCTCAAATGATTCAGCTGCATTAAGACCTCTAGCTGCTACATCCTCTAAGAATTCATTAAAAGGTCTTCCATCCTTGGCTGCTACAGTGAAGAAGTTACGAAGACCTGTACCTGCTTTTGATGCCTTAAATCCGTTGTCTGCAAGAATACCTAGAAGCGCAGATGTTTCCTCAAATGAAACTCCTAATTGAGAAGCTAAAGGACCAACATAAGATAATGATGTACCTAGATCATCTAGGGATAAAGCGGTTTCGTTTACAGCACCTACGAAGATGTTACCAAATCTATCTGCTTCTTCAGATGTTGCTTGAAACTGATTCAATGCCTTTTTTAACGATGACGCTACACCTCCAGGATCCTCACCAAGGGATTGTGAAAGAATAGCGATTGGCTCTGTTAAGTTTTCAATATCCGTAACAGAAGATCCTAGCTTGGCTAATGATTTTTGTAGCTCTACAACCTCTGTAGTAGTTAAAGAGGTAGATCCAGCTACCTGGAATACTACTTTCTCTAACCTGTTTACCTCTTCAGCAGTTAATCCAGCGATAGCTCTTAGATCAGATAATGCCTTTTCAAATTCAATAGCTCTTTTTATTGAACCAACGGTTATGTCTCTAAATGCCGTTAAAGCTAGATTCAGTACTTGGTATGCACCGTAAAAAGATATAATTGTCTTTAAATTCTTTCCAAGTGTAGAAAATAAACCCTTACTCTCTTTATTTGCATTTTTTGTAGCGTCAGCACTCTTTTGAGTCTCCTTGGCTGATTTTTCAGTTTCTTTAGCAGCTTTCTGTTGTGCAGTCCCTAATTTTTTAGAATTACCAGCCAACTGAGAGATCTGTTTGTTCAGCTCCTGCATCTGAGTAGCTAGCTTCTCTACAACTCCAGCTACTGTATTCAGCGTATTCTGTAACGCCGATAATCTTTTATCTTCACTCATTTTTCGAGTTTTTCTAACATTTGTTCAATTCTATACGTCATCGTAGCCCAAGTATACGCTGGGTAATCTTTCAGATACCTACCGTAAGCACGGGTTAACGCTCCCTTTAGTCCCGCAGGACCTTGAAGGAATTCCATCCAGCCGCTACCAGCATATCCATTTACTTGCAGCTTCTGAGTTATTGGTTTAGCTATATACTTAGCTACAGAGTAGCTTACCTGATCTCCGTAGTAATCAAATGTTTTATAGCCATCCTTTCTTCTGTAGCTTGCCTGCCATCTACTACCCGGGTTTCTCCTTGCTTTTGCGTAGATCCAATTTGCAATCTCTTCTTGAGTCACTCCAGAGGAAGAGAATCCATCACTAAGTTTTTGTGCGTAGCTCGCAGCTTCAATCTTAGCGGAGAATTCATCCAAGCTTATACCTAAACCTAAATACCTATCTCCAGTTAGCTTTACCCTTAAGAACCTCTTCGTCCAGATTTGGTTTCCATCAGTAGCAGGCATTATAGATTTCTCTAAAAATCCTGTAGCCCTATGGTCATAAGGCCTACCTTCTTTGTTCTGAGGACCGCTGAGGTTTCTTTTTAACAGAGATATAACCTTACCCTTGTTTAATTGGTCTTGTAGGTAAAATTGTAAAGCCCCTCGCTGTTGATATGTCGCTTTCAGAGGGGTTTTTTCACTTAATATGATACGAAGACGTCTCTCTAAGTTATCCATATTAAATGTCTATACTCCTATTGTCTGGATTTCTACCTATAGAGAAGCTACAGTTTCCAGTAGCCGTAGTTATATTGTAATCGTCAGCAGAAAAGCCTTGAAGGTTTACCTCGTCAAAGCGTTCCTCTCCTAAAAGGTTTTGACCAAAGTAATCTTGCAATTGACCCATAACGAATAGATTCTCTTGATTAGAGTTCATAAGAGCCAGCTCATCGTATAATGGCACCTTGTCAATTACAATTACATTAAAAGTAACATCATAGATCGGACTGTTACCCGATCTCGATACGTTTGCGCTATCTAAGTTCACATACATACCTCTGTGTGATACCTCGATGTTTTGCAGGTCTTCTAACGAGCCTATGAGCTTGAACTCATTAATCATACCGTGAGAATCTCCAAAAGCCTTGAATAGCTCGTATATAGTTACTAAATCGTTCACTGTAGTCTTTTCTTAATTTACAATTTACGCATAGCTTGACTTTGCCTTTGCTTTGCCGACTCTATCTTGTTGCGCTGCGCCAAATAAGACATTTCGGGCAATACTGTAGTCATTGGCAACATATAAATTTCTCCATATCTGGTTATATCTTCGTTTGCCAACATCCTAACAATAGAGTACCAGTACCATTGCTGATTAAACAACATATCAGAAGTCTTCTCTTCTGGTTCTGACTCTTCTTCATCTTCTGTCTCTTCTGGTGCATCGTAGAATACACCCGCGAAATCCTTAAATAAAGTCTTCTCTCTGTTCTTTATAAACTCTGTGAGTATCCAATAGCACTCACGAACATCCATATTTAGTATACGTTGCTCGTTTTTCTTCTCGTCAATTGTGTTTTCATTATCAAACTCGGTATGATGATGTGGACGGCATATCAACTTCAGTAATTCTAAGTCTACTAAGTGGTCGGGTAGTTTAGTTTTACCTGTTATTATCTGCTCTATCATTATGAACTGACCAAGTACAAGTGAATTAACACTTAAATTAACGCTTCTTAAGTCTTTGGGCCTCAGTGTGTTGGACTCTATAGGATAAGTCTGTTCCGAAGATCTGACAAAAGTCAAGGCCTCAAGCGGCTTCATCTTGTCTATGTATTCGTTTATATCTCCCTTAGACAAAATGTGTTGCATAAGGTTGATATGCTGCTGAAGTGATATCATAAGAACATTGTTATACCACCGTCTTGTTCCTCTACAGCACAGTATGCTGCGATAGCAAGACTCATCACGCAGTCATCGTGCTTTCCTTCGGTATTGGAGAATTGTAGGTTTCCCGTAACAGGATTACGTTTACTCTTGTAATCGTACAATTCCTTTACCAACACATCGTAGTCTGGTATTTTAATTTTATGGTCTTCAAAAAGCTTAATAAGGTTCTTAATTATCTCTGGTTTACTCTTGCTTGTCGTTTGGAAGGGTATCATCTTGTACATCCTGTCATCATCGGTAATCTCATCAAAGAGTAAATCGTTGTTGTTGACCTCAAAGTATGCCGCCGCAAGTTTATCAAAGTGTTTAAGGTAAAAGTCTTTAATGCGCTGTTTGAATTCTACAGAGTCCATCCCTTGCTCCTTAAAGTTGAACCTCTCGATATCAATGACTTTATAATCTTCTGTCATTGCGGTAAGCACCGTATAATCTTGTGCTACCCCGATATCCATACCGATGTATACCCGCTCGTACTCTTGAGGTAGGTGTTTAGTAATGGAATCCTCAATATCGGAAAACAAGGCATCCGCACTAACGGGTCTACATAAAAACTCTTGATTGAACTGCGCCTTAGTCATACTCTTGCGTATACCCAGTACCGTCTCCTCGACCTTATGGTCGTTGAGGTCCAGATATGTCCGCTTAATAGACTTTATCTGCTTAAAGTTATCTTCCTTAAGTCCTCTTTGGTACCATTCCCAGTACCAGTTCTTACCATTGAAGGTACTACTCATCACTACCCTACCATTGGTCCGGGTAACCATAGGCAGCAATACCTCGTTGATAAACGCCTCCTTGATAAAGGCAGCCTCATCAATGTAGATAAAATCCAATGTCGCACCACGAAGGTTATCCCCCGCTTCGGAAGATCGGAACTTAATAAAGCTACCGTTGTAAAAGTATATTTCGTTATGCTTTCTATCAAACCTCGTTATGATTTGCTCAAACAACTCTTGGTGGTTACTAAACATCCCCTCAATGTCCTTCATCACTTTGTTGGCCTGCTCCTGTATAGGGCTTACCCAGAACATACGGTGCTTCTTGTTATTCAAGGCTCTCATTACCGCATCGTTCATCATAGCAAAGGTCTTACCCGTTTGCCGCCCCATAGCGGCTAAGGTTATAAAAGGCTCCTCTTCGTAGATGATCTTCAAGAAATCCTTCTGAGGCTTTGTAGGGTTGTATAACTTTATCTCCATTAAACATCAATATAATCAGTATCCTCATCCTCTTGATCCGGAGCAGTAAGGTCTATAGTTGCCTTAACGTCTATCTTCGTCTGATGGACCTTCGTAGGAGCTTTGTATCCTTGCATATCATTGATAATCTTAATGGCTTCCATTGCCGCCTTTGTATCCCCGTTAGACAGTGCTACATCTCGTATCTTAATCAATGCCGTAAGATTTGTACCCTTAGCAGCTTCAATACTCTTCATCTCCGCGTTGGCAATAGCCATAAGCTCTCTATGGAATGCAGTACCTACGGTTCTCCTATCCCGATAGTAGGAAGTATAATTAAGCTCCCGAGCTATCTTACTCGAGGCCTCCATACCCTCCTCTGCAATCCTGTCAATAAACTTACTCTGGAGATCTGTTAGTTCCGCACCTTGGCCCTTAACTATTTTACCGCTATTATTTCTTTTTGCTGGCATCTGTAAGTGTGTATAATGGAATATTATGTGCGCCTAATCTACCCGTAAAGGTCAACTCACTAAAGGTTGGAGCTGTCTCATCACTATGATACCATTTCCAAATAGAAGTCTTCACCCTTTGGATACAACTACCACACGCAGTCTTAGGATTCTCACTCTTTGGAAAGTATTTACTCTTCCCTACCATAGAGTTGTAAAACTTAAACATCTCTGATTTGGTATCACCTTTAGGCATTGTTCCGCTCAATAAAGCTATTAGGAGTTCTTTAGAGGACATATCTTGGTCTTTTGGTACGATTGTATAGAAGTGTTTAATTGGAGTCCTTAGAAAGGCTCTAAATGAATCTACAAGATAGTGAATAAATCTATTCATTAATATATTCGCCTTAAAAAACTTCCTGTATATACTTAGTGTGGACACTAAGTATACCCTTATATACTCCCCCTAAAGGGGAGAGTATACAGTTCTCCTTAGTATATACTAAGTTCCTAAGAGTATATATATACAGAGGTATACATACTATGTATATACAAGGGAATATTTTAAGTTCATTTGGTTTGGCATTCACATAGACACTTCCCCCGCGGACACCGAGGGCTAAGTTATCTCTTCGCTTCCTTCGTCCGGTCACTATCGGCCGGGGTCCTTTGTCGGTCCTACATTGGTGGCCGCACTGAGTATATAAGGGGTTTCATTGGTCCAATGTGGGGGCCTTAGTTGGTCCGCTGGGGGTGTGGATCCGGTGAAGGGGTGCCGGGGTATTGTAAGGGGTGGTGCCGGGGCGCGTAACTCTCGGGCCTCTTTTCCTCTTTTCCTTCCGTCGTTCCTTCTTCAGTTGGTCCCGTTTAAGGGTATAAAAAAAGGGCGCCCGTATTGGGTGCCCTTTTTTTGGTGTTGATCCTTTACAGGTGCTTATATATAGTTTTTGAGTTGCTTAACGTGTCGCCGATCCTCTGAGAATATAAAGGTCCGGCCGTTGGTTAGGCTGCTATGATGGTTCCGGCTGGCTAAGTTTATGCGCTGGCCGTTGGTCTTAATCCAGTGGGCGCCGCGCTTTCCTTCTCTTACTTTGAGGGGCCGCGCTTCGATCATTTCAAAAATACTATGCATTGGCGCCGGTGTTTAGATGTGAGGTAATTACGAAGCCGCTAACGTCCTTTTTAGCGTCTCCTTTGGCCTTTAGTCCTAAGATAATGCCTTTACCCTTCCGGGTGCGTTTGAGTACGCCAACGGCGGCCGCTGCTTTAATCATAAGATCATCGGACGCGTCGCCGTCGATAACTTCGAAGCCTTTGTATAACTGGGGCAATTTCTCAGCGAAGACGGCCGAAACTATGCCGCTATTTTTTAGGATATCAAGCGCCTGCGGTTCGTTATCCTCGGCCCGGCTAAATGTTAGCGTGTAGTTGGTCCCGGCGTACCTTTTAACGCGGTACGGGTCTTTGGTGTAGTCATAAAATACAAGGCCTTCCAATTGCAGTGCGTCAAGTCCGGCGCGATTTTTAAGCAAATACAAAAAGTCTACGTCTGTAGTCCCGTTTAAACGGATTGCGGCCTTTGTTCCCTTCTTGAGTTGCTTCTTATTAATCGCAATTAATTCTAAGGCTAATTGAGCTAAAAACGTTTTTTTGTCCCTTATAAAGTATTCGCTCTTATTCATTCGGGCGCGTTGGACGTTGTTAAATTTACCACGTCCGGCAGTGTATAAACAAGCGGCCGTACATCCTTTACTACGAAACGGGCAAAGGTCGGCGCCTTTACTATTTTGGGCCGCTGGACTCATATAAAGTATAAAGGTTTCAAGGGCGTTTTTGCTTGTTTTAGCGTTGGTTGTTCCCTTGCTCAGTAGTTTGGCCGGGATCGTATACGCGGGCGGCGTTGGTGCTGCTTTTAATGTTTGGCCCGGGTTCGGGTTTACTGCGTTGGCTAATTCTTCAAAGTTGATCATTGTTTAAGGTTTTAAATTTTAGTAGTAATTATTGAGTTCTGTTTCTGCGTTGCTGGTTAGCGCCTTTAATAGGTCCGGATCAAGTGCCGCGGCTGGTATTGTGTACTCTTTGCCGTTTACGTCTATTATAAGGCCGTATATATTAGCGGTCCAGCCTTCCGGTATTCCGGTGCCGTTTAGATAGTCTAATTCTGCGGCGTTGAATTCGCCTTCGCCGTTGATCATTAGCCCGGCGCCTGTGTCGATTTCGGTTAAGTCTTTAAACATTTTTTTTTCTTTTTAAGGGTTAACGTAAAATAAAGGACGCGAGCAAATAAAGGGCGCCAATTACTGCGAGGGCTTCCAGCGTTCCGCCTTCGCTTTTTTTCTTTTGTTTTGTTGTGCTGGTTTGTAGTTTGTTTGTTTTCATTGTTTAAGGTATTGAGGGCCGGACGGATCCGGCCCGGGTTTATATTATATTTTAGAAATCTACTTCTATGCCTTTATTGATTAGGTGCGTCTTAATGCCTTTAGGAAGATCAAAGGCGCCGTCAAAATCATTTACACATTTAACGCCGTTAGGCTCTTTCCAGATTTGAAGCTGGCCGCCTACCTCGTAATCGTTGGTAGTGTATCTCCAAAAGTAGTTCGTTAGCTCTGGGTCATTGCTTTGAATGTGGGCGCGGCCGATTTCGTACTCTTGGCGTTCGGTTGTTTCGCTTGTCCAGATCTTTGTGATTTTGTTTGAATTTTTCATAATACTATAAATTAATTAAGGCCCGGCTTCGTTGCCGGTTGTTTGTTGGTGTAATATTATAGTATAAAAGAATATCCCCGACATAGGGACCGAAAATATTTTTATTTTTCGCGGTGTTTTGTCGAGTGAAAAAGTCCGGATCCCTTGCCAGTACTGGCCTGCGGCCTTAGTAGATCGTCCTTGAATTAGGGCCGATTTTCTCGAAAATTTCGAAATCCGGGGATTTTGTCGCCACACGCGTGACGGACGCGCACACATACGAATAAATCGCGAAAGCCGAAAAATCTGGGGGACTTTTTGAAAAATTTCATAACGCGAATGCCCGAAGAATCTGGGGAAATTATTTTTTTTTTAGACTTTTTAACAGAAATGTTTGCAAGTTAGAAGTTTTATATTACTTTTGGAGGGAATCAAAACAATTACAATTATGAAAGCAACAGCTATAGACTTGCATAACGACTCGCACTCGGAAAGAGCTGTGAATGCAATTACACAGGAAGCGGAACATTGGACTGCCGGACAAATGTTAGAGGTCATTCTTAGAGAGTGGGCCAATGATGAAGAGTTGATATACATAGCAGAAACGCTACAAACACGCAGATTTGAGTGTGGTATGTTTGATGAAAACTACAATGTGGTGTACCCGGCTAAGGACTCTTATATTAAATACTAAAACTATATACTATGAAAACTAAAGTATCAGTAACTAAAGGTTACGCAGCAGAGTTCAAGTCAGAACTACAATCAAGTGGTAGAATCTTCGGAGGCACCTACATCAAAAAGAATGGTGAGATCACCAGTTTCAATGGTCGTATGGGTGTTGCTAAGTTTACTAAGGGAGGCAAGTCTTCCATCAAGGAAAGCAACTGGTTGATCTGGGACAACAATCGTAAGCGGTATATGCAGATTATCCCGGAGCAATTGGTATCGGTTAGTGCATTTGGTAACGAGTATGAATTTGTAAACGAGTAGTAATATGGATCGTAAAGGATATCAAATACACTGGAAAGATGGAACTGTTACTAAGATGGTTTCGGATAAAATAGTAACGTCTAAAAAAGAAGAGTACCATAGAGAAGTATTCTTTTGTGGTGGATGTGATAAGCAGATACCTATCGTAATTGGTGTGAACCAGTTACATATATGTGATTGTGGAACTTTAAATAATATCGGAGATGCAGAGTAACGAAGCGTATAAAAAACTGGAGAAGGTTGTAATAGAGATAGATCCTACAGGCCAGCAGTTAGCGGAACTAATAGTGGATGTATTAGAAAGAAACTACTTGTCCCATTCAATGGTCCAGTTCTACAATGTAGTTGATAAGCGTTTGTTTCTGAAGGTAGCTCGGATCAAGTACAAAACATTTAAAGATAATCAATTATGAAAATCAATACACTAAGAGAGTTTAATGTAGTCGTGATGAAATGGAATCGTACCGAAGGTAATGGTAGACCAACGCTCGCTGATCTCGCTCTTATATATGCTTGGAATTATGTGCCGGACGAGGTGATGGTAGATGTATTAGCTTACTACAAGTATGAGAATATATCCGGTGATGTTAACGATTGGAAGAATAAAGTATTGTTTAATAAATAGGAATTATGTGGAGATATATTTTTTACACAAAAGAAAGCGTTGATGGTGCGAGAAATATACACGCCATTAAGCATTGCAAAAGACCGAGAGCGACAAAGGTCTACAAGCATATGGAGTATCTATTTCATAGCGGACAGGTCGCTGTGTATGGTTATGATATAGAAAGTAATATATAAATAAATAGGAGTTATGAAAGAGAAGTTTAGAGCATACGAACTCGTTAGAGAATTAGGAGCCTACAATATGTTTAGTCCTAAAGCAAGAGACTTAGCCCAAGAATTTTGTGAGGAAGAGATATCCAGAGATGACTGGTTGTTTATGATAAAGAATTATAATTCTTTAAAGGAAGATGAATAGCGCAGATGAATTGATATACGCTAATGATATGACTCTACTGATCTACATTGTAGGTGAGATGACCGAGATCATTGGTATGTTAGAAGACTCTGATGAGAAGAAAAAAATATTAATGGCCTTGTATGATTTTGAGGCAATCCATAGAACACGAACAAATGACTTACTTAAACTACAGAGAGGTGTTGACAAAGCACGCCTCAAGTATTACAAAGTTCTTTCAGAACGGAATCAATACTTTGAGAACTGGAAAGAAGCAGAACGGAAACTCAATCTATACATCGACAGAGAGATGTCTTAGAGACGATTTAAGAGACTCTTACGAAGATGATGAGTATTGGTATCAGTTGTGGACCGATAACCGTTTAGAGGACGAGTATAGTGATCACTTAGGAATATAAAAAAAAAGAATACCCGATTAAAATACCATATATACTTTGGATATATACTTAGTATATATTATATTCTTAGTATATAGAGTATATACTTCTCTCTATAAGAGAGAGTATATAGTATACACAGAGTAGGTATACTAAGTATATAGGGGTTTATAACAAAGTAAATTATGGAAAAAGAACAGGTATTAAGCGCAATGGGTCAAAAGGTAATGTTGGAACACTACTGGAAGGACGTTAAAAAACAATGGGCCGTTGATGACAACAGAGTCCAAAGAAATGTAATGTACCGCAACGCATTTATGGTTGCTGCAAATAAGTACTCCTCACTCAGCATAACGAGTATAGCTAAAATTCTGGGGAAGCATCACGCAATGGTGGTATGGGCCAATAAGAATCACGAAGTAAATCTTCGTTTCTCAAAAGTATATTACAAGGCTTACGAGATTATGAGCCATCAGTTTGCTGAGATGTTTATGTTTGATATAGACTTCTCTGAGTACAACGGATTAAAGGATGAGAACAATCAAATGCGTGATCGATTAATGAAGATGAGTCGTCGCAATAGAAAGGTCTTGATGGAATTTAAACTACAGGAAGAAGTTGTAAAAGAACTACAGAAGGAGATAGATCAACTCAAGGCAGACAACTATGAGAAGCAGATGAGTTTAAATATGTTAAATAAAAAGATAGCTGGTATTGCTTTTTAGTAATTTATTAGTATATTAGCAGTAATGTTAATCATTGTTTAAGCACAACGGAGCATCTTAAGGTTTTGGTTTGTAAAGGGGGCACGCTCCGGCCCCCGACCAAACCCCCACAAAGAGTATTAATTCAAACAATTATATATGAGTCGCTACAAGTTTAAGACTACAAACATCAAAGGTAAAGAGTATGTTGAAGTCAATGAAAGAATCAAGTACTTTCGCGAGAGCGGAGACTACAAGGGATGGTCACTATCTTCGGAGATCCACCACCTTGATGAAGGGAGTTGTGTGATAAAAGCTCTCATTACAGATGAGAACGGAATGGTTAAAGCAACTGGTTTCGCTCAAGAGGATAAGTCCAGTAGTTACATTAACAAGACAAGCTATGTGGAGAATTGTGAGACAAGTGCTTGGGGCCGTGCATTGGCTGCTCTCGGTATTGGTATTGATACTTCGATTGCAAGTTCTAACGAGGTTGCGATCGCCATCGCAAAGCAGAACTCTACAGGAAGTACGACTACTGCACCAACTAAGAAGCAAACTAAAGTAGCTCTTAAAGAGCTTACTCCGGAGATCATTGAAAAGATGAAAGCCGCAGTTGCCTCTGGTAAGAAGGAAGCAGTAGAGAAGGCGTTAGCTGGATACAACACGACCGCTGAACAAAATAAAGAAATCCTTGCATAATGGATGATGTTACTCGCTTTAATGACGACGAGGCGTACTACGCAGATAGGTCCTACCTGTCCAATAGTTCGCTGAAGTTGATGACTAAGTCTCCTACAAAGTTTCACTTATGGAGACAAGGTAAATGGTCTTGGCCAAGTGCGTCGTACTTCGACGTAGGCCAAGCCCTACACTCTATGTTCCTCGAAGGAAAAGATATCTCTGTGAAGTGGAACGGAACGCGTAGAGGAAACGACTACAAGGCGTTTAAAGCGGAGAACACTGGTAAGTTAGTATTACCTACCAAAGACTACGATTGCGTCCAAGGGATGTACGATAAACTACAAAAGGTAAGTGAGGTAACTGACCTTATGGGATTTGACTTCCAACCCGAGATTCCCGGTGTAATGGAATGGTCGTTAGAATCTGGGGAGGTTGTTAAACTAAAAGGTAAGGCCGATTCAATTGTTGAAGAGGGCGGACGTAGATACCTTGTTGATCTAAAGACAACTGCTAAACCGCTGGAGGAATGGTCCAGAAACGCCAAGTGGATGTACGCTCAACAAGCGTACCTATACTCTGAGATCTTCAATTGCGATGAGTTTTACTTCCTCGTTATAGAGAAAGAGTTCCCTTATGAAGTAGGCATCTACAAAGCATCGGAGAATTTCCTAAACTTCGGAGCGATGGAACTGCACAAGTCAATTAACTTATATGAAAAATTATTTTTAAATGGAGAGTTTAGACCGTACTATGCTATTGTGGGAGAACTATAGTCCCCTTGAGAGATTTATTATTGAGACTGCCTGTAATCTTATGGATGTCCCAGTAGATAAGATCGTAGAGAATAGCAAGAACAGAAAGGTAGTTACCGCTCGTGCGCTGATCGCACGGGTGTTATCGGAACAAGAGTACGCAAGTACGGAAGTCGGTAAAGTTTTGGGTGTTAGTCAGCGTATGGCGTATGAGTACATCCATTCCCACGAAAACCGAATGGCCGATGGTATGTATAGTTTTAACTATAACAAACTCAAAGGCATCCTTAAGCACACCTCGGAGGAGAATGGCGATCTATCGCAAGCGGTAGACAATATGAACTCGAGAGTTGCGCGTTTAGAACAGAGGGTGAATCACCTCTCAAAATTGATTCTTGAATAAGTATTTTTTTAATCCTTTAATTTAATTAGTTATGTCACAAGACAGAAAGGACAAAGTCTTCGTAGGAAGCACCCGCGTTAAAGAGGGTAAGTATGGTCAGATCATCAATGTTGGCTTTAGCCAGAAAGACATCGACCTATTGTCAGGCAACCTAAACGATCGCGGTTGGGTGAACATCAATCTCTTAAGCAAGAGAGACGGTGGTATGTATGCTGAATTGGAGCAAAAGAAACCAGCTCCGGGTGCAGCAGCTAACACTCAAGACGACGACTTGTTTTAAACGTCAAAGGGGAAAAGGCAAATAGCTTTACTGCGGAGTAGGTTAATAGAGGGGTTCGATTCCCCTCTCCCCTCCAAAATTAATTACTATGAATAAGATGAATCAATTCCTACGCATTGCTAATGCGAGGTTAAAGAAGGTGTATCCTAATAAGATCCAGAGAAGGGCTTGGGCTGCTAATATGTGGCGCAGGTATGTAGAACGCCAGAACATAGAAAAGGATTTATAATCCTCACAACGATGAACCTTAAATTGTCACAAAATAAGGGTAAAAATGTTAATTGTTTGTAACAAAACAAGGGTAAAATGACAAATAGAGAGATATTACTTGAGATGTACGAGAAACTTTGGAACGCTGACAAGGACAAGTGGGCTTGGAATGTGATACTGAAGGATACGCTTGAGAAAATAGAAACCAATAATGATACAGAACAATAGGGTTTTGTGTCTTTAATAGAACACTATGTCAAGTAAACTGCACAAGATAGTTGACACCAACAAAAGGTGTAAGCATATCAAAAGAGAAGGTGAGAGTTGTACGCTCAATAACAACTGCACCTATCCCAGATGTAAAACCTTACGAGTGTAATGTATCAATAAACAGATTACAATCTGCTTATTTGTAACATTAATGATACTTTAAGCATATAAAAATAGGCGCACACCAATAATAATGGGCGCAAATTAGAAACCTTTAAAAAATAAGAGAAATGAAAACACAATTCAAAGTAACAGAATCTTTAAACGGATGGAGCAGATTAGAAACAACCTTTGTAGTTGAATCTTCACCTCGCTGGTGGCAGTTTTGGAAACCCAAAGTAATGCATCAAGAGTTTAATGGTTCAGTTTGGCTGAAAGGGGAAGTAGTACAAAGTTATGCTCCAGTGGTAGAAACCTTTAACACCAAATAGAGATGAAAACAGAAATCAAAACAATTCAAGAAATCCTTAATGGAGCAGAATCTCCATTACCAATAGAGGTAATCCCAAACCATATGGGAATTAATTTAGTTAGCGTAGAGGCAATTAGTTGGACTCGCCAAGAAGATGGTCAACTTGTGAACCTCACTATACACTTCACCCCAGAAGTATAACCTTTAAAACAAAAGCAAGATGAAAGAGACAATTGTAACACAATTAATTAATGCTGTTGAGAGATTATATCAAGAGCGTCTACCACACTGGGAATTTCCAAATAAGGATTTTTGGATACAAGAAGAGAATAGGCAAATGGAGAAAGTGTGGGATGATAGCAGAGATGCAGATTTTGGAGATAACGATTTCCGCACACAAAAATCATTTAAGCAATACTATAAAGAAACCTTTAACACCAAAGAGAAATGAAAACACCGATACAAGAGTTAATTGAAACATTTGAAGAAATGCGTTCTCCTATTGATAGTAAGGTAGATGTAGACTTTGCTATATCACTTATGAAATCAATGCTTGAGAAGGAGGAGTACACAATGGGACTACTCTTGAACTTTATATTAAAGCGTTATTCAACAGACTTTGACATAAGCCTTCGTGGATATTGCTTTATAGATGCAAATGGAGTAGAGGTTACTATCAGTGAGATATTAGAACACTTCTACAACGAAACCTTTAACACCAAAGAGAGATGACACCATTAAAAGAGTTGATTAAAAAAATGTCTTACAACAGAGACAGAGCGTTAGGAGCGGAGAAAGACGCTTACAACATCTGTATCTTATATGCAGAAAATATGCTTGAGAAATTAGAAACCTTAAAAACAAATAATAAAATGAAAAAGACAATCGCACAACAACTCAACATCAAAGAGTTTCCATTTGAAATTAAGGATAAGAATGGAAGGGAAATCTACTGGGAAAACTCAAATGGAGATTGGTGTAGGAAAGAATATGATTCATACGGAAATGAAACACATTATGAAAACTCAAAAGGGTTTATTGAGAATAGAGGTCCAAAGGATGGGGTTGTAGAGGTTAACACAACAAAAGGAATGGAACACAAGAACCCATTAACAAATCCTGCGGAACACACGCTACAAGAATTGTTTGCTGAATTAAAGTTCGGTAGACCATCAACAAGTCAAGATTATCTTGACAAGTGTATCGCAGAGTTAAACGAACAAGAAGCATAGTATTAACAAGGGGAGTGTAAAACCTCCCCTATTAACCATAAAGAGAAAATGAAAAGAACACTAATCATTTATAACACGAAAGAGACTACACAAGAAGAAGCAGCACACCTTCTTGACATCCTTAACTGCGATGATTCTATGATATGGGATAATGCAGATAGATGCGGAGTAGAGATTATTGAAGTACCCACCGATAAAACACCAATGAAGTATTTCACAGAAAAAGAAGTAAATAGGTTACTTAAAGTTCAAAGAGACAAGTGTGCTGCAAGAGCAACTCACTTTGCTAACGAAAAAGCAGATAGCCCAAAGATATTTAACTATGTTAATAGTACACCTATTGAGGATTTTTAGTATGTGTGCTAACACTTATTATATAACATAAAGTTCAACAATAACACCAAAGAGAGATGAGTCGTTGCACTCCTCACCGCAAATAAATTTGCTTATGAAAACAAACTATCAACCCAAAAGAACAAGCGGAAGCAAAAGGGTAATTAGCAGTATACGCAGTTACGCAATAGCTAATGCTAAAAAGACAAAGGTTAAATCAGAATTGTACAACCGCATTGTTCATCTATGCGAAAGAGACTTAACAGAATATGGTATTGAGTACGATTAAATCTTACAACAGAAAGAAACGCCACATACGTGAGGTAGAGAAGTATTTGGAGATGCTTATGTTGGACAATGTAAACCTTTCCCTTCACGCCAGTAGGTTTGGTTGGACCAGTGACTTACAGAATCAATTAACAAACTCTGCCTTGTTGATCCGAAAGTACCAACGTAGGTTAAGATTAATAATGATGTGATGGGAAGACTCACAGAGTTATTTGCTTTAATTGATATGACAGCAGAAGATAGAAAGAAGTATGTATACGGGAATAACAAAGATATATACTTCTCTTACCTTACTATTGATAATGATATCCTTAAAACCATTAAGCCTAAAAAGGAATGAGATACATACCTCACGAAGATAACTGGGAGAAAGAATATTTCGAAGACCTAAAGCAACAACGTAAGGTGAAGAAAGCTAAGAAACTTAAACAGATTAATAAATGGAACAACAGCAAAAGCCCAGCGAAGAAGGGCAAATGATTTACCTTGTAGGTTTAAAGTTAGCCTACAAAATAAAAAGGGGTAACGGTTATATCAATAACTACAGAACGATAGAGATTCCAACCAGAATGAAGTCTATTGAAGACATCAACTCTTCACCGGAAATGATAATGAATATAATGGCTTCTTTAAAGCTGACTGGTAAAAAGATTTATGACTTCCACGTTAAAGAAGAGTATTTTAGAAAAGAAGTAAGTAGAAGCTTTGCACATAAAGAAGTAGATTATGAAAGAGAATTTGGAAAAGAAGAGTAGAAACCGTATTCTAATAGAAGAGTTATTCGCTCCTACAGAGGACGTTCTCTTTGCGGATGGATATGATGATTGCATAGTAGGTTTTGATGAAGCCTCGTGGCGCGTAGTGTATTCTAAGTACGATGTGGTTCGTCAATTGTTTATGCAGAACGACGAATGGAGTGAGAGTGACTGCATTGAGTTTGCTGAGTACAATATATTCGGTGCTTATGTAGGAAAGAAAACACCAATTTGGATGGAAGACTTGAATGAAGTCTATTTATAATTAACTAAATAAATAACAATGAGAAACTTTATCTATAGAGCCGAGGAGTTAAAGGATTCGCTAACACAACTTCGTGAGAACGGAGTAAGCAAAGGAGCTTGGACGGGATTTGATTCCCTGTTTGACAAGTATTCCGTAAAGAAGGGATCTACCACATACATCTATGCTGGTGCCCACCAAGGTAAATCCCAGTTTGGATTTGAACTGATGATGAACCTATCAGAATATTCGGGTTGGACTTGGGCCGTGTATAGCCCGGAGACTGGATCACCTACCGAAGTGTTCGCAGAACTACTTTGGGTATATCTGCGTAAGCCTTATCTGGTCAACGACAAGGTAACTGCTTCTAATGAAGAGGCTGAAAGAGCAGTGGAATTTATCAACAAACACTTCTATATCATAGACTCCGGTCTACAGGACCTCAGCGTAGAGGGTTTCTACACTTGCGTCAGTGAGATAGAGAACAAAGGTGTGAAGATAGACGGATGTCTTATAGATCCGTTTACGGAGATTAAGACAGATGTAAGTGCTGGAGTTAGAGACGATATCGCTATTGGCCAAGTGCTGACTAAAGTACGCAAGCATAGTAGTGATAATAACTACCATACAATAGTTACCGTTCATACAAAGCACCAGCAAGCCAAGTATAAGAATGGTATACCCTATGTAGATAAGCCTACAATGAACGATATCGCTGGAGGTATGCAGTGGTCCAGAAAGGGTATGATGATCATAAATGTATGGAGATGTCCGTATGGACTTGAGGATGCTAATGGCGTTCCTTACGAGCCTAATCAAGTAGAGATCACTGTTGTTAAAGCAAAGCCAAAGATTGTAGGTAAGTTAGGTAGTGTTACACTATACTACGATAAAGTAAAGAATAGATACTATGAGCTGGATGAGTTCGGGGGTAAGCGATTTGCCTATGACAATCCCGATAAGCCAACACCAGTTATACCTACGCCATCACAAGAAGAATTAGAATTTTAATGGAAGCAGAAAGAAGTTGGGCAGAAGCCTATAGAAAGAGTTGGTGCGAGATGATTCGCGCCTACATAAAGTTCAACCTTGTAGACGATGTTGAGGTCGTAGATTACAACATCATCAAGATCAAGGGCAGAGACTACAAAGTTGACATAACGGACTATACTGGAATATCTGAGCGGTATATATTCTTTAACCCAACGAACGGGCGTATGGTCATTGAAAATGATGGCCGTAGAAAAGTTTATAAATTTGAGGTCGGATTACTTGATTAATTTCATTATATTTACTATATGAACACAAAAGAATTGATTATAAAAACCTCTCAAGAGGTAACTAATCTACTCTTAGAGAAGAACGCTGCTTACGGGGACTCGGCTCTTAACCCCGTAGGCATCTTCTCGAGAGGTAACGCCATTGAAAGCCTATGTGCCCGGATCGATGATAAGCTTATGCGTATCAAGAGCCGAGGTATTACCGACGCCACTGAAGATACTGTGCAGGACTTGATAGGATACCTTATCCTCTTGAAGATCGCTATACACCAAGAGAATGAGTTGGAAGAAGAATGAAAAAGAGTTATTCAATCACCTAAAGTCTAACTACATACAAGACCTTGAATGGTCCGGTGACGAGTTCTCGCACTACGATTGCTACTCTATTAAGTATGAATGTGATATAGAACTTAAGTGTAGAAACAAGCACTACGACGAACTACTGATAGAGAAGTACAAGTACGACAAGCTCCTTATGAGAGCGCAAAAGTACCTTACAATACCAGTATACATTTGTCAAACTCCCGAAGGTATATTCGCTTTTAATCTCGCTTCACTACCTCAGCCTCAATGGGAAACCAGAGGTATGCCAAAGACATCCCACTTCAATCAGCGCCAGTTCGTAGATAAGGAGGTGGGATATTTTAATATAAGTAATTCAAAGAAATATGAGTAAAGAAGACTACAGGGAGGTAAGGTTTTTGCTGCCAAAGGCTCCAAGTCTTAACCAGTTCTATGCTGGTCGCCACTACTCAGTAAGACAGAAATATAAAAAAGAATACAATGCAGAAATTAAAAACGTTTTTGATAGGTATGATAAGTTTTTTGCTGATACCTATAAGATTGATCTCGTTCATAACACTCGCTATGATTGCGATAATGTTATTATTACCATTAAGTTTATCTCGGACTATCTTAAAGACAACGGCTATGTCACAGATGATTCTAAGAAATACTTCAAAAGCCTTAGCATTCGTGTTGCTGATGATGGAGAAGATGTTGAGAAGAACGAAATCCTTGTTAGTTTAAAGCTTTATGGATACAAGGAACTACCAGACTTGTAAATTAATTAAGAATAGAATCGACCTTTATCTCTATGAGATGGCTCGACTCTTTACTTATATAGGCACAGATTCTACTGTAGAAGAGATTCAAGATGCTTATAGAAGGGAAAAGGAATACATTGAATTAATTGCAGAGCTTGATCCAGAAAAGGCTGAAAGACTTCGCTCCTCTTATTAATATGTGGACTGAAAATTACTACGAAGATCTAAGTGCAGATGAAGCAGATTTCATTCTCGATATATATCGGGTCATCGACTCTTTGGTATACTACGACCAGTCAGTTACATTGGTGCGACTGGGATTTGAGCTTGGCGTAAGCCCTCAAGAACTCGCTGATTACTTACCTACTATCGTAACTATATTAACTAAAGTAGAGGAAGAATATGCCGAGGTACGACAAGGCTCTAATTGAAAAAGAAGCTATACGCTCCGAGAAAGAGGGTAAGTTGTCTGAAGAGCTGGGTAATTTCATACTACAGCGTAGCATAGAGGTTGCGGGATCCGCATTTGTCACTGATGGTAGCGAAGAACTCAAGCAGGCGTTGATCGACGCCGCTGTAATGAGGACCTGTGAAAAATTCCTGCATTATTACAAGAGAGGCAAGTCTGCTGCAAATCTAATTATTAGTATTATATACTCAACAATGACTAATAAGATAGTATCACTTAACCACAGTGATGTCTATGGTCACAACATAAAAGGTTACCTCACCTATATAGAGGATGGTGAGAGCGTTACCAAATTAAAACGCTACATTAAGGATGATTATTTAAGTGAGAAATTATGATGGAGATTTATAACGATTGGATACTTGTCAGTTCGGTAGGATTAATGTTTAGTTTTCTTTTTATTTTTGAACCCTATGGTTGGGTGATGGAAAGAGTATTGCCTTTTAAGCCATTTAACTGCGTTCTGTGCCTTTCTTTTTGGTGTAGCCTACTCTTGTATAGTTATCTTGGAATTAATCCCTTATACGCCATTTATACAGCTTTTATCGCAGAGCTGTCTTACCGAAAGTTAGTTAATGAATAAAGAGAAAAATGTAAATTATAACAGTGGTTGGCTCTTCCTTTATTGGGACGAGCCTCTTTTTTCTAACTCTAATACTAACGACAATGCCGATACCTGTCCCGAACCTAAAGGAAACAAGACCTGAATTTATTGAAAGATGTATGAGTAATCCTAAAATGATTGAGGAATACCCCGACACATCACAAAGATTAGGAGTGTGCTACACTTCTTGGACATCGGAAATTAAAAAAGTAAAATAATGGAAGGACTAACAAGAGCGTTCCATATGTTCTTTGAATACTCGGAATTTGATTCTCCAGATCAACCCGGGAGTTACGAGAATATGGATGTGGCTTTTCTTAACAAGCTAACCAAGGCTCGTGAACTCGCAGCTATTGGATTTAAAATCACAAGTGGATACAGAACTCCGGATCATAATGAGAAGGTAGGAGGAGTTTCTAATTCAAGTCATACGCTTGGACACGCTGTAGATATCTACGCACCTACCTCAACACAAAAATATATTATTATTAACGCTCTTCTTCAAGCTGGGTTTAATCGTATTGGTGTGGCTAAAAACTTTATCCACGTTGATGATGACCCAAGTAAGAATGAAGATGTAATTTGGACCTACTAATGAAAAATGATTTTGATGTAAGCGACTCATTCGCTGACTTCGTAGACGAACTATCTAATGACGAAAAAAACGATAACGCTCAATGCTCCATTGATAATCCAGAGTGTGAAGCTTGCGGTAGCTAATTATGGGAAATCCAATAACGAAACTATTCACAGGGGGTGCGAAGGAAGCTGTGGAAGCAGTTGCCAATGTGGTAGATAGATTTGTATCTACACCCGAAGAAAAAGAAGCTGTGCGTCAAAGCATAGAACAAGAGATTACCAAGCGTTGGCAGGCCGATAGCCTTACCGATTCTTGGTTAAGTAAAAACGTTAGGCCACTAACCCTTGCAACTGTTATGATATTCCTTGTACTTATGACCTTCTTTGAAGGCTTTGGTATTAGTAGTGTTAACGAAAGATGGATTGGATTATGGGAGCTGGTAAGCGTAACAGTCATAGGCGGGTACTTTGCAGTAAGGACCGTGGACAAGAGAACAAAGATAAAGTAACGTGGTGCGAATATGCACCAATAGAATGTACTTGTAAAGGTGCTTGTAATAAGAAGGGGGGACGTTAATCGTTCCCCTTTTCTTTTTGGGATTCTTTATATCCCTTCTCATATTCAACGTGCATCTCAAGAATATAAATTCTATCCTCTATGTCGTTGATTACAACAATCTTTTTATCAAGCCTTTCGTGTACGGTATGTAGCTCCATCTTTAGAGATGAGAACTCTGCATAGATACCACCCGCTGCAAACACTGCCGCAACAAGCCATATCAACATAGACCAATTTTCTTTTATAAAGGATTTACTTTTTTCCGCCATTGCGCTTATTCATAAAGTACCACTTCTGTGCGGTGTAACCTATGGATGCTAAAAGCAGTAATATCTTGAGGGTGTTCTCCAAGTTGGAGAATGACAGTGCCATTGTAGAGGCGTTGAATAAAAGTACTTTGATATCTGTAGTGTCCATTACGGGTTATAGCTTACTCCTCCGTCTTCGCAGGTCTTGTTTGTAATGCCATCTTGAGGGTAGAACACATCACCTTGGTAGGTATCCTCTTCATCAAATAAGTCATTGTCGCAACCATCGGCAGTAGCGATTGCTTTAATTGCCGCATTGTCAAGGATATAGTTAGTGATACGCTTGTTGATATAAGATAGTTTACTATCAACAGTAGTAGATATAGTGTCAAGTATGTATTGGTCTTGCTTTTGCTCCTCTGCTTTAGTTGTTGCAGTAGCTGTGCGTAATATAGAAATAGCTGCCTTCGCAGAGTACATAGCCAAGGTATACTTTACCAGCTTAAACAAACCTTGCTCGGCTACATTTAAGGTTTCTGCTAATACTTTAGCCTCAATATCCTCATATAGACAAGTACCTAACAAGTCTTGTATTGATGTGTATTGCTCTAATTGGATTAATGCCAATAAAGCACCTCTGTCCATACGCTTCGGTAAAGGGAAGTTTTGGTACAGGTAGTTATCGTCTATGAATATTACGTCAACCATTATTATACGTCTTCAGTGTTAGCACCTTTAATACTCTCCAAGTTGATTGGCTGCTCAACAACAGATAGATTCATTTGGTCATAACCTACAGTAGCAAAGATTCTGTTTACAGAGTCTAAAAGAATTTCTCTATTAGGTAGCGTTTCAGTCGCTCTAAATATTTGGTAAGCCGTAACAAGTTCGTTACCTGTGCCTCCCAATTTACCACTAACCATAACACCAAATAGAGTAGGAGAAGTAACGTTGTGGGCTGTAAGTATTTTGGCATCATTAAGTTTTGATAGAACGTCTACCGTCTTGTCTAAATTGGAAACGTCTAATGGCTCAAATTTCGGAGCGTCCTCTTCTTTCTTTACCCAAGAGACAATAAAGTTATCTGCGTCAGCACCTGTGAAAGACTCCTTAAACTTGTTGTACTCCTCACGCTTCTGCTCTGCACTCATATTTCTACCGATGAAGGTAGCTAATACTCTTGGCGTAAAGCCGTTCTCCGCAGAGTTCTTGATGTGCTTACCAAAGCTAAAGTCAGACTCAATGTAATGGAACGCAGAGATGTAGCTGGGTACACCATAATATGGGTTACCACTGTACGGGTTACCTACATAAAGGACCGCTTCAGTACCGCTCTTATCAAACTTATTAAAAGCCTTAATCTTACGAGGCTCATTGTGCTGTACAGAATTAGAGCCATAGCCGAAACTTCTACGGACGATGTAGTGTGTTACCTCACCTTTATCATTCGGCTCCGCTACACGCACTCCTTTAGGGTCTAAAGACTTAAATTCAAGTATCTTTGTACGCTCCTTGTTCCATCTAACATATAATGCTAAAGCACCCTTATGCTCGTATTGGAATGCAGCGTGGGTTAGTACCTCGTACAATCCCTTGTTGTTACCACCACAGTGGTTAACGAAAGCCTTGAGTTCAGCTTTAGATTTGTTGGTAGTAAGGAACTCATCAGAGTAAGAGATGTCGTTACCGACTACCATCTTTGCTTTCTTTGTTAAGATACCACTATGCACTGGAGATTGACGTAGCATCTTCTCAAGGATAACTGGGAAGTCATCGTTAACACCAAACTTAATGTAGTCACCTACAAGAGTGTGTCCTAATTTGTAACGACCATTAAGGTCCTCAATAGAGTTCTCTAACTCGTTTGTTGCAATAGAATGCTCTGTAGCTTGCACATAAGTGTTAGATGCAAAAAATTCTGATATATTAGATAGTAGTCCCATTGTTATAATTTACAATTTTAGGTTACATCATCAACTATGTCCGCAAGATATGTCTTTAGTTTTTGGTCTAAATTATTTACGAATTGAGGTATTGCTCCATATCCGTTGTCATATTGTATGTTTGGATTGGCATTAAAGAAAGCACTCAAGTCGTTAACATACTCTTCTTTTGTTATGTTAAACTGCAATCTTGCTGTAGCATCAGCCATACCAGTAATTACAGGAAGCATCTCTTGAGAGCCGTAGGATTTAACCTCGGTCAATTCATTTGCTGTTAATGTAACCGAAGTGTAATAAGGGCTTAAGTGATACGCTACAAATGGCAGGTTATTCGTTGTTCCAGATGTGGCATTTACATTTGTATGATGAATATAATCTCCACCAACAGAAGTTTTAACATACATCTTATAAGTTCCTGCAATCAAATCACTTAAGTTGTATGTGTTCGTATCTACCAATAAAGAGCCTGTTAACTCATTTCCCGCATCTATAACTCCTTGTGCTTCAGATAAGCTTGTAGCGAAAACTACAATCATATTATCAGCTTCACCTTCTTGAGTATATATTTGCTCACCGGGTGCTTCAGCATCTACTTGATTTGACAACACTACACTATCAGAATAAATACCAGTGGTTAAATTATTGTATTGATAACTTTGCACCTCTGTAAGATACTTGTAGCTGTCACCACTGTTTGTTATAGTAAGTTCATACTCACCACCTTCAATATCGTTAGATAAAAGGTCTATGTTAATCTGAATGAAGTCCTTACAGGAGTCAAGGTTGTTAAGGTCAGTAAGGTTGGTAATCGTTAGACTACCAGTACCTACCACCTTATCCAATGTAACGTCAAAGCTGTTCACCGTAAAGGTAGATAGCTTGACAAAGGATAGAGTATTTACTACTCCTGTCTTAAGTCTTTTCATTGGTATATTTTATTCCTATGGTATTTTTAACCTTTCCGTACAATATGTTATATAATTTTTGTACGCTGATATTTAATTCACTTGCAGCAAACGCTATAGAGTGATACGTTTTTCCAGTAGATTCAACATACACATCTCTATTATTTGCTCTACCTATCTTTTCTTTAGATTCTTTAGTATGTTTCTTACCATAAAAACTATTTTTAGAACCAGTTCTTGTAGATGCGTAGTCAGAAATTTTTTGTTTCTGTTCTTTTGTTTTTTTAAATCCGTATGATGGATTATCCTCCCCTTTGTTTTTGCCATATCTTGGATTAGATTCTTTTGTTCCAAATCCTATAGCGGTATTCTTTAGGTTGTACGATAATTTATCATTTGCAGCATCAAGTTCTTCAAGAATAAATTCTTCCAATTCTCTATAATGCGGACCAACGTATAATACTTCTCTTACAAATGAATTTGACCTTTTATTGAAAGCAGAACTAAAATAAGTTCCGCTTCCAATATAACCATCATCAACAGTTCCTTTGTGACTGCCGATATAATACATACCGTTAGAGATATCAATCCATTTGTAAACGAATCCGCTCATTAAGGCAAAGTTACCTCGTCTTCAGTTGGTTCGGGAAAAAAATCTGGACGAATTTCTTTACATTTTTCGGTCCACTCTCTGATTGCCGAACTGCTTCCAAACGTATGTATTCCCATTGGTGGACACCAAACCATTTGAGCATCCCAAGAAGGTTCTGGTTCTCCATCCCATAGCACGTCCAAGTGATAAGTGCTACTCATCACTGGAGCCGTTAATTCATTACCTTCTTCGTCATAGGTTCCTTCTACCTCAACTAAATTGCCCAAATGAACAATTGCGTGGCTATGAGTTGAGTTACCTTCCTCATCTACGCCTAAAGCGTTAATCTTTGTAGTGGCTGCTCCTTTAGAGCCAAAAGAGTATTTTCTAAATGTTTTCATAATTATATAGTTGTTAGGGATTGACATTCGGAAGGCGTTAACGCAGTCCCTTTGAAAATCAATAATTGATTATAACGAACATTTGTATTTGCGGTTGCACCATCATTCCAAGAATTTAATTCAATTTTTGTGTTTGTACTATCAAAGTTTTGAAGATATACCGCAGATGTACTATTGATTTTCTCAACTCCATTCACATAACAAAGCAAACGATTTGAATTTCTACTTATCACTACCTTATTACGGCCATCCACGAATTGCTCATAACTACCGATTATTGTTGCAGTATAACCACCAATACTACTGCTCATTTCAAGATGGAATCTATTTAGGATTTTATTTCCATAGAAACGCCACCATTCTCCCGATTGTCTATTTCCAACAAGAGCAGTTGCGCCACTACCATCATCATCTACATCCTCAACATCAAAGAAAACGCTAAAATCTCCGCTTCCAAAATCTGCATTTCCGCTTTGTGATGTGGCGCAAAAATCATCAACACGACTCACACTACTCCCATAGGTAGGGATGTAGGATGTTGCGTAACTTCCTGCTTCTGCTTGTAATCCCCAAGCGTAAACCGAACCCGTTCCATTTTGAACATCGGGGTATATTTGCACAAAGTTGCTTGTCGCTCCCGTTGTAGTAGTTTCAAACCAAATGCGATGCCATCCGTTTCCATAATCTTCAATATCATAATTTCCGTTTACAGCATCTTCGCTATATAAACTAAAATCACCCGAAGCATTTATATTATATTGAACTTGCTTTCCTTGATTATTTCTAAATCTTAATCGTGTAGCAACACCCGTTCCTTTAAAGAATCCCGACCAAATGTGATTTGTTCCAAGTGTTCCTAAACCATCTTGTGCACGACCAGCATCATCACTATTTGCTTGAACCTTTGTAACTAAATTACTACCATCGGGAGCAGTAACATTCTCTAATGAAAGAGTAGCACCATTCGCAAGAGAAAAACCACCCTCAAGCCATTCGCTATTTGTCACAAGATTAGTCCGTAGTGGCTCTAACAAGAGTGCAGGACACGAACTATCCGTATAGTCCAATCTTGGTACATTATCAGTAATACCTCCCTCTACGGCAGTAGTAGTTGTGGTGATAACATCTCTTGCAACCATTCC
>Ga0208898_1000350_pt1 | contig 35992 bp, 62 predicted proteins | sample VirMetDEL_Mar_4_FD_184513 | JGI IMG/M metagenome (GOLD analysis project Ga0208898, IMG submission 184513) | Aqueous microbial communities from the Delaware River and Bay under freshwater to marine salinity gradient to study organic matter... | ecosystem: Environmental > Aquatic > Marine >... | reverse complement strand
TTACCTTCAATGCATCCTTGGTTATATACTTCTAGTCGACCTGTATCATCATCTAACTGTACTGTATGAAAATACCGACCAATTAATTGTTGTTCTTTAAATTCTTTACTCATATAGATCTCCTACGTATTTAGTGTGTACTTTTTTCTTTCTACCTCTTTGCTTTACTTCTTTACGCTTGTCTAATAATTCCTTATCCTCTCGAATCATTTGACATAAGTGTAAATACTGTTTGGCAGTCATGACTTTATATGGTGTGTTGTCCCAACCCTTAGTCATCTTCCAATATCCATCATGCCTTGTATATTTATATTCTAAATACTTCCCATCATTAAACTCTTTACATAGCATCATGTATATTTCACGCATCGTCATTTCTTTTTCTTCCCAAAGATGCGCTCAAAGTTCTCTTCAAACTTCTTTCTGTCTGTAGGACGTTGTTTGTCACCTTTGCCACCTGGTCCTACTCCATCAGTATTTGCCATAATAAAAGTCACCTCTTGCCTTTCTTTTTAAATCATTGAAGTATCTTTTTGATGCCCATTCTATTTCATGTTCTACAGCATCTATGACACTATTCTTTAACTGGACTTTATCTTTTAGTTTATAATAGTCCCCTACTGTTTTTATGTTATGTCTATTTAATGCTGTCATTTCTCGACTTGCATGCCACATTAATACTTCAATCGGTAAAGTGTCATTAACTATACCTTCAGTTTTCTTCAGATGCTCTTTGAGTTTTATAATGTTAATAAATCTTATCTGTCGCTCTATAATATTCTTCACTGTTAATTTAGAAATCTTAAACTCTTGAGCTAAATCTTCATAGCTTGTGCCATTCTTATGCATCTCAAACATTTGTTTATTTCTGTATTGCATGTATTCTGGACCACGACGCTCTCTAATTCTTTTATCTCTTTTAATACGATCCTCGATTGCATGTATCTCTTTTGTTAAATCTTTTGACCTTGCTTTATATGCTTCTTCTAATTCTTTACGTTTAGCTTTATATTCTTCTAATTTTGTATTTAACTGTTGATATTCTTTATCTGGTATAGTTAATAGTTCAATCATATCTCACTTCTTTCTTAATAAATCCTTCTGGCAACATAATATAATCTTCATGTAGACAAGACGTATATGGTGCATCAGCATAATACTCAGCTACATAATTATTGGCTACGGCACAACTAATAAAGTTTCCTATATATTGTGGATCTTCCATCGTGACCCACACGACTAAACAATACTCAAACATATTACTTCTCCTGGTAGTTATCTATACGATTAACATTCAGTATATGTTTTATGTCTTCATTATCCAACATGTATTCTTTAACATCGTCCCACTTCACACGATTGTCATAAACAATACGCCTTAAATTACCACGAATGCCGGGATAAGCAGATCGAGGTCTTGATTCTACATACTTTAGTGCTTCTAGTTTTTTAAGATGGTATTGGATATTAGATGGATTACAACCTAAATCTTTTGCTAAGGTACGAATCCCTACAATAGAGAAACCTTGTTTGTTACAATAAGCTGCTAAGATTGCTAACACTCTCATATTCCCGTTGGTTACCTTCTTATCTTTTATTGCCTTAAATGGTAATACTACAAAGTACCTGTGATCTTCATTTCTAAACTTCTTGATCTTAATACTTTCAGGTATCTTGTATTCCATATATCTATCATATAGTATAAAGATATCTAGTCAATACGTTATAAATAAAATAAATCAAAAGACTATAGAAATCTCTTAGCTTTATAGTACAATGAATATACGGGGCCATGACCTAGCCCTCCTGTCGGTAGATGTGACCAAGGGAATAAACGGACTTAATGTCACCGGGTGAAACTGGAAGTAGACAGTAGATACTAACAATATCTATATGAACGATAAACGAGAACATCCTCAGATTCTGTGTTTTTTTATACAGGTTTGGTTCTATAAAGTAATATATGTCAGAACACAGTTAGTCAGAAGGACTGGTGTTCATACTCAACAATCATTTTTTTATAAAAAAAATAAAAGACTATGTCCGAACAACAATCGCCATGTACATACCAATGTCGTTTAGAGTCTATAGAAGATGAAGAGATGTGTATCTCTTGTGGTCGACTTAGAGACGAAATCGTTAATTGGCGAGAATATGATGACAATCAAAAACAAATTGTCTTTCAGCTATCTAATAATAGACTTTTGAAAAAACTAGCAAAAATTTGAGTGATACACCCCCATACGATGTCCTAGGGTGGAGGGGGATAAGGTCACTTTTTCCACAGGTTATCCACAATGTTATCCACAACTTATCCTGGTAGTTATCCACAGGTTATCCACAAGCAGCCATGGCCCTAACAGATTTATTACAGTTATGACTACACTAAATCAAACTAGTTAATACTAATATCCATTAAGGGTGTTATGTTTAATTCATACTTATACACAATGGATCTAAACCATTGATAAGTAAAACTAATCAGTGCCGGGATGATGATAAGAAATATGTATCAATCAATCATTGACAAGAGATATCCAATCAATTAATAATGCAATCACATTTTATTAATCTTGAAAGGATACAAAATGAAAGATTTAAGAGAATATTCACACAAAGAACTATCGTTAATAGTATTCAATGATCATTATCTATATTCTAAAATGATGGAATTTTATGATAATAAGTCAATTAATACCACATTTGCATTGATTAATTTACTCACTAAAGAAGGTTATAAATACAATAATAATCAATGGTCATTTTTTATAAGTGATGTTAACTCACATATTAAAGAATTAAGAGGGGATGTAAAATGAAAGTTTATTTATGTCAACTACCATGGGCTAATTATGACATTACATGCATTGCAAAGACTGAAAAACAAGCAATGGATAGTGTTTATAAGCAATACAAAATAGCCGAACAAAATAATCATTCAACACCAATGCCAAAAAAAGAAGCATTTAGATATTATGGGGGTTGGGTGTTATGTACTGAATTTAATGAGGTACATTGGTTATGAATACATTACACTTCTTTAAAAATAAGGGCGATGCACAAAAGATCGCCCATTCACTTTCAATCACGTCTAAAATGCCATGTGATAGTTATTCACTACCTATCGCCAATTGCAATGTAGGATCTAAATTAGCAAAAGTCAAAGGATCTATTTGTTCAAAATGCTATGCATCCAAAAATAGCTATGCATGGCGAACAACTAAAGAAGCAATGCAAAAACGCTTGAATACTATTAAAGATCCATTATGGGTTGATGCGATGATTAAATTAATAGGAATTAAAACACCCTATTTCAGATGGCATGATTCAGGCGATATTCAAAATCTTGATCACTTCAATAAGATATGCCAAATTGCAAAAGCAATGCCAAATACGCAATTTTGGATACCTACAAGAGAAATAGGAATAATCAAAGAATATGCACAAAATAACATCATACCAAACAACTTAATTGTAAGATTAAGTGCCATGTTTATAGATAAAGAAGTCATTATTCCAAAGTCTTTACAAGGCATTAAAAACATTGTGACAAGTAATGTCCACACTATTAAACCTATTGGTACAGAATGTAAAGCATACCAAAATAAGAATGAATGTGGATCTTGTAGGGCTTGTTGGAATACATCTATTAAATCAATATCATATAAGGCACACTAAGGGGGCGATAATGAAAAAACAATATATAGCTATAGGCATTTCACAATATAAAGATACAAGGGATCAAGTTAGGGCGTTTTATATTGATACCAATGGAATTGATGCACGCAATTATATTATCAACCATTTTGATCAAAGCCTAATTTGGACTTATACAGAATCAAATAATTATATTAAATAGTGTTAACTTAAAGATATTTAATTGACTTTAGATATCTTTAGGGTTATCATTAAATTGTAACCATTAATTAACTTAAATCTTGAAAGGATATGTTATGAATCAAAAAGCAATGCAATTAGTACATGATAGCGATTTTTCAGAATTGATCAATTCATTAATTCAAGAGAGATTGCAACAATATCAAGATAGAATTGATAGTTTACAAATAGCTTATTTAAGCAAGAGCAATAAATTATATAAGCTTGAAAAAGAACTATCAGATCTAAAAGTGAGCGCATCTCAAGAGGATGTATCACTTGACTTTATAAATTCCATTTTGCCATTGTATAGATCGCCAAACGATGAGCAATCAGAATACAAAGGCATTCCAATAAAGTATTTAAAATCATTTCAAAAGCACTTCAAGGGCGTGTATAAAATGCGCTACCGTGGCAATAATGCCAAGGATCAAGGCTATAAACGCCCTAAATCCTATGTGCGTGTGGAATATGCCACAACTTTTGCAATGTATCCAATTCATAAGGGGGTGTAATTATGTGTATATGTGATTTATGCAATCAATTTACAGATATGCGTAGCTTGGTGATGACTGAAGTTAGTGAAGATATAACATTATTTATATGCCAAGATTGCGATGGGCGATACGATGAGGAAGAAATATACGAGATCGTACAGGAAATGAAGCACGATGCCATGGTAGATCGTCAAGTTGATGATTATCTTTTAACGAAAACGGAGGATTAGTTATGTATGAATACAAAAAACATAACAGTGGCAAGGGTTGTAAAGCTCTTGCCATTGGTTTAATTATTGGTGCGTGTCTAGGTGCTTACATTCAAACACATGCACAACAATTGCTTGAATTGTATTATCCAATTACGCCTGATTACATATGTAAGGATGGTAAAACCTACGAGCAAGTATCAGAGGGGCATTCTGTCTATATCAAGATAGACAAGCAATGCATCAAATCAAAATGAAGGATTTTTTTATAATCTTATTCGGACACATCGTATTTGCGCTTGTGTCTTTAACCATTCTATGGATTGTTGAATCAATCATAGATCTTTTTACACATGGAGGTAACAATGGTAGGAAAAGTAACGAGTAACAAACAACTGAGTGCATCCCAAGTGCCTGTACTCATGGGTTTGTCAAAGTTTCAATCACGCAATGAATTGCTTAAGCTTGTCATGGATGCAAATCATGGCATAGAGCCACCCGGCATCTCGAACGAGAGCATGGATTGGGGAAACACTTTAGAGCCAATCATTCTGAATGAAGCATGTAAGCGTTTAGGACTTGGCAATCCTAAAATTACACATGATAAACCTTATCAACATGACACGCTGCCAATCGCTTGTAGCCTTGATGGCACAATAGATGGCAATGACCAGGAAATTATGACTGACTTAGAAAAAGGGATTATTTGTGTCAACGCAGATAAGATCAAATTGTCAGGTAAGATTATTCTGGAATCCAAGCTAACGGCTCATGAAGTAGAGAGTGCAGATCAATTGCCACTCTATCGTGGCCCATTGCAATTACAAGTTCAAATGGATATTTGTCATGCAGAAGTAGGTGTTGTATGTGTGCTTTATAAGGGTACAACGCTAAGATTGTTTGTGTATCAAAGAGATGATGAGACACTCTCTCAAATACATGATGCAATCATGGACTTTCAAAGAAGGATTGACAAGTATTTAACGAATGAAGAAGTTGAATGGTACGATATGCAATCGCCTGACGAAGCATCAAGAGTCTTTGATGAGGCAGAAAAAACCACCATTGAGCTACCTGATTTTGAACCACTTGCAGAACAAATCCTTACTTTGAATGAAGAAATCACTGACAAACAAAAGCAAATTGATGCGTTGCAAATTCGCATCATGGACGAAATGCGTGATAGTCAATACGCTCATTCAGGGCGTTATAAAATCTCATGGCCCGTAATTAATTACAAGGCTCAACCTGAGAAGTACACACCACCTCGCCCGGCTCGAACAGTCAGACAATCTAAATTGAGAATCAGAGATAGGGAGGACTTGTAATGAATGATGATTATCAACAATACTACGAAACTGTCTTAAGAGAAGAAGAATATCTTGACGACATCAAGCAACAAGAAAAAGAAATGGATGATTTTGAATTCTTAGCGATCATAAAAAGACGGATCGTAGATAAACGCAGAAGAAAACTATTATTAAAAACTTACTTTGGAGAACATTATGACAGAGAAAACTTTGGAGACTGTTAAGTCTTGTATGGATTATGTAGCAAAACTAAATGAAACAGAGGGTGTAGAGCAAAAAGGTGGTAAAAAATACACTCAAGTTGTCCATCGAATGGAAGCATTTAGAAAATATTTTGGTTTTGAATATACCGTAATGACTGAAATTGTTGTTGATACTACTAGTAGAGTAGTGATGGTTGCTAAAATATTAAATAGAGAAGGGATGATTGTAGGTACAGGTCATGCTGAAGAAATTCGAGGTCAAGGTTATGTGAATAAAACTTCAGCGCTTGAAAACTGTGAGACTTCTGCAATTGGACGTGCGCTTTCAGCTATTGGCTTGTCAGGTGGTGAGTATGCATCGGCTAATGAGATGGATGGTGTTGAGCGTAAATCTAACGCCATGGCTGAGCAAGTCAAACAAGCTAATGTAAAAAAGTAATTAGCCTCAGTCTTCCCGGCAAAGGTTCAGTTGAGGTCAAGGATCGTGATGATCTAAGAAAACAAATGAAGACTATGTCAAGTTTGATTGAGGCAAATCAAAAACTAACGCCAAGTGAGAAAACAGATAAGCTTTCTAAGTTCTTGAATGAGAACGAAAAAACACTCAATAATGAAGGCGTTCAAGTATGGATGGAAATCAAGAATCACATACTTGACTTGTTACGAAAGATAGAGAGGGGTGAATAATGGATAAGACATTAGCGCACGACCCTTTGTATGAACGTTTACATGTCAGAAGTTATGTAAATGATGATCCATATGCAGCACTCGTGTTAGCGATTCTACGCAATGCATTAGATGAGTACTTAGGTTATCGAGTACCTGATAAATTGAGAGAACCAGCCAAACGATTTATCTATCATGACAATGAAATATTTCATGTAGCGATGTTATTGCTTGGATGTGATCCTGATTTATTTCGTAAACACATTACAAAAATGCGCTTAAACAAAGAACGATTAAGAAAACCAAGGAATGATGAATGAATTACTTATCGTTATGTAGTGGCATTGAAGCAGCAACAGTGGCTTGGCATCCCTTGGGGTGGAAGCCTGTTGCCTTTTCTGAAATAGAAAAGTTTCCAAGTGAGGTATTGGCGCATCATTATCCTGATGTGCCTAACCTTGGAGACATGACTCAATTTAAGGAGTGGAATTATGAAGAAGGATCAATTGACCTTGTGGTCGGAGGAACACCCTGTCAATCGTTCTCCGTTGCGGGACTTAGAAAAGGACTTGAAGATCCCAGAGGCAACCTTGCCCTTACCTTTTGTGGAATACTTAATAAGTTTAGACCCAAGTGGTTCGTTTGGGAAAACGTGCCGGGTGTCCTCAGTTCAGGACGAGGACGGGACTTTGGTAGCTTCCTCGGGGCGTTGGTCAAACTCGGGTATGGGTTCAGCTACAGGGTGCTTGATGCTCAGTACTTCGGAGTGGCCCAAAGACGTAGAAGAGTGTTTGTTGTCGGACACCTTGGAGACTGGAGACCTACAGCAGAAGTATTATTTGAGTCCGAGAGCTTGCAGAGGGATATTAAACCGAGCCGAAAGGAGGAACAAGATCCTCCCGGATACATTGAAACAGGCTTTGGAGCATACCGCCAATCAACAGTCGGAGGAACAACCAAAGCATGTGGAGGAACGCTAAGTGGTGGCAGTGAAACCTTTGTTGTTAAAGAGGTAGTCAATGCATTAGATACAGAGTGTGGTGGTAGCAGATTAAATCACCAAACTGCTATGTCAGGTCACTTACTACATGTAGCAGAAAAAGCACCAACACTCACTTCTAGCGCTGCAGGGATTAGTCGAGTGGGTAATGATACAACGGCAGATAGTCAATACATTGCTCAAGCTTTTCATGCAACACAAGATCCTATTAGTGGTAAGAAGTCACCATGCTTGGGAGCAACATCCAAAATTGGTGTAGCTTATGCACTACAAGGTAGTGGCACGACATCACAATCAGGTAATGGTTCAGGTATTAATGAAGAAAAATGTTTTACCTTAAATCAAATTGATGTGCATGGTGTATCACGTAATATGAGAGTCAGAAGATTGACTCCGATAGAATGTGAACGGCTGCAAGGATTCCCTGATGGTTACACTGATGTAAGAGAGAAGTGTCCTGATGGGCCAAGGTACAAAGCCTTGGGTAACTCCATGGCTGTGCCTGTAATGAGATGGATAGGACAAAGAATAGAGGCTCAGAAATGAGCCTCATTCATAATTACTTATTGCATACGTACATTGTTATTTCAAAACCAAAACGTACTTCTGTTGCTTTAGGTGTTGTCCACATAATGTGTCTCCTGTTAATTGTGTTTGTCAAGATTGTATAGTAAAAAATTTTGGAGTAATATGAATCAAGATAACTATGAATTAATGCTAATGATAGATGATAACCACAAATATGTAGTATTCGATGGCTTCGGTGATAGCTTACGCTCGTTTGCCGACCTCGATCAAGTACAAATGTTTATAAAAACTAGACCTGAGTGTACATACAAAGAGATTTTGCCACTTTCCTACCATGATTTACTAAAATTATATGGCGATTCGCCATACTAATACCTACAAAGCTCACCATTAAATGATTGTTATTTTCTGATACCTTACCCTAGGTTACATTGAGATCGTGCAATACAGAGCGATTGTGAAGGTTGTTTTAGTGAGTGACCTTTGGTTTTTTGTGAATTATGTACATATCCATGCCTTCAGCATGAATTAACATAAAATCTGAATCATCCTCTTCAGAGAACATGATCTTCACCATAGATTCATCACCATCTTCTAAGATTTCAATGTTCCAAATCTTTTTTCCGATGACTTCATCTATTGCTCGAGCTTGTTCTGAGTTGAGTTCTGTTGTTATACTAGTTTCTTCGTCCATCTTCCACCGTCCTTGAGTACCATTGGCATGAGTTTAGGTTGCCCTTCTAAAATCATACCACATCCAACGATGAATCGTGACTTAAAATTCTTAGCATATTCAAATGCTAGTTCTTTCTGATTAATGAGACATCCAGTTTGCATACCCCATACTAGCTTGTCAGGATTAGAATAGTATTCAACTTTAAACTTAGAATGATAATGACCTTGAACTGTATTCATTCCATATTGCTGCGCTACCTTCATCACATCAGCTGACATACCATGAGTAAAGAAACATGCATTGCCATCAGACAAGGTCACCTTAAAATCATCTACCCATTTCCATCCGGGGCCTACTTGTAAGAACTCGTTATAGGTTTTTAAATATTCAAGACTTAGACCATGTGCTACGGCACGTCTATAAATAAGAGAAGAATGATTAGAGTGTACCAAGGTCATTTCTGGAAAAATTTTTTCCAACTCTTTTACATGCTTTCTAGCTTCACGTAGCTCATCACCAGGTGACTTCAGGTCAGGGTGATGGTTATGAAAACTAATTGCATGTTGATCAATCTCATCACCAATGTTAACAACAAGGTCAGGTTTGTATTTCTTCTTTAGTTCTTTGAGAAAATCAAACGCATCCGGGTGATGGTATGGAATATGTAAATCTGATATAACTAGTACTGACTTATACATTGGAATGTATCCTCACTAATTGGTGTTAGATATAGGATATCACATATATATCTTAGATCAAGTGATTGATTTCACGCCACTTTTATCAATAGTCAGTACTTGTCTTCTTGGTTCATCGCCCTCAACAGGAAATGCAATATGAATCCATGAGTTGTATTCAAGAATGAGTTGGTCAAAAGGAATAGAGGAGTCTGCGATTACCTCGAATACTCGTCCAACATGAGCATAACGATCACAAGTGAAATCACAAGCAAGACCCATAATATGTTGACTGGTCCTTTTAGATCCAAGAAGATCGTTGAGAGCTTCACACCTAAAACCACTACTAATAATAATAGGCAAACTATCAAGCTTAGTCCTAACAAGTTCCATTCCTTTCGCTAATGTTTTTAAATTCTCTAACTGTATGTCATTTGGTTTGTTATCAATACCATGACGTGATGCCATCTGACTCCTAGTCATTTCTGCTAGGGTAAAATGTTCAGACAGTCTCACTTCGTTAGACCCTTAGACTTTTCCCAACTGCGCAACCCGGATAAACCAAGTAATGCTATTGTTAATTCCATCATCACATCAGTATGTAATACAGGTAATACTATATGAATGCCAAGTAATGCACACACCCACTGAGCCACTGGGGAGATAACAAACACCCAAGCAAAACCAAAACCAGCGACCCAACCAAGGAAAGGGCGCCAACCAGCAACCCAAATAGAGCGATGGCTAGCTTCAATCTTATTCGTCTCAGCCTGAGCAAGATTAATCTTTGATGCATTATCGATGAGAGCTTTCTCAATATCAGCTTTTGCTTTAGCTTTTGCATTGTTGTCAGGAATAACTTTATCAAGTACATCCCCTATTATACCTACAATTGGCGCCCAGATCATTTAGATGCAATCGCCTTCAACCAATCGCTCAATTTTATAAGGACATTCTTGATCATGCTTACGCTTGGCTTTCGGATAACTTCGTAAGCCACGAGTATCAAGATAACTATGAGTATATAGATCATCCACATTTTGTATTCCCCTTCTTAACATTTGACATATTCTAGATAACATTAAATATTATGGCTAATGACAGTGACCACGATGGCCCCGAATCCAACCAATGCTCCCCATATGAGTTTGTTTAACATACCCTCAATACGATCAAGGCGCTTATGTATTGTGCTATATCTTTCAGCACATAATTTTTCATGCGCCAACAATTCTTCGTGTGGTGTCATCTTAAAATCCTAGGTATAGATAACATGAATATATCATGGAAGCCTTTAAAACTCAAGCCATCCCGTGATAATATACTTCGTTCCACCGATAGGTGGATTACCTCTATGAGTGTGTGTAAATGCTGCTGGAAAGATCACAACATCACCCATCTTAGGTTTGTATCTGTATTGTTGATATAAGAACTCTGTCTCACCAGCTTCAAAGTTATCATTTAAGTATACAGTCCATACTAACACTCTGGTTTGGTTGTCCCTACTGTCTGCTTCACAATGCCAAACATGATAGCCTTGCCCTGGCTCAGTCTTTTGCATTTTAGCTTCATAATATCTTAAACCACCTATCTCTCGAAGTTGACTGTATTTATCATAGTAAGGTTGCACAGCTTCATTCATAAATGGAATATCAAATTTTTGTACAAACTCAGCACTCAAATGTTGTAATGGAAAATCAAAGACAGGAAAATGTACAGCCAAATCATCTTTACATACTTTACTTGCTTTTTCTGTCTGTTGTCTATTTAAACAAAGACCATGTGAATTAGCATGCTCAAAAACTTCTATTGCATAATCACAAAACTCTTTATCAAATACACTATAGACTTCTATAAAATTAGATACTGCCATGTTATCTAAACCAAGTAGTTATTGAATATCTTGTTCCTTTTGTAATAGGCATAACTTCATGAGGATACATAAATGTAGAAGGAAACATTAATACATCTCCCTTGTTTAATTTGTATTTCAATTTCCTATCAAAAAATGCAAACTCACCACCTTCATAATCTTCATTCAAATGAATAGATGCTGTAACCAAACGTGGCTCTGTTAGAAAAGAATCCACATGCTGCACATAAAATTGTCCTGTTTTATACCTAAGTAACTGATACCCAGTATCTTCACTCACATAAGAATGTTCAAATTGTTTATTATATTCACTTATGCAGTTTCTAATATCACCAAATACTATGTCATCTATTTGTTGTCTGTGTAAGTTATTTTGAATTACTTGAGGTAAAGATATATTAATAACATCACAATTACGAGCCTCTGTTTTTAATTTATCTCCATTAACTGTAGTCTGTACCCATTCGTTTGAATCTTTATATTCTTGTAAAACAATATCAATAGTTTCTTGAGGAACAATGTTTTTTAAAACAACAATATAATCTTCCAAGTGATTCAATTGACTCTATCTCCAAAATGATGCCAGTATTCTCCATCAGCTCGAACATAATGTAAAAACACCTGTCCATAGTTATTGCCTTGATATGCATCTCTCCAATGTTCTGATACCATGCCTTGATACAATACTGCTTGACCTGGAGTTAGATTAAGTTCTGCTGTTTCTCCGCATGGTTTTGTCATCCATATGGGCCAAAGTGCATCTCCGCCTAAATGTAGAGTTAAACTAATTTCACAAGAACCTCTGTCAATATGTTTTTTCAATACATCATTGTGTTGGTATAGTCTAGCATAGGTATAAGTAGGTAACATTTCTTCACCCATTAACTCACTGACTACAGGTATTTTCTTACAAAGAAGTTTTAAGAAGGGTTGATAGTTATAGATACTAAAAGACAATGGACATTGCTCATCGTTTGTAAACAGATGAGGGTTATAATGTACATCGTTTTTAAAAAGTTGATATAAATCGTTAGCTTCTTGAGAGCTTATAAAACCGTCTATAACAACATAATTATTATCTGCTAAATTTTTATTCAGGTGTTACGTCACTTTCCTCTGCAATTCTAGCATCCTCAGCTTCTTGCCATTTGTCTAAACAAGCATGCGCCCAAGTAGGTAATTCAGTAATGGTAGTGTTTTCATCTCTGCCATTGTATTCTATTTCACCAGCAGAACCATCCCATTGTAATGCCCATACATCAGTAGGAATGCCGCAAGATGATAGATCTAATCCTGAATATGAGTATTTATCTTTATATACAGCATTGTCTTCTACAATAATTGATACTTTAGCCATTTTGTTTGTCTCCTAGTAAATTTTGTTTAGCGGTTTCTGCTAATAACTTAATACTACTTTCATTAGCTTTGACCATTTCGTTTCTAAACGACTCTACAGCCGCTCCAGTTTGTCTTTGCATGCCAGAGTTTTCTACTAATAACATAGGCATCCAAGTCATTGCGCATGAGTATTCGTCTACATCCTTACCTGTATTCATATCTTTGCCTTGTAATTTTGTAAACCACATACATTCAAGTCCAATACATTTCTTCTTTAATAATGGACAGTATTCACCTTTTGGTAATTGCATTAGTTATCTCATTAAAGTTTACATTATTTAATTTTAACATAAAACTTTTTCGTTGCATGAGACATTTTTTAGATAACGGTCTAACTGAATGTGGAATATGTCCATCAAACAAAACTATACGCCCATATCGAGGCAACACAGAGCGCATAATTTCATGTGTATAATACCAATCATCATTAAAGTTTTCTATATAATTACCACTATAGAATGCTGTTTCACCACCCCATTGACTATGCCATACTTCATTTAAATAAATGATACATGTTACACACCTCAGATCTTCTGTCGCATCAATGTGTGCATATCCCTCATCGCCATAACTCATTACATTAACATAGCATGAATTAAGATTAGATATAGTGAGGTGAGTAGTTTGTGCAAACCAATCCCAAATTGATTGTGCTTGTGAATGCACGAAGTGGTCTAAGATAAGTTCATTACCTTCTACATAGTCATCGCCATACTCAACAAAAGTAGAGTATATAGACTCTTGATCGTCAGACCTAGATCGATACGTTGGCAATCTTAGATTATTGTATTCACATAACAATTTTTTTGGGATAACATTATCTAATACTGCAATGTTCACATTAATCTTTTGTTGCAATAATTACATCCACATATTGCACAGCAAGATTTACACTACCTGATCCTGAGAATGAGTGAGTGTGGCTTGATCCAGAAAATGGGTGATTGTGAGCTGCGCCACCACCAGCATTTGCTGTATTGCTTTTAGTTAGATTACCTACTGCTCCACCAATGTTAGGTTGAGAGTTTCTTCCTGTACCTGGCCCTCTAACTATATCAGCTGGACCGTGAGCGTGAGCTGGAATTCTGTTTGTTGCAAGAGTGTGGTTACCAACTGTACCACCAGCTGCTGTACCATCTGTTGTTCCTGAAATGCTAACAGACTGACTTGCAAATGCTGTTGTAAACGCTTCTGTACCACCTGATCCAGCAGTGCCTGATACAATTCTTAATGCTTTGTTATCATGTGTAGTGTCTTTAGTCCATCCAGTTGGTGCAGAAGTTTGTGCAAACAACATCTTAGTGCCTGAGTCAAATGATATAACATCGGCCCATGACATTGTGCCATCACCGTCAGATGCTAAAAACTGACCAGCTGTTCCATTGCCTGATACGTTAATCTGTGTAGCACCAATACCATTATCTTTAACAGCAAACTGTGTGCCTGTTAGTTCTAAGGTAACTGCATCTGCGGAGTATAATGTTGCACCCGAAACTTGAACCCAGTTTTGTCCTGTAAAGTCTGATGTATCATAGTTGTCTTGTATCCATCCAGATGCTCCATATACTGTTCCTTCAAGAATAAATACTCTTGCACCATGCAACTCTGTATAAACATCAGCATCATCAGGTCTTGTTAATGTATAATTTGCACCATCATCACCATAGACATAAATACCATTCTCAGAATCTGTTGATTGTCCTGTCAGTAATAATCTATAACCAGCATCTGCTGTTACTAATGCAGCATGACTATCAATTACTAATGTTCCTGTTGTTCCTGTTAAAGATATATTAGAATCTGCTAACAGATTAATCGCTGGTTTATATGCTAATCCTTCAATCGCTGTATCAACATAACCCTTAGTTGCTACATCACTATCTGATGTTGGTGTTGACATGCCTGTGACTGAGCCACCAGTAATTGCTACACTATTTGCATTTTGTGTAGCCATAGTGCCAGCGCTTGCATTGTCAAATGGTGTATAGGTTAATGCATCTGTGACATCTGTAGATGACAGTGTAACTGCACCTGTTCGAGTATTAAATGATAGAACTGCACCAGTTGTATTAAATGCTGCTTCATCCCATGAAGATCCATCCCATACATATAACTGGTCTACAGTTGTGTTGAAGTATAAGTCACCAGCTTGCAATGCGCTACTATCTTGTCTTGTGCTTGGTGCAGAACTTGCTGCTCCATAATACACATCAGCAAAGTTAGTTACATCTGCTATATTAGTAGCTACTGTCGTTACATCTGAGCTAACTCCAGCTACTGTGTTTACATTTGATATGTTACTTGCGACTGTAGTTACGTTAGCATTGTTAGTAGATACAGCAGACACATCAGATGAAATACCACCGACCGTAGTTACATCACTGCTAATTCCAGCTACAGTAGTAATGTTTGCATCATTACCAGCAACAGTATTTACATTAGCAATATTATCACCGACATTGTTTACGTTAGTAATATTAGTAGCCACTGTTCCAATATCTGTAGCATCCGCAGCCACAGCAGTGACATCAGAACTAATCCCAGCAACTGTAGTGACGTTAGCTGATATACCAGCCACTGTTGTTACATTAGAGCTTATACCAGCTACTGTGCCAATGTCTGTACCATCAGCTGCTACTGTAGTTACATCAGCGCTAATACCTGACACAGTAGTTACATCTGAAGATATGCCAGCCACAACTCCAATGTCAGCTCCATCTGCTGCAACAGTTGTAACATCTGCTGATATACCAGCTACTGTATTCACGTTAGTAATGTTATTGCCTACATTATTAACATTCGCAATATTGTTAGCAACAGTATCAATCTCAGATGTTGCTTCATTTAAGTCATTTGCTACAGTTTCAACTTCTGATATAGCTTCAGCTAAATCATTCGCTACAGTGATAACATCAGCGATGTTTGTCGCTACTGTATTTACTGATGAAATGTTTGTAGCCACTGTAGTTACATTAGCATCGTTGTTAGCTACTGTGGTTACATTAGATGATATCCCTGATACTGTAGTCACATCGCTAGCAATACCAGCAACAGTGGTGACATCGGTCACTGTGTTAACAACTTCAGGATTACCAGTAGTTGCGTTGAATGATAGATACTTACCCTTACGATCATCATCTTTAGGGATAGTCATATCAATGGTATCAGGATCTGTGACTGGTGCTTTAATAGCACGATCATTAGATTCTAATACTTGTTGTGCAAAAATAGTTAAACTATCAAATTCATCATTAAGAGAGGTGGCAAATAGAGGACCACCTGTAGTAAAGTCTGTTGTTCTTTCAATAGTTCTGTCACCAACAATGGTAATACGATCATCAGCATCAGGTGTAGTAGGAACATTAGTACCGACAACAATGGTAATCTCACCTGTTCCATCTATAGTTACATCAGATACAGTGTAGTCTGTAGTGAGAGTGAGTTCTGTATCATTAAAGTATACAGCAACATCAGTCTCTGCTAAGACTTCAAAGTTAAATGCGTACGGGCCTGTACCAGCAGAGCCAGTATAAACTATACGTCTAGTTGTGCTTGATATATCAATTGCCATAATTATCCTCTACTATATTTTATCATAGTTAGTTCCATCTTGTTTTACCAATTTGCTTATATTCTAAATCTTTTTCATCATAGAAATCAGCTATCTCAGGGTACATTTTTTGTAACTTATTAAATGCTTTTTCATATGACTTAGCCATTACATTCTTCATCTTGTCTTGTACTGCACCAAGATCTTTAGTATTTCTATAACGAATACCTAATCTATCAATCTCTTTTTGCATTTTGCCTTTTTCAGTTGCTAAATCAATCCACATATTATATTGTTCAGCAGTTAATTCATAACCATTCTTCTTCACCGGGGGGACAAATACTTCTACGTTATAATCAATTAAAGTTTGATAACCCGGAATATATGTACCATCAGCTCGTTTAAATGGACTATATAGTTCATAGAAATTTCCCATACCAATTGTCACTTCTTCCCCTGTAAGTGGATCTAATCGAGGAGGTAGGTCATCACTATAATAAGGTAAACGTGATTTATATTTCCTAATGGAGTAATCCATCAAGCCATCACCATCTTCACTTAATAATGAACTCACGGTTGGATCTAAGAATCTTTCAATAGTTGCTTTACCTGACTGATACACACCCATTGGTGATCCTTGTATAGCAAACTCACCAAGTTTATTAGATAAGTTTTTAACTAATCGTAATGTTTCAGCTTCATCTAAACCACCAGACAAACCATGTCCAGCTAGTTCAACAATATCAGCCACACCTTGTAGCATAGGAGCTTCAGATAAAATATCATACCCAGCCATTGAGGCAATCATTAACATCTTTTGTTCTATCTCAGTATTGTTATACCCTTGAGCATTTGGATAACTATTTGCCATAAAGTATTCACCAATACTTGCACCAATACCCATTAATGTTGATAGTGGTTGTAATCCATCAAATGACCAATAATATTTGCCTTCACCTTGAGTAATCAATCCGTATGTTTTTAACTCTTCAATACCCTTATCACTCCAACCTTCTTTATTAAATACAAGAGAATACTTCTGCCAACCTGTTGCTTGGTAAGTTTTAAGCATTTTTTTGTTATTTGGTCCAGGGCCTGTAATCATTCCATTCATTGCTAATCCAGCAAATGTCATTATGACAGTTGTACCTAGTCCAACTTTAGCTAAAGCTATATCTGCTTCTTTGCCACCAGCTTTGATTGCTTTACGAAAATTTGGATTTATAAACATTGCTGGTGAATTTTTAAGTGCTTCAGTAACTAAATTCGTTGGTGTTCTAATAAATGGAGCAAACATTTTAAGCAAAGGCCCAGCACTCATTAAGCTTGTATCATTGATTGCATCTTGTATCCATTTCATCTTGCCTTCTAAATCTTTAGTAAAAGTCAGTTCTTTGGAAAAATCAACGGCTTGTTTAATCAGATCTGCTGGAGGATTTTCAACAATGTTCATGTAATATTGATTTGCCATTGCATCCATCTGCTCTTGCGTATACTTACCTTGTTTAACTAAAGAATCATAGTAGTCATCTTTAGCTGCTCGAGCTAATGATTGAAACTCAGCAAACCTAGCACTGCCCTTAAAAATTTCATCTTCACCCAATAGTGCCTTACCCGGAATAGTTACAAACTTACCCCAATAAGACATGCCTTTTTTCCATGCTTTACCGAACATAGTGTCACCATAAGACACATCATCAAAGACATTTTTTGTACCTTCAAGCTCTAACTTACTTGCTTTACCATCTAATGGCGCATTGTTTCTAAATGCTTTAACACCTAATCTAAAAGAATCAATACTAGAACTTAAATAATCTATTGCAAAACGATGACCTTCTTCTAAGGCAACAGTCTTTACATCTTGCTTAAATATACCTTTACGGATCATACCAATACCACCAGCAGTATAGCGAACAGGGACTTGCCATGCAGCATATGCAGTGTTAGATACAATATTTTTTAAGTGTGTAATAGGGCTTGAGAGCAAACCATTAATCCATGTTGTTTGCCACATTTTAATAAGCACTTCTGCTGATTCACTAAAGCTTCTACCAAACCTCATTTGAGATGCTTGTGCCTTATCTTCAATAGTATTTAAAGCTAAAAACTGTTTAGCACGTTGTACTGTATCTTTATCAGGCGCATTAGCATCTAAGAATTTTAACTGCTCAGTACTAGTCGGCATAGTTCTTGCTTCACCAAACATACGTAATGAACGACCTACATCAGCCGTACGACCTTCAATTGCTTTATTTACCTCACCTAATAATGCAAACATTTGTTCAAATTCAATTTGCATGCTTGGTGTCAAAGATCCATCTGCATCTGCTTTTAATATCTTCTTAGCTAGTGCATCAGCTTTAGCTGCAACATCAACCTGAGCTAATAACATCTTTCTGATATATACAGGGTCAGCTACAGTCTTCTTGTTTGGATCTAATACATCTTTTAAGAAACGCTCACTATATAACTGATTTTGTTGTACCTCATACATATCAGCATCTTTTTGTTTCTTAATCCAAGCATTGACTTCATCTTCAGATTTAAATGCTCTAACAGGTTGACCATCTTTAACGGCAGAAAATGTAGGTGTACTTAACTCTTTAGCAAGTTTCTTGATAGGCATTTGTTGTAGATTAGCCGGAGCTTGATCGCCAACAAAGTTAATAAACTGTGTAAATGACTCAGGACCATTAATGTTGTTTAAATTAGTACGAGTAACTTCTGGGCCACCTTTTCCTCGATCACGAATACGAGTTGGCTTGCCTTCCCCTTTGTAGTCTTTACTTTTTTCAATAACTTTTTTTGCATCAACAGGACCATATGGTGTGACAATATAATCACCATCATTTGGATCAATCTTATCAAATACAGATTTGTTTAAGATCTCACGTTGCTTGATTCTCTCTTCACCACCCTCAAGCTTAGTTACTATTTTTTTAATAAAACCCGGACCAGCAACATCAACCTTATCACCTGTAAATACAGAATCGTCTTGTTGATCAAGTTGTAATGATGCAGTGTCTGCTTGTGATTGTATAATTTCTGATGACTGATCCATAGTAATACTATCAGCCATGTCTTTGACTGATTGATTATCTACAGTTAACTTATCAACTTCTTGATTGATATTAGCCATTATTTTTTATCCTTAACAATTTTTATCTGTGATACATCAAAAGGTATATATACATCATCTACTAGCGCTCCAACTCCTTTAGGAATAACTATGCCATCATAACCTTTTTTCTTTAACCCTTCTTCAGTGTATGGTGTGATTGTACTAGCATTAGATTTACTTTTATCAACCTTCCAATCTAATCCAATTTTTCTTTTAATTTCATTAGTAAACATATCAAGCTTTTGCATTAATCCAGCATCAAATTCAAAAGATGAAGCTACAAAAGGATTGTTTATTTCTAATTCCACTGCTTTAACATTCTTTCCAAATTGTCTAGCAACTTTTTTGTCGCTAGCAAAATATAGTCCACGTGGTGATTTGCTTTTGTCAAATTTGCTAAAATTAGCATTTGTACCATGGTATAGAACTGATGGTACATTAAATGACTTTTTTGCATCATCCAACCCTTTCACTACTTTTGCACCTTTTTTAACAACTTCTGTTGCTGCGCCTGTTGGAGCTGGTGATAATACTTGTGCGCCTATTTTAACACCTTCTAATATTTCTTTCTTTTCAGGTGTATTTGCTTTACTCACTGGATCCCATCCCATTTCTGTAAGCATTTTATCTGCTGCTTCAGAAGTCATACCAAGTCCGGGTGGTAATCCTAATTCTTCAATATCACTAAACCCAGCAAGAAATGATTCTAATAAACCACGTACTTTTGGTTGTACGGTTGGGTCTTTAATCCTTTGACTGAGTTCTTCCCACTGACGGTCTGTCATATTGTAAACACCTTTAAGTATCCCTAACATATCGCCAACGAATCCTATTGTTTCTTGCGCCATACCTTTACCAATGGTAGATTTTAATTGACCTGAGAACTGTCGATCATCCTCTGTCATCATGACATCCACAGGTGGAATACCATAACCGACTTGATTTACAACACCTAGATCAAATAAAGATGGTTGTATTGATTCCCTAGCCTTCTCTGTTAGCTCGTCAATATTGACAACTTCGCCAGCATCAACCTCTAAATTCTTCATATAAATGTCATCTAGTCTAGTCAACGCCAACCTCCTTTAATACTGCATCTAATTTAATAATCTCTTTAATTTGTCTTTCTACATTCACCCAATTTTTCTCTTCATATCCAGCTTCTGTATAAGCTTTAATTCTAGCATTAGTACTCATACCAATTAACTCATCCACAGATACAAGAACTTCAGGCATAGCTTTGTTTAAAATTCTGTCTGCTAAATCAAACTCTTCGTCTCTTACTTGCCCTTTAATTAAATACCTAGCTGTTTTAGAAACATCTTGAGCGACTTTTAACATCATCAAAGGTTCGCCATTAGCTTCTCTTTCACGCATAATTTCTTTAAACTGTAACAATACTTCGCTATATAAGGATAATTTATATGCAGCTTTTTCATCAGTTGGTAATTCATTTTCCAATACACCTAACTGCAATTTGATCTCATTCACACCAGCTGTGTATTTTTCTGTTGTCTTAATAATATCGCCAATTAATTCAGAATATTGTTGAGGAGTAATCAAACCATTATCTAAAAAGCTTTCTACATCTTTTCTGCCAATATTACCTATCACAGCTAACTGTTTAAACACTGCAAAGTCTTGTTCTTGTTTTGATGTTGGTGTTGCATCTACGCCACTAATAATCTTTGCTTTTTGATCTGGGGTATAGAACTTACCAAGTTTACTTTGAGATTTTAAAAACTGTGTAGGAGTCATATCAGTATCGCCAGAAAAGAAAGCAATCTCATTAGTATCAGCCATATCCTCATTAAGCATTTTGTTTTGCTTTTGTCTAGCTTCTAACACTTTATTAAGCTCTTGTTCTTTTTTTAGTGCTAATGCTTCTATCTCATCTTCTTTCCCAATGATATTACGGAATGTCAGTACATCCTCATAATCTGTTACCTTGCCATCAATGAAGTCTAATAACTGATCTTTCTGTGCAATCTTAGATGCAATCCATTCAATAATGATGCCATCTTCTTTATCTTTTAATTCTTGTGGTTTTAGTACACCATCAGTTAGCATACCGTAAGTAGCTACTACATCATTACGTAAGTCTTGAACTAAGACTAAAGCACTAATTGCATCATCTTGTACATCTAATTGATGTTTTAAGTTGTTTAAGTAATTGTCTTCAAACTTTTGAATCTGTGCTTTTTTAATGTCTGTTTCTAATTTGGCAGCAATTTTATTAGCCGTTGAATAAACATCGTATCCAATTTTATTTGCTTGTGCATTAAACTTAACACCAGAATCAGGATCAACAGTACTTAATATATTGTATGTACCATTAATCTCTGCTTGTAACGTATTAACTAATTCATCAACTTGCTCTAAATTGATTGTATTTTCATTTAAACCAATCTTAATTGTTTCTGCTTTATCTAATAAATCAGCAATAGCATCTTGTCTAAATAATTCTGCTTGTACTTTTCTAGCTGCAGATCCTTCAACTGTCCCAGGATTTGCAAACAATGCATTTACATCTTGATCATTAGCAATAGCATCTATGACTTGTTGTCGAGTAGGAGCATTACGTACACCGTATGCTTGCCCTTTTGCAATTGCTCCTGATTCTAACTCACCATAGAATTGTTGTGATATAACATCTAATCTTCTCTCTAAAGATTGCGCACTAGATAATGCCACACGTGATGGTGCATCTGTAATTTGACCAATGTTTGCGTACTGAGCTGATCTTTCGTATCTATCTACCATTATGTTATACCATATAGTTTGTCATATTTGTATGCTGCTTCACCTGTCTTAATAGCTGCTTCAAACAATCCACTTTGGAATGCTGACTGACCAGCTAACTGATAAGCATCCTTGTTGACAGTTCCTGTAGTCATAATGTTATTAAGATTAAATAAGTCAATCTTATAATCACGACCATATTCTTGATCACTAATAATTTGATTCAATAATGCTGATCCATTTAGACCATCCACACCACGAGCATATGCATTAGCAACAAATGATGAATTAATTTTGTTTAATGCTCTCAATCTTTTTACTGCTTCAACTTCTGCATTCGCTTGTTTGACTGCCATATCTGTTAAAGATTTTTCAGCCTCTAATTCATATTGAGCTTTTAAAATATTACCTTGACGAATACTGTTGTATATACTTGTACCTGTGGATATTCCATATCCTAATGTTTTTAAGCTAATATCGCCAAATAAATTAGTGCTAAATAGTGGTCTACTAAAAGCAGTACCAAGGCTACTAAATAAACCAGCACCACCAGGATTCATAATCAATGGATTCATCATCATTGATGAAGTCACTGCTGCAATAGGTGCAGATGCAGCAAACATGGCAGCACCTGAAGTCGCTGCTGCTCCTCCCATCCCTGTCATTGTTGCCCCGGCAAAGGGTACTGCTGCTCCCATAATTAAGTTCCTTGATGTGTTGCTACTTTATATTCTAAACCAAGCAATGTGAACTTTAACGGTGCATTCTGTGTCACAGTTATTTGTCCATCATTACTATACCCAAGTATACCATGAAGTACCTTTGTTCCTGTAAATTCAGGTACTGATGTATCTAATGCTCCAGCACCTAAAGTTCTAATTGGCACTAAGTTTCCATTAATGACTAAGTTTTGTGTTTCATATAACAATGCATTAACTTCAACAATACGTTTCTTAAATCCAATACGACTACCTGTTTGCATCTTTAATTCAACAGGCATTGTTTTAACCTCAACATCAAAATGTAATCCTACCTCAGATGATGTTGTTGGTGGATTAGTAAATGTTACTGAACTATCTGCGATCTGATCTTCTTCAACCAACCCATCAGAAATAACATGCACTGTTTGACCGTCTAAATGTGATGCATCTAAGCTAGCTGCCGTTGTACCAGTTACAGCACAATCTGTTCTAATATCATCATCAAATGCTTCAATATAATATTTATCTGTGCCATTATCATCACGCTTCACAACTGTATAAATATCTGTAATATCTACTCCAACATCAAGATAGTCACCATTAGTTACAAACTCACTTGGAGCAATAACATTTTGCGCACGCAGTAATGAGAACGCAGCCATTGATCCATCTTGTTCATTAACAATTAATAACAAATCATTTTCATCTGTAGCCACTGCACGTCTAATATCCATACGCTTAGGTGATTTTAATAAATGTCCTGATAATAAAGATATTTTAGAAGTAACATAGGTTAACTGTGTATCAGAATATGCAATCTCAGACAAAGCTTTACCTTGTCTTTGTACAAATAAAACACCAGATTCTAGTTGTTTAACTCGAACACCTTCTCTTGTACCATTACGTGATGTAGATGATAGAAAGAAACTTGATGGTGTAATTGGACTTAATCCTTCTTGCGATACGTTAAACTCACCACCTGTAGTAAATACTTGCAAATCTCTACCACTAATAAGATCAACGATAGCATTAAAAGTATTAGTATCAAGGGTAGCTTCAACAGCATCATCATCTAATCCTTCCACTGGTTCAAAGTCAAAAAATAATCCAATTTTAGATCCCCATATTGTTGATGGTCTAGATTTAGATCCACCAAAAAATAAACGACCTTGATGGAATGTGACTGATCTGGGCCATCCACGAGTAGATGACCATGCGTTCTCATATCCAATTTCTAACTCCCAGTTTCCATTAGCAATAGCTGATGTATCAAAAAATGGAAATTCTGTTACAACACTTACTTGAGTTGCACTGACCCGTTTTACAATTCTAGCTCGCCCTTGTGGTTCAGCATTAATATATTGACCGACATGAGCAGCTGTAAAAGAACCACTAGCTGCTGTAACTGTAAACTTACCAGACACATCACTTGGTGTTAATGTTCCCCATGAACTTGTATTTGCAGTTGATAAAGTAAATGCGTGCTGAGGTCTTGAATCAAATGTAATATCAGATGCCGTCCATGATGAATCACTAGCACCACGAACAATCTTAACAGGATTGATATCTTCATGTACAACAATTAATGTATCGGCAGACTGTGTCCAACACATTGTATCTAATATTGTATTGCTAATTGTAGTAGTTAAATAATTATTGCCTGAGCCATTGATGTTTGTAATTAGAGCTTTATCTTTAAATACATACATTCTATTATGTGTAAAACATAACATATAGCTATCATCAACTGAGAATTCAAAATGAACTAATCTTACTTTTCCATTTGTCACAGTGCTTGAATCACCTAAGCTAGTAATAAACTTAGTACCAGGTCTACGTGTCACACCACCTTGTGGCTGACAAATAACATTCTTTGCAGTCTCTAAACCGTTAGCATATGATTGAATATCAATACGAGATCTAACTAATGGATCTAATTCACCTGACGTAAAGTTTGTTTGTACGTTTACAAAACGTGCCATTAGTACCTCACATTAATTAATGAAAAATCTTGTAATGCGTTTGTTGGTTGTCCTTGTCCATCAATACTCATTGCTTGTCGCATATAACCACCTCGACCATTCTCGCCTGGTGTGCCTTGAGCTATTGTTCTCCAATATTCAGTTTTGTCTGTTTGATCAGTAATCGGCATAGATAAATGCCATGCCATTTCATATTTTAGTAATTGTACAAAAAAGTGTGGTAGTGCATATTCAGGCACATTATATTGATAATCAACATACACTGTTTCATAGTTGGTTAATATTTTATTGCCTTGAATTCTGTATTCACGTCTAGGCACTACATTAGTGGAATCACTATCATATAATGCTCGTGGTCTACCAATCATGTCTGATGGTAGTTGATATTCATATTTGTATTCGTTAGCTGGAGTTGTAACTAATCTAGCAAGTTGTGATTTCTTAAATGAAAAACTCCATGGATAACTAGCTAGTGTTTTGATTTTGACATCAGGGTAAATACGATCACAAATATTAGATTCATCAGTGCCTTCTGTAAATGAAGATATAGGATTAGCTCCAAGCATTAATAATGCATCAGAACATATTTTAATATCGGTATCACCTGTAGCCATTTCTTTTCCTTTATATGTGCAAATAGACGGAGGCATACACCCCCGTCATATTGCATATTACAACTTAGTCAGCATCTGCAACTGATAATGCTGTACCGTCAGATACGTCAACAACACCAGAAGCATTAGAAAGTACAGTAACTAATGTAGATGTAGGAACAGAAGCATCCCATACATGAATTAAGTCACCTACTTTTAATACTGTTGATGCGTTATTGAAGTAACCTGATGTATTAATATCAGCAATAGCATCAGTACCTGGTGCTGTATAACTCCACATTTGAGGAGCGTTACCAGCTTTAGACTGACCACCGATAGGCTGTAGGTTGTCTTTTGAGTAAGCCATTATAATTCTCCTTATTAAGATTCACGACATGTGAGTTGAACAATACCCTCTGCATCAATCGCTACAGCAGTAGCAGAAAGAATAGTATTAACTAAGTATGAAGTTTTTTCAGGAACATAGTTAATTTCTGTGCGAGGAGCGATACCTTCAGCATAACCAACTGCATCTTTGTGGAATGCCCAGATAGTTCTGTCGTTAGAACCATCAATAGCTAAACCACCTTCAGTTCTGTCACCAAGTACATGGAATTTAAAACCAAGGTATGTATTGATTTCACCAGAAACTAAAGCTTTGATTGAGTTGTAGTCAACTGATGTAGCTTCTTGATCACCTAATAATGATGCTAATGAGTTAGCATGAATTACCATGTGACGATCTTGTGGAGGAACATTGTTCTTATCCATAAGTTTTTTAGCTTCACGTAGTTTGTCTACGTTTAAGTTTGTATCAGTACCACCGATGTCGTTTGTAACTGCTAATGATGTACCAGAAGCTGTTAACGCATCAATAATTAACTGATCTTGTCTTCGACCGATAGCGTTAGATAAAACTTGTACTAACTCTTGTCTTTCGTCAAAGTTTACTTTTTGTTGCATGAAGATGTCAGAATACTCTGCAGCGTTCCAATCTTCTAGTGTTGCTGTAACTTGTGAAAAGTCCACATTTAAAGGGGTAACGTCAGTTTGTGGTACACGTAGTGTAGCTGCGCCTTTACCTACTTTAGGGAACTTAACAACTTCGCCTTCAACGCCTTTACGTTGTCTAGTAGCACCAACCAATTGAGCTTTAGCTTGGTACGCCTGTTTAACTTCGGCATCAAAGAGCTGAATAAAAGCATTAGATAAACCAATAGCCATTATTATCTCCTTATAGTAATTAATAAAAATAAATTAATCGCTGTGGTATGCCAGGAAATCTGGGCCAGTGCTTGCTATTTACGATAGCCGGTCGACAAGGTTACTTGCGTTAAGGGTTGTATCAAGAATAGATACAATAAGCCTTATCTCAGATTTTATACCAAGACAAGGCAAATTGCAATAAAGACTACGAATAGTTTTGAGCGAATGCTCTTTCTACTTTTTGACGATAAGAAGGATCAGTTTGATATCTTGGATCAGCTACCATCTCATATAATTCTTCTTTAGATGGTGCGCCCTCAACAGGAGTTGTTTCAACAGGCAATCTACCTTCATACGATGCTCTAAGTTTTTCTAATGCAGCAATACCTTTGGCAGTACCGCCCATTATTTTAAACTCTTCAAAATCATCTTTAGACCATACGCCTTTGTTTACTAAACCACTTGCCCATTTTACCATGCCGTTAATACGTGCTTCTGCATTTGGACCAAGTGCTTTTCGTTCTGCGTCTAAATTTACTTGAAATGCTTCCATGTTGTTATTTTGCATCTCAACAACATTACTAACTAATGCATCAAAAGCAGATTGACTAATGCCATACTCTTTTGCCCAATTAGTTACATGCTGTCTTACAGGATCATCTTCAGGTATGTTACCAAATGAAGATGTGTCATATTTGCCATCTTCAGGTACTTTGTGTTTACCTTGTGAGATTTGTTTGCGTAGATCCATCCATGACTTTGCGATCCCTTCTAAATCAGGTGCAGATTCTTCACCCTTCCAAAAGTTTTCGGGCCACCAATCAGGTCGCTCTAATGGTTCATCATCGTCACCTTCAGGTTGGTAATCAGCTTGTGCTTCTACCTCTTTTGGATCACGATGATCTATTTCTACTTTTTGTGGATCTGCTTCACTAGCTTCTTCGATTTCTGGAGTTGCTCCATCGAGTAAGCCAGTGGACTCTTGAGTTTCCTCTTGAACACTAGGCTCGATTGCTTCTTCCATTATAATTTCCTTGCTCTAATTAACCTTGCTTCTAAGTCTCTAATTATACTATTCTGCCCTTCACGGTAGTAAGCATAGCTTGAGTCGCTTCCCGGCAAGGCAACAGGTTGCTCTAATACAGCTTGTCTTAACCACTGCATTAGTTTTTGTCCATCTTCAGTACCTAATACTCTAAGTACTAGTCTATCGGTATCATCACGTTGTTGTTTTACATCTCTGATATCAAGCGGTAATGCTTGTTCTAAATCGTCCCATCCAGCCATAATTATCCTTGTTGTGCAGCTTGTTGTGCAACTTCAGCAACGCCTTCAGGATTTTCTGCAGCCATCTGCATCATTGCTTGTTGTTGCATAGCTTGTTGTTGTTGTTGTTGTAACATTGCTCGTTCTCTTGGAGTAGGTCTGAGTCTTTGAGGAACACCTAACTTCTCTGCAATATAATCCATCATTTCTTCTGTTTTAAGAGACATTGCTGGGTTAGGCATTTGTTGTGCAATGGTTGCATATTGCAATAAGTTTTGTACATCTTCCATGTTTTGTGCCATTGCTAATGGAGCAACAGGTGCGATCTTAATTTCAAGACCATTGACTTTTAATGGTAAAGTAATAATTCCTCTATCGTCCATCACTTCTAGTATCTTAGATACTAATGGAATCATTGTTTCATTAATGAGTCGACCAAATGCAGAGCCTAAGTTTTGTGATAATTCTTTCATACGCTCTACAACTTCTGTTGCTGATCGAGCAGACATGTTGTCAGGTGGTAATGATTCATCAAGTAGAATACGTTTAATATTTGTACGCAAATCATTCATAACAATTTGTGACACATTAAAGTCACCTGATCTTGGTAATGGTCTGAGTGATTCACCTTGAGGACCACCATTACGTGCTACAGGAATAATAGCACCTGGCATAATCTTTACTGTATTAGGATTTAATACTCCATCATCCGCAGCAGTATATACTCCACTAATAGCTAATGATGCATTCTTTAAAACTAACTCTAATGTTTTATTCAATGTCTTAACATCAGGTAATGCAGTAATCAATGGACCACGACCGTATACTTCACCAGCAACTTTTGCATAGCGAGATACAATCCATGGGCTACGATCCATTCGAGTGTATAGTATTTCTTTCTTAGTATTCTTCTCAATCACATGATAACAATAGTCACCACGCTTCTGATCAAAGATAGTTGCTTCAATTAATTCATAATCTTCTGTTGGTTTTTGTTCTATCTTGTCTGCTAATTCTTTTGGTATTTTTGCATTGGGCCATTGTCTTTGTATTGCCTCACCCTTCATACGAATACGTCTATACACGTTATCTACATGACCGTTAGCACCTTCTTCAATAGATACTAAGTATTGTGGTACAGGAATAAAGTTAATAGGACTGAGGTCATCGCCTGGTTGAACCATCATCACTGCTGTACCTACACACAAGTCTAGTAAAAACTCACCAATAGCAATATCAAAATTAGATTGTTTCAGTGTATCAAACATTTTTTCTGAGTATTGATCTAATGCAGCTTGTGCTTCTGCTTTTCTTTCTTGAGGTATTTCAGAACCAGGTTCTAATCGACACCACTTACGTTGTGGAGGAAAGATGCCTGATTGCATTCTGTTAGCAAATCGTTGTGTAGAATTAATTGCAGTAGAATCAAAGACACGATTCATCTTTTTCGTGCCACCTACTTTGCCTTCATAATGCCCATCATATAAATTACGTTGTGGCAAAGCAAACTCATAGCATTCTTCATATAAGTTTCTAAAGTCTTCTTTTTTTACAAGTGCTTTTTCATGTCTCTTTAATACATCTTCTGCACTTAATCTCATCATCTCTGCCATAACTATCCCTTTTTGTTTTTGTTAGCAAATGCTCTTGCTTCTTCTTTGTTACTAAATCCCCAAGCTTGTAATGCTTTCTTTAATCGAGTTGGTCTGCCTTTCTCATCTTTTAAAGGACCATCCATCCCACTAAACCGTGCAGCAAAACTGACACGCCTACCATCAGTGCCAGACTTTTGTGGTGGTTTAAGATCTCCACCATCTTTGTTTTCAAAATATCTACGTCCCTTTTCATTCAAGCCACCTGTAGGGTTTTGATATTTTTTAGCAACCATTATTCAGTCCAGCTTAATATAATTTCAGCAGCATGCGCATTGTTATTCGTATCTGCATTGGTTAATCTAAATAAGTATGGTGTTAATCCTTTTAATATTAAATTGTTACCACTTACTTCTCCACCACCACCTTTTTTACCAACACCGCCAGTAAGTATTTCTTGTAAGATGGGTGTACCTACATACACTACTGTTGGATTCAATACGGCTACACCTTGACTGACAATCGTACTGGCTCGATTACGATTAATAATAGGCAATGATGTTCCACCTGTTACGTTTGTATTCTCATATAAATAACCCATCGCATTACCAGCACATAATCCTGAAATACTAAATACAGGATTGACTCCACTAGGAAACGCAATCGCAATATCAATACTTTCTGTAGCTGGCAATGGATCAGCAAATGTACGCAATGATCCTGTTGAAAAGCCATGACCTTCAACCAGCCTAACCTGTTCAACATCTCGTACTGAATATGCCCCTCTATACTTTTCCATTACGCCCACTCTGCTTTCTGAATACGTAATGGTCCTAGATTAACTAAGAAGTAATCTACAGGATCTCCATCGACTTCACCTTCGTAGATCTCAAATCCTAAATTAAATCCCCAATAAAAATGATAAGACCACATTAAGCTTTTTTCTTTTTAGGAAAACCAGCTAACATATTCTTATATGCTTTTTCACTAATAGTAGAGTTTTCTTTAGAACGACTCGTGCCAGCTTTTTTACGTTTATTCATATTATGATATAAGCCTTTACTTGACATCTTTATCACCTTTCATTTTCTCTTTTGATTTTTTAGTAAAACGATCAGCATTCATATTTGCTTTAGTCGTAAAGAACGCATTTTGTAATTTCATAAATAAATCACGATCTTCGTTGTAAATCTTTTCCATAAAAGCTTTAGTGGGTTTCCCATCCTTGCCTTTAGGAATATGTGCGTATTGTTCTAAATCATCACTCATAATGTAACCTTTCTACCTAATGTATCTGTATCTAAACCTAAGCCTGTTACTCCTAATGGCGATAATCCTGTAGATTCAGGACCAATACTTGCCTTAGATAACAAACCACCTGTACCTCTTCTTAATTTTGATCTAGAAGCTTTAGATTGAGCCATATCTCTTTTAATTCTTTGCGCTCCAGCTTTTGAACTTTTTTCAATATCTGTTAATTCACCCGCAGTAAAGTCCTCACGATCGCCTTGATAACCTAAACTAACTTCACGTGTTTCATATTTTTTTGGAGTAGAAAACATACCGCCCGTATACACTGCACCCCGAGGAGGACCATACATTCCTGGCAATCCACCACGACCTAATTCTGCTGGTTTCCATACATATTGCTTAGATGGTGTTGGCGCACCCATACCAAAATATTTTGCAAGTCCAGTATCTACTTTATACTCTGTTTGAAATTTCTCTTTACGATAACCTTCAGATATTTGTTTATCAACTGCTTTATTCCACCAGTCTTCAGACTTAAATACATTACGACCACCAGCAAGATTGAGTAAATCTTTTTGTGATTCTTTAGAAGTAGGTAACATGCCTCGTGCTAATGCCATGCCAAAGTCTAGAGCAGCCATTATACAGATCCTAATGTGTTATTATCTTCTTCATCATCTTGAATGCCAAGCTCAGGTGAGAATCGACCTTCAGACAATAATCCTCGTTTACCACCAACACGTCTTGCACGCTTACCTGCAGCCATTTCCTCTGCGTAGTCTCTACGCTCTTGTTCAGCTTTTTCTCTTGCTTCTTTAGCTTGTTCACGTTGCAATCTTAACGACTCTTCCGCAGCAGATGTATCTGGCTTACCGCCTCCAAACATTCCACCCATTACTTTCTCCTCATCATATATGTATCATCTTTATCTGCACTAAAATTAACCATCAAGCCTTCAGATATAAATCCAAGAGCTTTTGCCCAACTCATAGCACGTTTATCATTAGAGTTTACCGTAATTTGTAGTCGATGTAAATTAAATAATGTTTGACAGCTATTAAAAAATGATATCGCACCCTTAGTCATTGCTATTGGATATCTTCTTGATTCGCTAGTAAATAAAGACCACGCTTCACCAACGCCACGCCAGAGAAGCACACAACCAAACACAGCGACAGGATTACCGTTAACAAACGCAGTAACGCTAGGACCAGCTTTAGACTGAAACGCAATACCCCGTTTTCTATCTTCAGTCGATAATAATTTAGATCCATACTCATGCAAGCCTTTAAAGTTTGACAGATGATCTTCGTGGAATGGTAAATAATACCCATGCTGTACATGAGGCATAGTTTTAAGTATCTGATCAATATTATCCAAAAACATCAAAATCACTATTGACTACAGTTTGTGATATTAATGTATTCGCTGCCAAGTTAGACTTAGTCATTCGTTTATGCTCACCACCACCAAGCATTAAGTAACCAAACGCATCGCCAATGTGCGAATGTTCGTTTTTATTTGGGGTATCTCTAAATCGTTCTTGACCAGCACCGACACTGACTCGTTTAAAGTGATAACCACCAGCTAAAGATTTACGCAACATCTTGCATGACTTGTTGATAATCAATCCGGGTTTACCGTTAATCAATCGTTGCATTGGAGCCGCAGCCCCTTCACGTCTGACTTTAAAGTTGTTAGATGCCGTGGGTTGCGCACGCAATCCTAATGTGCGTAAGTAATCAAAGGCAGTCACTTCATAGATCGCATCACGTTGCATACCCGCTGGGTCACCCCATACTAATATTTGTGCCTTTGGATATTTGGCATTAAGTTGTGCTAAGAGTTCATTACCGAATCTCTCCAACCCCATATCTTCAGTAACAATCTCATGTAGCACAACCCATCGCCCATTATTTAATCGCTGCCCAATTGCAGCTGCTGGTGTCAAACCAAAGTCAAGACCCACATGAATAGGAAGTGCTGGATCATATTCAACTTCTTCACTCATCATCTGATCATTGTATTCGGGCCATACAGGCTTACCTTCCTGTACATAAGTATATTTACCTTCAGCGTAGCAACGTATCCAATCTAGATTCTTACCCCCTAACATCTGCATGTAATAACCACTTGGTAAGTTTTTTACATTCTCTGCTTTAGGATTAATTTTCCACCAACGACCCCCAGCAAAGATATGATCATTGGCTTCAGGGTTATCAGGCAGATCTTCATTCTCAACTTCAATCACGCCTCCTGGTTGTTTAAAAAAGTCCCAACCGTATTTACCTGTCAGTTTTTCTTTTTCTGATAATCTAAACCACCAATGGTCATCATCCATAGGGTTAGTATCCATCCACACACCATGCCATGTTGGGCCACCATCTTTTTGAGTCGGATAGCGACCCACACGGTGAGTGAGTCCGTCAATCACTGCTTTAGGTAGTTCACGAGCTTCATTGACCCATGCTCCGGTCAATTCTAAGGAGAGTAGTTTACGGACATCTTTAGGTTGGTCCAATGCTAGGAAAATCACTTCACAGTCAATACCCGCAGCATCGCCACGGGACGGGAGGCGAATGTGATGAGTGATTGGAGGTGTATATAACATCGGACCAAAAGTATTCTCAGGAAACAACTCTTGCCAAGTTTTTATCGTTGTTGTCTTGAGTTCTGGGTAAGAATTACGTACAATAACAAAACGAGTGTAACGTATACCATCGACAGGGGATGGCTTTTGCCTAACGGCACGCATCATGATCTCTGCAGCACAGGCATAGGATTTACCCGACCCCACTGGCCCCATCAATCCACGCACAAATTTATTGCTTTGTAGAAACTTATAAACTTCTGGACTGGTACTGAAATCTAGATCAATACCAGGGCCAGCTAAAGACTTATTACCACGTTCTTTTTTATTGCTCATCGTCTATGTCTTTGAACTTCATTGTTGCCAATCGCTTGAGTTCTTGATTCTCTTTCCATAACGTATCTATAATCTCCATGACCCGGGTATTATTCAGATGTGCCATAGCGAACTCTTCACGTAATTGTTCAATCATTGATTTGATGTCCATCACGTTCCCTCACTTTCTTGCGAAGTTTTTGTAAGTAATAATCTGCTTTATCTAAATCTTCCACGCCATTCTTTAAAGCAAATCGCCACACGTACTTAATTACATTTGCTACACAAACTGCAATTATCCCCACCAGACCCATGGTTGCCGACTCGATAGCATCAATGCATTCCACTTTACCTTGTGTGTAATGCTTGGGTCGATTGACGTTATCATTCATTGTCTAAAATCTCAGGTGCTTTAACATTAATACCAATCACTGATGGTTTGTCTGACTCATCAGGATTGTCTAGTAACCCACTTGCTTTAGCTAACAATCGTAAGGTTTGGACTTTATCCCATAGTTCGATTTCAATCTCACCAGTCTTAGGATTCGTCTTGATGCGCTTGATTGCTTGCATCGCATGTTCTGGAATGTCTTTACTCGCTTTGACTTTGACATTGCCATTCTCATCCCACTCCATAATGTCTGACAGTTTAGTATTTGCCATACAGAGAAGACTGTAAGCTACAGCCTCTCTATTGGCAGCTAAAGTATTACTGCGTTCTAAACTTTTTTGTAGTTTACGCACCCCACCATAGCCAGCAAGGCTAGGAATGGGTTTACTTTTATTTTTAGACTCAGTCATTAAAAGGGTAAATCGTCTTCCATTTCGTTAATGGATTCAGCCATAACCGGAGCCGTTGGCTGCGAATTACGTACTGGTGCTTCACTGGTGTTGGACTGCGCCACAGGATTACCAATTCGGATTGTGCGAAAGCCTTCTCCGCTTGCCTTTTGTTTGTCCCACACATCTACCCAATGTTCACTACCATCAGGTAATAAAATTTTACCACGATAATCTGCATGCCAATCTTCAGTCTTTCTATCATTGACCCAAGCACTACCATTACCAGGTTTTGGTTCGTATTTATTTTCAGCCATTAGTGTAACTCCTTATTTTCTGATTGTGAATTTACAATTTCATTGACCATATCAATAAGAGCATTAATTAAATGATGCACTTTTGCTTGTGCTTCAGGACTAATCTCTTTACGTAGATTGAGATCAACTTTATGCCCAATGCCTCTATCTTCAATAGTTAAGTTTTTAATTGTGTTCATATACATCTCCTTAGTTTTCATATAAATAAACAACGGCTTTACCACCGTCAACTTGCTCGCCTCTAGCAATCTCAATGTAGTCAATTTGACTATCATCGTCATACACACCAGCCTTCATCAATGCATCTAGGATTGCCTTCAGTGTATTATCCAAGTCAAACTTACGTTTAGATCTCGGATGAATCATTATATTTATTGCTACTCTTTTATCTCCGAAAGTCGCAATTTTTGAATTTTTGACTATAAGAGATACCTCTTTCGTAAACTGTTGCCCCTCTGGACTAATATACCTACGGTGTCCATTGGCCCTCCAATAGTTATTCACGCTTGGTGGGTAAGGTAGCTCTAGTCTAACGCTTGGGTTCATTTTCCGTACTGTGCTTTAATTGCTTCATTAATTAGCCTTGCTTTATTCTTTTCTAATTCTTTACTAGCTTTGGCTAACAATTCAACACTTTCCGGAGTTAATCTTACTAAAAAAGGTTTTAAATCAGTCATTATGAGTTCTCCAATAATCTTTTTGCCTCTTGAAGTCGGCTTTGATAGCCAATCCAATACTTGTCATAATATTCATTCATCTCTTCTTTTGTTTTATAAAAACGCCAATTTCTCATATTGTCAACACGTTCAACAATGCTATTTGTTTCTGACCCGTCTACAAATGAAAACAATTGACAAATATACACTTCATCAGTGACCTTACCTTCAATGCATCCTTGGTTATATACTTCTAGTCGACCTGTATCATCATCTAACTGTACTGTATGAAAATACCGACCAATTAATTGTTGTTCTTTAAATTCTTTACTCATATAGATCTCCTACATATTTAGTGTGTACTTTTTTCTTTCTACCTCTTTGCTTTACTTCTTTACGCTTATCTAATAATTCCTT